>Ga0209333_1001654_pt1 | contig 10533 bp, 9 predicted proteins | sample BlaSpr_A8_OM2_O3_FD_187982 | JGI IMG/M metagenome (GOLD analysis project Ga0209333, IMG submission 187982) | Forest soil microbial communities from Thunder Bay, Ontario, Canada - Black Spruce, Ontario site 2_A8_OM2_O3 (SPAdes) (version 2) | ecosystem: Environmental > Terrestrial > Soil > Boreal...
GCGGAACTGCGCGCGGTCGAGCAGGTACTTGTCTTCGTAGTCGTAGAATTCCTTGGAGGGCAGGATTTCGCAGGGCAGGGAAGCCACCGGATCGTCGTTGCCCAACACCGCGCATTCCAACTCGCGCCCTTCGATCGCCCGCTCCACGATTATCTTGCGATCGAACTCGGCGGCCAGGCGCATGGCCGCTTCCAGTTCGGCGGCGTTGTGAACCTTGGAAATTCCCACCGAGGATCCCAGGTTGGCCGGCTTCACGAAAACCGGAAAAGGAAAGCCTTTCGCAATCGGCGCGGGATCCAACGCATGCCTTGCCTGCACCACATACTCGACGACCGGCAGGCCGCGCTCGATGCAAATGCGCTTCATCATCTCCTTATCCATGGAAACGGCAGAGGCTAGCACGGCTGCGCCGACATAGGGCAGGTCCGCCAGTTCAAGCAAGCCTTGCACGGTGCCATCCTCGCCGAAGGTGCCGTGTAAAACGGGAAACACCACGTCTATTTCCGGCTGCGCGCCCGGCTCCGGCAGGATCGGCTCGGGCGACCATTTGCCCATCGGATCGATGAAGTAATCGACCACGTCATAGCGTTCGCGATCCAATGCCGCCATGATGGCTTTCGCCGAACGGATGGAAATATCGTGCTCGCCGGTGCGCCCGCCGTAGATGACGGCGACTGTTGTCTTCATAGGATCTTCTTGCCCATGGCGGACATGATCATTTCGACTGCCAAATCCGCCGTACGGTTGATCTCGTCGATGACTGGGTTGACTTCGACCACTTCCATGGAAAGCATGCGGCCATTGTCGGAGATCAACTCCATGGCCAGATGCGCCTCACGATAGGTGGCGCCGCCGCGCACGGGAGTGCCCACGCCGGGGGCGAACTGCGGGTCCACCCAATCCATGTCGAGCGAGAGGTGGAATCCGGCGGTGCCGTCGGTGGCGATGCGGAAGGCTTCGTCCATGACTGAGCGCAGGCCGCGCTCGTCGATGTCGCGCATGGTGAAGGCGCGCACGCCGGTGTTGCGCACGTGGCCCTTTTCGAGCGCGTCCACGTCGCGCAGGCCGACGAGCACGGTCTTGCGGGGATCGACCTTGGGCGCGTAGCCCAGCAGGTGGGTAAGCTCGGGGGGTCCGAGGCCGACGCAGCACGCCAGCGGCATACCGTGGACATTGCCGCTGGGCGAGGTTTCGGGGGTGTTCATGTCGGCGTGCGCGTCGATCCAGATGAGTCCGATTTCGTGTTTCTTGCGGCGGAAATGGCGGGAGACGCCGGCTACGGTGCCCACGGCCACGGAGTGATCGCCGCCCAACACCAGGGGGATCTTTTTCTTGGTGAGCGCCCGATCCACCATCAGCGCCAGGCGCTTGCAGGCGAGCGCAATCTGGGGCAGGTACTTGGCGCGGTCGGGACCTTCCGGCAGGCTTTCGGGCTGGTCGACGGGGACGTTGCCGAGATCGTCGGGGTGGAAGCCGAGGGCCGCCAGGCGCTTATTCAGATTGGCGACGCGGATGGCGGAAGGACCCATGTCCACGCCGCGGCGGCCCTGGCCGAGGTCGAGGGGCGCGCCGATGATGGCGATGTGGGGATGGTGCATGGGCCATGAACGAGTGTATCAGGTAGGACCGTCCTCCCGGCTGTGTGGGCATTGCCAAAGGAACAAGCGACTGGCGCCAACAAGGGACGTTCTTCGATGAGCGTCGGAAGCGTGCCACTCGGGGTGATTTCAAAGATTGTCCCACCGCCGTAGGCCTTCCCAAGTTGGTTGTCCCGTAGGTTCCCCATCACTACGAAGCCGCGACGAGGTGCTGCCTTCTTGGTCGGGGCATGCGGTAGAGGTACGGAGATTGCGGCGCTGCCGTCACCTGAGCGAAAATGAAGCTATGACCGGAATCCAGTTCGTGACCGATGAGAAGGGCCGCAAGGTTGGTGTCCTTATCGACCTGAAAACGCACGGGGCCATCTGGGAGGACCTCTCGGACGGTCTGATTTCCGAATCGCGCCGAAAGGAAAAGGGCATTCCTTACGAGCAATACCGCGCAAGTCGCCTGAAGCGTGCCCGCACGCGTGGCTAAAGTAGGGGGGCGGGATCCGTAGATTGCTCGTGTTGGCAACGCCTAATCAATCGAAAATTAAAGATCGGTCCTGTTTAGGTCATTCCTTGGGGCCTCGCTGGGCCTCGCCAGCCCGATGCTATCGCTAAACATAATGACTTGCAGCAACTTACGAGCAGCCTAGCCAATTCACTCTCGCCTTCAGACGTTTTGCGTGAAATACAGCGGTATGTCGAGAACTACGGTGAAAGGTGAATTTTGTGAACGCCCTTGAATACGAAGCTAAGTACTCCCTCGAAATCAAGCAGTCGGCGCAAAAGGAATTGGATGCGCTCGGCGATCCGCTCTTCACGCGCATCGACCGGAAGATTCTGGCGCTGGCCGATAACCCCCGGCCCGCAAGATGCAAGAAACTGAAAGGCTACCAGGATCAGTGGCGCGTTCGGGTCGGTGACTGGCGCGTGGTCTACATCATCAACGACGCGGCGAAGCTCGTCAGCATCACGCGCATTGGACACCGGCGCGACGTGTATGAATGAACAGCGATGCGAGTCGTCGGCGGGGCGGCGCGCCGCGATCGAAGCCTTCTCAATCGCGTCCACGTCGCGCAGGCTCGGGCGGTCCGAGGCCGACGCAGCGGGCGAGCGGCATACCGTGGACGTTGCCGCTGGGCGAGATTTCGGGGGTGTTCATGTCGGCGTGTGCGTCGATCCAGATGAGTCCGATTTCCTGCTTCTTGCGACGGAAATGGCGGGAAACACCGGCCACGGCGCCCACCGCCACGGAATGATCGCCGCCCAGCACCAGGGGGATTTTCTTCTTGGTGAGGGCGCGATCCACCATCAGCGCCAGGCGCTTGCAGGCGAGCGCGATCTGGGGCAGGTACTTGGCGCGGTCGGGACCTTCGGGCAGACTCTCGGGCTGGTCGACGGGGACGTTGCCGAGATCGTCGGGGTGGAAGCCGAGAGCCGCCAGGCGCTTGTTCAGATTGGCGACGCGGATGGCGGAGGGACCCATGTCGACGCCGCGGCGGCCCTGGCCGAGATCGAGGGGCGCGCCGATGATGGCGATGTGGGGATGGTGCATGGGGTTGCTTGTCAAGGCGAGGCACCATGGATGAGTTTATCGCGATGGGTTGGGGCGGTGGGCCGAGGCGACGCCTTGTTGGTCTGCTCGACCCACTCCCAGGGCACGGCGCTTTCTCTTTTTCGCGGCCGTCCGCCTCCGCCGCTTGTTCGGAGATTTCGCGCTGCCCGCCCCGGTGATGCCGCGGTCTCGCCTTGGCCCTTTCCGTGCGCGAGGCGTCCGCCAGAACCCCCACGCCTCCCAGAAAACGTCCCAGCGAGGTCCGCGACCAACGGAGGGCCGCATAAGCAAAGGACAAGCACAACAATGTCCCACACGGCACCACCGCCGATAACAAGCTTCCGTTTGCGACACTTATCATCGGAGTCGTACTCAGCTTCGTATTCAAAGGCGTTCATTAAATTCCCCTTCATAGTTGTATTCGACACATGGCGGCAGTTCTGTCACTTTTTGCGGAACGCTAACGAATAGTGGCGCGGCCAGCATCTTTCCAATAAGGGTATGTCCATCGACGATCCCAACGGAGGCGTTCATCCGTGTTCATCGGGAGCCGCGCTATAATTGCGGTGGAATGGATGTCTACGAGGAGCTTCTGCGCCTGCGCAAACTGGGCCAGAAGTGCGCCATCGCCACCATCGTCCAGGTGCGCGGGTCCATCCCCAGCTACGAGAGCGCCAAGCTGCTGGTGCGGGAGGACGGTTCCATGGTCGGCACCATCGGCGGCGGATGCGTGGAAGCCGAAGTGTGGAACGCGGCGCGCGAAGTCATCGAGAAGGAGCAGCCCCGCCATTTGAGTTTCAATCTGGGCCAGGATGCGGCCTACGACAACGGGCTCATCTGCGGCGGGCAACTGGACGTTTTCGTGGAGCCGGTATTGCCTGTGCCGGGCGTATTTATTTTCGGCGCCGGGCACATCTCGAAGAGTATTTCCAAGGTGGCCACGCTGGCGGGATTCTCCAGCACCGTGGTCGATAACCGTGAAGCCTTCGCCAACCGCGAGCGTTTTCCCGAAGCCGGCGAAATATACGCGGAGGAGTACGGGGAAGTCTTCCCAAAGCTGCCGGTGAACGAAACCAGCTATATCGTCATCGTGACGCGCGGCCATCGCGACGATATGCTGGTGCTGCGTTGGGCGGTCTCGACCAACGCGCGGTACATCGCCATGATCGGCAGCAAGCGCAAAGTGATCAACGTGGTCAAGGAACTGGAGAAGGAAGGCGCCTCCGAAGAGAGCTTCGCGCGGGTGTTCGCACCGATGGGGCTGGAGATCGGTGCGGTCTCGCCGGAAGAAATCGCCGTGTCGGTGGTGGCGGAAATGATCGCGGTGCGGCGTAACGCGGACTCGGGCTGGCGGGCGCTCTCCAAGTCCGTGTTTACCGGCGAATTCCCGCGGGCGCTGTTGTTGAAGTGACCTGCGGACTGATACTGGCGGCGGGCGAGTCGCGCCGCATGGGCTCGCCCAAGGCGCTGCTGGAGTTTCAGGGGGAGACGTTTCTGGACCGGCTGATCGGCCTGTTTTCGGAGCGTTGCGCGCCCGTGATTGCCGTGGTGGGCGCGCACCGGGATACGGTGATCGCCGGATTGCGCCGCACTGGCCAAGCGCTGCTCATTGCGAATCCGGATTTCCGTTTGGGGCAGTTTACATCGATGCACTGCGGCCTGCGCGCCGTGCCCGCGGATGCGGATGGGGTGCTGTTCACGCTGGTGGATCACCCGGCGGTGACGCGCGCGACGATCTCGAGCCTGCTTGATGGGAGTGCGCCGGCGCGGCTGCGCATCCCGCGATTCGACGGCCGGCGCGGGCATCCTATTTGGTTTTCAAAATCGCTGATACCGGAATTCCTGGCTCTGCCCACGGGCGCGTCGGCCAAGGAAGTGGTAACGAGCCACGCAAGTGAAATCGCCTACATCGACGTGGACGATCCCGGCATTCTGGCGGACGTGGACGACGCGACGGCTTACGCCAAGCTGCTGGCCGGGAGCCATGCATGACACGCACCGCGAAACGTGCGGCCAAGTGGCTGGGCATCGCCGTGGCGGTGCTGTTGGCGGCGGGCATCGCGGCGCCATACCTGAGCGGAAACCGCTTCGCCCCGCGCATTCGCGCGGCGCTCGAAAGCGGGCTGGGGCGCAAGGTCGAGTTGGGCGCCATCCACTTCAGCCTGTTCGCCGGGCCGGGCTTCTCGGTGGACAACGTGGTGATCCACGAGAACCCAGCGGTGGGCATCGAACCGATCGCCTATGTGGGGTCGCTGGAGGCGGTGCCGCGGCTCACCTCCATTTTCGCGGGGCATCTGGAATTCGCATCCATCCGTCTGGATGACGCGACTATCAACGTGGCGAAGACGGGCGGCCCTTCCGAGCCGGGCCGCTGGAATTTCGAACCGCTGCTGAACCGGTCGGTGATCCGCGCGATTCCGGAGTTGCACGTGCGCTCGGGGCGCATCAATTTCAAGTTCGGCGACACCAAGTCGGTCTTCTATTTGATGAATACGGACCTGGATATCGCGCCGCCGGGCTTAAGTGGAAGCCGGGGCGCGGCGGCATGGAACGTGGAATTCACCGGTGAGCCGGCACGCACGGACAAGCCCGCGCACGGATTCGGCCAGTTCATCGCGCGCGGCCGCTGGACGCAGGCCGGGGCGGGCACGCTGGATCTGGACGTGCGCCTGGAAAAAAGCGAAATCAGCGAGATCGTGGCGCTGCTGCACGGCTTCGACGCGGGCATACATGGCACGGTTGCCGGGAGGATGCAGCTTACGGGGCCGCTGGACGATATTCGCATCTCCGGCAACATGGACATCGAGGGCGTACACCGTTGGGACCGCATGCCGCCATACGGGCAGAGCTGGCCGTTGCGGCTGGCGGGACGGCTGAACGTGCCGGCCCAGATCGTGGAAATGGAATCCAGCACGGCGGGCGGCGAAACGCTGCCTTTGGCGGTGCGATTCCGTTGCTCCGATTATCTGAGCCAGCCGCATTGGGGCGTGGCCCTAAACTGGAATCGTTTTCCGGCGGGCCCGGTGCTGGAACTGGCCCGCCATATGGGCGCGGACCTGCCGGCCAAACTGAACATGACCGGGTCGCTGGATGGTGTGCTGGGTTATACGGGGCGGGGAAGCCTGCAGGGCGTGCTGGAGTTCCACGACGCATTGGTGGCCATGCCGGATTCTCCGCCCATCCGGTCGCAACAGGCGCGGTTGATTTTCGACGGCGGCCACGCCAGGCTGGCGCCTGCGCCGGTGCTCACGGCGCAGGGCGAGACCGCGCAACTGGAAGCCGATTACGACTTGGCGGCGCAATCGCTGGATCTGACTATTTCGACGGAATCCATGCGCGTGGAATCGCTGCGGGCGCAAGCCGCGCTGGCCGCCATACCGTGGCTGGAGCAGGTTTCGAGCGGCACCTGGAAAGGCCAGCTTCGCTACCAGATTGTGGCGCTGCCGGCCAAGACCGGGTGGACGGGCGCCATCGATCTGCGGGACGCACAGTTTCCCTTGCCGGGACTGGCCGATCCGGTAGCAGTCGAATCGGCTACCGCCCGCATCGATGGGACGCGGGTGACGCTCGACGACATCCATGCGCAGGCCGGCAAGATCGCCCTGGAGGGAGAGTACCGCTATGAGCCGCAAATGGCGCGCCCGCATCGCCTGCGCATCACGATTCCGGAAGCGGATGCGGAGGAGCTGGAACGCTTGCTGATGCCCACCCTGCGCTACAGCGGATTGATCGCGCGGGCACTGAGCCTGGGGAGGGCATCGCTGCCAGACTGGCTGGCAGGGCGGCACGTGGATGCCACTGTACAGATCGGCAGGCTGCGCCTGGGCGATGCGGAGGTGGGCGCTCTGCAGACGCACCTGCTTTGGGATGCGGCCAGGGCCGAGTTCGCGGACATCCGCGCCAGCCTGGATGGCGGCCGAGTGACGGGCGTGCTGGCTGTGGGCTTGCGCGGCAACCGCCCCACGTACCGGTTGCAGGCGCGCGCCAAGGGCGTCGAGTGGAAGTCCGGGAAGGTAGATGCGGACACCGTGTTGGAATCGAGCGGCACGGGACTGGAATTGCTGGCCCGCCTGCATTCGACTGGCGCGTTCGTGGCGCACGGGCTGGAGATGGAGGCGCTGCCCGACCTGGAAAGCGTTTCGGGAGCGTATAACCTGGTATGGTCGCAGGCTGCGCCGATGCTGCGCTTCACCGATCTGCAACTGGTGTCGGGCGATGAAACTTATGTGGGGCAGGGCGCCACGCAGCCGGACGGGCGGCTGCTGTTTCAACTCACTAGCGGGAGCAAGGAGATGCACATGAGCGGCACGCTGGCGGAGTTGCGCGTGGATCAAGCGGAAGTGCGCTGACCCACACTGGCAAGCGGACTGCACATAGTACGCGCGAGGTGAATTAAATGCGCGGATTTGAATTTGCAGTGTTAACCGCGGTTGCCGCGATGGGCTTGACGGCTACCGCTCCGAAGGCAGCGGCTCAGGTGGATGTCGCAGTCGGAGTAGCCCCCGACTGTCCTTATGGTTACTACGACGTCGCGCCCTACGCCTGTGCGCCGGCGGGTTATTACGGTCCGGAATGGTTTGTGGGCGGCGTATTCATTGGGGCGGGCCCATGGTTCCACGGTCCGGCCGATTTCAGGGGCCACGTGAATAACCATTTCCATCCGGCGCACGGGTATAAGGGCCCAACGCCGAAGGTTGGCGAGAAGGCGGATGAGGCGCGGCGGGTCGATGCGGCGCACTTCAAGGGGAATGAAATGCGGGATGGGCGCGGGCATGTCGCTAAGGAAAAGCGATAGATAGGTTGGCTAGCTGGGGAGCGGGTCCAGGGGACCCGCGCAGGCTGCGAGCTTGCCGCACGGTCATTTGGGGCTTTCCATTTGCAGTAGCTTGCGCTTGCGATCCGCTCCCCAACGATAGCCTCCGGTGTCGCCATCGCCGCGCACTACGCGATGGCAGGGGATCACTACGGCCACCGGATTCGAGGCGCAGGCGCGCGCCACCGCCCGCGCGGCCCGCGGTTGCCGGATGGCCTTGGCGATCTCGCCATACGATTGCGTGCTGCCGTAAGGAATCGTCTGGAGATACTCCCAGACGCTGCGCTGAAAGGCGGTCGCTTGTATGTCGAGCGGCACATCCAGCTGCGGTAATCGTCCACTCAGGTGCGCGCGCAACTGCCCGGCCCAAGAACTTAGAAACTCCGCATCGCGCTGCAGTGTGGCGGCGGGGAACTCGGCACGCAGGGCTTCTTCGAGCTGCTTCGCCGAAGGGCCAAACCGGATGGCGCACACGCCCTTGCCGGTGGCGCCCACCAGCAACATGCCGGCCTGCGTATCGATAATGTCGTAGCGAATATCGAGCCCCGCGCCGCCGCGCCGGTAGGTGGCGGGCGTCATACCGAGCTGCGAAGCCGCGCGTTCGTAGAGCCGGCTGCTGGACCCGTAACCGGCATCGTAAAGCGCCGTAGTCACGGAGCGGCCCTCGCGCAATCCGCCTTTGAAGAATTGCAAACGGCAGAAATCGGCGTAAGCGCGCGGCGTGATGCCGGTGGCCGCTTTGAACGTGCGCTGCAGATGGAACGGGCTGAGATGCAACTCGCGGCTGAGTCCATCGAGGGTGACGGCTTGGTCCAGATGGCGCGCCAGATAACGGCAGATCTTTTCGACCATCTCGGACTGGGCGTCGCGCGCCCGCTCGCGATCGGGGGTGCAGCGCAGGCAGGCACGAAAACCGGCGCGCTCGGCGGTATCCCGCCGCTGGAAGAAGATCACGTTCTCGCGGCGCGGCCGGCGGGACGGGCATGAGGGGCGGCAGTACACGCCGGTGGTGGTGACGGCGTAGAAGAAAACGCCGTCCATGTGGGTGTCGCGGGTTTCCAGCGCCTCCCAGAAATTCGCTTCCCAGTAGGCCTGTTCGTCTTTGGGGGCCATCGCCAAGCTGCTACTTACCATTGTCGCCATAATTCGAGGATAGGCGCTGGTGATGGGGGACGCTATCCGTTCCTTGCGGGCAAAGTGGGATTTATGTGGGATTTATGTCTCTGGTTGGTTTTTGGCCCACGCCCGCGAGGCTGGCATGGCCGGCGGGCGTCTATTAGGCATGTTAAGCTGCCTCTGACGTGCTGACCAAACTGACGATCCGCAACTTCAAACGCTTTACCAACGCGGAGATTGAGCTTGGCAATCCGGTCGTCTTTATTGGACCTAACAACTCCGGCAAGACCACGGCACTACAAGCGATCGCGCTCTGGGACGTGGGACTGCGGCTTTGGAACGAGAAACGCGGGGGCAAAGAGACCGCCAAAAGGCCTGGCGTGGCCATTGTTCGGAAGGATCTGATTGCCGTGCCAATACCGAATGCCAACCTGCTCTGGAAAGATCTGCACGTCCGAGACGTCCGGCGCGTGAACGGCAAGCAAGGTATCCAGAATATCCGCGTCGATATCATCGTCGAGGGGGTGGCTAGCGACAGGCGTTGGATATGCGGTCTTGAATTTGACTACGCAAACGACGAATCCTTGTACTGCCGGCCCCTTCGAAGATCGCCGAACGATAACCCCGAAAGAATGCCCGTGCCGGAGGAGGCCTGCGCCACGCGCGTTGCTTTTCTCCCTCCCATGTCTGGGTTGGCGGATCGGGAGTTTGTCAAGCAACCGGGCGAGATCGGGTTTTTGATCGGGCAAGGACGGACGGCGGAGGTCTTGCGGAATCTGTGCCTGCAAGTTTTCAATTCCGACGCCGGTGGCCCAGCCAAGTGGCGCGCGCTGGTGGACCGCGTCAAGAATCTGTTCGGCATCGAACTGAATCCGCCCGCATATTCCGTAGATCGCAGTGAGATCACGATGACGTATCGCGAATCCTCGGATGCTCTCCTGGATCTATCATCGGCTGGCCGTGGCGTCCACCAAACACTACTCCTCCTGGCGTATTTGTCCGTCAATCCGAATTCGGTATTGCTCCTCGACGAACCGGATGCGCACCTGGAAATCCTGCGCCAGCGCCAGATCTACAACGTCCTCAGTGAAGCCGCTCGCGAACAGGAGAGCCAAGTGGTAATCGCGAGCCACTCCGAAGTGCTCCTCAACGAAGCTGCGGCGCGGGACGTGGTCGTGGCGTTTGTGGGGCAGCCGCACCGGTTGAACGACCGTCCCAACCAGCTTCTGAAAGCGCTGAAGGACATTGGATTCGAGGACTACTATCAGGCTGAGCAGCGCGGTTGGGTGCTTTACCTCGAAGGCTCCACGGATCTCGCGATTCTGCGGGCATTCGCCACCAAGCTGCAACATGCGGCACGAACCGACCTGGAATCGCCGTTTGTCCACTTTGTCGAGAACCAGCCGACGCAAGCGCGCAGCCACTTCCAGGGCTTATCCGAAGCCAAGCCGGATCTGGTCGGC
>Ga0209333_1001659_pt1 | contig 10515 bp, 10 predicted proteins | sample BlaSpr_A8_OM2_O3_FD_187982 | JGI IMG/M metagenome (GOLD analysis project Ga0209333, IMG submission 187982) | Forest soil microbial communities from Thunder Bay, Ontario, Canada - Black Spruce, Ontario site 2_A8_OM2_O3 (SPAdes) (version 2) | ecosystem: Environmental > Terrestrial > Soil > Boreal...
CAGATCAATTTTTTCGCGCGATTGCTTGTCGGTGATGGTGAAGACGACTTTATAGCCGCGCACGCAGGCGACCAGCGCGAGTCCCATGCCGGTGTTGCCGGAAGTTCCTTCGATGATGGTGCCGCCGGGTTTCAGTTTGCCGGTACGTTCGGCTTCATCGATCATCCACAGGCCGATGCGGTCTTTCACCGAGCCGCCGGGATTCATGTAGTCGGCTTTGACCCAGACTTCGGCGGGAAAGCCTTTGGCCAGTTTATTCAGGCGAATGATCGGCGTGTGGCCGATCGCTTCGAGAATGTTGTTGCACTTCATGTGGGCGTGTTCGCTCCTGCTGATGCGCGAGTGGGAACAATCAAGAGTAGAGAAATTGGCAAAATGAGGCAAGGGCGAAGGGCTGGGAAGTTTCGGTGACTGGCGGGCCAGCGCAAGCGCGGCGGTAAAAGGCTCAGTGCCCGGCGTGCTATGCTTTTTTTGACGGCGCCAAATTTGTAGGCACGGGAGATCACGGCCGGTTGTGAGCGACGCAAATAGGCTCGATCTGATGTTTTACGATGGACACTGCGGGCTCTGTCATCGAGCAGTTCGTTTTGTTTTGGCTGAAGACCGCGAAGGCAAATTGTTTCGGTTTGCGCCGCTGCAGGGCGAAACCTTTCAACGGCTGGTGGCCGCTGAACAGCGGAAGACGCTGCCGGACAGCGTGGTGGTGCTAACCGCAGATGGGCGGCTGCTGGTGCGATCCGAGGCGTTCTTACATATTCTGCGGCGGCTGGGCGGAGCTTGGACGGTTGTGGCGGTGGTGCTGGGTGTCGTGCCGCGAGGGTTGCGCGATTTTGTTTATGATTTCGTGGCACGCGTGCGGTTTCGCGTTTTTGGGCGGCGGGAAGATTTGTGTCCGGTGATGCCAGCCGAGTTGCGCGCGAGATTCGATTCGTAGGGGAGGCCGAGATGCAGGAGAGGCTGAATATTTCTTCGGGATCGCCGTTTGAGCCGCAGGTGGGGTACTCGCGGGCGGTGCGCGTGGGACCTTATATATCCGTTTCGGGAACGACGGCGTTCGATGCCAGCGGGGCCATTGTGGCGGTGGGGGATCCCTATGGGCAGACCGTGCAAATTTTGAAAAATATCGAGTCGGCGCTCAGCAAGGCCGGCGCAAAAATGGGCGACGTGGTGCGGACGCGGATTTTTGTGACGAATATCGCGCAGTGGAGGGAAATTGGGCGGGCGCATGGCGAGGTGTTCGGAAGCATCCGGCCGGCGACGTCGATGGTCGAAGTGAAGAGCCTGATCGCGCCGGAGATGCTGCTGGAAATTGAAGCGGATGCGATTGTGCTGTGAGAGCCTGGCAGCACGGCTGACCGGCGTAACTTGTGAAATAACAAGGTTCCGGGCAGCGATGTAACCAAATATTAACAATGGCGTGGCGGGTATTTCGCTAAAATCGGCGGCCATGGCGAACGACACGCTGCAGATTGTTTCGAGTGACGGCAACCGGGCCGGGCAGAAGATTTTGAAACTGACTGGGTCATTGACGATTCATTCGGTTTTCGCGTTCCAAGAGGCTACGCGTGAAGAAACGGCGCAGCAGGTTATTTTGGACTTTAGCGGCGTTCCCTACATGGATTCGGCGGGGCTCGGCGCGCTGGTCGGGGCGTATGTAGCGGCGCAGCGAACCCAGCGCAAGTTGGCGGTCGCGGGAGCGAACACGCCGGTGAAGACACTCATCGATATGACCCAAGTGGGCACCCTGATCAAGTGCTACGACAGCGTCGCCGCCGCGCAAGCGGCGTTGGGATAGTCAAACAGAAATCACTTTTTTCCGAAAGTAGAAACGATCAGGGCGGCGAAGTTTGCCGCCCTTTTTTTGTGCAGCGATTTTCTCAATGAGCCGGGGCAGGCTTTGGGGCGACTGGAGTTGCGGCATGCTCGGCGTCGAGCTTCGGTTGGATCCACTTAAATACTACGCGGACCAGAAGCACGTTGATGAATATGGAGAGGAGTGACGCGGCCAGCGTGGTGGTAAATACTTCGTCGCCGACGAGGTTCGCTTTTCGCGCGACTTGCACCAGGATGAAGGACAGCTCGCCGATTTGAGTCAGGCCGACCGCCACTGCAATCGATGTCCAGGTGGAATACCGGAAGAGTTTCATGACGCCGAACCAGATGGCGAATTTGCCGAAGATGATCAGGGCCAGCATCACTCCGAGCAACGGCAGGTGATCGACGATGACCTGCGGCACCACCAGAGTTCCGAGCGAAACAAAAAACAAGGCGACGAAGGCGTCGCGGAGCGGAATTAGCGTGGTGTGCGCGTGATGCAGGTCATCCGCGCCGCTGATGGCGAGACCGGCGAGGAACGCGCCGAGAGCCACGGAGAATCCACAGGCTTGGGCCACGCTGGCGGAGACCAGGCAGATCGCGATAGCGACGAGCAACAAAAGCTCCGGGTCTTTGGTGCGCGAAACGCGGCGCAGGACGCGCGGGACCACGGTCATCGCCAGAAACGCGAGCGGTATCAGAAGCAAGGTGGCTTTGCCGAGGGTCCAAGCCGCCGTCTTCAAACGTCCTTCGGCCGGGCCGCTAAAGATCGGAATGACGATGGTCATGAAGACCACCGCGACGTCCTCGACCAGGGTAATACCAATCATCACCCGGCCGTAATTGGTGCCCATGGCGTCGCGGTCGGCGAGCAGGCGGGCGAGGACCATGGTGCTGGCGACTGAGATGGTCGCGCCCATAACGAGGCCTTGAATCATGGTCCAACCAGCAAGCCAGGAAGCGCCAAGCGCGATGGCCAACGAGAGCAAAATTCCTAGTGTGCCGCCACCGAGAGCGATCCACTTCACCCGCATCAGGTCCGGGATGGAAAATTCCACGCCGATGGAAAACATCAGCAGGACCACGCCGACTTCGGCGAAAACTTCGAAGGCGTGATGATCGGAAATCTTGATGCCGGGAGTAAACGGGCTGATCAGGATGCCGCCGAGGACGAAGCCCAGGATCAACGGAAGCTTGAGCCGCCAGGCCAGCAGGCCGCCGGCGATGGCGGCGACGAAAACGTAGGTTAAATCGCGAAAGAGAATTGGATCGGCTTCCATGTTTCGGCGGCGTCCTCGGTTTCGGTTTGCGGCCAAATAATAGCGCAGTAACGTGACCGGTGGCGGGAAATTCCTCGATGGTTTTTGCGACCAGTTTGAGAACACGGACGCAACACGCGCGGTTTGCGTCGATTGGTATGCGATAGAATGACGGGGCAATGGAACGATTTTATCGCGCGACGATGAAGATCACCGGCGACACGGTGTTTGGCCGCCTGGCCTTCACTTTTTTGCTGGTTTGCGCGATCGCGGTGGGCGCGGCAGTGGGGCTGCTGTTCGTGTACAGCAGCGACCTGCCGGAAATCCGCGCGCTGCAAGATTACCGCCCCAACGTAGTCACCGAACTGTACGCCGACGATGGACAATCGATCGGCACGTTCGCGCTGCAGCGAAGAATTCTGGTCACTTACCAGCAAATCCCCAAAGTCCTGAAAGACGCGGTGCTGACCACGGAAGACCAGCACTTCGAGGAACATTGGGGCGTGGATATTCCGCGCGTGCTGGAAGCGGCGTGGCATGACATTGCCAAGCACCGGCTGGCCGAGGGCGCGAGCACGTTGACCATGCAGCTGGCCGGGGGATTGTTTTTGAATCGCTCCGACCGCAGCGCGCAACGAAAAATCCAGGAAACGCTGCTGGCGATACAGATCGAGCGGCATTACACCAAAGAACAGATTTTCACGATGTACTCGAACCAGATTTATCTGGGTTCGGGCAACTACGGGTTCGAGGCGGCGTCCGAATATTATTTCAGCACGCCGATCGAGCGGCTGACGCTGAGCCAGGCCGCGACGCTGGCCGCGATTATTCGCGGACCGATCTATGCCCCGGTGAATCATCCGGAACGGGCCAAAACGCGGAGGAACCTCGTTTTGTCGTTGATGCGGCACGAAGGAAAAATTACGCGGGCGCAGGCAGAAGCAGCCGCTGCGGAGCCTCTGGGATTGAAGCTCGCGTCGTTGCGCAACGATCTGGCGCCGTATTTTATCGAAGAGGTGCGCGAGTATTTGGAGCATACCTACGGCACGGCCGCGGTACATGAGCAAGGACTGCGTGTGTACACAACCTTGAATATTGGGATGCAGAGGGCCGCAGATTTAGCGGTGCGCGATGGGCTACATTCTTACGATCGGCGGCACGGATGGCGCGGAAATCTGCCGAACATCCTGCAGCAGAATCTGGGGCCGCTGGAGAAATATCAGAATGACGATTGGCGCGGCACGGTTCAAAAAGGCGATTACGTTACCGGCTTGATTACCAGCGTCGCGCCGACTTTCGCGTCGGTGAAAGTTGGACAGTACCGCGCCATGCTTACTCCCGCGGACTTTGCCTGGACCGGCCACAAATCTCCGGAGCAATTTTTGAAGGCGGGCGACCTGGTGTGCCTGGCGGTGAAAGAAGTTTCGGGGATCACGATTCGAGCGGAGTTGGACCAGGTTCCAGAGGCGCAAGCGGCGCTGCTGGCGATCGATAATCCCACAGGCGACATTAAGGCGATGGTGGGCGGATACGATTTCGAGACGTCGAAATTCAATCGCGCGACGCAGGCGCTGCGGCAGACCGGAAGCTCGTTCAAGGTATATGTGTACGCGCAAGCGCTGGAGACGGGGCTGACTCCTTTCGACGTGGTGGTGGACGAGCCAGTCTCGTTCCGCAGCGGCGGGCAGAATTATTCACCGCGCAACTACGACAATAAATTCGAAGGACGAATCACGTTGCGTCGGGCGCTGGCGGATTCGCGCAATGTGCCGGCGGTGAGGCTGCTGGAACACGTCGGGGTGCAGAACGTAATCGATCTGGCGCGGAAATTTGGAATCGAGAGCCCGCTGCCGCCGTATCTGCCTCTGGCGCTGGGCGCGGCGGACCTGACTTTGATGGAGCACGTGTCGGCGTTCACGGTGTTCCCGGATGACGGAATTCATATCGAGCCGCATTACATTAAGCGGGTGACGTCATACGACGGCGCCGTATTGGAAGAGCCGCGGCCGAAAGTGACCGACGTGATTCCGCCGGAGACGGCGCGAACCATGGTGGCGATGCTGGAAGAAGTGGTGCAGTTCGGAACCGGCGTGCGCGCGAAGGAACTGGGCAGGCCGTCGGCAGGGAAGACTGGGACGACCAACGATTTTACGGATGCGTGGTACATCGGATTCACGCCGCAACTTACCGCGGGCGTGTGGGTGGGGAACGACGACAAGCGCGTGACTCTGGGAAAAAAGGAAACTGGCGCGAAAGCGGCGCTACCGATCTGGCTCCAATTCATGCAAATCGCGACGCAGACAACGCCGAGTGAGAATTTCCCGAATGTTTTGCCGCTGGAAAAAGTCGCGATTGGAAAACAGGTCCAGGTCGACGTAGCGGATACAGCGCCGCCGGCGGATGCGGCAGAACAAGGGCTGCAGGAAAAGGCCGTGCCGGTGCAAACGCCGGCGGTTCCCAAGCCAGCGCCGAAATTGCCAGACCCCACGCATACGGGCGCGCAAAACGGTGGGCCGCCACCTTCGTAGAGACTTGCACCGAGAGTTAGCGAATTGCTGAACAATTGAAATTCAGAAAGGATCCCACCCCAGTGGTTTCAATGGCAGTCTTCTGCCCGCATCGACCAACTGCAATTTGCGATTGCGGGTAATTTCGCCGATCGCTACCAAATGCGAATGATGGGGGGCTTGCCGAATCTTCTTTTCGTCGCGAGGTGAGACCGTAAAGAGCAATTCGTAATCGTCCCCGCCGTGCAGGGCCATTTGCAGAGGATCGAGTTTACGTTTGGCAAGCTTGGTCGCAGCGGCCTGAGGGATGATCACGCAGGGAATTTTGTCGGCCCAGACCCGGGCGCCGCCGCTGCTCGCGGCGCAGAGCCGGGTCAAGTCCGTAGAAAGGCCATCGGAAATATCCATCATCGCGGTGGTGAGATGATTTTGGGCAAGCCATTCGCCGAGGGCGAGCTGAATTTTGGGATACAAATGCGGTTGCACCGCGGCGCGAAATCTAGGATTTCGTGCTTCGCCGCCGAGCACGAGTTCGAGGCCGAGTTGCGCGCGGCCGAGTTTTCCGCTGACATATATAAGGTCGCCGGGCCGAGCGCCGGAACGCGGTATGGCGCGACCTCGTGCAGCTTCACCGACGACGGTGATGCTGATCGAGACCGCTGCGGCTGTGGTTGTGTCGCCTCCGATAGCGCTGATCCGGAGTTCCCGAGCCGCACGCGCCATGCCCTTTAGAAAATCATCGAGCCAATCGGAAGTCAGATTCTTAGGTAGAGCTAACGTCAGCAGAAAATAGCGCGGAGTTGCGCCCATGGCGGCCAGATCGCTGGTGGCGCGCGCGAGTGATTTGTAGCCGACCGAATCCGCAGGATGCGTTTTCAATCGAAAATGGGTGTTTTCCACGAACGCGTCGGTGCTCAGCACCAGGTCGGTTTTGCCCGACGGCGAAAGTATCGCGGCGTCGTCGCCAGGTCCGAGGCGAACCCAAGAGGAAGCCGGAGCACGTCTAGGCTTACCTGTACTGGCAGGACCACGACGGGAGTTTTTCGGTGGCCTCAAGTCTGACCGCTTGAATGACGAAACATCAATAGAAGGTAATGCGCGAAGGATTTTTTCGACCAGTTGGCTTTCTTGTTTCATCCTGAACTTTCGGCCAGTTGCGCCGCCCACAGACATTAGGTAAATTTCAGTAGAGAAGGAAGAGGAATCGTGGCCATGGGTCTTAGGTAAGTCTTTTCGATTCATGGCCAGCCTGTGGAAAACGTAAGTTAGCGGTTGACCATTGGAGCAGGCGATGGCTAGAATCCAAAGGTTTTGCGATTCGGTATCGAAGTGAGACACTGAGGAATCGGCGAGTTGCGGTCGGGGGACTGCAGCGTTCAGCCATAAAGTAAAAGTTCACCAGGAAAAATTAGGATGAAAGGGAAGTACTACACGTTTTTTATTGCTTCGAGCGCCTCTGGCGGAATGCGGAGGCTGCGTGTGCCGTTTTATGTCTTGCACGCGCTGGCGATACTCGCGGTGGTCGGCGGGGTAACCGTACTGGCGGCGACTGGATCGTATTCGCGCATGCTATGGAAGGCGTCGAGCTACAACTCGTTGCGGCGCGAGCAGGACGCGTTGAAGCAACAGTACAAGGTTTTGCAAGTGGAAGTGAAAGATACGAACCAGCGGCTCGATTCGCTGCAGTCACTCGCGAGCGAAGTGGCCATGGCTTACGGAATAACCCGGTTCAAGGAAACGCCCTTCGCGTTCAGCGATGACGGCGCGCAGAGCGAGGTCGACTACCAGGATTCGGTGGACGAATTCAGCTACCTGCAGCGCAACGTGGTCGCGGTCGCGATGTCGAACGGCGGCGCTCGATTGCTGCCCCAATCGCAATTGAGCAGCCTGGGCATTGTACCGACGCTGTGGCCGGTGGTGGGCGAAATTACGGGACACTTCGGCGAGCGGCTGGATCCGTTTAGCGGTGAAGGCGCTTTTCACGCGGGAATGGACATTGCGTCGCATTACGGCGACGGCGTGCGAGCCACGGCAGATGGCATTGTCTCGGTGATGGAACAGCGCGCGGGTTACGGGCGGCTGGTGGTAATTGACCACGGGTTTGGCGTTACGACCTGGTACGGGCATCTTTCCGGCTTCCAGACGCACGCGGGAACACGCGTGAAGCGCGGCGACATTATTGGATTTGAGGGCGACAGCGGACGATCCACTGGCCCGCATCTACATTACGAAGTTCGAATTTACAATACGCCGGTGAATCCGTGGCGGTATTTGAGCACGGCTGCTACGGCTACTGCTGCCGCGGACTAAGTCACGCTCCTCTTTTTTTCGGTACTTCTCTCACCTCGATATTTGGCGCTCGAACGTAAGAAGCAGATCCCTCGCTCCGCTTCGGGATGACAGCGCTTTTGCGATGACCATTGAGGTCTAACTCAGATTGAACTCCGCTTCGTTCATTTATTGGTTCGAAGTGTGGGCCGTTGCTGGAGGCTTTGCGGCTGGCGCGGACGCGGAGGTGGTTCGGGTTGGCGCCGCGGCCAGCATGTCGCGGGTGATGGTGAAATTAAGGCGGACGAGTTGGTCGCGGCGTGTGATTTTGGCATCGCTGAGCAGGGCATTGAGAAAGTCGATTTGTTCGCGGGTCATTTGGCGCTTCGCGTCCGGAGTGGAAAGCGCCAGGGAGCCGGCCATGCGGCCGGTTTCGAGCAGGAAGGAGATCTGCATGGCGTCCTTCATCGAATCACTTTCGGCGTCGACGCCGACTTTCAAATTTTCGCCATCCGGCTGGCCTGCCAGGGTTAGGGCTTGAATGCTGCGAATTAGTAATTCGAGCTGCGGCGCGTTGTGAAAATTCGCATAGAAGCTGGCAGGAAGCTGCGACGTACGGGCGACGGCGAAAATAGGCGCGCCGGCCACGCGTTCAATGCGCGATTGTAGAACTGGGTCGCGCGGAGCCGAACCGCTGGTATCAATGGCAGCGAGGAGGGCCGCGGCATTTCTGCCGCTGGCCAGCGCGATGCGCGTGGGCGAAAGAAACTCGACCGACACCGGAGGATTTCCCGGAACGTCCAGGACTTCATGCGCGCCGTTGGTGACGACTTTGCCGGTGCGCAGGGCATACGCTTTTATTTTTTGCTGGTCGAAGCGGCCGTCGGCGATGGAGAGGACGCGATCGTCGCCCAGCACGTTGGTTGGAGTGCCAAATCCCGCGGGCCACATGGCAATACCGGCGTGGTCTAGATCGCGCTGGTAGTCAAAACCGGAGTCACGGACAAAGGCCGCGTATTCGCGGTCGGCTTGCGGCCCGGGAGAGGTGAGGCCGAGAACGGCAGCCAGTGGCGAATTCTGTAACTTCCGAAGGGCGGCCACGTCTACATAGGCGATTACCGGAGCATCGGATGGAAGCTCGCTGAGGATGCCGGGCTCCGGGCCGGATACTGCGACGCCCGCGACCGGAGAAACCATGGGGGGCAGAGGGCGATGCTGCCAGTAGTAGAAACCAACAACAGCGGCGAGAATCAGTAGCAGGAGAACCGCGAGTACGATGAGGGCGCGCCTGGTTGAATTGATCGACATGTATTTTTTCTGCTCTCGTTAAAATGGCTTTATCATTAAGTTTCGACCACAAGTGTAATGTCTCCGACCCCCAGCGCGTAGCAGAATCCGGCACAACGGGACAGCCATGGTGATGACGATGAGAAATCCAGTAACGCGATTTCTGGTTTGGTGCGCCGCGAGCCTGTTCCTGGGAATGGGAGCGAGCGCCCAAGCGCCGGCACCGACGCCGGCAGCTTCTGCGAATTCGGCCGCGGCACTACCGACGGGCGACCAGGTTTACAAGCACTACGTTGAAGCGATCGGAGGGCGCGCGGCTTGGCAGAAACTGCATACGCGCGTGTCGAAGGGCACGATCGAAATCCCGGCGATGAACAACCTGAGTGGCACCATCGAAGTGCACATGAAGGCGCCGAATTTGATTCTGGTGGTAATCAACTTGGGCGGCGCCATCATTCAGCAGGGATTTGACGGGACTACGGCGTGGTCGGACGATCCGCGAAATGGCCTGCGGGTGCTGACCGGGGGCGAGCTGGAAGACGAACGCAAGGAAGCGAATTTTTATCACGCGCTCGACCTGCAGAAAATCTATTCAAAGTTCACCGTCACCGGCACCGAAAAAATCGACGATCACGATACCTATGTGGTGGAAGCGACTCCGATCGGTGGTGGCGACCCGGACAAGCTGTATTACGACATCGCGAGCGGCCTTGAAGTGCGCAGCGTGAATCACCGGCATACTCCCGATGGCAGCATGGAATTCAGCGCAAATATCGCCGATTACCGGGAGGTGGACGGGGTCAAACTGCCGTTCCGGGTGGAGCAATCGAGCTCGCAAGCGGCGTTTACCATTACCTTCACCGATATTCAGCATAACGCCGATTTGCCGGACAGCCTTTTCGCCAAACCGGCGGGAGAGCCTCCCCCGGGACCTTCGGCCGAGCCCCCCGCCGGCCCAGCGCCGAAATAGCGGGGACGGCGAAGAAACCTAATTAGGCGAATTGACGTCATATGCTGTATAATGGGACACGCCCAGACATCAAGAAGGCCGATAAGTGGCCGAGTGGCAATGGTTTTGCGGTAAGCCTGGAAACTTGCTTGCAATTCGATTGCCTCTATGATATTTTCGCTCGGTTTGCCAGTGCTGGCGTAGCTCAGTTGGTAGAGCATCTGATTTGTAATCAGAGGGTCGGGGGTTCAACTCCCTCCGCCAGCTGAGATCGACGTACCGGGAATATATTCAGCAGGGTTGCGGACGGAATTCCTCGCGACATGAGCGCTAGGGCTGGTGTCTCTGGACACGAGCCCTTTCTGCATTGCGAAGTGCCCCGTACAGCAGTCCGATCAATTCTGTCGCAGGAGCGGGATGCAGTTGTGTC
>Ga0209333_1001660_pt1 | contig 10504 bp, 8 predicted proteins | sample BlaSpr_A8_OM2_O3_FD_187982 | JGI IMG/M metagenome (GOLD analysis project Ga0209333, IMG submission 187982) | Forest soil microbial communities from Thunder Bay, Ontario, Canada - Black Spruce, Ontario site 2_A8_OM2_O3 (SPAdes) (version 2) | ecosystem: Environmental > Terrestrial > Soil > Boreal...
CGAATTTCCCTGTATTTTTCCCTGTTAGCAGGGAATTTGAGGCGGAGACGGGTTAGAAGGCGACTGAGGCCCCAGCCAGCAGACAAGGCACAATGGTCTATTGGAGAATAAAGGCCGGTGGGGCATCCCGCCGTTCGCGGGCATTCTCATGAGCAGTTTGTGTGGATGATAAAAGGCTCAATGGTTTTCGTATTGGCGACGAGAAGCGAACAATGCGACCGGGTGACATCGCTGTGATCCCCGGCGGAGTTGAGCACGAAGGCTATTTTCCTGAAGATACAGAGGTGATCGATTTCTTTGCGCCGGCGCGTGAGGACTTTCTGACCAGCGCACCTCCTCCTTACACGATGCGCCTCGAGCGTAGTGGGCTCCGCTCACCACCCTTCTCGCGCGCGGGATTGGCTTAGTCGGTCATTTGGCCGTTGCGGAAAGCTATTGGAGCCGCGAAAATCTGGCTCCGGTTGGAGAATGGCATCAATCGAGATTGCTCCAACGCGCCTTTGCACTGATGGAGACGCGCCAATGCTACCGCGAATAAGAGTGAAGGGCGCAACGATTGTTTCGATGGATGCAAAGCTCGGCGTCATCGAATCCGGCGACCTATTGATTGACAATGGCAAGATCGTCGCCGTCGGTAAAAACCTAGGTGGTTGGGCGGTGATGGAGATCGACGGTCGTGGCATGATCGCAATGCCGGGCCTAATCAACGGCCACATTCACCTTTGGCAGACGGCGCTACGCGGCATCGCCGCGGACTGGACGCTCGACCATTATTTCAGCGTGCTGATCGGCAAGGTAGTTGGCCTTTACACCCCGCAGGATGTTTATCTAGGCAACTTGGTGGGGGCGCTCGACCAGGTCAATTCCGGCGTCACCACGCTGTTCGATTGGTGCCATATTGTCAACACACCGGCCCACGCGGATGCGGCTGTCGACGCTCTGAAAGACGCCCGCATTCGGGCGGTGTTCGCCTACGGTACGCCGATGAGGCTGTTCGGCACCAAAGAGCCGCACCCCGCCGATGCCAAAAGGATGCGAGCTGAACGGCTGGCGTCGAAAGACGCGCTGGTCACAATGGCGCTTGCCATTCGCGGCACCGATTTTGCGCCGGGTACTGCGGAAGCGGATATCAGGTTCGCCCGCGAACTGGGTTTGACCGCCTCCTTCCACGTTGCTTGCGCCAAGCATGGCCCGCGGCCGCAATCGATGCAGAGTCTGGCGCAGCAGAACCTCCTCGGCGAGGACATCAACCTGGTGCACGCGAATTTTCTGACTAACGACGAGTTCCGGGTGATCGCCAACGCTGGTGCCAGCGTTTCCGTCACGCCGGAAGTGGAAATGCAGATGGGCCTCGGCCTGCCGCCGACCGGCGCGGCACTCGCGGCCAGAGCTCGCCTGAACATCGGTACGGACGTGGTGACCGGCGTCTCTACCGACATGTTCACGCAAATGCGGTTTTTGCTGCAGACGCACCGCGCCCTTATCAACGACGGTTTTCACAAGCAGGAGACGATGCCGGACAAACTAGCCATTACAGTGCGCGAAGTTCTCGAACTGGCGACCATCAAGTCGGCGCAATGCATCGGCCTCGAGCACAAAATCGGCTCGCTCAGTCCTGGAAAAGAAGCCGACGTCGTGCTCCTGCGCAAGACCGACATCAATATGCGCGCTGCGCCCGATCCGATCGCCGCCATCGTGCTGCACGCCGGTGTGGCCAACGTCGACACCGTCATTGTCGGTGGCAATCTCGTCAAGCAGAACGGGAAGCTTACTCACGCCGAACTGCCGCGGCGCTTGGCGGAATTGGAGCGCTCTTCGGAGCGGCTCTGTGCCGGTTTTGATTACCGCGCTTCGGCCGCCTGATAACACTTAGCGCTCAGCGGCGCTCCCGCAACAGCTCCGAAAAACGTGGCGCAGGTGAAGGGCCACGACTTCCGCCATTACCAGAGGTACGGGCGCCAGCGGGCGAAGGAGCAAGCGGTTCGAACGCGCGGTGCTCGGCAGCGCCGTGGCCGCCAACATCTTCGAATGCCGCCGGGACCAAATCCTGACTGAGGCGTGGATCGGCGCAGGGTACATAGGTTTCCGCAAGACCGTACTCGCGACGCACGATGTTGGCCCCCTGTGCCGTCGCGGCAGTCTTGTAGAAGGCGACGAGGCGGTTGGCGCCCTGGCGGCCAAAGCCGCAATCTGAAGTAACGGCGAGGTTCTCGATGTCCACGTACTTCAGTGCTTTGCGGATCTCGCCAGCAACCTCGGCCGGAGTTTCGGTGTTCAGTGTCCGATGGGAAACGACCCCCAGCGCGAACTTTTTCTTCGTCTTACCCTTCCAAGCGCCCAAGAGTTCGATCTCGGCCATTGCGCGGTCCTTCATCTCCAGAGTCAAAACATCGCATTTGATCCGGTCGAGATAGATCTCCAGCGCGTTGGCGTACGATGTTTTGTCGAACACCCGCTGCATCATTGGATTTCCCCAGCAGGTGTGAATCCAGACCTCGGCATTCTCTAGTCCCTCGAGTTCGTGATTGAGCGCCTCGGTCAGGAAGTTGAGAGTGTCGGTAGCCTCGGGGTGATAGCAGGCTATGAAATGGATAGTTGGCTCCTCGATCTGGATAACGCTGCACCCGGACGCGACGAGTTCGCGTAGCTCGCGGTTGATAGCCGTCGCCATGTCCCAGATCATCTGTCGTTTGTCGTCTTCAATCCGGTATTCCGGTGTGTGCGAGTCGAGAAACAGTGCCATGACTTGACCTGACACGGTCCCGAACTTGACCGGTTTGCGGGTGCGCGCCTGGGTCATACGGTAGATCTTGGAGTATTCGAGTGGATTGCGCGGGTTGTGCTCGATCTTGCCGGTGACGATCGGCCAGCGCCAAGACGTGTAGATTTCGTTCAAGAGCGTGCCGGGCGGATATCTCAAAAGTTCAGAGCGGGTCCCTTCCGGCTGCAATTCGTCATAAGCGAGACCGCGCCATCGTTGCAGGGGATAATGGTGCCACGACCGTCCGGCCAAATCGGCATCGAGGAAGTAATCACCGCAGGTCACAATATCGAGGCCGGCACGTTCCTGCTCGGAAACAACAACCGCGAGCGCATCGCCGAACTGCTCGCGGTAGATGGGGTCGAGCATGGCGGTATCCAGCGGGCGGCCCCACAAGCTCTGTGAGTACCAGGCGGGCCGTGGCCAGGACCCGGTTGTGGTGGCGGCTAAGGGCACGTCCTTGGTGGCAGTGAACGCCATGTGTGCTTCCCTCCTTATGCGGTAATAAACTTCCGTTAGTCGAGTTTGATCGCCGCCGAACGGTGCCGTTAACACCTCAAAAATTCTAGCATGAAATTGTACTATCCAGGCGAACACGCTTTGGCGTTTAATTGACAGGGCGCGGCCGGTCGCTAGGATTGTGATCGGTCGGAGAGAGGCGACGATTCCGCCTCGGAACAAAGCTAAAAGCATTCGACCGAACAACGACACCGCCTCGCGTTCGGAGGCAGGGGAGGACACCAATGCAAAAGGGTATCGTAATTGCGTCCGCAGTTGCGGTCGCCGCGCTGGTCGGCGCTCGGTCGGCCAACGCCGGAGACACCATAAAGATCGGAACGTTCTCGACGCTGGAAGGTACCTATACGGCTCTCGGCGAAGATGGCATGCGCGGCTTTGATCTTGCGGTCATGCAACATCACGGCAAAGCCGGCGGCAAGGATCTTGAAATCATCAGAGGTTCATCGGACGCGTCGCCCGATTCGGCGCTGCGCGCCGCCAAGAAGCTGGTTGAGCAGAATAAGGTGGATATTCTGCTGGCCCCGCTGTCGGGTTCGGAGGGCATCGCCCTCCACGACTATGCCAAGACCCAGCCGCAGACCACGTTCATCAACGGCTGCTCCGGCGCGTTGGAGACGACGTATATCGAGCCGGCACCGAACTTCTTCCGGTTCAATATCGACGGTTCCCAGATGCACAAGGGCCTCGGTCAATACATTTACAATGTGAAGCACTACAAGAAGATCGCGACGTTGGCGGAAGACTATTCCTTCACTTATACGCAGGTGTTCGGGCTGGCGCTGGATTATTGCCCGCTTGGCGGCGAGATCACCAAACGGCTGTGGGTGCCGCTCGGAACCAAGGACTTCTCGTCATTCATTCCACAGTTGCCCAGCGACGTGGATGCGATCTATCTCGGTCTTGGCGGCGCTGACGCCATCAATTTTCTCAACCAGTACCAGCAGTCTGGCGGCAACGCTAAGCTGATTGGCGGTTCGATCATGGTCGACCAGACCATCATGTCCTCGAAGGGCAAGGCGAAAGAAGCCTTGGTCGGCGTGGCCTCCGCAAGCTCGCAAGCGGACACCTGGGACGATCCGCACTGGCAGGCCTTCGTCAAAGCCTACAAGGACGCCCCGAACGAAGGCTATTTCAAGACCCGCTTCACCGGCCCATCGCTCTGTGCCACCAACTATTATGACGAGACCAGCGCCATGCTGACCGCTCTCGACAAGATCAATGGCGATCTGAGTGACGGCCAAAAGAAATACCGCGAGACGCTGGCTAGCCTCGTACTCGATGCGCCCAACGGACAAATGCGGCTCGACGAGAATCACCAGGCGATCGGCACGAGTTTCGTCAGCGAGGTCGTCAAGGATGCAAACGGCGATCTCGTCAGCAAAGTCGTTCAGGTGGTGCCGAACGTCGACCAAAGACTTGGCTTCTCCAAGGCGGTGTTCGACAAGATCGGCCTGCCGGGTCGCGAAGTCCCGGTTTGCAAGAAGGTCTACGACTAGACCGGGCCGTAGCTGACAAACCCGTGGTCAGGCGACCCTTGAGGATCGCCTGACCGATTGACTGAGAATGATGCCATAGCCGGTCGGCTACTGGCCGGATGGCGACGATCCGTGGGTCAGTTGGAAGTATCGTAGTATTGCGGAACATGACTTTGCGCCGTGTCGCGGCTGATCCGCGTCCATTGTGAAGCGTCGAGGCTGCGCGCGGCACGATGCCCTTCGAGGGTCGCCTCGTAAACCGAGCGTGGCGCGACGGCGCATCCTATCGCTTCGACACTGATACCACGCTCCCGCAAGACGTGATAAATCTCGGTTTCCGATTTTCGAGCGGTCGCCATTACGATTAGGTCCGCGCCAATGCTGCGGATGCGCGACGGCTCGTACACATTGGCGATCTCGACGCTGCGCCCATTGATGCGTTTTACTGTGTGAGAGCTAATGATCTCGACTCTTGCCTCATGCAAATACGTCATGATCCAGTGAAAATACACTTCCGGCACCGTTTCCATTCCGATCATCGGCCATCTTGTCAAAACACTTGCCCGGCAGCCTTGCTTGGCCATTTTCACTGCGGTCAGTGGTGCGGCCACATCCGCCATTTCGTCAATTACAAGGACCTCCCCGGAGGGCGACGATACTTTGTCCAGCGCCACATCGTCCCATGAAACACACTTGCCGGTTTCCCACCCGGGAATTGGCTTTCCGGTTTGCCCCTGGAAACCGTCATGGCGATAACGCGCGCCGGATGCAACCACGACATGGTCCGGTTTTTCTGTAGCAATAATGGAATCGATGTTTTCTCGGGTAACCGGGCTCGCAAGCTTGATCTCGGTGCCGTTACCTCTCGCTTGTTCGGCCAGCCACGTCGCGATGCTTCCGTATTGTTGCCGATAAGGCAAAGCGCCATAAGCGCGAACGTGCCCGCCAACGGCTGATTCACGCTCGTAGACAACCAGCGAGTTGCCTTGACCCGAAGCTACGCGTGCATATTCAAGCCCTGCCGGTCCTGCTCCGATGACAAGTACACGTTTGCGCCCATAGGTTTTACGGGTGGCATTCGCGCCCCAGAGCGCCTCGCGGCCGACAACTGGATTATAAGCGCATTGCACACGACTGCCGCGCACGACAGATCGCCAACAATAGTTGGCGGCGACGCACCGTCTGATGTCTCTTTCTCGTCCTGCCTTCACCTTCGTGAGCCACTGCTCGTCCGCGATCATCTGCCGTGACAGCAACACCGCGTCGGCGTCGCCTGATGCGATGAGGTCTTCGGCGACATCCGGGTAGCTGATGCGGCCAACCATCAGCACGGGCTTTTTCGACACATCCTTGAAAGCGCGCGCGTACTTGCGTTCCCATCCTTGCTCAAAGGTCATCGGCGTGTGAATCCAAGAATGATGCACTCCTGCCGAGACGCTCACATAATCGATGTCGGTCTGCCGTTCGAGATCGAGGTGCACGCGTTTTACATCTTCGATCTCAAGGTCGCCTTCCCAAAACGACGTCGAGTTTATGCGGTAGCCGAGAATGGCACGACTGCCGATTTTAGCGCGAATGCGCCGCAGGCATTCGACCGAAAACCGCAGGCGGTTTTCATATGAGCCACCCCAGCGGTCTGTTCGCTGATTATAAAGCGGCGAAAGAAATTGCCACGGCAAATAACCGTGCGCGAGGTGAAGTTCGACGCCGTCGAGCCCGGCGCTAATGGCGCGCCTCGCAGCGTCTGCAAAGCTCTGCAGAATGCGCTCGATCTCGTGCTCCTCCAGCTCTTTGGGAGTTGGGCCGCCGGGGATTTCGCCGATTGCCATCTGGCTTGGAGCGACCGTATAGGCGTTGTACTCGTACGGATCGCGTGCCGGATCCGTTTTGAAGAAAGGAGTTGGCGAGCGGAGCCCAACATGCAGCAGTTGCGCAATCAACGCACAGCCGTGTTTCTTGACCGCCCGGGCGACCCTGGCAATGCCCTCGACCTGATCGTCGTTCCAAAGTCCCGGGAATGCAGCGGGCGTATAAATCGTGTCCTTGTCGACGATTTGACCGCCGAGAATGATCATTCCCAGTCCGGTCTGTGCTCGCTCTTCGTAATACGCAACGGCTTGGTCAGTAAAAATTCCTTCGTGCGCGTTCCTGACCCACGTCGGACAAACCGGTCCAAAAATGACCCGGTTCGAAATCCTGGTGTGACGCAATTGCCATGGTGAGAACAAGTGGGGATAAGACTGGGCACCCGACACGATATTCCTCCTAGACTTTTTCAAATTTCGAGCAGCGGTAGTCGCGCTGGGCCGCCTTTTGCGCCGATAGGCCAGGCGAACCGGCTATCGGCACGGCGCCCCGTACAGTACCTTAAAGTGCCAGTATGGAAATCATCGAAATAACCGGACGTCGTCGAGCGCCGATGACCGCACCGATTGTTCAACTGCGAGGGGGCGGATGAAAATCGTAAGCTTTTGGCGAGACCAGAAAATTCGGCTGGGTTTGCTGCTGAACAAAGAAATATTAGAGCCTGCTTTGGCGGAGACGCTGCTCGATCCGGGAGAACGAGTTTTCTTCAGCGATGCGATCTCATTTATTCGTGGCGGAGAATTTTCGCGCAAGACGGCTCTCCGGCTGGTGGCTTTACGTCCCGTTCATGCGCTTCATCGCCTCGATCGAGTGACTCTCGCCGCACCTATTCTCCCATCCACTATTCTTTGCGCAGGCAGTAACTACCGCGAGCATAATGATGAAAAGATCGGCTCACCAACGAGCGGGAAAGAGCCTGAGTTTTTCGTGAAGACGTCGGACAGCGTCATCGGACCGGACGAAGCCATCCAGTATGATGAAAAACTTACACGCAAACTCGACTGCGAGACAGAACTTGGAATTGTGATTGGAACACCGGGACGTCACATCTCAAAGGAACGCGCGCTGGAGCACGTATTTGGCTACACCGTAGTGAACGATGTTACGGCGCGTGACCGCCAGGTGCGCAGGTCCGGGGATTTCACTTGGTACGAGCTTGGGCGCGGAAAGGCATTTGACACAAGCGCGCCAATCGGCCCTTGCATAACGACTGCGGACGAAATCCCCGACCCTCAGGTTCTCGGCATCCACACGCGGGTCAATGGAGAACTGCGTCAGTCGAGTAATACCCGCAGCATGATTTGGTCGTGTGCCGACCTCATTCACTTCTTCTCAACAAATTTCACGCTGAAGCCTGGCATGGTTATCATCACCGGAACGCCCGCAGGTACAGCGTGGTCCGCCGACAAAGAGCTTGGCGGTCGTTGGCAACCGAGGGAAGGTCTCGTTGCTGCCGCACGCTATTTTCTTCCGGGCGACATTGTCGAATGCGAGATTGAGCGAATTGGAATACTCAGGAATCCGGTTCGATAGCTGAAGTTTATATTTCCGGCTCAACCGAGGTCCTTGTGATTACGAATTTGAAGGAAGATGGAGCTGACCGTCGAACTATTGCTTCGTAGTGAAGAGATTAACACCCGTGGCGTAGGAATCGTTGTGTAGGGTCTTTAATGCGGAGTTCGAAGAAAGTGATCGCGCCGAGAGTGGCGGCGATACGAAAGCTCGCGGCTGAAGTAGGCCGCAACCCGGCCGACATTCTTATGTTCGGCATGATGACGACGATTGTCGCGCCAACCGACGAAAAAGCCGCTGCCAAGCTTGCCGATGACCGCCGCTACGTCGATCTCGAAGGAGCGCTGACGTTGATGTCCGGTTGGACAGGCGTGGACTTTTCCCGCTTCGATCGGGATCAGGTTGTTGAGCACGTCAACAGCGAGGCCGGGCGCGCGGCGATGGAAAACATCACCCGCGCCGATCCGGACCGGCGCTGGACGGCCCGGGAGGTTGCCGAGCCCGTTTCGATCGTTGGAATCGGGCCGGTCATCGCCGGCTAGCCGGCCACCATTGCCGATCATCTCGAGCAATGGATCGAAGACACCGGCCTTGATGGTTTCAACATGGCGTTCGCCGTACGCCCGGAGACCTTTGTCGATGTGGTCGATCTACTTGTTCCCGAACTGCAACGCCGTGGACGCTACAAAACCGAGTATGCGAAGGAACTCTAAATAAACAACATCCGGGGTCATGCCATCGGTGGCAATAAGGCGTTACCAACAGTGGAAGTCACGTAAGTGCGATGAGCTAAAGTAAATTGGAATGGTCTGGCCGGCGTCCAATTCTGAAACGGCAATCGCGGACAATCACCGGAATCTGCATTTGTGAAACAATAAAGAAAGTTGAAAAGTGTCCGCTGCGCGGACTCGGGCGCAACGCCCGTTGTGCGGTGGGTACATGCCGCGGCACACTGTCGACAATAAAATGGGGGGATAGTCCTCGCTTTTGGATGTCGGCGATTGGGCAGCGGGTACCTGCCTCAGACGCCGGATTTCAGCGCCACCGTGCCAAAGCCTACACCCTCTGGCGTTGACGCATATCCGATAATCTTGGGGTCGCGCGTATCCGCGATCTCGCTGATCGGCAATAAAATAGGGAGGATATAAATGGACCGGCGAAGCTTTCTTGCGACGGCGTCGGTGCTGCCGGCCGCAACAATACTTGGTAACACTCTCGCGTGGGCCGAAGACCACCTCAAATGGGCCGTCTTCACACCTGACAGCGAGGTGACGTTCCGAACCGTGATGAAGCCGTTCGCGGAAACCGTGCAGCGCGAAGCGAACGGCGCTGTCGTATTCGACCTGTTCCCCAACGGTGCGCTCGGCCGCAACCCCGGTCAACAGCCACAGATGCTCCTCGACGGCGTCGCCGATCTTGCCTGGGTCATCCCGTCCTATTCTCCCGGCCGATTCCCCGATACCGAAGTCCTCGAACTTCCCGGCCTGTTCAGGGATTTGAGGGAGTCGTCCCTGGTCGCCAGCGCGATGAATGCGCACAAATCTTTGCATGACTACGGCGACTTCTATGTAGTCGGGCTTTGGGGAACGGCGCCATACTCGATCCACACCAACTTCCCGGTGAATTCGATTGCCGATCTCAAAGGCAAGACGATCCGCGCGTCGAGCAAAAACGAAAGCGCGGCATTGCGTGCCTTCGGTGCCGTGCCGGTCGGCATGCCGGTGACGGAGATACCCGAAGCGATCAGCCGCGGCACAATCAGCGGCACGACGTCGCATTTGTCGCCGTTCTTCGACTTCGGGCTCGATCGCGTCACCAATAATCACTTCTTCATTGGCCTCGGCGTTGTGCCGCTGTGTGTTTTGATGAACAAGAAGAAGTTCGACGCGCTGCCGCAATCGGCCCGATCCGTGATCGAACGCAACTCTGGCCCAGCGCTGACCAAGACTTGGATCGAGTCCATCACCAGCTACAACGCCGCTAATATGGAAAAGTTGAAAAGCAATCCGAAGAATAAAGTGGTCTTCCCATCGCAGGAGGAGATAGACAAAGCTCAGGCGTTGCTCTCGCCAGTCCGCGAGGAATGGGTCGCGGCGAGCGACCGGCATAAAGAACTGAAGGCGGCGCTTGACACCGAACTTGCTGCCGTCCGCAATAGTGACAAGGGCTAGGGCGCCGGACTATGGCTTCATACCGGCGGCCTTGCCGACCGGTTCCGCCTGACGGACAGATGCTGGGCGAAGGTAGCGCCAATGCAATGGATTGATCGGGCGAGCAGGGCGCTGGCTCGAGCGCTCGCCGCCATTGGCCTGGGCGTGCTGCTATTCTTTGCCGTCATGACAATGGCCGACGGATTGTTGCGCTTCTTTTT
>Ga0209333_1001663_pt1 | contig 10485 bp, 9 predicted proteins | sample BlaSpr_A8_OM2_O3_FD_187982 | JGI IMG/M metagenome (GOLD analysis project Ga0209333, IMG submission 187982) | Forest soil microbial communities from Thunder Bay, Ontario, Canada - Black Spruce, Ontario site 2_A8_OM2_O3 (SPAdes) (version 2) | ecosystem: Environmental > Terrestrial > Soil > Boreal...
TGGGTACGAAAACGACTGTATGGGCATGAATACCCTGTGGTCGCTCACCACCGGATACGACAACGCCGGCATGGGCTTCAACGCCATGTTCGGCGTGACCAGCGGCCATTACCTGACGGGTCTCGGTGCCTATGCCGATATGTACTATCCGAGCACATCGGCGGGTGTAACCCTCACACCGACCAGCGCGACCGCCAACCTTTCGGTTGGCTGGTACTGGTACAAGGTGTCGTATGTCCTCAACGGACAGGAAACCGCGCTTTCCAATAACAGTTACCTGGGAGTTCTTACCGATGCCGCGCACAAAGAAGTGACTATAGCCGGGATCCCAACTTATACCGGGCCATTCGTTGCGTCGGCGCGCAAGATCTATCGTACGGTTGTATGTCCGACTACGCTGTGTACGGTGATCACGGCCAACCAAGCTCCCCGCCAATGGTATTATGTGGCCACTATTGACGACAACGTCACGACGGCCTACGTCGATACCACGGCGGACGCTAACTTGGGCGCGCAGGAAGGCGCCACGCCCAGCAAGTCCATCGCGCTAGGCGCCTACGCCACGGTGTACGGATCCTATCAGATGGTAGTGGGGAGCGATGCATCGCCGGTCCAACAGATTTGGTTGGGCAACGGGATGGTGACCGCGGCGGCGCCTGCGGGCGTCCTGGTTTCCAGTTCCGGCGCCAGCGGGACGAATGTGGCGGGGCAGGATCACATCATCGCGGGTGGACCGGGAACGGGCACCGCGAACGGCGGCAACGTCATCTTCGGGACTGTGCCGGGCGGTGCTGCCGGATCAACGTGGAACAGCCTGGTGAACCGTTGGAAGGTCGATAGCGCGACGGGCAACCTGGTTTCGCTGAGTACGGGCGGGATCGCCGGAGTGACAGGCACAGTGGATTTCAGCGGCGGCGGTCACACTCTGCCGGCCAAGGCCGGTATCGGTGCAAGCAAGCCCGCGACTTGCATCGTAGGTGAGCAGTACTTCGCGACGGACGCCTCGCCGGGTCAGAATCTGTTCGGGTGCACGGTTGCAAATACCTGGACGCTCGAAGGCGGCGGGGGCGCCGGCGGCGGCGGGGCGATCACTTCGATCTTCGGCCGCACAGGTGCGGTTACCGCGCAGAGCGGGGACTACACTTTTGCGCAGATCGCCGGTACGCTGCCCGACTCCGCGCTGCCTGCCGATGCGGTAACGACCGGCATCATTGCCAATGCGTCGCTCATCGGCGATTTCGCTTCCCTGGCGACAACCGGTAATGTGACTTCGGGCGGGACATTGACTGCCACAGGCGGCGTTTATGCCAACATCGGCGCTAACGTGCCCGGATGTTTGCATTTATCGGATGCGAACAGTGTGCATGATATGGGAGTATGCGCTCCGTCGTCCGGCTTCAATGGGCAGTTCAATCTGTGGACTGGCAGCGGCGCGTCCGGGCAAGTCGCAACTACCGACGGCTCACTCAACCTCCTGTGGTCGAATCTGGGCGCAATTGCCGGCACCCTGGCGGCCGCGCAGATGCCGGCTCTAGCTGGCGACATAAGCAATAGCGGGCTAGCCACTACGGTTACCGCGCTGCAAGGACGTCCGATTTCGAGCGCTGCACCCGCGGATCAGCAGTATCTGGGATGGTCCGCCTCGGCGGCCAAATGGCAGCCGGTCACCCTGCCCACAACCCTGAACGCCATCGGCGGTACGGTGTATAACCCTGCGGGCGCCGGCAATACTCAAATCGTCGTCAAGAACAGTTCGAGCCAGGCTGGGAATGGCGCGGGGTCGATTCTCTGGCAAAACAATGCCGGCGCTACGATGTCTTTTATCAACTGGGATGGAGGCTACGCCGAGGGCGACGGTACTAACTATAAGATCAGCGTGGATACCAGCACGGAAACGTTATCTAGCGACTCTGTGATCGTGTGGCATAACCTCAACAACGCATTCTCCGGGGCCGCGGACACTGGACTCGCACGGGAGACGGCTGGCGGAATCCTGAAAGTGACCAATGGCGCCGGAGGCTACGGGATACTTGACGCAGGTGGCTTGGAAATCAACGGCGCTACCTTCGCTACAACCTTAGCGGGAGACGTTACAGGGGGCATCGGCGCGAACACGGTGGCTAAGATCCAGAATCGGGCGATAGCGGCTACGGCTCCGAGCGATGGCCAGAGCTTGGCGTGGAGCGCGGCAAATTCACAATGGCAGCCAATTACGATTTCGGCGGGGGGCGGCGCGGTAAGCTCGGTATTCGGACGCACGGGCGCGGTCGTAGCGGCGTCCGGCGATTATACGGCGGCGCAGGTCACCAACGCGCTGTCGTCGATTCAGACCTATGCCAGCCCGGCGTGGCTCACGGCGGTGACGTTTGGGGGCACCACGCTCAATTCCACCGGCGGAACAATCTACAACAACGCCGCCAGCGGCAACACTCAAATCGTCATCAAGAACAGCTCAAGCCAGGCTGCTAACGGCGCTGGTTCGATTCTGTGGCAAAATAATGCCGGATCGAATGTCGCGTTCATCAACTGGGACGGCGGTTATGCCACGGGCGACGGAACGAACTATAAGATATCGCTGGATACTGAGACCGCGAGCCTGTCGAGCGACGCGCTGATGGTCTGGCACAACGTCAATAGCGTGTTCGCGGGAACTGCCGACGTTGGACTACAGCGTGAGTCGGCTGGACTGCTGAAGGTTACCGCCGGCGCCGTGGGGTATGGAGCGATCGACTCCGGCGGCTATAGCACTTCCGGCGCAGCGGGCGTAACTTCAACAACTTGTACACAATGGACAAACGGACTATGTACTCACAATTAATCGGATCGACTTTACTGGCGGTCTCTGCTTTCGCGCAAGCTCCGGCTGCGAAGGAAGCCCCCAAGCCGCCGCAGATCGCAGCCGAGATTCGCGCCCGGTTTTGGCGGACGCAGGCAGAAGCCATAGCGGCAGCCGCGCGCGCCGACCGGGCGCAAGAAGCCGCCAAGGCCGCGCAAGAGGAGATGCGCAAGGCATGCGGCGACAAGTTCACTGTGGCATTGGATGCGGCGGGGGAGCCGTCTTGCGTCCCCGCGACTCATGACGCGGCACGCTGAGAGCTCAACTGCCGCGTACTTCTCTCAAGATGCCAGAGAGATAATTAGCCCGCCAACGGCGATGAACGCACCCCCGATGAGCACAGCAGCGCTGGGTTTCTGATGGAAAACCAACCATGAAATCACCTGCGCAAACAGAAAGAAGAAAACCACATAGAGGCCTAGCAAACGGCCGAAATCCCAAGGGGGCGAATTGACCGTGAAGCCATACAGGAACAGGACCACGGCTCCGGCGGCGAAGAAGATGTACCTGGGCGCAGCCGCGGTAGAGTGCAGGCCCACACGGACCAATGCGTCTCCCCCCGCTTCCAGCAGGGCGGCGAGCGCCAACACCACCACTATGAGACTCTTATTCATGTGTACCTGGCCACCAGCAGCAGCAATACGAAGATGACTGCCGGGATCGGCGCGAGCATCGCATAGAATACGATGCGGTCGGCCACGCCGACCAGATCCCGATGCTGCAGATCCCAGGCGAATTCGCGGGCGCTGGCATAGCGTCTTTTGGGGTCGCGTTCCAGGGCGCGGTAGAGGATTTCCTGAAGTTGGGGGGAGATGCCGGGGTCGATTTCGCGCGCCGGGACCGGGTTGTTCAGTATGCGGCCGTTCATCGTCAGGAAGGGATGATCGCGGGAAAACGGCGACTTCCCGCCACGCTTCCCCTTAACCTGCTCGGAAGTGTACTGAGCCGTTCCCATTACCTGCGATAGCTTTGTGAATCGCCGCGACCCGGAGTTGGCGGCGATGCCGAAGTCGATGAGCTTCACGCGATCTTGTTCGTCAACCATGATGTTGTCGGGGTTCAAATCGCGGTGCACGAATCCACGGCTGTGTATCTGGAGCGCAATGCGCACCGCCCGCTCGGCGGGAATTTTCCCCGCTCGTTCAGGATTTGCCGGAGCAGGCGCCCGTCCACCCATTCCATCACCATATCGAGCTGGCTGCGGTCCTCGGCAGGGAGAAACTTCATCACACAGGGGCGATCCAGCGTTCTGCCGATCTCTTCCTCGCGGCGAAAGCGATCGAAGAAAACGGGATCGCACTCGACTGTTCGCAACCGGCGTATCGACGCCGTAATGGTCGAGCCGATCGCCGGTTTGAACGGAGGCCATAGTCAGTGACACCGATTATCGCCCGCGAGTGTCCGGGTTGGCAATAAACTTAGTGAAACCTGTAGGGCCGCCCGCGGTACATGCCGATGCGTCGGCTGGTGTAGTGGAGTTACGCTTTCGGTAACCGACCCGGCTTGCAGCCCCTTGAATCGCTCGAGAGATGGCGTATGATGATGGCCCATGTCAATGATCCGGAACTCTATCAAGCCATCGAACGCTGCCAGGAGATCGGCGACTTGTTTACCCTGCTCCGCATTCAGTCTGCCTCCTTTAATCTCAACAGCGAGGTTTGGCCATGCGTCTCTAATGCGCGGAAACTCATAGCAGAGCTGAGCACAAGCGACTGTGGGAAGAACTAACCCGAGCAAAAGAGAGTATGAAGACGGACCCATTGCAGATGGCGGAATGAAGGGCCCGGCTTCATCAATAAAGACATACATCCGATATCGATTATCGCATCACTCCGGCGCCTGAAGCCACGCCTCCAGCAGCGCCTGTCCGGAGCGTAGGGGAGGAGGGATGCCGCAAGGGAGAAAGGGGTCCAGGGGAAAGGGGCGGCGCCTTGTCCCCGCCTCAAAGCTGCGGCGGCCAGAGCGCGCGGCGCTCTGAATCGCACCCGCCAAAAACGCGTCGGACGGCGCATCCCTGGACGCCTCCTAAAACTATTTCCTGGACCCTCGCCTGTATATACCTTGACAAGCATATGCTCTGTGGGGTATACCAAGAGAGTGGAATCTGTGTTCGAAATCATTGCGGAGCCGAACCGGCGCGCGTTATTGAGCCTCCTGGCCTCGTCGCAACAGTCGGTTGGAGAGATCGAGCGTCAGCTTCGCATGCCGCAGCCGGCCGTGTCCAAGCACCTGCGAGTGCTGCGCGAGGTCGGTTTCGTGGAATCCGCGGTGGACGCACAGCGCCGTCTCTGTTGGCTGAAACCTGAACCACTTCAGGAGGTGGATGCCTGGTTGGCTCCGTTTTGCCGGTTCTGGTCCGCTCACGTAGACGATCTCGAACGCCATGTCGACCGCATGGATCAATCAACGCAACGAAAAGAAAGACAAGGAGAAGAAGATGATCGATCGCGAGCAGTACGCACCGGGTCCGGCCAGCGGCGCGCAGATACGAAGGGACGGAGAGAAGTGGACGCTCATTCTCGTCAGAGAACTGAGCCACTCGCCGGAAAAAGTCTGGCAGGCGCTTACCGACCCAGTGCATCTGCGCGAGTGGGCGCCCTTTGTAGCCGATGGGAGCCTGGGTACGGTTGGAGCCACGGTGAAGCTCACCACGGTGGGAGCGCCCGCGCTGCACGTTACCGAAACAACAGTGACGCGAGCCGACGCTGCCAAGGCGCTTGAGTACAACTGGGGTGACCACGATATGCGGTGGGAACTCGAAGCCTCTGGTGGCGGCACGCGCCTGACGCTGTGGACCAACATCGGTCGCCGCTTCATCTCAATGGGCGCTGCCGGGTGGCACATTTGTTTCGATGTTCTGGATCGCCTTCTCAGCGGAACTCCCATCGGCCGCATCGTTGGTGGCGAGGCGATGAAGTTCGGCTGGCAGCGATTGAATGCCGAGTATGCCAAGCAGTTCGGCGTTGAGACCCCCGGTTGGCCGCCCAAGGCGGCTCAAAATTCGTGAATCGATGTGGATCGCAAAACCATGCAGACGTCAACCGTGAGCCAAGGCGCCAAACGTCGGATTTTTCGCTGGATTCACATCGTCTTTAGCATTCCGATATTCGGTTAGAAGTGGAAAGGCATGTCCTTCGACGACTTATTTCGAAAAAGAAGCTCACGCCGCTTGCTGCTTTCGGTCTGAGGCTGGTCATGATTCTCGTGGCTGTGTTTCACGTCGTGCGGGGCGACTGGTTGAGCAACAATGCAGAGTGGAGGACCATCGGCTGATGGCGCGAACCGCTGCTGTTGGCGCTCCATTGCGCCATCCCGCATTCCAGCGGCTTTGGCTGGGGCTGAGCATCTCGTACCTCGGGGACCAGTTCACTATCATCGCCCTGCTCTGGTTCGTGCTGCAGTTGACCGGCTCTGGCGCCGCGGTGGGCCTCGTCATCCTCTCCTTCGACCTCCCCGGCGTCGTCACCGGGGCAATCCTCGGGCGTCTGCTGGATCGCTACCAGCCGCGGCTGGTGATGGGCTTCGACAACCTTGCCCGCGCGGCACTCATCGCGGCCATTCCCACGCTCTACGCCCTGGGACGGTTGCAGCTCTGGCACGTCTTCGTGCTGGCGTCGCTGGCCGGAGCGCTTTCGCCGGCAACCGCAGCCGGGGTACGGGCGTTTGTGCCGCACCTCGTGGACGACGCCGCCCTCGATCGCGCCAATGCGCTCACCGCGGCCAGCCTGCAATTTTCGTATCTCGCCGGCCCAGTGGCGGCAGGCTTCGCCATCGCCAGGTTGGGCGGTCCCTGGGCGCTGTTCATCGACGCCGCCAGCTTCCTGCTGATGGGCTTGGTCGCGCTGACCCTGCCCACGATCGCTCGCGAACCGCGTTTCGCACAGCCTGCGGCCGCCAATCGCCGGCCAGCCCGCAAAGGGCTGTTACTAGAAGGCTTCGGCGCGCTTTTCAGCTTGCCCTCCGTGCCCGCGCTCACGGTCCTCTCGCTGGTGTTCTTTTTCTCCTACGGCCCGTTAGAGGCGGCCCTGCCGGTCTACAGCGGCCAAACATTACACGCCAACGCCGGCGGCTACGGGCTGCTGTGGACCGGCTTCGGCGTGGGGGCTTTCTCTGGCGTGCTGACGCTGACCAAGCTCTCGCATCGCTGGCGGCCGGGCATTGCCTTACCGGCGATCGCGGTGCTCTGGGGCGCGCTGCTGTGCCCCCTGTTTTTCATCCGGCAGCTCCCGCTCGCGATGCTGTTCCTCGGCGTGGCCGGAGCATCCTGGGCGCCCTATACGCCGATGGAAACCACCCTGCTGCAGCGGCTCGTCCCGGCGGAGATACGCGGCCAGGTCTTCGGCGCGCGGCATTCGCTGGTGGTAGCGGCGACGCCGCTGGGAGCCGCGTTCGGTGGCGTGCTGCTGCAATATCTCCCGGCGCCGGCGGTGATCGCCATCTCCGGCCTCGCCTGCATCCTCGCCGGGCTCGGCGGCCTCGTCTCGCCGTCACTGCGTCAGTTACAACGAGGATGTCCCTAACGCTTCGCAGGGCAGTCAACATAAGAAGGAGAAACTATGGTATCCAATACATTGAAAACTCGATTAGAGGTTCAGAGGAGGGACATATGTGCCCAGCATGCATCGCAAGCACAGCAGTAATCGTCGCCGGAGCCGGATCCACGGGAGGAATTCTGGCGGATTTCATCGGCGAGTTCAGAAACTTTTTCGGAGCGAATCGTCTCGGTCTGTTTCAGAAAACAAAGGAAAAATAAGATGGCGACAAGCAATGAGAGAGACAAGGAACACGGGAAAGGACATCTCGCGATGGACACACCCCCGATCGTGTCGCAGCAGGAGTGGGAGGCTGCGCGCCAGCAGTTCCTCGTGAAGGAGAAGGCCTTGACCCGCTCCCGTGACGCGCTCGCCGCCGAACGCCGGCGGATGCCTTGGCTGGCTGTGGACAAGAAGTACGAGTTCGACGGACCCAAGGGCAAGGTAAGCCTGCTCGATTCGTTCGAGGGCCGTCCTCAGTTGATCGTCTATCGCGCCTTCTTCGAGCCCGGGGTGTTCGGCTGGCCCGAGCACGCCTGCCGCGGCTGCTCGCTGGGCGCCGATCAGGTCGCGCACCTGGCCCATCTGAACGCCCGCGACACCACCCTGGCTTACGCATCACGCGCGCCGCAGGCCGACATCGCGCGCCTGAAGGCGCGGATGGGCTGGAAGATGCCCTGGTACACCATCACCGACGGCTTCGACGCGGACTTCGGCGTCGATCAATGGCACGGCCACAACGTGTTCTTCCGCGACGGCGAGCGGGTGTTCCGAACATACTTCATCAACAACCGCGGCGACGAGGCCATGGGGACCATCTGGAGCTACCTCGACATCACACCGCTCGGCCGTCAGGAGACTTGGGAGGACTCGCCGGAGGGTTACCCCCAGACGCCGCCGTACAAGTGGTGGAACTGGCACGACAACTACGACGCTTCGGCCTCGCCAGACCCGAAGTGGGTCGACCTCATAACCGACCCTCAGGAAGCCGCCCGAAGGCGCGCCGCAGAGGCGAAAGCGACATAAAGAAGGGCGGCCCCTTCACCGCCTTCGCACAGCCGGCTCTTTTCACGCAGGAGTTGCGCGAGTGCTTCCGGAGGGTGCCCGGGGGCAGCCAGGAGGAGACCTTGGCGGACCGTGACCCCGCCACCGCGTGGGACGCATATGATCGAGCCCGACTACTACATGACCTATCAATCGCTAGATTCTCGGTGATTCGAATACCGTATACGTTCGAGGGCAAGCAGAGCGAGAAGTTTCTTGCTATCCTCTGTCGCCGTGGCGCTTACGTTCTGTGTATCAAGGCGACATCGAAGACCGAGATCTACAAAACAATCCGGACAAAATGAAGGGCTGTATCCATTATCCGTTGGCACACTTGCATGCTTCTCTGAGGTCGCCGTAGTGCAGCCCGACAATCAATTTCCGATATCGGACGGCGCATCTCCGGAAGGCGTTTGCGGTTGGAAAATTGAAAATCTATTCTCCACCTGCGAATTTTGACCAGGAATTACGTGGGGCTACTCGGGAGTCCTCCACGTTGGATGATCGTCACAGGGAACGGCTCCTCGCCGCTATTGTATAGAAAAGGGGGTGATGCCAACGAAGACGCCAACAAAGCCAGGACCTCCATCATCTGAGCCACCGCCAGAAGCGTCCAGCGTAACTCTTCCCGTAGGCCGCGTACCGGAAAGGCAAAACAGCGGGGCATTTTCGCATCACGCGACTTTAGGACAGTACCGCGAGACGCGCGGCGTAATCCGCTTGGCGGCTAGGCCTACCGCGATGTGTCCGACGAGCATGCGATCGGCCCGAACCACAACTCTCGCGGCATGCCGGACGGCCGCATCAGGCGTAAGTCCGGCAGGATACGCGCACGAATTGCGGGGTCGGATGTAAGCTTCGCGATCCACTCGGACGCGGCGCCGGCCGGCAATCCGGCCATTTCCGCGCCGCGGCGATCAGCATCCACTCGCGCGAATGCCGCCAACATCTCCGCCCCAAATGCCGCTCTGAAATCGTATGGATATAGCTTGAGCAATGCTCGATAGACCCGGTCCACTTCATACCTCCTTGGCGCGCAGGCGTGCGCCGGCCGCGCGTGCCAGTTGCTTCATGCGGTCGAGTTCCAGTTGCAGTTGGCCGCGCCCGGACGCAGTGAGCCGATAGGCTTGTTTCTCGCGCGAAGTGTCTTCCGTTTCGAAGCGCTCGATCCAGGCATCTTCCAGCAGTCGGCGCAGGGCGCCATACAGCGTGCCCGTGCTCAGCCGTACCCGGCCGCTGCTGAGCGCTTCGATATCCTTCATCAGCGCATATCCATGGCGGGGCTTGTCCGCTAGGCTGGCCAAGATCAGCAGGACCGGTTCGCTGAGTGGTCGTGACGCGACATGTCGCATCACGCCATATTATGCCAGCGCCGCCGGATGGTCAATAGCCTGCTAACTGAACGCCGGGCGCATGCGTCCAAGGCATATGCCCGGAATCGGAGAATTGCGCCAGGACTTCGTCTATGGCGCCCGCCTGCTGGCCAAAAGCCCAGGTTTTACGACCGTTGCGGTGCTCTCGCTGGCGCTCGGTATCGGCGCCAACACCGCCATCTTCAGCCTGATCGACACGGTGCTGTTGAAGATGCTGCCCGTGAAGGACCCGCGACAACTGGTCGCCTTGACCGATCCGACCAACGGGGGGGTCAGCATCGGCACCTCCACGGGAGAGCGCGGCATCCTCTCGAATCGCGAATTTGAAACGCTGCGCGACCGTACGCAGACGTTCTCCGGCATGCTCGCCGCGCAGAGCCAACTGGACAGGAACAATGCCAGTATCGACGGCAAAGGTCCCGAAGAACTGCGCACCCGGTTGGTCAGCAGCGGCTATTTCAGCGTTCTGGGCGCCACCACCGCCATCGGGCGAGCGTTCACCGCCGCAGATGAACGCGGCCCCGGAAGCGCGCCTTACGCCGTCATCAGCTATGAATTCTGGCAGCGGCGCTTCGGTGGATCGCCGTCCGTGCTCGACTCCCACATCCACATCGCCAAAGCCAACTTGACCGTCATCGGCGTGGCGCAGCCCCACTTTCTTGGCGAGAATGTAGGCGAAGCACCCGATCTGTGGATCCCG
>Ga0209333_1001664_pt1 | contig 10484 bp, 8 predicted proteins | sample BlaSpr_A8_OM2_O3_FD_187982 | JGI IMG/M metagenome (GOLD analysis project Ga0209333, IMG submission 187982) | Forest soil microbial communities from Thunder Bay, Ontario, Canada - Black Spruce, Ontario site 2_A8_OM2_O3 (SPAdes) (version 2) | ecosystem: Environmental > Terrestrial > Soil > Boreal...
GCCCGCCGCGGTCATATCCGGCACCAGCCGCAGATCCAGCTTGGCCGCCGCGCGATGCGGCAGAATGGTCTTGCCCCCCGGTCCCGTGTATCCGGCCACCAGCCCTTCGATGTTCACCGTCGGCCGCGAAGCAAACAACTCCAGCGCCTCCAGCCAGTCCACGTCGTGCACCCAATGCTGCACGCCCATCTGCTTCATAGCAACTGCCTCGCTCTGGCGTGCCGCAGCCTCGCGGATCAGCGCCTTGTCGGCAGCGCTCAGCGGGCGCACTTTATCGGCAAAGCCGTCGATGGCCGGCGTGTGCCCGTCGGGTCCCACCAAGCTCGCCAGCGCCTGCACCAAATGCCACGCCGGGCTATCGACGCGCGCCTCGTTGCTCGAATGCAGATCCTGTTTCGGTCCGCGCCCCCAACGCTCGCCGCTTGAAACCAACTCCACTTCAATCACGCCTTTGGCCCCCAGCGCGATGGTCACCGTGCCATCCAGCGCCTGTTGGGGCATGGGCATATACACGCCCGTGCACTTGCGCAAAGCCGCCAGCACCTCGGGCCTATGGACTATCTGCGGGAAGTGCGGCGATCCGATCTCCTCCTCGCCTTCCGCCACGAAGACCAGGTTCACGGGCAGCTTGCGTCCAGTGGCGCGAAAGGCGTGCAGCGCGGCTAGGAATGTGGCTTCCGGACCCTTCTGGTTTACCGCCCCGCGCCCCACCACGATCTTGCCCAGCCCGGGCCGATCCACCAGGCGCGCCTCGAACGGCGGCGAAGACCATTCCGCGGGGTCCACCTGCTTCACGTCGTACATGAAGTAGATGCCGACCGTGCGCGGCGCGCCCGCGTCCAGCGTGGCAAAGACTCCCGGCTGTCCATCGCTGGGGATCTTGGTCACCTGCTCAAAGCCGGCTTCGCGCAGCATTCGCATCATTAAGGCGCAGCCCTCCTGCATCCCTCGATTTTCCGCCGCGATCGAGGGCTGCCGGATCCACTCCTGCAAGCGCGCGACTGCTTCGTCGTGCCGCTTCTCGATTTCGGCGAACAACGGCTTCAAGTCCGGACCATCGGCGGCCAGTGCCATTCCGCCGGTCAGGACACTCTGCACAAACATGCGTCGATCCATATCGCCCGATTATATAACCTCTGGTACGGCTTATAGACCCGCTCAACCTCGTCTTCGCCATGGCGCCGATGCTAGAATCCTCATCAAACGACCTATATGCTGACTCGAGATTCCTCTATCGCCGGCATGATCGCCGCGCAGCCGTCCGATGCTATGGCCCTGGCCGCCAGATCCTTCCGTTTGAGCTACGGCCAACTGAACGAGCGCTCCGCCGCCCTTGCCCGAGGGCTGCAGGTGTTGGGCGTAGGCCCCGACGTTCCCATCGCCGTATTCGCCAATCGCACACCCGCCGGCGTTTTGGCCGCGCTGTCGGTTCTAAAAGCCGGCGGCTGCTACGTCCCCCTCGATCCGGACGATCCGGCCGAACGCCTGGCGTTCATGCTGCGCGACGTGCAGGCGCCCTTCGTCCTGGCGGAGCGCGCCATAGCCGGCCGCGTGCCGAAGGGCAGATGGAAAGTGATTCCCCTGGATGAAGCGCCCATCCTGTTCAGCAGTCCCATCGACAAGGTGGCCGCGCCAAGTCCGAACCACATAGCGTATATCGCCTACACTTCCGGATCCGCGGGCCGTCCCCTGGGCGTCGAGATTACCCACGCCGGCCTGCTGAACCTGATCCGCTGGCACCAGCGCGCATTCCATGTGACCGCCGCCGACAACGCCGGCCAGATTGCAGCTCCCGGCTTCGACGCCGCCGTCTGGGAGATTTGGCCCTACCTTACCGCTGGCGCCAGCTTGCACTTTCTGGACGCCGGCATCAGCCGGTCGGCGCTGCCGCTGCGCGACTGGCTGGTCGACGAATACATCACCATCGCCTATGCGCCCACCGCCCTAGCCGAACGCTTGATCGCGCTCGAATGGCCGCGCCACACCGCCCTGCGCACCCTGCTGACGGGCGGCGACATCCTACGGCAGTACCCGCCCGCGGGCCTGCCATTCACGTTGGTCAACCACTACGGCCCAGCCGAAACCACCGCCGTGGCCACATCCGGAGCGGTACCGCCGCTATCGAATCCGTTGGAGTTTCCGCCCGTCGGCGGCGCCATCGATGGCGTCCGCTTTGCGATTCTCGATGAGTCGATGAAGCTGGTGCGCAACGGCAAGCCGGGCGAACTCTATATCGGCGGACCGGGCATCGCACGCGGCTACGTGAACCAGCCCGAGCTGACCGCCCGCAAATTCCTTTCCGACCTTTTCAGCCCAGACCCCAACGCGCGCCTCTACCGCACGGGAGACGTGGTGCGCCGCCTCGCCGACGGCCAACTCGCTTTCCTCGGCCGCCTGGACGAGCGGATTACAATCCGCGGCTGCCGCGTGGAGCCGTCTGAAATCGAGAGCGCGCTCAACGCCCATCCGCAGATCGAAAGCAGCGTGGCCGTCCTTCGCGAAGACACGCCCGGCGAGAAGCGCCTGGTCGCCTACGTGGCCCCGGCGGCCGGCGCTGCGCCATCCCCGAGCGCCCTCGTAGATTGGCTGCGGGATCGCCTTCCGGAGTACATGCTGCCCTCCGCGATTGTCAGCTTGTGCGAGATACCGCTCACCCTGAACGGCAAAGTGGACCGCGACGCGCTGCCCGCGCCGCACTGTGAACCCGAGCCGTCCGCCCGCGAAGAGATGGAAGCGCGCCTGTCGCAAATTATAAGCGCGTTGTTGGAAGTCGACGGCATTTCCAATGACGACGACTTCTTGCAAGCTGGAGGCCATCCTCTAATGGCCGCGCTGGTGCTCGACCGCGTGCGGCAGGTGTTCGGCGCGGCTCTAACTGCGGAGCAACTCCTGGAAGCGCCTACGGTTTCGGGCCTTGCCGCGCAGATTGAACGGGCCTCGGCGAGCAAGGACCCAAGGTATGTTACGGCACTGGCGCCAACAGCGCCTTGCCGATCACCGTCGTAAACCCGTCCAACATATCCATGAAGCCTGAGGCAAGCAACGGAACGGTCCGAATCTGCCAGAGATATCCGGCGTTTTGCCACGCCGAACCCCGCGCGGCGCTCACGCTCCAGGCGGCGATGGTATTCTCCAGATGAGAGACCGGCGGGAGATCTCCGCCGAGCAGACGCACATTCAGCGTCGTCTTGGCGGATTCAATGAGACTGTCGAGCGTGGAATTGAGTGCGGTGTAATCGTTGTAGTGCGTTCCACCCGGATCCGGCGTTGTACCCGTAACCTGACAGGTACTCAGAATGGCTTCAGGCAGGTCGTGATTGATATGCGCGTTGATACCCGCCAGCGCGAACTGGATTCGCGCGATCGCGCCCTGGTTGCGGCAGTTGAACAAGACTTCCCAACAAGTGGAAGCCGCCTGGCCGGAGAGCCAGGATTTGAGGGCCGAGAAGTAGAGATTTGCGAACTGCACATCGAGCTGGGCAAGCCAATTCGGATCGCTGAATCCACCACCAGCGACTCGCGCTTCGACCGCCTGCGTTACTTGCAGATAAAGCCAGTTGAACCATTTCAGGCCATCTCCGTCGATACAAGTCGTTTCTATGGTCCCGAGGGTTTGCAGAACGTCCGCGATCGATTGCGAAGCGGACTGAACCGTGTCGAGGAGCGTAGCGTCGTAAGGAAACATAGCTTCCATCTACCACCACCTTCTACCGAAGTCGCATTTCAAGTATATACGCGGATTCGCACCGAAACGCGAGCGATGGCATGTTGTAGACGTTGTAAAGCTGCGGGCCGATGGTTAGTCGGCCCCTTGGAATTTGGCCGTCCTTATTGCGGCGCCCGTCTCAACGTCATTCCGGCATGATGCGGTAGGCTTTGATATTGCCTGTAAAGCTGCCGGTCGGATTCCCCGAAGTGTCGTAGAAGTCGATGCTGTAAGGGCCCTCGTATTCGTTGCCGCCCGGACCCACGGTAACCGTCTCGAGGATATACGCCGTGCCGGTCAGATTGCCGCTGGTATCGAAGGTCCAGGACGGGTGTTTGAGCTTAAAGGTTTGCGGGCCCGTTTGCGTCCACACTCCGAGGCATACGTTGCCTTCAATCGGGTCCGTAAAATCGTTCAGAATCTCCGTGCCATCGCTGTGCCAAGCGTCGAAGGCCTGGTCCACTGCGATCCCGCTGGAGTAGAACGTGACACTCCAAAGACCCACAATGGGAGTGTCACTCTGGCCCGGCGCGGCGTTTGGCTGAGCCGGCACTGCGATCAAGCCTGGGGGAAGGATGGCCGGCGCCTTCAGCGCGGTAACACCCGGCAGGCTGCAAGCGGTTGCGTAGGGCGCCACGCTAACGGATAGAGCCAGCAGCGCGCCGGTAATTGCGATCGTCTTCATTCTTCTTTGCATGATGGTAAGTCCTTTTGCTTTTGGGGTTTGGGAACCAGGCCTCCTGCAGCGGCGTTTTCTTTACTAGTTGGGTCGAGCGGCGAACCCACCGAAGCTATAGCGCTCTCGTCGCCGGACCGGTTACGAACCACCAGCCTTTCTTCGATGTGGAAGGCGATTCTGGTTCTTCGTTTGATCCTCACGATTCCTCTTGTCTGCCGGTTCGCCGATGGCGGTAAACTAGCCCTCCAATCGGCGCTCAGGAGGCCGGCTCTCACAAGGGCATTGTGCCCGCCGGAGGGTTAGGAAGTCTTTAGAGGGCTTTGAAACTTTATAAAATCTTCTAAAAATGGCCTGGACTACATTAAAAAAACATAAAAAAAACGGGACTAAGCGAGGCGGGCGGGTGCTACAATTGCTGGAAACTGGGTCCCAAAGTGGAACTCTCGGGTGAGCGAGCCTGGGCAGCCGGAAATCCGGCCCCTGTCTGCCGGGTACCGCATAGTCTCCGGAGACTGCGACGGGCCTTCGTAGGCGGGCTATGCCGGCGGAAACCAGCCAGTTGTATGAATTCGGGCCATTCCGGGCGGATGGCGTACGGCGTCTGCTGTTGCGCGACGGCGAAGCCGTGCCCTTGACGTCCAAAGCCTTCGATACGCTCCAGGTTCTGATCGTAAATCATGGCCGCGTGCTGGAAAAGGATGAGTTGCTGAAGTCCATCTGGCCCAACAGCTTCGTGGAGGAAGCCAACCTCGCGCAGAATGTTTCGGCGTTGCGGAAAGCCCTTGGCGAGCTACCGGGTGAGCATCGCTACATCGCGACTATTCCGGGGCGGGGCTATCGTTTCGTGGCGCAGGTCAAGCAGCTTGGCGCGGCCGAGACCGAGTTGACCCTGGAAAGACGCACGACCGCCGAGGTAGTCGTTGAGGAGGAGTTCCAAGACGACGACGCCAAGTCCCCCGCCCGCCGTCTGGCGCCCCCGAAAGCGATTGCGGGCTTGTTGCTGGCGGCGCTTCTTGGCGTGGCCGTCTGGCGCATCCGAAAAGAAAAAGCCGCGCCCGCGCCGGATGTCTCGGCGACCCGCTCCATCGCCGTGCTGCCGTTCCACCCGCTGGACGCGCAAGGCGGGCAGGCATTGGGCCTGGGGCTGGCGGACGCCGTAATCACCAAACTCAGCAACATCCGGCAGTTGGTCGTCCGGCCAACCAGCTCGATTCAGCAATACGCCGGAGCCTCGGCGGACCCATGGGCCGCCGGCCGCGAGTTGGACGTGGAAGCGGTTCTGGAGGGCCAGGTGCAGCAGTCCGGGGACCGCATCCGTGTCACGGTCCAATTGCTGCGTGTGGCGGACCGCAGGCCATTATGGGCGGAGACCTTCGACGAGAGCTTTACCGGAATCTTCGCCATCGAAGATGCCATCTCGGAAAGGGTCGCCCAGGCGTTGGCCGTCAAACTGGCGCAAGGGGAGAAGCAGAGGCTGGACCGGCGCTATACGGCGAATCTGGAGGCTTACCGGAACTACCTGGATGGGCGCTATTCCGAGTTTCGCTTCACGCCGGACGGATTGAATCAGGCGATCGCGTATTTCGACCGGGCCATCGGGATCGATCCGAGCTATGCCTTGGCTTATGCCGGATCAGCCGATGCGTATACCACGGCTTCGGACTGGGTCCTCTCCCCGCGAGAAGCGCTCCCCAAGGCGGAGGCGGCCGCCCGGCGCGCCCTGGAATTTGACGACGGCCTGGCCGAGGCGCATGGCGCGTTGGCGCACGCCGAGATGCACGAGTGGAAGCTCGCGGAAGCCGGTAAGGAATTCGCCCGCGCCCTGGCTTTGAATCCGAATATCACGTCGACTTACTTTGCGTATGCCGAATATCTGTCGGCGTTGGGAAAGCAGGACCTGGCGTCTGAGGAGATCCGCAAGGCGCTCCTGATCGATCCGCTCTCGCCGGAACTCCTGTTCCTGCTGGAATTTCCGCCTTGTCTGAAGCACGATTTTGAAGGCGCGCTGGCGGCCGATCGCGCAGCTATAAAAGCGCATCCGGATTACTGGCCGCCGCACATGGCGGCCGGATACGCCTATCTGGCCGAGCGGCGGATACCCGAAGCCATCGCCGAATTCGAAAGATCCCGTGCGTTGGCGCCGGACGCCACCCTCACTCTGTCTGGCTTGGCCGCCGCGCAGGCGCGGTCCGGAAATCGCGCTGAAGCCATGCAGTTGCTGGCGCAGTTGCAGAAGATGAAGTCGGAGCGGTATGTGGCGCCCTTCGACATTGCCGTGGTTTACGTCGCTCTGGGGGAACGGGACCAGGCGTTCGATTGGTTGGAGAAGGCTTACCAGGACCAATCGGAGATGATGCTTTTCCTGGAAATGTATGAACCGGTTGACGACCTGCACGACGACCCGCGATTTCAGGATCTCGTACGCCGCGTCCGTATCGTACGTAATTAGGATTGAAGCCGGAAACGGACATGCCCGCCAACGAATACCATTTCGTGACCCATTGGCGCGTGGAAGGCACGCCGGAGCAGGTCTGGGATGTGCTCGATAAACCCCTGGACTTGCCGCGCTGGTGGCCGTCCGTATATTTGCAGGCGACCGAGCCGGAACCGGGCGTCTTCCATCTGCATACGAAGGGATGGCTGCCCTACACGTTGCGCTGGAGCTTTCGCGTGACCGAGCGCCGGTATCCGCACGGGTTCAGCCTGGAAGCCTGGGGCGACTTCGACGGCGGCGGCATATGGACCTTCACACCGGACGGCTCCTTCACCGATATCGCTTACGATTGGCGCATTCGCGCGGATAAGCCGCTGTTGCGCCATCTGTCGTTCCTGTTCAAGCCGTTCTTCTCGGCGAACCATCGGTGGGCGATGGCGCGCGGGGAAGAGAGCTTGCGGCTGGAGTTGGCGGGGCGAAACGAAAGTCCCTTGACCTGAAACCGCGCCACGGCTTTGCCTTGCACTTCCTGGCTCAGTCCGTCGCGCACGAATTCAAATGCCGCGACTCGGCGCGCTTGAAACCCCACCGTCCGCGTCTGAGGCATAATTATAGAAGCATGACGGTCGCGCAGATCGATATTCCAGAGGTCAAAATCGCCGATCTCTGCCGGCGCTACGGAATTCACAAGTTCGCCCTATTCGGCTCCGTGCTCACCAGCAGGTTCAATGATTCGAGCGACATTGATATTCTCGTCGATTTTCAGCCTCGGGAGCGGGTGGGTTTCTTCCGGCTTGCCGAGATCGAGGACGCGTTGGGCCCGCTCCTCGGCGGACGTAAGATCGATCTGCGTACTCCCATGGGTCTCAGCCGGTACTTTCGCGATCAGGTCGCGCGGGACGCTCTCGTCATTTATGCAGGGCCCTGACGCCATCCGCCTCCGCCACATGCGTGAAGCCGTAGCATCCGCGCTTGAAATGGCAGCCGGGAGTCAACGGCCGGACCTCACGTCGAACACGATGTTGGTTTCCATGCGGAACCATCCGATCCACGCATACTTCGACCTAAACCTCGACATCGTCTGGACGACTGTTACGGACGATCTCCCCTCGCTGTTGCCCGCCCTGGACTCTGCGCTGGCCGGGATCGATGCCTGATTGTGGCGTGGCGAAGCGAAATCACTTGATCTGAAACCGGGCCACCGCTCTCCCGAAATGAATCTCATCGCCCGGCTCCAGCTTGGTCCCCCGCGCCGTGCGATGCACTTCATGGCTCAGTCCGTCCCGCACGATCCGGAGGCCGCAGTCCGCCACACCGTCGGCATCCCGCCGATACCAACGGTCGTTGAACAGGCGATATTCGCCGGCGGCCCTGTCGTGCAAGATGTGCGCATGCTCGCGCGAGACCGTGCGGTTGATCTCGGTGTCTTCGGTAAATGCCAGATCGTTGCGGCGGATCAGTCCTTCGGAACGGTATACGTCCACCGTGCGCCCGATGTTTGTGCGCGCCTTGGACAGAACGATTTCCGTGGCGCTGGCTTGGCCTTCCACGACGACCAGCCTGGCGGCGCGGCGCGCCGCGGACGCGGGACGCTCCTGCGATTCGGCTTCCACCTTAACCCACTGTTCGCCGGGCGCTGGCAGATCGCGCGTAACCTCCACCTCGACACGCAAATCCTCCGGATAGCGGCACTCGTTCCGGTCCAGGCTGCCGCGCAGTTCCTGCTCGAAATAAGTGCGGAAGAACTTGCCGGTAAAGGTAGCCGCGCTGCTGTCCTCGACGCCGCGCACGTGAATGTGGACCACGTTGAATGGGAAAACCTTCTTGCCGCCCAGGCGGTAGCTTTTCTCGCGGACTTGATCCAGGATGGCCAGACGGATCTCGGCAATTTCGGGCGGTTCATCGCCTTGCCCCTGTGCGAACGGGCTTTCAAAAACCGTCCGCCCAAACTTTTCCAGAAAGTCCGCCAAATTCATTGACGCCTCAGCGCAGCAGCCCCAAATCTTTCGCAGCCTCCATGATCTCACGCGCGATGGGCGCCGCCACTTGGCCGCCATACCCGCCATGCTCCACCAGCACGGCAAACGCAATGCGGCGCCCGGCGTCTCCGTCATACGGCGCGAAGCCCGCGAACCAGGCGTGCGGCTCGCCTGCGGCCAGTTGTGCGGTGCCGGTTTTGCCGGCCAGATTGACGGGAGTTCCCGCCATGGCCTGCCGCGCCGTGCCGTCCGTCACCACCAGCCGCATGGCGCCGGCGATAAAGCCGGCGGGTTCGGCCGCCACGATGGTGCGCGGAGCGTCCTGGCGCGCGTTGCTCTCGTCCATCACCCAGCGGCCCTGCGGCATGGCGCCGCCTGCGGCGATGGTGGCTGCGACGCGCGCCATCTTGAACGGCGTAATCAGCAGCGGCCCCTGACCGTATGACGCGAAGGGCAGCGCCGCCTTCAACTCCGCCGCGTCGCCCGACGAAATGTCCAGCAGATCGGCGGTCTGCCGCAACGCCTGCCATCCTACTTTGTAGGTTCCGAGTTGTGCGAAATACGCATTGCAGGAAACTTCGATGGCGCGCTGCATGGCCAGCGTGCCATGCGGTTTGTCTTTGATATCGTCGCGAATGGGCCTGCGCCAGCCTTCCACCATGGCGCCTGCGCGGCCGTCCCGCAGCCGGCGGCAAGTGAACGTCGCATTCCTCAAGTTCGGATCCAGCCGCAACGCGGCCATCGCCGTCACCAGCTTGAAGGTCGAGCCTGGCGGATACTGGCCGTAGCGCGCCCGGTCGAGCAGTTCGTCATCCGAAGGCGGCGCAGTACGCGCGGCGGGCGGCGCCGGTTCGGGCATGCCGACCATCGCCAGCACATCCCCGGAATTCGCATCCATTACCACCGCCGCGCCTTTCTCCTTGTTGGCCCGCTGTAGATGCCGGCGCAAAATCTCCGCCGCGCGCATCTGCAGCCGGATATCCAGCGTGGTTCGCACATCGCGGTCGCGCGCCAGCAGGCTGCGCAATGCGGCATTCCCGGGCCGATGCCGATAGCGCACCAGCGACACCAGTTCGGAATATTGGTAGCCCTGCAGGCGCGCGTTGGAATCGTGTTCCACCAGGGAGGCGTTCGCCGCGTGGAAATTCTCGCCGGTGCGCAGGTCTCCCAGAAAATGCGCGGTCGCGGGGCCGAAGGGATAGTGGCGCGAATCCAGGCGCGAACAAGCTTGTTCGATGTCAATGCCCAGCGCCTGGTATTGCGCGCGCCGCGCGGCCAGTTTCTTCCAATTGCTAGTGGCCAGCAGCACGCCATTGCGATCGAAGATGTCGCCGCGGGGAATCTCGCGGGCGATGGAATTGATGCGCGGATTGTGCTGCGCGCGCTTCACGCCGTCGTCTTCGAATACCCGCGCATCGCGCGCCAGATATTCGCGGTCGTGTACCACCTGGTACCGCGCGGCGAACGCCAGCAACACCACGGCACACGCGGCCAGCGCGGCGCCGGCGAAGCGCAAAGGTACGCGAAACAGAGCGTGCCCCTGGTTTACCGAGCCGCGACCGTCAGGGAGCGGACCCATCGAGATAGCCAGCAGCAGCGCGAAGATGAAGAAGTTCGCCAGCATAGCCGTATTCCCGGAGCTCAGAAACGGCGACACTACGCCCGATAGCGGCAGCGCGCCCAGCA
>Ga0209333_1001666_pt1 | contig 10482 bp, 9 predicted proteins | sample BlaSpr_A8_OM2_O3_FD_187982 | JGI IMG/M metagenome (GOLD analysis project Ga0209333, IMG submission 187982) | Forest soil microbial communities from Thunder Bay, Ontario, Canada - Black Spruce, Ontario site 2_A8_OM2_O3 (SPAdes) (version 2) | ecosystem: Environmental > Terrestrial > Soil > Boreal...
AATCCGATCTCGCGCTCAATCACGATCAAAGCGCCGGTCTGATGCTGCGAAAATAAATTCGCCGCCAGCACAATGTCGTCGTACGAATCCCCCTCCGCCGCCGATCCGCGCAGAAAGCTCATCCGCCGCCCTACATCCGACAGCACATGCCGAATTTCCGCCTGGAAGACCACGATCAGCGCGAACACCACGTAGGGCAGCAAATGGCTAACCAGCCAATTCAGCGTGACCAGTTCTCCGATCCGCGCCAGGTAAAACGCTACCGCCACCGCGGCAAGCCCCGCCAGCATAGGCGCCGCGCGTGTGCCCCGGATCATCACCAGCACTTCGTAGATGATCAGCGCCACCAGCAGAATGTCGAGCACCGTAAACGACACTCTCGACCACTGCGCTATCAGTTGCGTCACTGCATTCTTCCTATCTGCAGAATTTCCCAAGGCGCAGGACCTTTTATTCTAATGCAGCGAATCGTGAACCCAAGATAATAAGCAAAGTCGGGGGGTGGCCTGTTTTGAGTTGACATGGCTCATGCATGGCCAAGGCGGCCTGACCTCAAGTCCGAAGCGCTGGCATTATCTCTAGACCACCGTCTGGGAGTTGAGGCATACACATCGGAGGCTTGGTTGTATCGAAAAACAACTCTGTATCTTCGCCTAGATGTGGTTCGATTCTTAGCAAGCGTTTGTTTACATAACGCACTTTCAGGACCTCTTTTCCGAAGGAGTCCCAAACCACGAGCGTGCTTTTGTCAGGGTGCCTCTTGAGGAATAAGGGATTGACGACAAATCCATCCTGGTCAACCTTCACTATGATTGAACCATCGGTTGCACGAAAATCGAGGGAGAGTATCAATAATCCGTCAGCCGATTTATCAACCCTAACCAGATTGTGTGGCTGGATGTAAACAAATCCCGGCAATGGCTGGGTTCCTAGCGGGTTCTTGATTTCTGCATCGACAACCATTGGGATGAACGGAAAACGCGTAACCAGCGTTACGTATCTCCCAGTCGTAACGATGTAGGCATCTTTATCCAATTTTTCCTTACATCCCAACGCCTCCATTGGCGGCATAGGTTCACTGCCCGGTATCAAGTGTCCATTTTCTGATTCGATCATCTCTCTCTGAGCTTGGGACAAAGCTAACTGCTCATTGTTAACCCCTATAAACCGCTTCACCGTGGCATCGAAGTTAGTCGACTGTTGACCAAAGGTCTTTTTGAATTTCAGGTCGCTATCGTCAATGAGTTTCTGCACATTGGTCGTGAGCTGTGTCCCAATATCTGAAAATTGTTGGCGTTCTTCTTGCCTTCTATGCGCCTCATCGCGCGCAAAATCAGCACGATCTTTGTCGATAGCGCGGTTCTCTATGAACATTAACCAGACGACCAGCAGCAGGTAAGCTGCTTTGTGAATAGGTCGCATCTCCCAGAGTGCCATGATGGCCGCTACTCCAGCCAACCACAGCACGGCCTTGCTCGGCACTGGTTTGTGCCAGTACCACCAATAAAGGCAGAAGGACCCCACAACCAGTATCGTGGGGATATGAATCCAGTGATTGCTTCGCTTCGGCCCTTGCACTTCCGACATACCCCTCCGCTCAGTCAAGACGGCCTCCTTGACTGCGGAGAGGGGTATACCTTCCGGGCTGAGTTGAAAACCGCCCACTACCAGCAAGTTGGGCCGCTGGTTCTTGCAAATCCTCGCAACCACGGTACAATTCCAGCGAATGGGTGCTGAAGGGGAGATTCCATATGCCATCCTTTTGCGCGTCCTTGCGTAAGCTCAAGGTTTTACGTGCTCCGCTATTTGCGGGGCTATTCTTGATGGCCGCAGGCATCCTGCCGCCTCATGCTGCGGGAGACGTGCTGGCAAATCCGCAAGCCAGCGGGCTGTCCTCCCACGCCACGGAACCGGGGGTCCAGGAACCGCAGTCTCCAGAACCGCAATCTCCGGGCCCGCAGGCGCAAGAGCCGACAGCCCCACCTTCGAAATATGATCCGGCCATCTTTCAGAAATCGATTCCAAGTGAACAGTTGGCATTTCTCGGTCATTTCGCAGGGATGACGGCAAACGACGCCGTTCGTGACAAGCAATTCCGCAAACTAATGCACAGCGTGCTCCCCGACTGCACCTTCCACTATGGCTGGGACATGTCTCCCTCCGACGCATTCGAAAAGGTGCTGACCGGCTCGCCACTCCCGGTGCAAATTCGCGACGGGCGATACGTCACGGTCTCTGGCAGGAACGGACCCTACCTGAGGGGCCGCGGCTTCCTGTGGTTTGACCTGCAGGAGGGCATCGCGTTGGCCGGGTTCTATTTCCATCCCACGAATGGCGAGCCCACGCCTACGGTCACGGTTTTTTCCCGGCAGGTAGAGGTGAAGGAAGAATCGCTCAAGCTGAGCCAGCTTCCTCCGGCGTTTGCCGACGCCCTGAGTCTGTGGTCCGTGGAGTCCGGCGTCGCGCCGGTGACCACGCGTTATTTTATCGGGGGCTTCAACAAAAAGATCCTTCTCGAACATGACGAGGATTACTGCGCGCCCGTCAACCCGGCAACCGCATCTGCTGCCGACGATTGCGAGCAGATGAATGCCGACGCCGCCGATATCGACTTGAACGCGGCCTACTATCTGGAGCAAACCAACCATGCCACCAATGCCACCGCTTGGATGCTCGTTGGCGAAGATCAGGTCGCATGGATACAGGTGCGAGACAACACTTGCAGGATCGGTCCGGACCGGCTCGGATGCCGCATCCGCCTGACGCGCGAACGCACGCATGTGGTCCTCAGCCAACATTCCGTGCCGCATCTGCCGCACAAATAGCCGGTGGCCGGCTTATTTCGATTTATTCTTCACTGTAGCCTGAATCTCTCCCCGGGCCACGCGCGCCGAAATTTCTTCCCCGACCTTCACTTGCGCCGCATCCTTCACCAACTTTCCCGCGGCATCGAAAACCAGAGCGTACCCGCGCTCCAGAATCGCTAAAGGAGAAAGCATCTCCAATGCACGGCTCATCCGCTCTACCCGAACCTTGTGCAGCAGCAGGAGATTCCGCATCGCCGACCCCAGTGCCGCAGTCGATCCCTCCAATTCCCCACGCATCGCCGCCAGCACGCGGCGCACGTCGTAGTGGCGCACCGCGGCTGCCACTGTTTCCCACCGGCGTCGCATCAGCTCCAGCGTCTGCCGCTCGCCGCGCTCCAGCCGGTAAGTGAGGTCGTCCATCTTCTGCTGCCGCTGCCGGATCAAATCCATCATGCGCGCGAACGCCCCGTGCTGCGCCCGCTCCATCAGCGCATGACGCGCCTCCAGCAGCCGCCGCTCCATCGCCCGCACCAGCCGCTCCCGCACCGCTTCCGCCTGTGTCTCCACTTCCACCCGCGAACGAATCACCAACTCCGCCGCCGCCGAAGGCGTCGCCGCCCGCAGGTCCGCCACAAAATCCACAATCGTGAAATCCGTCTCGTGCCCCACTGCCGAAATCACCGGAATTTCCGACGTCGCTACTACCCGCGCCAGCCCTTCATCGTTGAACGCCGCCAAATCCTCCGCCGACCCTCCACCGCGCCCCACGATGATCACTTCCACACTGCGGCTCGCATCGCCGCGAAGCTCGTTGAAATACCGCACTCCGCCCGCCACTTCCGCCGCTGCCGCGTCGCCCTGCACCTGCGCCGGGTAGATCACCACATTCACGGTGTGATGCCGCCGCTGCAGAATGTTCAGAATGTCGCGCAGCGCCGCCGCTTGCGGCGAAGTCACAATCCCTATCCGCGCCGGCAATGCCGGCAGCGCCTTCTTCCGCTCCGCCGCAAACAATCCTTCCGCTTCCAGCTTCGCTTTCAGTTGCTCGAACGCAACCTGCAATCCGCCCGCGCCTTTCGGCTCGATATACTCCGCCGCAATCTGCAACTCGCCGCGATCTTCATAGACCGTCACTCGCCCCCGCACCACCACCTGCATCCCATCCGCCGGACGAAACCGCAGCAGCCGCGCCGCCGAGCGAAACATCACCACCCGAATCTGCGCGTTTCCATCCTTCAGCGTGAAGTAAAGATGTCCGGAAACCTGCGCGCGGAAGTTCGAAATCTCGCCTTCCACCCACGCATCGGAATACTCCCGCTCCACATGCGCGCGTACCGCGGCGACGAGCGCGCGCACCGTCCACACCCGCCGCTCTGGCGGCAGAAATTTCAATCCGAGCTGATCCCTGAGCACCATCGGAATACAAGCAGTCTAGCAGCCCGAGTGGGAGGGGCACGAGTTTGGAGGGTAAGGACAAACTCGATCTTGCAGGTAGTGTCTTAAGCTATTTAAGACAGTACCATCTTGCACCTGATTTTGGGTAGCGCAGCACTTCAGCGCTGCGATAACGACTTATTTCTTGGAGCCGCGCTTTAGCGCCTGGGGTGAGCTTCCTGCGCTATTATCTCGGGAACGTGATCCCTCATCTCCAAACGCCGCGTCTCCTTCTGCGTCCCTTGGAGCTCTCCGACGCGGACCAAGCCCAGATCCTGTTTCCGCACTGGGAAATCGTTCGCTATCTTTCTACGACCGTGCCCTGGCCCTATCCCCCCGATGGCGCCCACACTTTTTACCGCGACGTTGCACTTCCCGCAATTCGCCGCGGAGACGAATGGTATTGGACGCTCCGGCTGAAGACCGAGCCAGATCAACTCATCGGCTGCATAAGCCTGGTGAAAGGCGAGAAGGATAATCGCGGGTTCTGGCTCGGCTTGCCCTGGCACCGGCAAGGCCTTATGACCGAGGCCTGCGAAGCCGCCACCAGCTTCTGGTTCAACGTTCTCAAGTTTCCGCGGCTGCGCGTTCCCAAGGCAGTTGCCAACACGGCCTCCCGCCGCATCTCCGAAAAAAGCGGCATGCGTCTGGTCGCCCGCGAAGAGCGCGACTACGTTTCCCGCCGTCTCCCCACCGAAATCTGGGAGATCACCGCCGAAGAATGGAACGCACGCCGGGAAAAGGCCCCGGCTTAGTATCCAACGTTGAATCCGAAATAACCGCGCTTCATTTCCCTTGCGGAATCACCACGGAGCTCGCCGCGGACCCATTCGTCTCTGTGCCGGAGGTCTTAAGCTTCTCCGCTCCATCCGACAACAGCCCGAACACTCCCACTCCCGTAGTCGTCCCTACATACACCTTGCCGTTGATAATCATCGGCGTAATGAACTTATTGCCTACGCCGAATTGATCGCGTCCATTGGCCGCCTGGTTCGTGTTGTAAAGCTCCACCAGCGTGGATGCATTGTAAGCGTGTAAAACCGCAGGATTCGTATTCTCCGCCGCCCAGACGATGATGTTCTTACCTGCATTCGATGAAATGCTGGGAGTGGTTCCCGGGTATCCGAAGGTGTTGCTGGTTTGCGCGACCGCTTTTGTCCCCAGTTCGGCCTTTTTGAATTCAAACGCCAGTATTGGCCCTCCCTGCGGCCCAAAATAAAGCCGGCCGTCGGCGTACGCGGGCATCGCCCACATCCCTCCCGGCAGCACTCCCGCAAGTTCCTGATAAATGTTGTTGCTGTTAGGATTGAACTCCCCCATGGCATTGCGATTCACCACGTAGAGATTGCCGTCTTTGCCCGCTCCCGCTGCCAACTCCCAGCTGTTACCGTTGGCGTCTTTCATCGCCGGCAGCAAGATCGCTCCGCCCGACCCCAGGTCGATATCGCTATCGCTTTCCTGCACTCCATTGTCCATCTCGAAATAGTCGGCAACAGCTAGCCCTCCTTTGGTGGTGAGCCGGATAAAAGCATTCCCGAAGTCGCCGCTGCTGGGAAAGCCTTCGGAGTTCAGCGTGGTATCGAAGACGCCGTTGGCATCGAGAAAAAATATGTTGCCGTCGCCATCCGAGGTGAGTCCCGCACCCGAACCCCAGACCGCCCCTTCATTGCCGTTCGGAGTGACGTTGATCACCGTCTTCTGCGCAAGAGTCGTGGGGCTGTAGCCCATCACCCAGCCGGTATAAGGACGGATGTCGCAATGCGATGCCCACGTCAGATAAACCTCACCACCCACCAGCATCAGCCCGGAACGCTCTTTATATTGCGCTGGATCGAAAATCACATAGCCGCCCGAGCTGTTATCTCCCGTGCCAGGGTATTGCGCCGCAATTTCGACCGGTCCTTTGTACAGTTCGTTGCCGGTCGTCGCGTTCAGAGCGTGCAGGCGCTGATAATAGTTGCCCGACGTGTCCTTTGACATGGCCACAACATAGATCACCCCGTTCGATCCCGTAGGCCGGCTGATTACGGGAGTCGAGGTAATTCCGATCTCCGGCGTTACCTGGCTGCAGCCGCGATCGTCCGACGGCGTCTCCCCTGCTCCCAGCGTAGTGATCTGCCAGATCAGCGAGCCGGTGTCGGCGTCGAAGGCGTAGACCGAATCGTTTTCGGTGGCCACGATCAGAAGGTTATGCGTCCCGTTGCCCTGGATCGGCACCGCAGACAAATACAAAGGCTCAGCATCGACCAGTCCGTCCACCGTCAGTACGAACAGCTTGCCGAACGAAGTCGAATTCACATTGCCGAGAGTGAGAATTGTCTCCGAGGAATTGAGCCCCGTCCGCGCGTTATTGTTGTGATAGGTGAGAACCTCCTGCGACGACGCGCGGCGTGAACCGCCGGCAAATAAGCACAGCACGAAGAAGATGAATGCGATGAGATGGAGAACTGAAACCTTGGGGGATGGCACGACGATACCTCCTGGGGATCTGACTTGTTCAGCACTGGGCTGGGACGATGTGGCTCACGGGATTGGTTGCAGAATCAGGCGCAAAGGCGACCGGTAATCTCGCGTTCGACGTGATAGGAAAGTACCGCAAGGAAACTGGACAGTCTGTGCAAGACTGCTCACAATCGCCAGTGCGGTACTCTTAATTTCTTGGGTGGGATTGTCGCAAAGTTCGCACGGCGGCACAAAATTGTTGGTACATGCCGGGAGCAGCCGAAGCCTTAGGCGATCAAGTTTCGCGTTTGGAAGGTGCTGAGGCTATTTGGTGTGACCCTGTTCGCGGGCTCCACCTGCCGGGTCTGACAGCAGCCCAAACACCCCGACTCCCGTGGTCGTCCCCACGTAGACTTTGCCATTAATGATGAGCGGAGTGATGAACTTGTTGCCCGCGCCGAATTGATCTCGCTTGTTGGGCGCTTGATTGGTGTTGTACAGCTCCAACAGGCTGCCTGCGCTGTAGGCATGGAGGACCGCGGGATTCTTGTTCTCGGCGGCCCAGACGATGCCGTTCGTCAGGCCGTTCGAGGAGATGCTCGGAGTCGCCCCGGGATATTCGAAGGAAGTGCTGGTCTCCTCCACGGGAGTGGGTAAAAGCTTCGCGTCCTGAAACTGGAACGCCAGAATGGGATGGTTTACCGGGCCGTAGTAGAGCCTCTTATTGTAGTAGGCGGGCGTAGAGAAAATGCCGGTGGCCAAAACTCCAGGGAGTTCCTGATAGATGTTGTTGCTGGTGGGATTGAATTTTCCCATGGAGGCGCGATTCACCAGGTAGAGATTGGAATCTTTTCCCGCGCCGGCCGCGAGCTGCCACACGTTGCCGGAGGCATCCTCGAGATTGGGCAGCAGAATGGCCCCGCCCGACCCGAGATCGGAATCTTCTCCACTCTCCGTTTGCCCGTCATACATTTCGAAGTAATCGGCGACCGCGAGCCCGCCCGTCACCGTCAGTCGAAGGAAGGCATTCCCGTAGTCGCCTTCATCGGGGAAGCCCTTGCCATTCAGAGTGCTGTCGAAGCTGCCATTCGCGTCCAGAAAAAAGATGTTGCCGGAATTGTCCGCCGTGAGGCCCCCGCCGGCGTTCCAAATCGAGCCCTGGCTGCCGTTCGGGGTAACATTGAGAACGGTTGTCTGGGCGAGCGTAGTAGCTCCGTAGCCCATGATCCAGCCGGTATAGGGGCGGACGTCGCAATGCGAAGTCCAAGCTATGAAAATCGTGTCATTCAACATCAGCAGAGCGGAGCGTGCTTCATATTGCGCGGGATCGAAGAGGACGTAGCCGTCGGAACTGTCATCGCCGGTCCCGGGATATTTCGCCTCTATGCTAACCGGGCCACCGTAGAGTTCCTTGCCGGTGGTGGCGTCGAGAGCGTGCAGGCGCTGATGATAGTTGCCCGAAGAATCCTTCGACATGGCCACCGCGTAGATGACCCCGTTCGTTCCGGGTGGGCGGCTGATAACCGGCGTGGAGGTGATTCCGATGACTGGTGTGACTTGGTTGCAATTGCGATCATCGGAGGGAGTTTCACCCGGCCTAAGCGCTTTGATGTGCCAGATGAGCGTGCCAATGTCGGCGTCAAAAGCGTAGACCGAGTCGTTCTCGGTAGCGACAATGAGAAGATTGTGCGTGCCACTGCCCGTAATGGGGACAGCGGAGAGATACAGAGGTTCGGCATCCACCAGGCCGTCGACGGTGAGGACAAATAACTTCCCGAACGATGTGTAATTCACATTGCTGGGTGTCAGCGTCGTTTCCGACGAATTGAGGCCGTCGTGGGCATTATCATAATGGTAGGTCAGAACGTTTTGCGACCACGCGCGGGGAGGCCCGCCAGCGAGGACGCCAAAAAACAAAACGGCAGCTACGACAACGCAACGCAGGCAGGGGTTGGTCAACGGCACGACTTAAGTCTCCGGGTGCTCCTTCAGCCCGGGGCAGGCTGGAGCAGAATTGTTTTTCCTGATTGCGGGCCAACCTTGGAGTGGCAAGAGGGGGGTGGTCTTCTACCAACCGCTCCTATGAAACCCGCCTTGCTTGGGGATTATGTCAGAGATCGCCAATCGTAGCAAGCTCTTTGGCCTAAACGGGGGTTGAGTCGATGGAACTTGGCAAACTATTGATTTTGCTTGGACTTACGCTGGTTGTTGTGGGTCTTGCGGCGATGCTGCTGGGGCGCATTAATTTCCCACTGGGGCGGCTGCCGGGTGATTTTCTGTATCGCGGGAAGAACACGACGGTGTATTTCCCCCTGGCAACATCGGTTGTGCTGAGTGTAGTGCTCTCCATTGTCCTTTACGTAATCAGCCGCTTTCGGCGCTAAGCGGCATTCTCCAGTGCTACAATTCGCCGCATGAAACGCCTCACACCCCTCTGCCTCTTCGCAACTCTGCTGACCGCGCAAGCCGTCGCGCCCGAGGTCGAAATCACCGCCGAGCCCCACCATCACCTCACCCTCGAAAACAAATCCGTTCGCGTCTTCAACGTCGATATCCCCGCTCACACCGAAACTCTCATGCACTGGCACCGCCACGACTACATCGCCGTCAACCTGGGCGCCGCCGAGGTCGTCAACGCCGTCAAAGACAAACCTCCCGTCACCGTCAAGCTCCAGGACGGTCAAACCACCTTTTCTCCTGCCACTTTCGCCCACATCGCCCGCAATCTCGCCGATCAACCTTTCCGCAACGTCACCATCGAAATTGTCGAAGACGAATCTCTCCGCAAGTCCACCCCTCACTGGGACGAAGACCGCGGCCTCGACATCCTCACCAACGGCACCAAACAAATTCTCTTCGTCAAAGACGGCATCCGCGTTTCCGAGTTCGAACTCCAGCCCGGCGGAGTCGTCCCCATGCAGCACCACACCGGCCCGCAGCTCCTCGTAGCCGTCAACGATCTTGATCTACGCGAAAGTGACATCCGCAGCGACGTCCAAGGCATGGACCCCAGGCCCGGCCACTTCAAATCAGGCGACTCCAAATGGCTCCCCGGCAACTACTCCCACACCCTAACCAACACCGGCACCAACCCCGCCAAATTCGTAACCCTGGAATTCCCGTAGGGAGTAGTAGTGAAGCTTTACCCGGACCGGATAAGCTAAAAAAGCTGTGTCATTCCGAGCGGCCCCATCGCGAGGAATCTGCTTTTTGGCGTGCAGTGGAACCGCTTGTGGGGGGATGGTGCGTGAGACCTGAATTCTGGGCGAGACGGTGGACGGGGCCAGCAGATTCCAGCCCTGAAGGGGCGATATCTGAAAGCCCGGCACGGAAGTGCCGGGTAGAAGTGATTTAGGACGGAGCGAGTCCCGCAGGAACGGCACGAGTTCTAGCGCCACAATCCCTCAGCGCCGCGTAGAGCCCAGCTCGCTACTCGGTGCGCGGGACTCGCCGCTCTGCTTCCCCGACTCTCCACCCACGGCATTCTTTTTAACCGGCCTCTTCGCCGCCGCGGCCCGCTTCCGCTCCTGATAGCGCCGATCATGAAACTGTTGGTCCGACAATTGTTTCTTCATTCCCTAAGCTTGACACACGCTCCCCAACTTAGCCAGCCCGCGGGGCGATTCGGCGGAGTTAGCTTCCGGTTTGCCAGTTCATCCCCCCAAATTCCGCTACTTACATGGCGGACCGTCAACTGTCTCCTGGGTAGAAATCGTGATGGCGCCATTACTGGCTAGAGACTTACCGCGAAAGATTCCGCCGTTTATCGTGATGCTGGTAAGCGCCAGGATCTTTCCGA
>Ga0209333_1001667_pt1 | contig 10480 bp, 10 predicted proteins | sample BlaSpr_A8_OM2_O3_FD_187982 | JGI IMG/M metagenome (GOLD analysis project Ga0209333, IMG submission 187982) | Forest soil microbial communities from Thunder Bay, Ontario, Canada - Black Spruce, Ontario site 2_A8_OM2_O3 (SPAdes) (version 2) | ecosystem: Environmental > Terrestrial > Soil > Boreal...
GGCGTGTCGCTACGCATGCTCGGAGCACGATCATCGGAGCGGTCGTGCGCGCCCTTCGGCGACATCGTGATAAGGCCCATCGCGGCGTCGTCGGTGAACGGCGCCGGCGCATCGACGGTAGCCGCGGCGGACGCGCTGTCGGTCTGATCCGCCAGCCGGTCGCGAATCGCGTGATAAACGACGTCGAATACCGCGCCGCCATTTCGGAATCGCACCTCGGTCTTCATCGGATGCACGTTCACATCGACGTCTTCCGGGCGCATGTCGACGAATAGCATCGCCGCCGGATGACGCCCGCGCGGGATGAGCGTCTGGTAGGCCTGCTCGATTGCCCGAATCAGCATCCGGTCGCGCACCGAACGGCCATTGACGAACGTAAAGATCATTCTGCCGGTCGCGAACGACTCGTGGCTCGATGCGGCCAGCCCTTGCGCGCGAAGGCCGGGACGATCGAGATCGAACGCGAGCATCCTGGTCGCGAGCTTGGATCCGAACAGCTGGCGGAATCGTTCGAGCACCGAGTTGGCACGCGGCAAGTCGAAAATGACACGGCCGTCGGCCGTCAGACGAAACGCGACGTGATGATTGGCGAGCGCGACGCGCTGGAACGATTCGGCGATGGCGCCCTGCTCGGTCGCCAGCGTCTTCAGGAACTTGAGCCGCGCCGGAGTATTAAAAAAGAGCTGGCGAACTTCGATTCGCGTGCCCGCCGCAATCGCGCAGGTGCGGGTATCCTCGATATTGCCCGCTTCGGCGGCGACCTCGACCCCGTGCTCGTCGGCGGCGCGCCGGGTTTGCATCCGCAGATGCGACACGCTGGCGATGGAGGCGAGCGCCTCGCCGCGAAACCCGAGCGTCCGAATCGCGCTCAGGTCGGCGGCGCTGCGAATCTTCGAGGTCGCGTGACGCCGCAGCGAAAGGATCGCGTCGGCGCGCGTCATGCCGCAGCCGTCGTCGGCGACCGCGATCAGGGCCGAGCCACCGCCAAGAATCTCGACGGTGACCGAGCGCGCGCCCGCATCGAGCGAGTTCTCGACCAGCTCTTTCACCGCGGAGGCGGGCCGCTCGACGACTTCGCCCGCCGCAATCTGGCTGGCGACTTGCTCGGGCAATATGTGGACGATGTGGTCGGACACTATTAACTGGACATTGTAGCTTTCGGACCAGATAACTGGATACTCAAGCAACTCGCCGGGGCGGCGTCAAAAAACAGGGGGATGACAATTGCACGGGTTGAAGATCGCTGCGGGTTTTGAAAAGCTCTCGGCGCGACGAACTCGCGTTTTCACTGAATCACGCAAGCGATGAGAAAAATTACGGTAATGCTGCTCGGCGCGGCAATTCTGATGGCCGCGGCCGCGGCTGGCGCGTATGCGGCTCCGATCAAGATCGGCGTCGGCATAATTGGCCCAATCTCGCCGCAGACCGAGGCCGATATCGACACTATCGTCGGCCAGTTGCCCAACGTGAAGGCGGTGCCGATTCAGCCGCCGGGCGGTGTCGACAAATGCGTTCAGCGCTTCGTCGCGGGCGACCCTGAGGATCGCCTCGACGCGGTGATGATCGTGAGCCTGCCGACCGAGTCGTTTCAGACGATACGCGATTCGAACGAGGCGCGATTCACCGGCTCGTACGAGATCTGGACGCTGAATCTATCGACCCTGGCCGAGGACCGCCATCGCTTCACCTTCAACGACAGCGAGCCGGTGATCGGCGGCTTGTCCGCATTGCTGGCCCTGCCGGCGCAGGCGTTTGCCGAACGCGCGACGGGCAAGAAACTCATCTCGAGCGATCAATGGCAGGCGTTCGAGGCGGTGCAGACGCGGGTCGAAGCGAAGCTGGTGGCGGCGACCAAGCTGTATCTCGCGACCGCGTCGATTCGCGACACCGGTCCGCTGGTTCCGCTCGACACGGCGAAGGCGCTGCTCGATCGCGGCGACGGCGAGGACGCGATGGCGGTGTTCAAATCGGCGGGGCTCAACAATCCCGAAGTGCAGCGGATGATCGCGGACGCGCAGGGCCAGTTGCGGCGCAGCGAGGCGAATGCGCTGCTGGGACGCACGCTCGGAGCGATGGCGGGCGGGAACGCGGGCGAGGCGCGGGTGATACTGGCCGACTACGAGAAGGCGCCGTCGGCCGAGGAGTCGCGCGCCGATTCGATTCGGCGGGTGCTATCGGGGATGCCGGACACTCACCCCGACTCGATCTACGACGGCGTAATCCGGACCGACGTGCCCACGCTCGACCATCAGGCGTTCGTCGCGATGATCAAGCAGCTCTTCAGCGAGCAGACCGGCTCGGTTCCCAACGACGTGATCGTCAGCGCCAAGGACGTTACGATCGAAGACAAGGACGCGCCGAAGGGGCTCAAGCAGCAGCTCGACAGCTACGCCGGCGCGCTCGGCCGCAGCGCGTGGCTGATGAGTCTCAAGTGCGGATGCGACGCGGGGGCGGTGCTGACGTCGGAAGCGGTCGGCGACGCACTGCTGAAGGCTTCATATTCACCCTCTTTCACGCGGCCGCGGGTCGGGCTACCCTAGCGGGATCAATCTGCATCAAACGGAAGACTCATGAGACATTGCGCATACTGCAAGAAGCAGCCGTCAGTCGGCAACAACGTCAGCCACGCCAACAACAAGACCAAGCGGCGCTGGAATCCCAACCTGCAGGAAGTGCGCGCCGAGATAAACGGCAACGTGCGGCGAATCCTGGTCTGCACGCGCTGTATCCGCGCGGGCAAGGTCAAGAAGAGCGCGTAGCGATTTAATCTAATGTGAAACCCGCGGTGGGTTTCACGCTGCCTTCGGCAGGGGTGAGCCCTGCACCCAGTGTTTTGTGTCTATCACAACAACGCTTCGAGCTTATCCGGCGGACGCGCGATGATCGCGCGCTTGCCGTGAATCACGATTGGACGCTGCATCAGCTCGGGATGCTCGAGCAGGAGGGCGACGACTGATTTCTTGTCGGCGTAGTTGGCGGGATTCAAGCCGAGCTCCTTGAATCGCTTGTCCTTGCGGACCAGGTCGGCGACAGGGCCGTCGAGCAGGTCGATGATTTTCTCGAGTGCCGGCCGCGTCGGATGCTCCTTCAGATATTCGATGATGTCGAAATCGACATCGCGCGCGCGGAGCAGCTCCAGCGCGCCGCGCGAGTTGCCGCATGCGGGATTGTGGTAAACAGTTATCCGTTCCATCGTGTCCTCGTTGGTTTGACTGCGCGAGAGCTTCAGTCCGGAACCCCTAACCTCTTCCTTAGAATAACGGGCGACGGAACAGAAAGCATGGGCTTTGATGGAAATGCCGTGAGCGGCTACAATTCAGTCGGCGCGAAACCTATTGCCATGGAGTCCGTTGTGAAGAACATTTCCAATCGAAGGCCGGGACGCCATCTTCATTTCGCGGCGGCGGCACTATCGGTAGCAGTTGCAGTCGGTCTGGCGGCGGGGGCGCGGATTGCGCGCGCGGCCAATGTGAGTGGCCTGATGTTGTATCGCGACGGCAAGGCCGCGGATCGCCGCCAACTTCATTATGAGAATCGCATAACCAACGATATTTTCGTCGCGCCGACCAAGCCCGACGGCTCCTTCACGGCCGACTTGCCGCCGGGAGTGTACGATCTTCGCGCCGAGCGCGGCGTCGTCCTCGCCAGCAAGATTCAGGTCGGTAGCGAGGACGTTAACATCGGTCACGTGATCGAGCCGGCGCCGTTGGATGTGCGCCGCCTGTTCGAGCATCAAAGCGTGGCCGAGGCGATCGTCGAAAGTCCGGCACCCGCGACCGCAAACGTCGTTTCCGGACGTGCATTGGAAGGGATGAGATACGGGCACGAAGCGCTAGCTCCATTCGGCGCGCCGGTCGGTACGCCGGCGCCGCAGTCAACCCCGCTGGGCGAGGCAACGCCGGTGGCCGTAGGGTCGCCGGACGCAATGGCGTCGCCGGATATGGGCGGGTACTGATCAGCTCGCGGCGCGCTCCACGAATTCGAGGCGGTTGCCCCAGGGATCGCGGACGAAGAACCGTTCCTGTCCGGGGAATCGGTTGCCGGCGATTATTTCGATGCCTGCGGTTTCCAGTTTTTTGCGCAATGCTTCTAAATTGGCGACGCGGAACGCGGGATGGCGCCGCGATTTCTTGTTGACTGCCGACGCGTCCTGCTCGGTGGTCAGATGCAGTTGCTGGACACCGCATTGGTACCATGCTCCGGGATTGCCGCTGTCGGTGTTGGCGGGACGTTCGAGCGGCTCGAGGCCGAGCAGTTCCTGGTAGAATGCGCGCGCCCGCGAGAGCGCGTCGTCGCCGGCGTCGATAAGAAGGTTGACGTGATCCAGACCGATAATCAGGCTCATCAGTAATCTCCAGGCGCTCTTTCAGTCGTTTCGATTTTTTTCCTGCGGCCGATCGGAGTCAATCGCCTTAAGCGCTCGCGGCGTGCGTGGTATATCGATCCGACGTTCGTGAATTTTCGGTTGGCTCAAACGATCGCCACTGCGGCCTGCGCGATTGCCGCGATTTACCTGCTCTCGATCCTCGTGACGGGGGGCTATGCGGTAAATTTCGCCGGGATCAGCTTCAATGCCAACAAGCTGTGGCCCGCGATCATCGCGATGCTCGGATTCGGGTTGCTCCGCGCTGCATTCGGGCACGGCTCGGTCGAAGCCGCGCTGAGAGCGCGGCCGGGATTTTTCATTTTCTCGATCGCGTTGATCGTATTTCTCGCCAATGGCCGCACGATATCCGGCGGCGATTCAGTGCCCGCGAAGAACCTACCTCTCAGTATTCTGCTGCACGGGAATTTCTATCTTGACCAGCTGGTAACTCCGGGCCAAAAGAAAATCCCCTACTACCTGCGCGAGAGCGGTGGGCATTACGTGTCCGACTATCCGGTCGGCGCCGCGCTGACGGCGTTGCCGTTCTACGCGCCGTCGGTTGTATCCGGCGTCAGTCCGAACAGCCGGATTTTCGGCGAGCTCGAAAAAGTCTCGGCGGCAACGATCGTAGCGCTCTCAGCCGTGCTGCTATACATGGCGGCCGCGCGCGTAACCGCCAACTGGATGGCGATGATGCTCACGCTCATCTACGCCTTTGGCACCAGCAGCCTCAGTGTGAGCAGCCAGGCACTATGGCAACACGGTCCCGCTCAGCTCGCGCTGGCCGCCGCAATCTATTGCCTGATCCGCGCCCGCGACGATGCGCGCTGGGCGGGATACGCAGGCCTGCCGCTCGCGTTCGAGGTGATCACACGGCCGGCCGACGCGCTGATCGCGGCGCCGCTCGGCCTGTACGTGCTCATCAGCTACCGCCGCGAGGTCTGGAGATTCGTCGCAGCCGCGAGCGCGCCGCTGCTGTTTCAACTCTGGTACAGCGCCACCTACTTTGGATCGCCATTGCGAATCCAATTTTTCACACAGCCAACCTCGGTAGGCGGGCAAACGATAGCGCCCGGCGGATTGTGGACGACCTCGCTCGCCAACGGCCTGGCGGTAGGGTTGCTGAGCCCGGGCCGCGGACTGCTCTTCTATTCACCGATCGTCATTTTCTCATTCGCCGGATTGGCGCTGGCATGGCGCAGGAATGGCGACGTGCTGCTTCGCTACCTAGGAGTCGGCGCGATTTTGAGCATCATGCTGGCGGCGAAATGGCATAAAACATCCGGCGGCGATTCGTTCGGCCCGCGCCTGCTGGCGGATATCACCCCTATAATGGCGCTCGCGCTGTTTCCGCTCGCCGATCCGATCCGCAATCGCCGCGGACTTCAGATTGCGCTGGTAGCACTCGGCCTATGGTCGGTCACGGCAAATTTGTCGGGCGCCTTCATCAGCTACCGGGGATGGGACCAGTGGGCGCTCGACGATGCGGATCGGCGACTGTGGCTGTGGGGCGACAATCCGGTGGTCGACCCGTTCCGATCGACTCTCGACTCGATCCGGATCGTAGTTGGCCGTCGTCCGACCAGCCGGAACTCTCCTGACCTGCTTGACGCCCTTTTGGTCGTGCTCCAACCACCTCCGCATGACGTCGTGCCAAACGCGCACGTTCACGTATCGCTACGCGCCGCCAACATCGGCAAGGCGGTGTGGCTCGCGCGTTCACGGGATGACCGCGGAATGGTCAGCCTGGGGTGGGAATGGAAGCGCGGCGGCAAGGTGGTCGCAGATAGTGAAGTCCGTCGCGAACTTCACCTGAATGTCTTTCCGGGCGACTCGATGGAACTCGACGCGTCGGCGCCGGCTCCCGACGCATCCGGCGACTATGAGATGGAGATTTCGCTCGCAGCCGAAGTCACGAACCAGACCATGCGCACGATTGGCCTGCCCGTGACGGTCCCGGTAACGGTCGCTCCGCCCGCCGAGGCACCGGCGGGTGTTCGTTAAGCATCAAAATAAGAGCGGAACGTCGGGCTCGCGCGTTCGCTATTTGGTCTTTGAGACTGGAGAAGATGAGCCGCTGGAGCCGCCAAACGCTCCAGCTCCAGCCGCCGCGCCTACACCGACACCCGCCGCAAGGCCTACCCCGAGCGCTGTTGCCCCGACCACGCCTAAACCACCAGCGCTACTACCCGCCCAGAATGCGCCGCATCGGACCTCGGTATGCTCACCTTGGTGGATGTCCTTGCAAACGGGGGGATTCTCAGTGTTGCAGACCTCGACTGTGCCGTCGTCGACCGCGACCTTAGTGGTCTTGCGGCAGCCGTGGTGGTCTTCAGTATCGTAATGCTCGTTCCAATCGGTTCCTCGAACCGCTCCGATGGCGTTGGGCGTATTCACCTGAAATGTAGTAGAACTGCCGCGCATTGCGCCCAGTATTACCGTATGGAGGTCGCCGCCCCACAGTCCGACCTTGTTCGGCGCGCCGACCCCGTTCACCAGGACGCTGGAGTCGATCGTGATGGTCGACGATGCGCCTACTTGTAGGGAACTGTTATCGACGAGGCCGATGGTCAGGGATGAGTTCGCGTCGGTGCTAATCTGGTCGTGCAGCATGATGGGCATATTCGCCAGTGCCGCGATGGTGGCGCCGTTGCGCTGGATGTTCGCCGTCCCCTGAAGTTGGGTGACGGTGCCGACAGTATTTTGCGCGTGAGCCGCGGGAACCGCTGCCACAATCGTCAGCATCAGCAGTGCAAATAGCGCTGCTACTCTCGATAATCTTATCTGGATTGAACCCTGCATTTTAACTTTACGCCCCCGGATAGCCGGTTCTTTCATTTTGAGCGCGGCCAGTATGGCAGAATACCAATATTGACGAAAAGGATAATTTTGCGGCGCCCGCTAGATATATGCTTTAGGCGTAGTAATAGCTAGAGACATTAAAACGTCAAGGATTTCTCAAGAGAAGCCTAAACAGTCGGCATTTTGTAGCATCCAGGCAACTTCCAGAACTGGAAGTAGGTATCGGCAAGTGGATGATCGGCGTTTGGCGGAAGTCCGACTCAGTCGCGCGATGCGTTCACAGCCTGCCGTCGAACAGGGGCATCCTGCTTCATCGCAGCCATCGCACGATCGCTCGGCCGTGGCGTAACGCCGGCTAGGATGCGGGTGCTTTCTTCCCTGGCAAGCACGCTCCCGTAGAGCGCAAGGGTTTGCGCGGCCATTTCGGCGATTCCAAATTCGCTGACTACACGAGCGCGTCCCGCGCGTCCCATCTTTGCGCGCAACTGGGGATCGTCGAGCAGCCGATTGAGCGCCTCGGCCATCTCATCTGAATTTCTCGGGGGAACCGTGAAACCGGTGACGCCGTCGGGCGATACGTATGGAACGCCCGTGTCGATCCGGGTGTTAACCACCGGGACGCCGCACGCCATCGCCTCCAACTGGACTATCCCGAAGGCCTCGCTGCGTTCGCACGACGGCAGGGCGAAGACGTCCGAGGCGTGGTAATAGTTGATGAGATCGTCGTGAATCTCGCCGAGAAAAACGACGCGGCCGGAGGCTCCGATGCTCGCCGCTTCGCGCTCGAGCTCGGCCCGCAGGGGGCCGTCGCCGACAATCACCAGCCTGGCGTCGACCTTTGCCATCGACCGGATGAGGAACTTTATCCCCTTGTAATGGACGAGCCGTCCGACCGACAGAATTATCCTCGGTCCGAAGCGCTGGCGCAGTTCGCGAACCACCGACCGGTCGACCCGATCCTCGGCAAACTGTTCGGCGGAAATCCCAAAAGGAATGAGGTGGCATCGGTCGGCGTGGCCCCTCAGGACCTCCGAGCTGGCGACGTAATCGGGCGAGCTCGCGATGATCGCGGCACACCGCCGGAGCAGCAATCGCTCGAGTGGCTTGTAGAGGCGGACCAATCGCCGCTGGCGCACGATGTCGCTGTGCCAGGTGATCACGAGCGCACCCGCAGGCCGAGCGACCAGGCAGGCGATCGCAGCGGCCGGGTTCGGCAGATGCAGATGCACGATGTCCGCTTTCTCGCGCCGAAGGCTGCCAATCATCGTCGGGCATATCGGCGCCGATGCCAGCGTCATCAGGCACGGGAGCCGGTCAACGTCGACGCCCTCGATAGTCCCGCGTTCGCCACGCCAGCCGTCGTTGGCCACGATCACTTTCAGATCGACTGACTTGCGCAGTTCCGAGCATAAGTCGCGCAGGTGCGACTCGATGCCGCCGCGGCTCGGCGCAAAGTATTTCCCGATCTGCAATACGCGGAGCCGTTTTTCGTCGGAGATCATCGAGAAAGCCCTGCGACGTCGACCACGTGCGATCTAGAATCGATCTCCATTAACGCGGGTCAACGCAGTGTCTTCGGTTCGTTTGCGCGGCTAATCACGCCGTTCCAGTTCAGCCTGACTAGCCGCGCTCGAACCGATAAAACGAAACTCGTGGCGGTCTAATGGAACGAGGTACTCGGATGCGAGGAACCGCTGAAACAGCCCGCGGCGGCGCACGCACCCAATCCTGCACCAGTTGCGACGAACAGCGCGGATGCGCCGATTACTGGTCCTGCTGCCAGCCAGGCCGGCCCGCAAACGCCCGGCGAAATCGCTGACGAAGATGCGACCGTGGCCGGCGACAGTGACCAGTCTTGCGTCAGACCATCCGGCGGTATCGTGCTGCTGGTCCCGCCCGACTGCAATCCTGACGGTGGAGTCACGACAGTCTTGTAACTGCCCGGGTCGAGACCGGTGATGCAATATGCGCCCGCGCCATTAGTCGTTGCCGAGCCAACCACCTGTCCAGCCGCGTTCGTGACAGTAACCTGGCATCCGGCCACTGGACCGTTGGGCCCGTTCACCTGCCCGGCAAGGTCGGTACAGAAGGCGGCCGGCGCAAACGTAAGGCAAACAGAAGCCGCGAACAGAATTGCAACGTGTAGCTTATTCAATCAGTAACCTCCCCTAAGTCGCGACGAGACCTATACTATCAAAATGCCGCTCTTTGATGTAACCGGACGGGCACCCTGACAGCCAAACCCCGCGAATTTCAACCACCGCCCTCTATTTATGCATTATTTCGAGTTCAGCGCGAGCGCGTGCAAATGAACCAGGCCTGGCTCGCAAACCACTTGCCCGCACCGTCGATGGGCGAGTAACGAACCTGTTTGATCTCGAACCGGCGCCGTAGCTTCGACTCGAGCGCCCGCCAATTGAATCCCTTGTGGCCGTGGGATTTGAACTCGATGCCCGCGTCCTTGACGTAGCTGTAAACGGGCCGCTCGATCCGGCTGCGCTCGTCCGCCATGAGCATCGTGCGGAATTCGGGCAGGGTGTATTTCTCGCGATCCTCGTAATCGCCCAGGCGTTGCCACGCTGCAATCGCGCGAACGAGTTGTTTGAACGCCAACGGGGGTCCGATTTCGATCGGCACACTGATTATGACCGTGCCGGTTGGGGAAACCGTGCGGGACAAATCGTCGAGCGCGGCTTCCACCGCGGCGTCCAGACAATGCTCGAGCACCTCGGTGCAGAGCACCACGTCGTAAGCGCCTTGATGTTCGGGACGCGCGAGGTCGCTGGTCAGGGCAAAGCTGATTCCGGGAAAATCATGAAAACGGGTCCGGCAATCCTCGACCTGCGCGCGATCGATCTCCGCCCCGGTAGCCCGCGGAAAGAGATCGTGGACCATCGCGAGAAACGTCGCATCGCCACAGCCGAAGTCGAGCAGGTTTCCGCCAGCGTACGGTTTCACGATCCGCCGGGCCATCGCGTACCGGCGGCTATGGCTCCATTGAAGAATCCGGTTTCGCGAGAAGAGCTGCTTGCGCGAATAGTGACCGGTCTTCAGAAAGTCTTCGAGTGATTCTTGGGGCATCGAGGGTTATCTCTGGCGGATCAATGATTCAAGGCTTTTGGAAGATGACGCAAGTCTTGATGCCGTTGGAACTGCGGTCGACGATCCATCACTACGCCGCGCATCCTAGCATTCGACGATACAACTCGACGCTGCGATTGGCATACTCACCCCAGCTGAATCGCGATGCCCACCGGACGCCGGTGTCGCGCCGGCTATCCCACCGGCCGGGATGCTCGGACCGTTCGCGCA
>Ga0209333_1001673_pt1 | contig 10416 bp, 8 predicted proteins | sample BlaSpr_A8_OM2_O3_FD_187982 | JGI IMG/M metagenome (GOLD analysis project Ga0209333, IMG submission 187982) | Forest soil microbial communities from Thunder Bay, Ontario, Canada - Black Spruce, Ontario site 2_A8_OM2_O3 (SPAdes) (version 2) | ecosystem: Environmental > Terrestrial > Soil > Boreal...
CGAAAACCGTCGGCATGCCGATATGCGAAATATGGCGCCAGCCGTCTTCGTCGACGCTCACATCCCCGGCAGTGAATCGCCATTACAAGTAAAAGGCTTGCCGCGGATCTGTTATGGCGAAAATGCCTACCGGCTTTGGCGCGTTTGGCGCGTCGGCCGATCCGAAGGCAAAGGAGGCCGCCGGTTTGCGCGCCGCCGAAGCCCAGGATGCCGTCTCGGGCGCCACCGTAGAATGCGTGGTCCAGCTGCACAAGATCGACGTGGCGGCCACGGCGTTCGATCAGAGGGTGCAGGATTACGCACGGGAGAAAGAGCGCCTCGATGCCGAAATCGCGGCGCAGCGGGCAGCCTGGGAGCAGGAATCCAGCGACGCCGAGCGCGAGCACGAGGAGCAGGAAGAGAATAAATGGTCTGCTCGCCCGAGGGCTTGGTCTCCTTCCGCCGCATCCGCCGCTTCGACTTCGATGGCAAGACCGAGTTGCCAATCGGTGTGCCGGCTCCTGCCCCAGCGCGCCATACCAAAGGAGGCGGGTCTCAGTAGCCGCACTTGGCCCTCACGCCACCTTCCGCAGCCGACTCACCCGCCCCACTTCCACCCACTCCACCACCAAAAGATTCCCCTCGTGATCGAAGCACGCACCATGCGGACACACAAACTTACCCGGCGTAAAATGGTCGCGCGTCTGCTTCCGCAGCTCCCCCCAAGTCTTGGCCGCGCTATCGTCGCCCAGGTGCTCGATCACCTTGTTCTCGCGATCCATCAACGTCACTCGCGCGCCCAGGTCCGGGATCACGAACTCGCCATTCCGCTCGCTGAAGTGACACGGCAGATTCACGCCGCTCACAAAGCTGTGGTGCTTGCCATCCAAGGTGAAGTATTGCAGCCGGGCGTTGGCGCGGTCGGCCACCAGCAGCAGCGGCTGCGGTCCGCGCAGATCCACGGTGATGCCGTGCGGGCAGTCCAACTGGCCCGGCTCTTTGCCCTTGCCGCCGAACGTGCGGATGAACTCGCCCTTGCTATTATATTGGTTAATGTAGCTCGAACCATAGCCATCGCCCACGTAGATATCGCCGTCGGGCGCGATGGCCAGGTTGGTCGGGCTGTACTTGGTCGGCTTGCCGTCCGCATCCAGCTTGTAGAATTCGGACTCCTTGGGATAGCCCAGCGTAAAGACTTCTTCGCCATCCAGCGTCGTCTTCACTACGATCCCGCGCTTGGTGTCGCACAGATACAGAAACTCCGTGCTGCCTTCCTTGCGGATGTGCAGGCCGTGCGCGCCGCCCTGAAACTCCTTGCCCCAGGACTTGACGAACTTGCCGCCATGGTCGAAGACCACCATCGAATCGTGGCTCTCGCTGGCATCGTTGACCGTGTGGTGTATGTAGATGTGCGCCTGCGAATCCTCGCAGACGCCGTGCGTATTGCCGTATTTGATGTTGGCCGGCAATTCGCCCCAATCGTGCGTGCATTCGTATTTGTGGTCGCCTTCGCCCAAGACCGGCTTGGCGCTGCCGGACTTGTTCTGCGCGCCCAGAATGATCGGGCCGTAGCCGGCCAGCGCTCCGGCGCCTATGCCGCGGATGAAGCCGCGGCGCGATGTTTCAGGCATTCTACCCTCCATCTTGAGTAATGCTGAGTCAAGCGCGCTATTTTAGCAGAATGTGCTTTCATGGTGATGTGACTGTCTCCAGCTTTGCCTCCACGTTCAGCTTTCCCACCGCCATCCTGTTCGGCGCGGGCGCGGTCGGCCGGCTGCCCGAGGAATTGAGCAAACGCGGCATTTCGCGTCCGCTGCTGGTCACCGATGCGGGTCTGGCGCGCACGCCCGTCTTCGAACGGGTTTTAAGTCTGGCCCCCGGCGCGGTAGTCTTCGCCTCGGTGGAACCGAACCCCACCGAGCGCAATGTGCTCGACGGCCTGGCCATCTACCAGCAGAATCGCTGCAATGGGATCGTCGGGCTGGGCGGCGGATCGCCGCTCGATGCCGCCAAAGCCATCCGGCTGAAAGTCACGCACGAGCTGCCCCTAGCCGAGTACGACGATCTGCTCAATGGCGGCGACCGCATCTCGGCGAATGTGCCGCCTTATATCGCCATCGCGACCACCTCCGGAACCGGCAGCGAAGTGTCGCGCTCCACGGTGATCACCATCGCCGCCACCAACCGCAAGACCGTGGTCTTCAGCCCGCACCTGATTCCGGTGCTGGCCATCGCCGATCCCGAGCTGACCCTGGCTCTGCCGCCGCAGCTTACCGCCGGAACAGGCATGGATGCCTTCACGCACAACGTCGAGGCATACATTTCAAAGGGCTTTCACCCTATCTGCGACGCCATCGCTCTGTCGGGCGCGCGCATAGTTTGGGAGAGCCTGCCGCGGGTGATGGCCGATCCGCGCGACCTGGAATCCCGCTCCCAAATGATGATGGCTTCCATCATGGGCGCCATCGCATTTCAAAAAGGATTGGGCGCCGTGCACTCGCTGGCGCACCCGCTCTCGTCGGATTGCGGCATGCACCACGGCACGGCCAACGCGGTGCTGCTGCCCTTCGTGCTGGAGTACAACCGGCCAACCGTCGCGCTGCGGCTGAAGGATCTGGAAGCGCAGTTCGGCGGCGGCGAAATCGCGGCACAAGTGCGCGACTTGAACCGCCGCGTAGGCATCGCTCCGCGGTTGCGCGATTACGGAGTAAGGGAGGCCGCGCTTCCGGCCCTAGCCGATAAAGCCATCCAGGACGGTTGCCATCAGCTCAACCCGCGGCCTTGCACGCGCGAGGATTTGCTGGCGCTCTATCGCGCGGCTTTGTAACCGCCTCATGGCGTGCGATGCCGCGTAAATTCAATACTTGGGCACGCTAGGGTCTACCTTGTCGCTCCAGGCCAAAATACCGCCCTTCATGTTGCGGGCGCGGAAGCCGGCCTCCTTGAGTAAGCCGACGGCCTTGGCGCTGCGCATGCCGCTCTTGCAATGGGCCACGATTTCGATATCGCGGTCCAACTCGTCGAGATGCTGCGGAAGCTGGCCCAGCGGAATCAGCTTCGCGGCCGGTATGCTGCAGATCTGGTATTCGTGCGGCTCGCGCACATCGATCAAGACGAAGTTGTCGCCGCGATCGATTTTCGCTTTCACGTCCGTCGGATCGATATCGCCTGCATCATCTGTCATAGAAACCTCCGGGTGCGGCTGGGGGATGCCGCAGAACTGCTGATAATCGATGAGTTTCGTTACCGTGGGATGGTCGCCGCACACAGGGCATTCCGGATTCCGGCGCAGCTTCAACTCGCGGAAACGCATGGCCAGCGCATCGTACAGCAACAGCCGGCCGACGAGCGGCTCGCCGATGCCCAGGATCAGCTTCACGGTCTCGGTGGCCTGGATCAGCCCGATGGTTCCGGGCAGAATTCCGAGCACACCGCCTTCGGCGCAACTCGGCACCAGGCCCGGTGGCGGCGGCTCCGGATACAAACAGCGGTAGCACGGTCCGCCCTCATACGCGAACACTGTAGCCTGTCCCTCGAAACGAAAAATGGAACCGTACACGTTGGGCTTGCCGAGCAAGACGCAGGCATCGTTCACCAGATAGCGGGTGGGGAAATTGTCGGTTCCGTCGACGACGATGTCGTAATCGCGCAGAATATCGAGGGCGTTCTCGCTCGACAGCGCGACTTCATGCTTATCGATCCGCACAAACGGATTGATCTCGTGCATACGGTCGGAGGCGGAATCGAGCTTCTTGCGCCCGACGTCGCTGGTGCCATGGATGACCTGGCGCTGCAGGTTGGTGAAGTCCACTACGTCGAAATCGACCAGCCCGATGCGTCCGACACCGGCGGCGGCCAGATACAGACCCAGCGGCGCGCCAAGCCCGCCGGTTCCCACCAGAAGAACTTTGGCGGCCTTCAACTTGAGCTGACCTTCGGTGCCGACTTCGGGCATGATCAGGTGCCGGCTGTAGCGCAGGATCTCGTCCTTTGTGAGAGCCTGTGACGACAGCGCCACCGCCGGTTCGGGAGGCGCGGCTACAGATCCTCCGGCGATGCTGGGGACGATCGAGACGGTATCGCCATCCTTCACCGGCGTGGCATCCTTTTCGAGATAGCGGATGTCCTCGTCGTTCAGATAAACGTTGACGAAGCTGCGCAGTTTGCCCTCGCTGTTGTAGAGTTGCTGGCGCAGATCGGGATGCCGGGCCGTAAGGGCGGTTAGCACTTCGCCCACCGTCGAGCCGGTCAGTTCGACGGAATCGTGCTTGCCTGCGTATTGCCGCAGGGGTGTGGGAATCAAGACTTTGGCCATTTCAGTAAGTCAACTCCTCGCGCTCCGCTTTGGTTTGCTCGGCATCGGGCAGCCAGCTATTGGCGTGATGGAATGCGCCGCCGCGTATGGAGAGCACCACAAAAGAATACCAGGGACACGAGTTCTTCAGGTCGGTCTCCGAAAAATAGGCGTCGCAATCGGGATGCGAATGGTAGATACCAACCAGGTCCAGGTTGCGGCCGCGGGCCTCTCTGTCGGCGCGGAGCAGATCCTCGGGACGCAATTCATAGCGGCTGCCGCGCGCTCCGTTGTACGCGTTCTCGAGCGGCCAAGCGATGCGTACGGTCTTCTCGCCATCTTCGATCGCCCCCAGCATGGCGCCGCAGCATTCATTCGGGTAGATCGCTTGCGCGTGGGCCACCATCTCGCGCCAGGCATCCGCTTCGATGCGAATCATGCCGTTTCATGCCTCGTCCCAGAAATAGTCGCTGAGATACTTCTCCGCGCTGTCGCAAAGCACGGTCACGATTATTCCCTCGCGGCCCTCGGCCTGCAGCCCGCGCGCGATTTGCAAGGCGGCGACCACGTTGCATCCGGACGAAATCCCCACCAGCAGACCCTCTTCGCGCGCCAGACGGCGCACCATGGCGTAAGCTTCTTCCGTCTCCAGCCAAATGTTGCCGTCCGCCAGCGTGGGATCGTAGATACCGGGCACGATGGCGCTGGGCATGTGCTTCAACCCCTCCAGGCCATGGAAGCTGCTGGAGGGCTGGCCGGAGTAGCACTTCACGTGGGGCAAGTCGCGGTGCAGGCGGCGGGTGACGCCGGTGAACGTGCCGCTGGTGCCCATGGCCGCAACGAAGTGGGTCAGCAGCCCGCTGGTTTGTTCGATGATTTCGCGGCCGGTGGTTTTGAAGTGCGCCTTCCAGTTAGCCGGGTTGTTGTACTGATCGGGATAGAAGTACCGGTCGGGATCGGCGTCGTAGATCTCGCGGCACATGCGGATGGCGCCGTCGGAGCCCTCGCCGGAGTCGCTGAAAACCATCTCCGCGCCATAGGCTTTCAGGATGCGCCGGCGCTCGATGGAAGCATTGCCGGGCAGACACAACTTAACTCTGTAGCCGCGGGCCGCGCCGATCATGGCGTAGGCGATGCCGGTGTTGCCACTGGTGGCGTCCAGGATGGTGTGCGCGGGACGCAGGCGGCCGGTGCGCTCGCCATCCAGAATCATGTTGAATCCGGCGCGGTCCTTGACGGAACCACCGGGGTTGAAGTATTCGGCTTTGGCGTAAATGGCGACGCCGGGGATCTCCCGGCCGATCTTGTCGAGGCGCAGCAATGGGGTGTTGCCGATGGTGGACAGCAGGTTTTGGGCCTGGGTCCGGACGGGATCGGGTACGAGAACGGCTGCCATAATCTACTAATTTTGATTAGCAAGCGATGCGGGCGGATGCAGGATTTATCATATCAAACTCTGTTGAGATTAGGGGGATGGCGTTGTTTTCGGTGGTTGGCAGAGAACCGGGACGGCATTTGCCGTTTCGATTTGGGCGACTGCCGGCCTCTTCGTCTCACCGAAGCTCTTCGACAACGCGTCGAACCACAGCCTCCACTTCCCACTGACGGAAGTCGGGAGCGGCATAGGGAGGATAGGGAGCGTATGCCGGAGAAGGAAGTGGCGCGACACCAGCCTTCCGTTCCAGCGATTTCCAGGCGGCTCCCAGCAAGAGAACGCCGACCGCCGCGCCAACCAGAGGACGAGGCTCATCTTAGCGTTCAAATCGGAGATCTGCCTTTGCATGTCCACCTGGGTTCTTCCGGATGTCCACCAAGGTCTTCGCGATATCGCTAACTTGCGCTTGCAGAGCCGCAACCGCAATCGTGTTCGGAGCACTGCCAGTTTGCGCCAGCAACCAGCCCGCGACGATCGAAACAAGCAATGCCGTCCGCATCTGAACCCAGGCTATCATGTCAGGATTACGGCTATTCGTCGACGGAGTCTGCGCGTGGCGGCGTCTCCGGGACCGGCCGGCCGGGCCTGGGAGGGCCCTCGCCGACCCGCCGCAGATCGTCGGCCAGAATCACGGCTTCAGCCAAGTCGCGCATGGGACGGCGCAGCCGCCGGCTTTCATTACGTAAGCGCAGGTAAGCTTCTTCTTCGGTAAGGTTGTACTTCTGTTGCAGGATGCCCTTGGCCCGCTCCACCAGCTTGCGCGCCTCCAGCGTCCGTTTCATCTCCAACGTTTCCGACATCAGGCGCGCGTTCTCGATGGCGATCGCGGCTTGGCCGGCCACCGCCTTTACGAAGCCGACCTCTTCGTCGGAAAAAGCGCGCTCCTCGCGCGTGTAGATATTAATGGTGCCGATCACCTTGTCGCGCGTCAACAGGGGCACGGACAGCAAGGATGCCAGCCCGGTCTTGCGCGCCAACTCCGGGTACCGGTATTGTTTCTCGACGAGCACGTTGGGAACCGTGATGGGGCGGCCCTCGCGCACAACGCGGCCGATCAGCGAATCCTCGATCTTCAGCGGCATCTTGTGCAGATAATCGGGCGAAGAGCAGCGTGCCGCCGAAATCACCAACTCGCGGCGATCCTCGTCGATCAGCATGATGGAACAGACGGGCGAATCCAGGGTTTCCGCCACCATTTCCGAAATGGCTTGCAGGATACGGTCCAAGTAATTCTCTGCGGAGATGGTCTGGGCCACCGCAGCCAGCGTTTCCATGCGTTTGGCCGCGGTTTCCGAACGCTCTTCCAGGCGCCACTTGGCGATCGCGCCGCCCATCTGCTCGCCGATGAAGCTGACCAGAGCGACCTCTTCCGGCCCGTGCGAATGCGCTTCGCGGTGGTGCACGTTGATGACGCCGATCAAGTCGCCACCGCTGACCAGGGGCACCGAAAGGAAGGCGTCGAAAGTATCCTCCGGCAGCGTTTGGAAGGTCTTGAAGCGGGCGTCGGCGGAGGCTTTGTTCGACAGCGCCACTACGGATCGGTGCTGCGCCACCCAGCCGGTAATACCCTCGCCCATCTTGAGGCGAATGTTGCCGATTTCGGAAGCATGCGGGAGTTGCGACGCTTGCAGAACCACTTCATTGGAAGTGCGGTCCACCAGATATACCAGGCAGGCGTCGCAACGCGTGGTTTCGAGCGTAAGCGAGATCAATTCCTGCAGCATTTTCTCCAGGCTCAAGTCGGAGCTGACAATGCTGCTGATGTGGTGCAGGAGCGCGACTTGGGAAGCTCCTTCGGGGACAGTTGCCGTTACGGTCCGCATATATTGAGTCTAAAGAGTTGGAGGCGCAATTGTCGAATCCAAAATTCTTATAGAGGGCATGCCTCGATATTGGGCCTGGGCTGACATCAATTTGACATTTTCCGAGGCTACCATGGGTGAATGCCCATTGAGACTGCGGAATTAGATGGATTACGGCAGGCGTACAAAGCGGCGGTTGATCTATGGGTCGCCGCCATTCGTGAGGAGGAAGCCCTCGCAACTGCGGATTACTCTCTGCCCGCTTGGGAGCGCTGGGACCAGGCGGGCTTCAATGAACAGGATGCCCAGGATAAAGCAAAGGCGGCCAAAGAGGCGTACAAAGATGGCCTCCGGCAGCGCGATTACGGCTTTTAGAGCTTTTTGGAGGGCCACTATTATAGAGGTATGAAGAAGACGCCGGGCGGATTCTCGCCCGTTATGGGCGTGGATCGCAAGGCCGCACAGCCCCTACACCGTCAGATCTACGACGCTCACCGCGCCTTGATTGCAGGGGCGCGGCTTGCAGCCCGGCCAGCAGATTCCGTCCACACGGGCTCTCACGGTGGAGTTGGGAATATCCGCATTCCCGTCCTGACGGCTCACGCTCAACTCTTGGCGGAAGGTTACTTCGAGAGCCGCGTGGGCGCTGACGGCACTTGTTTTGGGTGTACCTTACGGGCGCGGCTTTCTTGGTCTTGGCGGCGTGCATCGCAGTCAATTTGAAAGTCCGTCAGGCGGCGCTGGTGTTGGGCCTGGCGATTGTACTATTCGACCTGCTGACCTGGGTCCCCCGGAAACTGGTTGAAGGATATCGGGATCGCCGGAGGCGCTTTGATCCTGGCGGACGGCGGATAGGCGCGCGGCGTGCCCAGTATGGTCTCGATTTTTGCACGAAGCGGGGCGGTATTTCATTGCCGTTGACATGGTTACCTTTGGTATCGATCGTCTTCTGGCGCCCGGTCTCATCGCCGGACTGAATCCGGCTGGAACTCCGCGGCATTTCTTCTGGGTGTACTTTACCGCCGCCAGCTTTATCGCAGCCGCAGTGTCGATCGCCTTCCGGAAATATGTTCGCCTTGGCAAGGACCTTGTTGGAAATCATGTTCTTTTTGTGGCCCTGGAGGTGAGCGGATGTGCGTTGGCGGTCGCGGTGCTACGAATTCTCGCCGATTGGCAATCGGCGGGAGGGATGCCATCCCGTCCCCACAGCGCGGTGCTATGATCCCCTCTTATGGTTAAGATCCGTTTTGCCGCAATGCTATGCCTGGCCAGTCTGGGATGCCTGATTGCCACTTCCGCGTCGGAACCCAAGAAGCTGTCATCGTTCGACCCTCAGGTGAACGTGTTGCTCGAAAAGATGACCCTCGACGAGAAAGTCGGGCAAATGACGCAGCCCGACCAAAGCTTCCTGAAATCCGATGCGGACATCGCGAAGTACTATCTGGGGTCGGTGTTGAGCGGCGGCGACTCGGACCCCAAGGAAGGCAACAGCCTGGAAGCCTGGACCAACCTGATCGACCGCTATCAAAAGCGCGCGCTGGAGACGCGCCTCTCCATACCGCTGCTCTACGGAGTGGACGCGGTACACGGGCACAACAATGTTCTCGGCGCGGTCATTTTTCCGCATAACATCGGGCTGGGCTGCACGCGTAATCCGGCGCTGATCGAGAAGATCGCGCGCATCACGGCGGTGGAAGTGCGCGCTACCGGCATTAACTGGGGCTTCGCGCCATGTGTCACCGTCCCGCGCGACATTCGCTGGGGCCGCACGTATGAAGGATACGCAGACGAGCCGGACGGCGTCAAGGAGTTGGGGGCTGCGGCGGTGCGCGGCTTGCAGGGCGACGACTTGGCGGATCCCTTATCGATCCTGGCGTGCGCCAAGCACTACGTGGGCGATGGCGGCACCACGTACGGCAGCAGCACCGTCGGGGAGCACCTGTTGGACCAGGGCGATACGCGGCTGGATGAAAAGACTCTGCGCGAAATTCACATGCAGGGCTACATCACCGCGATTCGCGCCGGGGTGGGCTCGATCATGCCGTCCTACAACAGTTGGAACGGCTTGAAATGTTCGGGTAGCAAGCGCCTGCTTACGGAGATTCTAAAAGACGAACTGGGCTTTGAAGGCTTCCTAATCTCCGATTACGCCGCCATCGACGCGCTGCCCGGCGATTACAAGCACAAGATCGCCATGTCGATCAACGCCGGCATGGATATGGTCATGGTGCCGCAACGCTATGAGGAGTTCCTCGCCAAGCTGAAGGAAGGGGCGCAGGATGGCACCGTGCCCATGGCGCGCATCGACGACGCGGTGCGGCGCATCCTGCGGGTGAAGATCGCCATGGGACTGATGGATAAGAACCACTCGCAACTCGCCGACCGGTCCCTGTGGAAGGAATTCGGGTCGGCGGAGCACCGCGCGGTGGCGCGCGATGCGGTCCGCCAGTCGCTGGTGCTGCTGAAGAACGAACACGGGGCGTTGCCGCTGGCTAAGTCGGCGAAGCGCATCCACGTCGCCGGGAAGAGCGGTGACGACCTGGGCAATCAGTGCGGCGGATGGACGATCACGTGGCAGGGCCATAGCGACAACGTGACGCCCGGCGGCACCACTGTTTTGCAGGCCATCAGAAAGGCTGTTTCGAAGGAAACCAAAGTGACCTTCGCCGCGGATGGCAAAGGCGCGGAAGGTGCCGATGTGGGAGTGGTGGTGATCGGCGAGAAGCCCTACGCCGAGATGATGGGCGATCGCCGCGATTTGAACTTGGCGCCGGAAGACGTGGCTGCGGTCGAAAACATGAAGGCGGCCGGCATCCCCATCGTCGTGGTGCTGCTTTCCGGGCGGCCGATGATCATCGACAAGGTAATCGACAAGGCGGATGCGTTTTTGGCCGCATGGCTGCCCG
>Ga0209333_1001674_pt1 | contig 10415 bp, 9 predicted proteins | sample BlaSpr_A8_OM2_O3_FD_187982 | JGI IMG/M metagenome (GOLD analysis project Ga0209333, IMG submission 187982) | Forest soil microbial communities from Thunder Bay, Ontario, Canada - Black Spruce, Ontario site 2_A8_OM2_O3 (SPAdes) (version 2) | ecosystem: Environmental > Terrestrial > Soil > Boreal...
CCTTCTACTTCCACGCTGGCGCCCACCAGGGTGAGCGAAACAGAGGCTGACGAGCCCGCCGCCACGTTAAGAGTGCGACCGGAGACAACAGCGCCTTCCGCTACGATGCGTGAAATGGAGTAGGGTTTTCCGCCACCCCAGACCACGACTTCATAGCCGCCAGCCGCGACCTATTGGAGTTCCGCTTCGCCCTTGGAATTGACGCTGTTTTGCGGAACCTCCCGTTTCGCTCCCGTGTTAGCATTTCACTGTCGGCCCGCGCCTACGGCGAAATCAGCATGGCCCGCGCATTCCCTATTCCGGTTTCATGGCTCTTCGCGATGCTGGTGGGCGTTCTTCTGTCATTACTCTTACCTTCATCGGCCCCGGCGGTGGAACCCTCTCCCTGGCTGGAAATCCATTCCACGCACTTCACGGTGATCACCGATGCCGGGGAGAAAAAAGGTAAGGAAGTGGCACTGCGCTTCGAGCAGATGCGGGCGGTGTTCGCCATCGTGCTGATGAAGGACCGTCTCAACGAATCGCTGCCGCTGACGATTCTCGCCTTCAAGAACGACAAGGACTATTACCAGAATGCTCCGCTGCGGCAGGGGCAGCCGATCGGTGCTCCGGGCTTTTTCGTGCCCGGCGCAGACCAGAACTTTATCGTGCTCAATTTATTTGAAGAGGAGTCATGGCGCGCGGTGGCGCATGACTTCGCGCATCTGCTGATGAATTACAACTATCCTCCGGTGCAGGGATGGTTCGACGAAGGGCTGGCGGAATATTTCGGCTCCATTCGCATCGACAACAGGCAAGTAGAAATCGGCGGCGATCCGGAAATGAGCCTCGCCTTCACCGAGGACCTACTGGAGAATCAGCACGAAGTTCGCAGCCCACCGAAATCGCTCACGGAACTCCTCAGCGGGCAGGTCTGGCTCGCGCTGCCCGACTTGCTCACCATGAAACATGATACTTCGGGGTATGTGGAAGGCACGCACCACACGCTTTTCTATGCGCAGTCATGGATGACGGTGCATTACCTGCTGCACGAGAAGAAGCTGCCGGAGGTGGGAGAGTACTTCGATCTGGTGGAGAACCAGCATCTGCCGGTGGAAGAAGCCATTCAGAAGGCCTACGGGGTTACGCCCGCACAATTCGACCAGGCTGTGAAAGGCTACTTCCGCTCGCTTACGCCGCTATTTACGGCTCTCGATGCCTCCAAACAGCGAGGTTCTTCAGCCGATCTGCCGCAGGTTTACCAGTTTCCCGCGCCGGTTGGGCCGAATGACAGCGCGATCCTGGCCAAACCGATGCGCGAAAGCGATGCCAGAGCTTTTGCGGCTGAAGTAAAGGTAAGGATTCCGGAGCGCCGGGTTGTGGGTCTGAAGGAATTGCAGGAGCTGGCTACGACGTCTGAGACGAACACTTCCGGGAAGATCGTAATCCACAAGACGAGTAAGCCGAACAACGATGAAGATGCTCCTTTGGTGGCCGCCACGGGGAATGAGATCGCCCATCGCGCGCTGGCCTGGGATCACATCCAGCACGGTGAATTTGATGCAGCTGCGGAAGAGTTGAGCGATGCGGCCGCGCTCGACCAGCGCGATATGTGGATCCGTTACTACCTCGCGGTGCTGAAGTACCGCATTGCACAGGAGAAGCACGCCGACATCCAGGGACTGCCCAACATGATGCAGGATCTGCGCGGAGTGCTGGAGTGGTATCCGGAGTTCGCCGATGCCTACGACCTGATGGCGATGGCGCGAATGGTTGGTGGAGGACCGGTCGCGGCTACGCAGGCAGAGCGCGCCGCCATACAACTCAGCCCGCGCAATCAGGAATATGTCTATCATCTGGCGGAAATCTACATTGAGGCCAAAAAGTGGGACGCGGCGCGAACCTTGCTGGAGACGCTGAAGACAAGTGGTAATGCTCAGGTTGCGGCCGAAGCTCGCGAGCAGTTCGACCGGCTGGCGAACGAACAGAAGTATGGACTCTCGACCGCTTCGACGGCGCCGAAATTTTCTCCGCAGAGTACTCCATTTGACGTGCTGGATCAGGACGCAGCAAAACGCGCAGCCGCGGAGCGGTCGCCACAAAACAGCGGCGTGGGGGACAAGCGGGCAGCCAAATTTCTTCAGGGCCGGCTGGTGGGCGTGGATTGCTCGCAGGCACCTGCCGCGCTTCTTACGGTAGCTTCTGGTGGGAAAGTTCTGAAGCTGCGAACTCCCGACTACAAGTCGCTGTTGCTGATTGGGGCTGACACGTTCTCCTGTTCGTGGAATGACCGCTCGGTGTCGGTGAACTATAAGCCGGGGGGGCTGGCGGATGGGGACCTCGTGTCGGTGGAAGTGCGCTGAGGGCTTGGCGGCCTCCCGAAAGCCTTGGGTCTGTGAATTTCTCTCCAAAAATAAATCCGGACTACGGCTTCGGAGCGGCGGCCCTCTGCCGAAATTCCCGAATCGAATGCCGGCCCAGGCGTATCCCACGGGCGAAGTGTCCTTACGGCGTCAGGATTGGGAACACGACGGTCGTGAGTCCCACTGGTCCCACGCTGGTGGGAAATGGGGAGCGGGGCGAAGCCGTGAGAGCGCCCGTCCTCGTGTCCTGATTCCAGGCAAAAATACTGCTGGAATGCAGATCGGGGACATAGATTGCGGGGCCCGTTGATAATTCCCGCCGTTGCCGTGCCTACTGAGTAAGGAGAACCCTGAATTTCTGTGAGGGCGCCGGTAGTCTGGTCCATGCTGTAAGCGGAAATGGTGTGGTCAATGATGTTCACGGCATCGAGAAAATTAAAAGAACCAAGAAGCGCCTCCGGACTGCGCCCGGCCGCGACTGGTGAGCCGGGAAGTGGAGTGAGAGCGCCTGATCCGCTTATGGAAAGAGCGGCAATCTGGTTGGCTGCGTTCAGAGCGACGTAGAGTATGCCCTGGCTTTCGCTTCCGCCGACAAACATCCCTGTCGGCGAGTTGTTTGCCGGAGCCGCGAAGGGAGAGCCGGGAACCAACGTAAGTCCACCGTCGGAGCCAATCGTAAAAGCTCATATGACTGCGCTGCTGAAATCCGCGGCGTAGAGAACGGGAGCGCTGAGAGCCTTCAGGTTCGCCACGGCCAGATCCACAGGCGCGAAGCCGGCTGCGAAAGGTGAGCCGGAGATCGCCGTGAGACCTCGGCGGGGTTGACGTTGAAGGCGGAGACGGTGCCGTTCGTGTTGCCGGCATAGAGATAATTGCCGAATGTCGCAAGTCCGTCAGGATCAACCGGAGCGCTCCCTAGGCTGAAGGGTGATCCGGTCATCGCCGCAAGGGCGCCGTTGCTGCTATTCACGACGAACCCGTCGATGGCATTGCTGTTGGCGTCCGATGCATAAAAATCAGGGCCGAACCCGACAACGTAAGGACTATCCGAGCCAGGTAAATTTGAAGGTGACGACGGCCTGCCAAGAGTCCCGCCCGAGTCAATCTGAAAACTCAGAATCTGGCCGGCATTGGTGGAGGCGTAGAGAAACGAGCATCCACTGCACATGCCGCCTCCCTGATTGTTTATGCTGTTGGCGTTGCTCCCGCCACAGGCGGTCAGGACCAAAGCCAATGGTGACATGGAAAGAAGTAGGGAAACAATCCTGAGAGAGCGGATACGCATTGCGTCTCCTCCAGGCGACGTAAGAGTCGTCGACTATTTCGGTTTACCTGAGCCCCAAGCGCAGGACGCCTTATCGCTTGTCAATCCCGCTGCGAAAAATCAGGTTTCGCTGTCAAATTCTATAGCAGGAGGTTAGAACGAAGCACGACGAAAGCGGCGCTCTGCAACGCCAAAAGGGAAGATTTAATGAGAACGGCCCGCCAGCGAAAAACCCTCCCTGGGAGCGGGAGGGTTGCGAATCCGATGATCGCGTTAGGCGCGGACGACGTTGCCCGCCTGAAAGCCCTTGGGGCCTTTCAGCAGATCGAACTCCACGGTCTCACCCTCGTTGAGCGAGCGGTAACCGTTTTCCTGAATTGCCGAAAAATGGACGAAAACGTCCTCTCCCGTGGAGCGCTGGATGAATCCATATCCCTTCGCCCCGTTGAACCACTTCACTGTTCCCTTCTCTCTCACAGAAAACTCCTTTCGACATCGCTAAGAATTAATTCCCCGAATCTCCAGTATTGTTGTCCCGGCGAACCGGGACGCCCCCTCGAGAAAAACGGTGGAACTTGGTTGCGCCACATAGTGCCGAAGAAATCGCGCCAAAAGCAAAAGACTCCTCGGTTCAACGCCGCACAAAGTACGGCGAGAACTTTCGGAGCCCTGGACTACCGACGCTGATTTTTACGGCCCTACGCAAGACGTCAACCTGCCTTACAAGCTCATCGCGTGGTATGACCACCGGCGAGCACACGCGATAATAAGCAGTATTAAATCGTTTGACAAGAACAATTAGAGGCTAATGATTAAAAAATAAGCTCCGGGCGCGGTTAATTCTTTAACAGGGTGCAAGAAAAGGCGCACGGAGGCCCCCCCACCTTTGGTTCCTGGCCAGATAGAGGAATAGAGCCAAACCCTTGGTAGGATTAGGCTATCTACCCATGCTAGAGCAGACGACAGTCACGATACCCCGTCCCGGGGAAGGCATCCCAAGCGGGGCACAGCGGCCGCGCCGCAAGCGCTCCCCCGGCATGCTGGTCTCGACCGTGAAATACCTGCTTCGGACCGATGTGCACACTTTTGCATTCTCCGTGGCGGCCAATTCGATTCTCGCGTTTTTTCCTTTCGTTGTGTTGCTCATGACGCTCATCCACCGCGTCTTCCATTCGCGTGTGATGTATGACGTAGTGGTGGAGTTGCTGCGCGACTACCTGCCCGCGGGCCAGGAGTTCGTCATCCGCAACCTGAACGCCATGGTCAATAGCCGGCAGCGGGTGCAAGTGGTCTCACTGATTATTCTGTTGGCGACGTCTTCCGGCGTGTTCATGCCGCTGGAAGTGGCGCTCAACCGGATCTGGCGCTTCCAAAATAACCGCTCGTATTTCGGCAATCAATTGATCTCGTTGGGGTTGGCCTTTGGATGTGGGGTGTTGTCACTGCTCTCGATTGCCATGACCGCGGGCAACGTGGCGCTGTTGGAATTTCTGTTGCGCGGCCACGGCTCGGGATTTATTCGTCTGGTGGGATTTGTGGTGATGAAGGTGTTCGCCATAGCCGCCAGCATTGCCATCTTCTTCCTGATTTACTGGGTGTTGCCCAACGGTAAAGTTCCCGCGCGCGCGGTACTGCCCTCAGCGGTGATTATGGGGCTGCTGTCTGAGGCGTTGAAGTATGGCTACATTCTGGCGCTGCCCTGGCTTAATTTTGCGGAAGTTTATGGGCCATTCGCACTCTCGGTGAGCATGATGATCTGGGCATTTCTCTCAGGATTGCTCCTGCTGGCGGGTGCGAATCTTAGCGCGGAAGAGCACGTGCGGTGCGGGATCTAGGGGCACGGACATAGCGTGACCGTCGAGCTTCGGTGGGCGCAGTCGGCGCCAACGGAAGCGATGCTCCGCACCACCATTTCCACAAGTTCAAGGAGACATCCGTCACTGCGCGGTTCTTCGGCACCGACTACGATAGCCTCGGTTTCCCAAAACCCTCTAAGTAGCGGCAGGAAGGGTTCCGTGACCACAGGCAGCGAGGGAAACGGAAGCGTTACGGCCAGTCCGGGCGCGCCATGGCATTCTCCTATCGAACCACCGGTGCGCCTGCTGGAGAACTGGCGCCCGGGCAACCACAGGCGTCCGCACTTATTTCTTTGTCCACTGGTCCACCCAGTCGTTGACAGTTTTGTACCAGAGCTGGGAATTTTGCGGCTTCAGCACCCAGTGGCCCTCGTCGGGGAAGTAGAGCATCTTGGATGGCACGCCTTCCATCTGAAGCGTGGTGAAGAGTTGCAGGCCTTCGCTCACGTCGAGGCGGTAGTCGCGCTGGCCGTGGATTACGAGCGTCGGCGTCTTGAAATTTTTCGCGTACTGATGCGGCGACCACTTTTCATACATCGCCCGGTTGTCGTAGGGAGTGCCTTTGAACTCCCAGTCGTTGAACCAGAGTTCTTCGGTGGTTCCCCACGCGGATTCGGCGTTGAACATGCCGTCGTGCGACACCAGGCATTTGAAGCGGTCGGTGCGTCCGAGGATCCAGTTGATGGCGTATCCGCCGTAGCTGGCACCCAGCGCGCACTCTCGGTCTTTGTCGATGAACGGATAGGTCTTCTCTGCGTAGTCGAGCCCTTTCATGAGATCTTCATACGGAGCGCCGCCCCAGTCGCCGTTGATGGCGTCGATGAACTTCTGCCCGTAGCCGGTCGAGCCGCGGAAGTTGATCATGATGACCACGTATCCGTTGGCGGCGAACAGTTCGGGATTCCAGCGATAGCTCCAATCGTCTCCCCAAGCCCCCTGCGGGCCGCCGTGGATGAGGAATTTCACCGGATACGTCTTGCTGGCATCGAAGTTCGGCGGCTTGACCAGGAAGCCTTCGACCTTGTCACCGTGAGCGCCAGTGAACCAGAAGGATTCCAGGGGGGACATTTGGATTTGGGCGAGAATGGGGTCGTCCACGTGAGTTACGACCTGTGGGTCCTGAAAGCAGTTTAGTAAGGGATTTTTTGCGCCGACCGGAGACTCGCAATCGACCGTCGTATACCCGGCAGCGCTAGCTCTGTAGATCGCAACAGGCGCTTGGAGACTCATCTTTGTAAAGAAGATCTGCTTGCCGTCTTGTGTGATGGTCAGGTCATCGTTGAAGCCCCGAGCTAACCCCCGCATTTCGCCTGAAATGGAAACTGAATAGATGGGCGATGTACCTGCGTTCTCGGCCGAAAAGTCAATTGTTTTAGAATCTCCTTCCCACACATACGATCCCACCCAAAAATCAAAATCCTCCGTCAGATTCTTCTTCTCGCCCGTCTTGCGGTCATACAGCATCAAGCGGAAGCGGTCGCTCTCGTATCCCGGACGCTGCTGGGCGCGGTAGGCGATGTAGCGGCCATCGGGCGAATAGAGCGGCGTCGAGTCGCTGGCGGGATTGTCGGCGGTAATGTTCTTTGCTGGGATAGCTCCGGCCGGGCCTCCGCTGACCGGGACAATCCACAGATCGTTGTTGGTGGAAGCCGCCGGATTCTTGTCGTGATTCGAGGTGTAGCAAATCTCCTGCCCGTCGGGCGAGAAGGCGTAGTTGTCCTGCCCTCCGAGCGAGAACACGGGCGCGTCGTGGTCGCCGGGGGTGAGGTCGTGGGGGCGGACCACGGGCCGCCCGGCATACGCACTCGGCTCAACTGCGGGCGGAGCCTCAATCGCGAAGATGTGGCTGCGCTTGCCTTCTTTGTATGCGTTCCAATGGCGATAGAGCAAGTGCGTGAAAATCTGCGCCTGCACTTTGGATTTGTTCGCTTCATCCAACATCTTCGCGTTGCAAGTAATTGGATCGTCCTGTGCGTCGCATTCTGGATAGACATCTGAAGTGAAAAGAATATTCTTTGCGTCGGGCGACCAGACCTCGCCACCAGCCTCGGTCGTGACTGAGGTCAGCTTCCAGACGCGGGTCACCGTGCCCGCAGTATTGTCAAACTGGGCGACCCAGACTTGCGACCCGCCCTCTTTGGTCGAGATAAACGCAAACCGCTTCCCGTCTGGCGCCCAGCGCGGCCGATCGGCGTCCTGATCGGCAATGATCTCGCGTTCCTGACCTCCAGCCGTGGCCACGATCCAGATGTGCGGCGTCTTCGTGTTGGCTTCGAGATCCACATCGACCACGCTGAAGATCACCCACTTGCCATCGGGCGAGACCTCGGGCTCTCCGACGCGCTTGAGCTTCATCATGTCTTCGAAGGTGAAGGGATGCTTGGTCTGCGCGTATGCGGACAGTGCGAACGCAACGAAGAAGAAAAAAGCGAGAAAGAAACGGCGCATCTAAGACCTTTCCGGCAAACGGATGAGTGTAGCAGGAAGAGAGCAGGTTCCTCCACTTCGCCCGCTTTCGCTCCGCTCCGGTCGGAATGACAGAGTCCTTGGTTTTGCTGTTTTACTCTCGCTCGCCCTGGCCGGAATGAGCTCATTGCAACTGCAATTATGAGTCTGCGAGCTGCCAGGGATTGGCCAAGCGGACACCGCAGCCTTCGAAGTCGCCGGTGTTGCGGGTGGCTAGCGTGGCGCGATGGGAGCGTGCGATGGAGGCGATCTGGGCGTCGAACTCGGCAATTGGACGCCCCTAGGCGCGGCAAGTCGCGGCTATTTCCGGGAACGCGCGGGCGGCTTCTTCGTCGAAGGGAAGGATACGCCCGGAAAACACCCTGCCAACATTCTGTCGGCGCCTGCAAGCAGCGTCGTACGCGGCTTGCTTTGGGGCAGCAGTTCGATTCCGTAGAGGATCTCCGCCACAGTGACAGCGGTCGTAAACAGTTCGGCGCTCTGCTGTTGGGACCACCATTCCAAAACGCGCGGGGAAGGCGCAGGCTGCATCGTCTCCGAGATAACGTTCGTATCCAGGATAAGCATTGTTCCGCTGCTTAACGGATTCCGGGGTCGCGGATAGGGCCGCGGGGAGGAAACTTCAGATCGACTCCGCCCAAAGGAGCAAAGATCCGGCGGATGGCTTCTCCCATATTTTTCGGCTCCGAATCTGCCCGAGCCAAACCTGCTTCCAGAAGTTCGCGCGCTTCCTGCTCCATGGAGCGGCCGTTGCGGGCGGCGCGGATGCGGAGGCGCCGCTTGGTGTTCTCGGGAAGCTTGCGGATGGTGATGCTGGCCATGACGTCAACGGACGTCAACGATAGCACTGAGTGCATTGATTGCAAACTGATAGTCATGGCGCCCATGGCGCCTCGTGCGTTTTCGAGTCAAGGTGTGCTCTAGGGAACCAGAAGGCGGTGAGGATTGATGCTTTGCGAATCCGGCGGCGACTCTCCCAGAGAAGCAAAGAGCCGAAGAACAGACTGCCAGCGGGACGCCGGCGCTACTTTTTGGTGACGGCAACCCCTTTCGCGATATGGCATCCAACTTTGCGGCAGAACTGCAGCGCCCTACCCCCGGCCTCACTGAGCGGAGAGGGGTCGGGGGAGGGTCGCCGCGGTAGATGTGCAGCTGTGACGCTCCATTGGGAGCGCCTGCGCAGTTCTGCATCTCGCCATCGGCAATTATTCGATAAAATAGGTTTATGAACCGGGTGCATCCTCTTTGTCTGTTTCTTGTTTTTCTGTTTCTTGCCATTTGCATTTCGCTCACCTCACTCGCGGACGCGCAGGAAGGCCCTCTCGAAAGCGCCGTGCCCAAGGGCGTGACACCCGAGGAAGTCATCACGCATTTTGCAGCGAAGGAAAAATTGTTTAAGGACGCGCGCGACCGTTACACCTACCGGCAAGACATTAAGGTTCAGACTCGAGACGGGGACACGGTCACGGGTGAGTACCACGAAGTTTTCGATGTGCTTTACGACGATAAAGGTCATCGCATCGAAAACGTGGTGTTTGCGCCGCAGTCGTCGCTGGAGCAAGGCGGGCTGTCACTCGACGAAGGCGACGTGCAGGATTTCCGCAATCGTCTGCCCTTCGTGCTCACCACCGAAGAGGTTCCGGAATACAACATCCTTTATGTGGGCCAGCAGCAGGAAGACCAACTGCACTGCTATGTTTTCGACATTGCTCCCAAGCAGATCGTGGGGAAAAAGCGCTATTTCCAGGGCCGCATCTGGGTGGACGATCACGATTTCCAGATCGTGAAGACCTACGGACAGGCAGTGCCTGAGATTAAAGATACGAAGAAGAAGAGCAACAAGACAGAACACCTTTACCCCAAGTTCACCACGTGGCGGCAGCAGATCGACAACCAGTACTGGTTCCCCACCTATACTCGCGCCGATGACACGCTGCATTTCAATACGGGCGACATTCACATCCGAGAAATTGTGAAGTACGAAGATTACAAGCGGTTTGGATCGAATGTAAGAATTCTGTACAACGGTCAAGAAGTGCCGAAGGCGGATCAGAAAGATCAGAAGTCGCCGCCAGATCAGGATCAGAGTCCGGACCAGAAGAAGCCGGATGCAACGCCGCAGCCGCAGCAGTAATGTTTCAGGGTTTCGATTTCCCGGGACTCCCTCTGCGTAGGGACTCAATCAGTCGGTTCAGCAATCCAAGCACTTGATACATTTTTTTATCGAAACTGTCGTGCTGTTCTGGCTCGGGATATGCCAGATCCAGTACTCACGGTAGGTACGAGTCATGGGATGTCGCAGGTTTCAAACTGCACGGCCGCAAAGTTTCAGGGTTCCAATCACAGGGATGGCGGCAAAGAGGATTTTGAAAACCTTGGTGCCCTCAATAAAACAAATACTTCCTCCACTTATCGTCAGACCTGCCCATGAGCCGCATGATGTGGCGGCTGGTGTGGAGGTTGAAGGCGCGGGGGTCGCGCATCAGC
>Ga0209333_1001676_pt1 | contig 10410 bp, 11 predicted proteins | sample BlaSpr_A8_OM2_O3_FD_187982 | JGI IMG/M metagenome (GOLD analysis project Ga0209333, IMG submission 187982) | Forest soil microbial communities from Thunder Bay, Ontario, Canada - Black Spruce, Ontario site 2_A8_OM2_O3 (SPAdes) (version 2) | ecosystem: Environmental > Terrestrial > Soil > Boreal...
CAACGGCCGTAACGAAGTGTCCTTGTGCAAGCGCATGCTTTACCACTCTGCGTCCCGTCGCACCCGTCGCTCCAACAACCGCTATCTTCATATCTCGACCCCTATCTTCATAATATGCACGCACGCTTGATCAGCAGTTCTTCGCCCAGCGGCGCGGATTCCAGCACCGCGGCGATTCTTTCGGCCGCGTGCCCGTCCCCGTACGGGTTCTCCATTCCGACCAACGATTCGCGAAACTCCGTACTCACCGCCGTGCGGACGCCATCCAGAATGCAGGCGGCACTCGCCTCGGCATGCAGCACATTGCGCGCGCGTTCGCGGCCGCGCTGCCGTATCCCCACATCGACGGCCGGGATCGCGAAAGAGGCCGCCTCCATGATCCCGCTGCTGGAGTTGCCCACCAGCAAATCCACCGACCGCAACAGGCTCCAGTAAACAACCGGGGCCAAGTTGACAAATACCCGTCCGTGCCCAACGCGGCGGATGAAAGATTCGGTACGCGCGATGAGTTCGCGGCTGCCGGCGTCGGCGTTCGGATAGCAGAACAGAAGCTCGACCGGCGCGGATTCCAGCGCGGAGAAGAGAGCGTCCGCTTCGCGCGTCGGATCGCGCGCGATGGTGGTGGGGTGGTAGGCGATCAAGGCCGTCGGCCGCGTGAGATGTATGCCCAGGCGCGCCTCAACTTCTTCGCGGCCCAGCAGCGGACTCCGCCGCAAATGGTCGAGCGACGGAGCGCCGGTGCGGTGTACGCGCCAGTCCGCCTCACCCATGGCGAGCACGCGCGCGCGCGCCAGTTCAGTGGAAGTGAAGTGAATATGGCTCAGCTTGGTCAGCGCATTGCGCACGGCATCGTCAATGACGCCTTCGCTGATCTCACCGCCTTCGATATGCGCTAGCGGAATGCGCAGTGCCGTAGCCACGGCGGCGGGCGCTAACATCTCGTAGCGGTCGGCGATGAGCAGCAATAGGTCTGGGCGCATCCGCCCCAGGCAATCGGCCAGGCCCAGAGTCGCCAAACCGATCGTCTTGGCCATGCCGACATCGCTGTCTGAGCTCAACAAGCATTCGATGCGCGCCTCGATGTGGAACCCGTCCTTCTCGATTTCCGAAGCTGTGCAGCCGAATTCCGGAGAAAGATGCGGTCCGAGCGCAATGATTTTCAGATCCACCGCCGGGTGTGCGGCAAGTTCGCGCAGCGGCCAGTATAAGTGGCTGTAATCGGCGCGCGAGGAAGTGACCACGGCGATCTTGCGAGTCATGCGCGGGCATTCCGGGCGACCGCGCTGGGATGGTATTCCGGAACCATCGCGCAGATCGCGTCAATCAGTCCCGCCAGATCGTGGCTGGCGAGCGAGCAGGCGAGCTGTTCCATGCGGCGGCAGAGTTCGGCGGGCGTGGGGCTTGGTGTGCGGATCGCTTCCAAACCGCCTGCGGCGAATCCCTCGCGTATCTCCGTCTCGAACATCAGGTCTTCGGTGAGCTTCTCCCCCGCCCGCAGGCCGATGAATCGAATCGGGATTTCGGCCTCTCCGATCAGCAACCGCGCGAGATCGGCAATGTGCTCCGGTTCGCCAAGACCCGGCAGCAGGATTCTCCCGTCGCACTCCGCGGCGCCCGCGGCCAAAATCGCCTCCACCGCCGCATCCAAAGACATGAAGTAGCGGCTCGCATCCGGATCCGTAACGGTGACCGGGCCGCCTCTGGAGATCTGCTCCAGAAAGATGGGAACCACGCTGCCAGTCGATCCGAGGACATTGCCCAGCCGCACCGCGTTCATCCGGCATTGCGGCCCGCTGAGCGCCGCCACGGTCAATTCCGCGATCCGCTTGGATGCTCCCATGACGCTATGCGGATTCACCGCCTTATCCGTCGAGACCAACACCAGCGTGGACGCGCCGTGCTGGATGGCAGCCTGCGCCAAAGCACACGTGCCCATGGCGTTGTTGCTTACGGCCGCGAACGGGTTGAGTTCCAGCAGAGTCACATGCTTGAGGGCCGCTGCATGATACACGATCTGCGGGCGACAGCGGCTGAAAATGCCTTGCAGCAAACCGGCATCGGTTACGCTCCCCAGGATGGCTTCGTGGGGCACGTCCGCATGCGCCTCGTCCAGATAGCGGTGGATTCCGAACAGGTTGTTTTCCGAGGAATCCAGCAGGACCAAGCGTTCCGCACCCGCCGCGGCGATGGCCTTCACCAGAGCCGATCCGATATAGCCGCCCGCGCCCGTCACTAAAACGATAGCGTGCCGGTGCGTGGTTCTTCCTCGGTATTCGGCAGATAGAGCGTCTTGCAGTGCTCGCAACGATACACCTCGGCGTCCGCCCCAAATTTCTGCTTCACTTCGTCGCCGAAGAAATACCAGCGCTTCAGATGACCGGCGCAGAGCTTCCCTTTTGCGTCTTTCTCATTGCAGGCGCGCATGCGCGGAACGCGGCGCTTCACCTTGGTCCCATCGCTGAGCGTAGCGACCAATTCGGACACCGGAACCGGCCTGTCGGAAACCGCATATTTCGGATTCGCCATAGGATAGAGATGAAGCCCGAGTATAACAATTTCAGCGCTGAGCGGGCTTGCGGCGCCGGCAGAAGCTCACCTGATGCTGTTGACCGGCCCGGCGACCTTGCCCTGAGGTGGGCTGTGGCTGGCCAGAATGGCTTTGGCGCGTTCCTCCAAACGTTGGGCTTCGCCCTTGCGTTTCATTTGGCGCAGTAGGCCCGCGTAGTTCAGTAAGGTGGTGGCCACGTCCGGATGGTCGGGACCGTCCGTCTTGTCCAGAATGGCCAGCGCCCGTTGATAAGAGGACTCGGCCTCACCGAACCGTCCGAGCTTCTGGTAGAGCGCGGCCAAACGGTTGCACTCCGCCGCCACAGCGGGATGCATTTCCCCGAGCTGCCGCTCCCAGATAGCCATGCTGCGTTGGTAGTAGGGTTCAGCCGCGGCGAAGCGGCCATCGTCCCGATACGTGTCGCCCATCAGGCTTAGTGTGGATGCCAGCACCAGCGCCTGCTCGCCGTAGGTATTACCGGCGATGGCGATCATGCGCTGCAGCAGGCCTTCGGCGTCCGTGTAGTGTCCCTGGCCGCGCGCCACCAGCGCCAACGATCTAAGGACGGGCAGCAATTGGCCGCTCTCGGGACCCAGGGATTTCTCGCCGATATCCATTGCGCGCCGCCACGTCGACTCGGCCGCTTCCATGCGTCCCTGTCCCGCGAATGCCTCCGCTAGGTTCCGTAACGCGGCCATCAGTTTGGGACTGTCCGCGTCCGGCACTTTCTCTAGGATGGCCAGCACGCGCCGGGCGGCCGCCTCAGCTTCGCCCATTCGTTCCGTTCGCAGATAAATCGCCGTCAGGCCATTCAAACTCGCGGCCGCCTCCGGACTTTCCGGTCCGTAGGCTTTCTCGCGGATTTCGAGCGCATGCCGGTAGAGCGGTTCGGCATCGCCGTACCGCTCTTGCAGCGCATACAAATCGCCCAGATTGTGCAGGGCTACCGCTGCTTGCGCGGAATCGCCGCCCACGTGCGCGGTCCAGATCTCCAACGCCCGCCGGTCGCAGGATTCCGCGTCCACATAGCGCTGCCGCTTGAGATAGAGACTGCCAAGATTGTTCCAGGCCACCGCAGTCTGTGCACTGCCGCCTCCGAAAGCCTTCTCCCAAATCCCCAGCGCTTGGCGGTACAGTGGTTCGGCTTCATCAAGTGCGCCCTGATTCATCAGCACGCTCGCTAAATTGTTGAGGCGAGTGGCTAGATCCGGATGAGCCGTCCCGAGCGCTTTTTCGTCGATTTCGGTCGCGCGTCGCAGCAGGGGAACGGCTTCGGCGTTCCGGCCCTCTGCGCGGTAAAGATCCGCGAGGTTGTTCAGGCTCGTTGCCGTGTTGGGATGTTCCGGCCCCAATAACCGCTCGTTAATCCGTAGCGCGCGCCGATAAAACGACTCCGCTTCCTCATAACGCCGCTCCATCTGATATGCCGCCGCCAGATTGTTCAGCAGAAGCGCCATCTTCGAGGTTTCCGGTTTGGTTTCCCAGCCATCCAGTGCGCGCAATAAGAGCGGCTCCGCCTCCCGCGGGCGGCCTTGCTTGAGGCACACTCCCGCCAGGTCGCCGACCAACGTCGCGCGGAGCGCCGTGGATTCTTCGTCGGGCTGGTCCGCCAGTTCGATGGCCTGGCGATAGAGGGGTTCCGCCTGGTTCACACGCGCGGTCGCGGCATAAAGCGCGGCCAGGTTGCCCCATAGGCTGGCCTGCGTGCGGCGGGCCTCCGCGGACTGGTCCGGCTTCGGCATATCCAATGCGCGCCGGTAATATCCTTCCGCTTCGGTATAATGTCCTCCGTCGTAACACGACGCGGCCAGATTGTTTAACGTTTGTGTCAGCTTTTCCGCGGCTCCCGCTTCAGCTACGCGGAGCGCCTCCGCATAAGCGTGGCGCGCGTCTTCATACTTGCCTTGTTCCCGCAGGCGGGCGCCTTCCGACTGCAGCTTCAACCAGCGCTCATTCGGCGATTCCGCACGCATGTCGCAGCACGCGCAGACCAGCAAGACCAACCATTTCCGGCATACACCCAACCGCATTGCGCCCTCCCTTCGATGTCGGGCGCGGCCACGCTCGATTACTGGGATCGACGCGGAAACTGCGAGGGAGTTAGGTGAAGAAAGTGTAAATCGGCATAAAACGATCTAACACCGTCTAAAATCGATCTAATACGGTCTAACACGATCTAATGCCATCTAAATGGAGGGCGTTCGCGCCACCTATTGAACCGCGGGCCTGTCTAGTACTTCGCGAATGTGCGCCGACAGCACATCCGGTTTGAGAGGTTTGCGCAGGAACGACATGCCCGGCCCAAGCGTCCCGGCGCCGGACAGCACGTCGTCGGCGTATCCGGACATGTAAATCACCTTGAGGCCAGGCTTCGAAGCGGTGGCCTTCTCGGCAAGATCGCGGCCGTTTAGACCGGGCATGATTACATCGGTTAACAGCAAATCGATCGAACCGCCATGTTGCTCGAATAGGCGCAAGGCGTCGCGGCCGTCCGCCGCCTCCAGAACCTGGTAACCGCTGGCGTCCAGCAAGTGTTTCAGGAGCTTGCGCACGCTCTCCTCGTCTTCCGCCAATAGGATCGTTTCCGTTCCCCTGCCGGGCGCATGCTGCGACGAATGGGGGTCGGCAATTTCCCGGTCCGATCCGGCGCGCGGCAGGCAGATAGTGAAGGTGGTGCCCGGGCCCGGTTCGCTGCGCGCCCAAATTCCGCCGCCGGCCTCCTCGACGATGCGGTGTACCGTGCTCAGACCCAGGCCCGTGCCCGCACCGTTTTTGGTAGTGAAGAAAGGCTGAAAGATCCGGCTCAGGGTTTCCCGGTCCATGCCGGCGCCGGTGTCGGAGACCTCCAGCATGACATAGCGGCCGGGCGGCAGCCGATGCCCTGAATCCGCCCGGAGTTGCGTGTTCGCCGTGCGGATCCCGATCGATCCACCGCGCGGCATAGCATCCCGTGCGTTCAACATCAGGTTCATAATGACGCGGCTCATCTGCGCAAAGTCGACCTTCACCCCGCCCAGATTGGGGTCCGGAGTAAATGCCAAGCCGATATGTTCGCCGATGATGGGCCGCAGCATCTTCAGCATTTCCGCCACCAGTGCGTTCAGTTGCACGATACCGGGCAAGGCCACCTGTTTGCGGATGAAATCCAAAATCTGCGCGGTCGCCGCGGCGCCGCGCGCGGCCGCTCTGCGAATTTCTTCCAGTTCCGGACGGCTGGGATCCTGGGCGCTGGCGCGGTTCAACAATAGGTCGCTGTAACCGGAGATCAAAGTAACCAGGTTGGCGAAATCGTGAGCGACGCCCCCGGCCAGCCTGCCCAGCGCCTCCATCTTGTATGCTTGGTGGTCTACGCGAGCGTCTTGATCGGCGTCGGTGCGCGTCAGCAGAACGCCCTCGGCCGCGCCTTGGCGATAGGGGGCCGCCACCAGGCGCATACGCATCTCGCGATCCGGCAAGCGGTACGGAAATTCCACGCTGAAGGTGTCCGCCCGCCCGGCGCCTACAGCCCGGATCCCCGCCCTTACAGCCTCGGCCCGCGCGGTGTCCCCTTCGCAGATTCTTTCGAGCAGATCTTGAGTCTCGACCGATCGGATCTCCCCATCCGAGCCCATCGTGAATAGCCTCGGCAGCGGGCCGCCCTGTTCCAGGGCCGGCGCATGCCAGCGCACTGGTTCGGCAATAGAGAGGCTAGCCATCCACCGGTGGCGGAGCAATCGTACTGCCAAGTACGATGGCCCGCACCGATGGCGCACAAGTCACTGAATCCAGGATAAATTCTATTAGGTTAACAACGGGTTAGCAGGTAAGAATTCCCTACTTTTTCTTGCGTAGATAAATCTTTCCGTTGAAGGTAGTGAACTGTATTTCGGGGCCGCCGCCGTTGATGGACCCATAGGTAACCTTATCGAACTGCACCCGAAATCGCCCGTCCTTGCCGTGCGTCTCCGAAACCTTGGGGCTGGATGGACTGGCTTCCGGATGTACGTCGAAATCGCTGTAGATCTCGCCGTTGTCGGCCTTCAACCTGACGCGGGCCTTCACGTCCGCCGGCATGGTCACGTCCACATCGCCGTTCATGGTGCTGAACGACATCGACTTTCCCGGTGTCACCTGGTCGAGGGTCACGACCACATCCTCGTTGAGCGAATGCGCCACTACCGCACCCGAGATGTTCAGCAGCTTCACGCCGCCATTCAAATCGTCCGCGTCGACTTCGCCGGTTACCCGCTCCACCTTGATATCGCCGTCGTTGAGACACTTCAGTTTCAAGGAAGTATTGAACGGCACCTGGATGTTCAGGTCCACCGTGCGATTCATCGAACTCACGCCAATGTTTACCTCATTGTCCTGTTCCTCGACGCTGAGGCCGCTGCCCCGGCTATCCAACCGGTGCATGCCTTCGGCCTTGCGGTCCGGCTTGGATTCGTGCGCGCCTTCGTGGCGGGGGCGAGCTTCCACGATCACCTCCTTGCCGCCATAGCCGGTCACCGTGATACCGCCGTTCATCAGAGAGGCGTGTACTACCGCCGGCCGCGAAGGATCCGTCAACGGGACGTTGACATGGTCCGGTGTTTCCTGCGCGAAGCCCGTCAGGCTCCCCGCCAGGATTAATGCCGATATACCGACTGGTGTTCGCATGATTACTGTCCTCGATTCAGAATTCGAATATTACCGTTGAATGCGTCGAAACTAAGCTCCGGACCGCCTTGGCCCACACGCACCGCGGACCACTCGCCGCTCTTGTAGACATACTTCGCGCCGTGGCGTTCGGCCGCCGCGGCCGGCAGCGGCAAGTAAGTCACCTGGAAATCCGTAAAGACCTCGCCGTTGAACGTTTTGAAGCGCACGTCGGCATTCAGGTTTGGCTGGAAACTCACTCGGACTTCGCCGTTCAGCGATCCGAACGAACTCTTGCCGCGGGGGTTTTCGCGAAACGTCACTTTCACCTTGCCGTTCAGCGCGTAGACCTTACCCGAACCTGAAAGCTCCGTCATTTCGACGCCGCCATTGATGTTATCGACTTTGTAGTCGCCCGCCACGCCCTCGACCTTGATCTCGCCGTCGTTGATAGTCTTCAGATCGATGGCGGTATCCTGCGGCACTTGCAGCTCGAAATCGTACTTCACCTCGTAACCCGGATCCCGGTCGATGTGAACGCCGCCGTCGCGGCAGCGGAATGGCCCGTCCACATAGAAGCGAACGGTGCCGGCCTCCTGCGCGATATCCAGCTTGACGTCGCGCCGCGCCCGCTCGGCGGACTCGGGCGAATCGGCGCGCAAGCGTTTGTGCGCCACCAAGCGGACTTCGTTGCCCGCATAGCCGGTCACATGGATCGATCCGTCGACGTTGTCCACGATCACCTTCTGCGGCGCGGAGCCCGATAGCGGATACGTCTGTTGGATGGTTTCGTTCTGCTCCACGTCTGCCGCCATAAGCGGCAGGCACGCGAGGCATAACCCAAAGATAATTGCAAATCTCTTCTGCATAGCTGTCTCCGTTACCGAGTGGGGCATTACTGCAATTGCGACAACCCCCAAAGGGCTTTCTCCTTGACGTTCCTATCCGCGGTGGGACTGCGCTCCAAAGCCGCGAGCGATGGCAACGCGGCCTTGTCGCGCTCGTCCACGATGAAATCGATGAGCGCGAGTTGCACCAGCGGCGAGTCCTGCCTGACCAGCGACTGATCGAGTGTTCCCTTCACTGCCGGATTCCCGGCGAACTTGCGCAGTGCGTCCACCGCAGCCAGGCGCACATTCACGTTCGGATCGTGATTCACCGCATGCAGCAGAGCCGTGAGTACCGGCGTGTCGGACTGGTCCACGCGGGAGGAATAGTCCACACCCCGCAGCCGCTCGCTGGCGGATTGCTGCTCCAGCAGCGACAGCGTCACCAGTTGGCGCATGTGGTGTACTTCATCCTGCAGGCCCGCCAAGTCGCGCTGCCCGCGTTCGCGCTGGCCCAGCCACTGACCTCCTCCTAAGCCCCCGATGAGCAGGGCCGCCGACCAGGCCCACCCCTGCCATCCCCAATCGAAGAACCGGCGCTTGGCCGGCGCGGGCGTAGCGGCTTGGATCCCCTGCCGGTACGCTTCCAGAGATTGGTAGAAGCGCGGCCCCATTTGCGCGCTGGGCCGCTCCTGCTCCAGCAGTCCGAGCATTTCCCAGGTTTCCGACAAGGCCGCGGTTTCCTGTTTGCAGGCCGTGCATTGGGCGAAATGCTCGTCCAATTCCTCAGCCTCGGTGGGGCTGAGGGCGCCCACCAAATAATCGGCGATATGTTCCTTTACCTGATCGCACTTCATGATGCCTTCTCTCCGGCTAATTCAAAAAAGACTTGACTGAGCGCCTTGATGGCGCGATAGACCCGCACCTTCACGGTTCCCACATCGCAGGCCAGGATATCCGCGATTTGCTCGTACTTCAGGTTTTGAAACCGGCTCAGCACCAGTACTTCGCGCTTCTCCACGGGCAAGGCCGCCAACGCCCGGCGCAGCAACCCCAGATCCTGCCGGCGGCGCACGATCTCGCTGGGATCCGGTTCCGCGCTGGCCTGCTCTTGCGCACTCCCTTCCTCGAATAGGGGCATTTCTCCCTTGCGCTTCTGCACCCCGTCCAGGTGCGCGTTGCGCGCCACCTGGTACATCCAGGACGTGAAAGGGTTGCCATCCCGATAAGTGTGCCGGTATTTCAGCATGCGAAAGTACACGTCCTGCACCAGGTCTTCACTGAACTCGCGATTGCCGGTGAGCCGCAGAAAATACCGGAACAGCGCGCGATGATGGCGCTCGAACAGCACCGCCATCTTCGCCAAGTCGCCATCCCGGATCTTCTGCATCAAAACATTGTCGGCCCGCGCTTCCGGCATTCACCCAATAATACCGGGGAACGCGGGAAAGGTTACAGGCTGAGGTGGGATCTTGGTGGGGCAGGCGGTTTCGCTTGCCGACACTTCTACTGCGGGCTGCCCGGCCGCACCGGGCGTTCCCGCGTGAGACGCTCCGCCAGGAAAACCTTCAGCAGAGATTGATACGGCACATCGCGCTGGTTCGCCAGCACCTTCAGATCCTCGATCATCGAAACGGGGAGCCGCAAGGATATGGTCTTTAGGGACGGTTTGAGACGAATGAGTTTCGTGCGCTTTGCCGAGGACCAATCCATGTACTCTGTCGAATCCGCGGTGGCCCAGAATTTCCTTTCGCCGTCCTCGCTCTTGAATTCAGGAATTGTTTTCCTTTTCACATCTCGCATAGAGTTTTCCTTCGTTGCGGTTCATGTCGCGGGCCGAGATCACCCGTATGAGATCCCCGCGGATCGTGAACGCCGCAAACAATCGGCGGCCAGCGGCCGTCTGTCCCAGCGCGTAATACCTCTTCTCGCTCTTTAAATGATGCAAATCGCTGCGAATTATCAATGGCTCCTGAAAAAAGACGTCTTCAGCCTCCTCCGGAGTCACACCATGCCGGTCCCAGTTCTTGCGGAGACTGGCTTCGTCCCAGTCAAAGCCGGTACAACTCTCCAACCGATCGGCGGCCGCCACGCTTTAAGTATACTACCATCATATACAAATCCGCCGCCTGCTTTCCGTGTCACACTGAAAGCGGCACGTGAGAATTTTCCTGATTTCCACCTACGAACTGGGCCATCAGCCTTTTGGTCTGGCATCGCCCGCCGCATGGCTGCGTAATGCCGGCGCGGAGGTCGCCTGTCTGGATTTGGCGCGCCAGCCGCTCGATGAAGAAGCGTTGCGGACCGCAGACGCAGTGGCGTTCTACCTGCCGATGCACACTGCCACGCGCCTGGCCGTCCCCTTGATCCGGCGAACGCGCGCGATCAATCCCGCCGCGCAGCTCTGCGCCTATGGCT
>Ga0209333_1001677_pt1 | contig 10410 bp, 6 predicted proteins | sample BlaSpr_A8_OM2_O3_FD_187982 | JGI IMG/M metagenome (GOLD analysis project Ga0209333, IMG submission 187982) | Forest soil microbial communities from Thunder Bay, Ontario, Canada - Black Spruce, Ontario site 2_A8_OM2_O3 (SPAdes) (version 2) | ecosystem: Environmental > Terrestrial > Soil > Boreal...
AGCCGCTGATTAACGTTGTCCCAGAAAAAATTGGAAGTGCTGGAAAGAGCTGTTGTTGACCCGGTGCCGAAAAGGACTTGGCCTTGGGTGAAGGTGGTCGCGCCGGTGCCGCCGTTCGCGACGGGAATTATGGGTGTAGCGGTGACGACATTGGTGCCGCTGCCGATGAGGTAGCCAGTAAGCGTGGTCGCGCCAGTGCCGCCGTTCGCAACCGGCACGGTGCCGAGCGTGATCGCGGGAGTGGAGGTGCCGGTGGCCACGGTGATGGGAGACGTTGCGGTGACGCTGGTGACTGTGCCGCTGCCTGCGGCTTGCCAGGACGCGGATGTGCCATTCGTGGTGAGGACTTTTGGGCTTTGTCCGGCCTGGCTTGGCAGCAGATTTGTGAGCGCAGCGGCGGCCGTGGTTGTACCGGTGCCGCCATTCGCGATTGCCACCGTGCCGGTGACGTTCGCGGAATTGCCGGCGATATTGCCGGAAATTGCAGTGCCGGGAATTGTGGTGGAAGCGGTGACGGCGGTGGTGCCGCTGCCGAGCAGATAGCCGGTGAGCGTGGTCGCGCCAGTGCCGCCGTTTGCGACCGGCACGGTGCCAAGTGAGATGACGGGCGTGCTGGTGCCGGTGGCCACCGAGATCGGAGCGGTTCCAGTGACGCTGGTTACCGAGCCGGTGGAGGCTGATTCAGCGAGCTGGTTCCAGACTGCGCCGACCGCGTCGTAAACTTCCAGGGATTTTAAGACCGTGTCGTAAACGATCAATCCGTTTGCCGGGCTTGCGATTGCGAGGCGTTGCGTTGTGGTCATGCGCGGCGCGAGAAATCCCAGGGTCGTGCTGGCGACATCCAGTTCGGCCGTGGCGCTGGGTGGATCCACGCCGATGCCGACAGATCCGGTGGTGAATACTGCGCTCGTGCCGTCGAGCGTGAAAGGACTGGCTCCGGCCGGCCCCTGCGACCCGGTCGATCCGGTTGCGCCAGCCGCGCCTGTAAATCCGATGGGACCTTGCAATCCTGTTGTACCTGTAGCTCCAGCAGCTCCGGTTGCGCCCGCGGCTCCCGCCGGGCCTTGCGGTCCAACTGCGCCTGTCGTTCCTGCTGCTCCGGCTGAACCTTGTGGACCTGTTGGTCCGACGGAACCTTGTGCGCCGGTCGGACCGGTCGCGCCTGCCTCCGCCATCAGACTCCACGCGCTTGTGTTCAGGTTCGGAGTTGGATTGCTCGGGCCGGCGCTGGCAGCGATGGCTATGTAGGTGGAACCGTTGAAGGTCACCACATCGTTGATGGCGTAGGTCGCGTTGGCATTGAACGCGTTGAGAAAATCGAAGCTGACTCCGTTTGTTCCAGCCGCGCCCGTGGGCCCCTGCGCTCCCGTTGGGCCGGGAAAACCTTGCAAGCCTTGCGGGCCGGTCGCTCCGGTTGCGCCGGTCGCGCCTGAGGGTCCGGTCGGACCTTGCGGACCGGTTGCTCCGGTTGTGCCCGTGATTCCCGCCGGACCTTGCGCTCCAGCAGGGCCGGTTGCGCCTGCAACTCCCGCCGGGCCTTGAGATCCCGTGGCGCCAATCAGCGAAATGCCAGGTGGCCAAACTCCGGCGACTTTGGGTCCGAAGATTGTGCTGGTGGCATCATTAATATAGAAATCGCCGTCCACGCCGACGGCGGCGGTGGGATCGACCGCGCCGCTAAGAACGCTGAGGCCGCTTGCGCCCGCGGGGCCTTGCGGACCAACCGGCCCGCCCGCTGGCCCTTGCGGCCCGGTTGCGCCGTTGGCTCCCATGGGTCCAGCCGGGCCGAGAAGCCCTTGAATTCCTTGAGGCCCTGGAATCCCTTGCGGTCCGGGAGGGCCTTGTGCTCCTGCACCCGATGGAGTGGCGGCAATCCAGCTTGTACCGTTGAAGGTGAGCACCTGACCGGCGGAGGGCGCCGAAGCGAAATCAATCGGCGTGCCTTTCAACTTATCCACCGAGATAGTTTGCTGCGTGCCGCTGACGTCGCCTAAGAACGGGCCAATCACGTTCCATGCTGTGCTGGACTGAAGAGCAGGAATCAGCGGAACGTCGGGTGAAAGCGGAAGTCCGTCAGCGATCACGTGGAGATGCAGATTCGCGCGCAGCGTCAGCGAGGCGGGAATGGCCGGCATGCCTGCGGCGCCGAGCACGATGCCGTAGAGTCCACTAGTCACCGTGAGCGTTTGCGGGCCGGAGGTCCACAATTCGTTTCCGCTGGAATCGAGAATCGAAAATACGAACGGCCGCACTCCGGTTACCAGCGTATTGGATTCGACCAAGCGGCCTTCGTAGGCCAGCACCGGACTCGGCGCCGGATCCGCGACTTGGGCGGAAAGTTTTCCGGCAGCGAGGCCAAGAATTAAAACCAGCGCAAGAACTCGAAACCCACTGCGCATCTTCGTCTGCTCTCCTAAAGCACTGATCCACATTTCCTGCTAATCGCAAACGGTGTTGGAGTTGCGGCACGCGAGCGGGGGCGTGAAGCCGCTGCGCACCTGGATATCACCGTTGGGATCCGTTGAAATCACGGAGGGAAAAAGCTGGCCCAGGATTACGGAATTTTGAATCGGGCCGAATGTCTGATTGGCGCCGGAAGCCTGCACCAGGTCGGGGTTAAGCTGCGCATCAATTTGCGGAGCGGGAAGAACTTCGACCGCGGCTGAACTAGAGAAGATGCCGCCGGGCGCAGAGTTCACCAGAGTCAAGGTGGCGACGATGGTGTAGCTGCCTGCCGCGCCGGAAGCGGTGTACACGCCTTCGCTGGAAATCGTTCCGCCGGTTGCGGGAGCGACGGACCAAGTCACGTTTCCTGCCAGCGGGGAACCGGACGTCAATTTCGCGGTAAAAGTGGTGCTGGAGCCCGCAGCGACTTCCGCAGAAGCGGGACTGACGGAAAGGGCGATAGGCTGCGGCGGTCCGGCACAACCTGCAATGCCAAAAATGAGCCAGAGGACCGCGAGCGCAATCCGGTTGAGCCATACCATTACGGCGTGGCGGAGAGGCGTATAGCTCTGGACATCAATTAGAGCAGGCACAGAAAGTCCAATCTGTAGGGAGAGGGAGAACGACTACAGAGCCAGATGTTTGCGGAAGGGAATTTCAGTGTGACGGAACGGTGCAGCAGATACCAGCGCGTTCAGAGGCTCGGTGCCTAATGAACTATCGCGGCGCGAAACGTTTGGGCCAGAACCCGCGATGGGCTGCGGAGCAAAACCTCGTTGGAGTGAGCCGCGATTCATTTGAGATAGGCCCGCGCCCGAGTGTCCGCGTTGACGGGATGGCGGATAGGGACGCGAAAAAGGGACCACCCAGCCCGTCGCTTCTTAACTTTTGCGCCAAATTTCAAAAAATAGAAATTCGGGAGATGTGTGACCCAAAAAGCAAATGTCCGGTTAGTGCGTTAATCGGGACTTGAAGATCAATCGGCGGCGGTCCGATACGGGAGCACAGGAAAGTTAAAGTCTTGGTGCAATCAGCGCGGGCGGCGAGTCCGCCCCGGACCAGCAAAGTCAGGCCTCGCGGGACGACATCGGGAATGAAAATCGCCTAAGGGATTATGGTCAAGGATGCAGTGCCATCAACACATGATTCGTAAGAGCCAGACCGACGTCGGACATTTCAAGTCGCACTTCATTTTTCCGGTTACCACGTTGATCAGGAGTTGACCCACAAGCTGCCCTTTCCGCCCTCTCCGTTGACTTGCCCTCAGTCGCTACCTAAGATGTGCGCGAGATGTCAGATTCGTCATTTCTGATTGGGCATTCGCTCTTGCTCACCCGGCGCTGTTTCATACGTTCAGCGCTAGCGGCTTCCGCGTGGCTGGGCCTCGGCAGCGACATTCACGCAACCTCAAGGCCAGATACAGGTCAAGTAGACAGCCTGGTAAGGGCATACCTCGCCGCCTACGATGTACCAGGTCTCTCGCTTGCTTATGGAAGTGGTGAGCGAATCGTGTTCGCGCAGGCATACGGGCTGGCGGATCGTCATGGCCATCAGCAGGTGACTCTGCAAAGCCTCTTTCGCATCGCCAGTCTGTCGAAACCGTTCACCTCCGCAGCAATCTTCACATTGGTGGAAGCAGGTAAGCTGCACATCAATAATAACGTTTTCGGTCCCGCCGGCATTCTCAAGAGCTTCGCGCTGCGGACGCACGCCGATTGGTTGCAGGCTATCACGGTGGAGCATTTGCTCACGCACACAGGTGGAGGGTGGTCGAACAAAGAAAACGACCCGATGTTTCATGAAACGGATAGTAGCCGTACGGTCTTCATCCAGCAGACGCTGGATGCGTATCCACTAGAAGCACCGCCGGGTACGCGTTACGCCTATTCAAATTTCGGATACTTTCTGCTGGGTCGCATAATCGAAGAGGTCTCCGGCATGCCGTACGGCCAGTATACGCGCCAGTTTGTGCAGGAGCCTTTGAGCATTACGGACATGCGGCTCGGAACAAAAAAACCTGTCGCGGGCGAAGTTCACTATTACGGGCAGGGCCGCGACGATCCTTACTCCGTGCCAGTTGAACTACATGATGCAAATGGCGGATGGATAGCGACGCCGACTGATCTCGTCCACTTCGCGTTGGGAGTCTTTTCCGCAGGGGACAAAGCGGGCCCTCCAGCGTTGCTCAAACTGGAGACTCTGCGTCAGATGACGCAGGCGTCTGTGCCGAATCCCGACTATGCATGTGGGTGGAGCGTTTCGTCCGACGGAGACTGCTTTCACTCCGGTGGGTTCGCTGGCACCGTCAGCTTTCTTGTCCACCACCACGATGGAATGGCCTGGGCTGTGGTGGTGAACACGCGCCGCGCACATTCTGAAATGGAGAACGACCTGCACAAGCTATCTTGGGATATTGCTCGCACACTGGAGGCACAGCACCAGTGACTTGCGGCTAGAAGCAGGTCAACTCCCGATTAGTCGGATAATCGGACACGTCAGGTAACGGCATTCATTGGGCGCAAACTTACGGAAGCGGCGGTGTCCATTTGTCGAGCCGGTCCATGTCTCGTCTTACTTTATCCTTCATCGCTAACATCATGCGCACAGACCACTTCGGGCGCGCGGCCATAATGACACCAATGAACGCCCAAGGGATCATGAGCAGATAGAGGAATGCGCTCCCATGAAGCACCCACCTGATGAACATCAGGATTAGGAAGGCTTCTCCAAACCATATCAAAGCGAATATCACCACATTCTTGGTGCTGGTCCTATGCCACAATGCGCCTGGTTCACGGCAATCGTCAGTCATCACCGTGATATTACACCCAGCCATGCGAAAGTGATTCCACTTGCCTGATTAGTCGCGTTACCGGACATATGAAGTAGCGCTTTACTTGTCCGGTAAGCGCGTTAATCAGGAGTTAGTCTTGGTCCATCGGAGGGATTAGGGACTGCGGCAGCCCGTTTGAGGCGTCGTCGGTCAATGAGTGAGCCTATGAGGAACCAGAAAGCTGGAATGCCGAATCCGTTAATGAAATAAAACATCCGCAATTGGTTCAAGTTTGTATTGCGAGTCAGAGCGGCGATGCCGCCCCAGGCCATAAATACAGGCAGATTCGACAGAAACAAGAATTTGAATTTCGGCGCCAACCTGCATTCCGCGAACGCATCATCCGACCGTTCGTCGCTCGGAATTCGTTGATGGGGCAATTCAAAACATCCAAAGAATTCAATGTGTGTGATCGCCTCCTTGTGATTTTCCCGCAGATTTCGCCGATGCTCTGAAACGGCCAATGAGGCGAAAAAGACCCCCTGCAATGTCGCCAGCACGATGGCCCACCTGAAACGCAAGAGAACTGAGTTCATTGGTTATAGACACCGCATTTTTTAAGAGACCTCAGGGCACGGAGGGTTTGTTCGCCAGAATAACAAGGTTGATGATGCCAGCGAGTCGAATCTGGTCAACAACGATTTCGACATTTCCGTTCTTAGCTCTGGAGTCTGCGAAAAGATAGACTTTCCGTTCGGAGCCACCGCGTATCGCCGTTCGGATCAGATCAGGAAGCTCTTCCAGTTTGGCTATGTTTAAACGAAAGTAGCAACGTCCATCCCTCGCCACCATAATACGTATGGCGTCCTCGCGTACGGCGCCCGGCTGCAACCTTGCGCTTTTAGCCTTGGGCAGATCCAACATCGACATACCACCCTGGGAAGGCGGGGTTAGCATAAAGATAAGAAGCAAAACAAAGAAAACCCCAACGAAGGGCATGAGATCAATCGCGGGATAAATGCTTGGCCTTCTCTTTGCGGCACGAAGCGCTGCCGCCCTTCTGGGTGACCACACGGATGACCTCATAGGTGATTCTTAGAACCGTCCTCAACTATTAGACCCCAACCCATTCCGAAGGTGCCGAAGAGCTTTGAGGAAGTTACCGAAGGGTACCTGCCAAGCGCCGAATGCGCATTCCCAATTCCTGGTAAGCCGGTTAACCGGACAAGTGCCGTACTGGAGCTTCACTTGTCCGGTTGAGCGCGTTATCAATCAAAGGGTGCGCTCCTCCATCGTTCTCGGCGGGTACGCTGGGTTATCTTGTTCGTATCTACCGATCACTTGACATATGGAGCAACGCCCACTTGGCATGCCAAGCTATGCCAGCGGACGAATGGCCGGCTACGGGAAGGCAGCCTTGGGAATGGCTACTCCTTGATGTCCAGAAATGTTAATTTTGATCGCGCGGTTCTCCCGCTGGAGGGTTTATTTTCCGGATTGCTGACCTGTGTGTTGCCTGTGGTCCTGAATGTGCTTCGCATTAACCCTATTCCATTCACCGGCGCTATTTTCGGAGCCGTAATATCGGCACACTTCTGGCGGTTTCGGGGTGTGCGGTCGGGTTGGAGGGTTTTAGGTTTCGTCGCAATATCGGCGGCAGCTTATCCAATCGCCGTCAATGCGACGATTAGCACTCCCGTGCATCTCGCAAGTCTCAATTTCTCAGGAAACGGCGCGGGTGATATAGACAGTAGTCAGTTTCTTACTGGTGGAATCCTCGGCGCTGCCATCCTATTCACGGGTTTCTTTTTCTTTCTCGCGCCCGCTACGCATTGGCCCCGCTTTCTAGCAAAGGCCTTCTCTTTTACTGTCTTCGGCGGCTTCCTGGGTGTGTTTGGCTGGGCGCTAGGCGGTTTTCTATCCGTCTCGTGGCGTGGCGTGCAGAATCAAAGCAAGGATTGGAATTTTTATTCGCTGTACCTGGTTTGGCAAGCTGGCATAGCTTTGCTGATCGGATTGCTTTTGCCGGCGCAGGAAGTATCCGACGCCCGATCTGTTGCGGAACTCGTTCGAAGTCGCCAGTCTGACCGAGCCTCTCTGAAGCTGTCCCCGAGTGCAAAGGCCTTATTGGTATTGGTTGTTGTCGGATTGAGCCTCTTCATAACGCGGACGGTCATAGTGGAGCGCGGCGCTCGCCGCTCTCTCGCACGGGAACGAGCAGCACAGGCACAAGCACTCGCCGAGCGCCCTTCCTTGAAGAATCTGCCAGCTATTGAAACGCTGCCGGCCGAAGAAGTGCTTGTCCTGAAAGCGATCGGCGCGCATCCCTGCGGAGGCGTGATCAATCGGGGAACGCCAATGAACGGAGTTATGGTTGAGGGTGGAGGCGGGATCTACCCGTACATCTTTTACCGTGTGAGCTACAAAAGATCAGAGTACGCGCAAGATTTCGAGGCCCCCTTCGCGTCTGTGACTGTCACGCTGTATCCAAATTCGGATTGGGCACGATACGACATGAAACAAATGCGAACCAGAAACTTCGCCGCCGCGAACTCACAAGCCAGCACGACGGTGACAAAGTATGGGGATAAGGTTCTCATGAACACCAGCATGCGAAACCCCGATGGGGGCGGCAATCTCTATTTTTCCTGGGTGAGCGGGAATCGGCTTGTCGTGGTAACTTTCAGTGATTCGGAAGATGATGAGTTCCTGAAAGAGTACCTCCACTTAAATCCAAGTTCGCTCTAGCTTTCACTTTTGCGGTCTGGATACTCCAGACTGGGCACTCCTTCGATGGTCGGGTAATGCCTCTGCGAATTTCGCGGCTAAGTCCTGATTAGTCGGATAATCGGACATGTCCGGTAAGTGCGTTAAACTGGCATTGAGACTCACGGCGGGACACCGGGCCTTCGTTAATTCGTATCGTTGACTTGCTGTTTTTGCCAACTTAAGATGTGGGCGGCGTGCCCAGCCCCGACTCACTGATAGGTCAGTCGATATCGCATTTCCGCATTGTCGAGAAACTCGGCGGTGGCGGAATGGGCGTGGTGTACAAAGCGGAAGACACCAAGCTCAGCCGCTTCGTGGCGCTGAAGTTCCTTCCTGACGAGGTCGCGAAAGATCCCCAGGCGCTTGCGCGTTTCGAACGCGAAGCCAAAGCCGCTTCGGCCCTGAATCATCCGAACATCTGCACCATCCACGAAATTGACGACCAGCACGGCGAAGTGTTCATCGCCATGGAATTTCTCGATGGTTCCACGCTGAAGCACCAGATCTCCGGCAAGCCGATGGAGCTGGACTTCGCGTTGACGCTGGCCGCGGAAATCGCCGACGCGCTGGACGCGGCGCACGCCGAAGGCATCGTTCACCGCGATATCAAGCCGGCGAATATTTTCGTCACCAAGCGCGGCCACGCGAAGATTCTCGATTTTGGCCTGGCCAAGGTGCAGACGAAATTGGGCGCCGATGGCGACGCAACGCGGACGCAGCAGGAGCTGGAGCTGAGCACGCCCGGCGCCGCGATGGGCACGCTGGCGTACATGTCTCCCGAGCAGGCGCGCGCGAAAGACCTCGACGGGCGGACGGACATTTTTTCGTTCGGCCTGGTGCTGTATGAAATGGTCACCGGGCAGCAGGGCTTTTCGGGAGGCAGCTCGGCGGAGATTTTCGATGAGATTCTGAATCGCGCGCCGATCGCTCCGGTGCGGCTCAATCCCGCCGTGCCGGCGGAACTCGAACGGATCATCAACAAGGCGCTCGAGAAAAATCGGGACCTGCGCTACCAGCACGCGTCTGAAATGCGCGCCGATTTGCAGCGGCTGAAGCGCGACACGGATTCCGGCCGCGTCTCCACAACGGGCTCGGGAGCTGTCCCGGCTGCGCACCTTTCAGCGACGCAAGTGGCTCCGCAGCAGCCGGCGACGCAGATCGCCACGCCAATTAGCGAAGCTCCCGCGCCGAGCAACACACGATGGAAGGTTCTGGTCCCCGCAGCCGCGCTCGCACTGGTGGTAATCGCGGGGGCGGCGTGGCTGTACTACGCGCGCCACGCGCAAGCGAACCGGCTCACCGAGAAAGACACGATCGTGCTGGGCGACTTCACCAACACGACGGGCGATCCGGTTTTCGACGACACGCTGAAAACCGCGCTCACCGTCGCGCTGAACCAGTCGCCATTCCTGAACGTGCTTCCCGATAGTAAAGTCGCCGCGACGCTGAAGTTGATGACCCGCCCGAAGGATACGAAACTCACGCCGGACGTGGCGCGCGAAGTCTGCCAGCGCGCCGGAAGCAAAGCCTACATCGCCGGAACGATTGCGAGCCTGGGCAGCGAGTACGTGCTGGGATTGAAAGCTGTGAATTGCCAGACCGGCGATCCGCTGGCTGAAAAGCAGGTCACCGCGGCAACCAAAGAAAAAGTCCTCGATGCTCTCGGAGACGGCGCAACCAAACTGCGCAGCGATCTGGGCGAATCGCTGGCGACGGTGCAGAAGCTGGATGTTCCGTTGACGCAGGCCACGACTTCCTCGCTGGAAGCCCTGCAAGCCCATAGCCTTGCTGTAAAAACCAGCAACGAGAAAGGTTCTGCGGCGGCGGTGCCATATGATCTTCGAGCCATCCAGCTCGATCCGAATTTCGCCCAGGCCTACAGCGCTTTGGGCGTCGGTTACTCCAATCAGTTTGAGCCCGCGCGGGCCAACGAGTACTACACCAAGGCCTTTGAGCTGAGGGAACACGCCAGCGAGAAAGAGAAACTGAGCATCGAGGGCGACTACTACACAAACGTCACCGGCGAGCTGGATAAGGCTGCACAGTCTGCGCAGGAATACATTGATAATTACCCGCGGAGCGCGGGCGCGCACGCCGATTTGGGCCAGTTATACGGTTTGAAGGGAGAGTTCGAGAAAGCTGCGGATGCTACGCGTGATGCTATTCGCCTTAGGCCGGCCGTCGATGAGTACGCCAACCTCGCCAACCTTGAAGTCGCGATGCAGCGGTTCGACGAGGCGCGGCAGCTCATCCACGATGCACCGGCGCAATACAGAGACTACGGAGGTCTGCACTCTGTTCTGTACGCTCTCGCATTATTGAAGTCCGACTCCGCAGCGATAGCCGAAGAGCAAAAGTGGTTCGCAGGGAATCCTGATTTTGAGAACAACGGGCTGGCCCTCGCAGCAGATGCCGAGGCCTAC
>Ga0209333_1001679_pt1 | contig 10394 bp, 10 predicted proteins | sample BlaSpr_A8_OM2_O3_FD_187982 | JGI IMG/M metagenome (GOLD analysis project Ga0209333, IMG submission 187982) | Forest soil microbial communities from Thunder Bay, Ontario, Canada - Black Spruce, Ontario site 2_A8_OM2_O3 (SPAdes) (version 2) | ecosystem: Environmental > Terrestrial > Soil > Boreal...
TAGCCGCATCGGAACGTAAGCCCATTCGCGTTCGACGCCCAGGCCGATCGCCGCCCGCCGGTGCAAATCCGAAATTTCGCGGAACGAATGCCCGCGCGCCCACATCGTGTCGCCTTCGCCGATCAGCCGGTGGTAGAACGCATCCCGCCTCTCTCTCGCCGCCCTCAGTTCTTCAGGCGCGGGCCGCGCTCCGGCGCAAACGAACACGCCGTGGTCCTGAAGATCCTGCAGCAAATCCACGGCAATCTCGCGCGCCGAAATCGTGAAAGGAAAGCGCCGGTTGTCTCCCAGATCCAGCGCGTCGCCGCGCGACGTCAGCAACAGCAGCGCGTACGCCTCGCCCTTAGCGCAAGCCGGAATGTGGTAAACGCCGTGCGTCCGCGATACGTACCAGTCCTGCTCGGACACTGAGCCGATCGCCACCGTCGCTGCCGTGTCTTCCTTCGCTCGCGTGTCCACCAAAATGTCCCGCTGAATTCCCTGCCCCAGTAGTCCGTTCAATGAATTGTCCTTTTGTAACGTCGGCCTTCAGGCCGACGGGTGGTGTCCTCGTAGCGCCGGGCTTCAGCCCGGCATCTTGTGTCTTTCGCCCGCCGGTTGTTGCCTTTCGTAGCGCCGGTTTACCCTGACGAAGGAAGGGCGTCCCGCTTGCCCTGAGGAACGAAGGGCCGGCTCTTTTGATTTTCTCGTTTGCACGGCAAAACGCCGCGCTCGTGCTCCGAGGTCACGTTGCCGTTCCCCTACGCCGGGTGCAAGCTCGCGCGATTGCGCACAGCTACGCGCTCACAACGAACGCTTCCCCATGAAACGCCGGCACTGCGTCGTCGAGAATATCGTCCATGCCGCGATCCATACGGCGCTCGCGGCGCGCTTCCCTGCTCGCAATGGCCCCGCGCATTTCCGTGCGCCGCTGCCGCCGCGACCATTCGATCGCGCGCACAATCCAATCGCACGCCGCCGGCGTAAGCGCAATAAACTCCCCGCTCGCGCTCTCAAGCGTGAAGCAATGCTCGTAATCCCCGCGAGACGGGTACGGCCCCAGCGCCGCGATGCGCACTCCATCCTCGATTTCAGTTGTTTGCGCAAGCCATTGCTCCGGCGAGCCGTAAGATTCCGCTGGCAACCACCGCTCGATGTGCCAGCGGTCCTCGGGAAGATACTTCGGGACGCGCCGCAGCTCCACGGCTTCGCGAATGGTATTTCCGTGCGCGTCACGGTCCGTCCACCGCCCGCCGACCCACGCCAGCCGCGATCCGCCCCACACCACGCGAAAGTTCGGCTCGCCATAACGGTTCACCCCGCCCGCGCGCGTAGCCCGTTCCTGCACGCCGGCCGGCGTCTCATGCGTTTCTCGTGTCACGCGGATCAAGATAAGTAGAGAAGCTGATTAGCTGTTGAAAGAGTTACAATCTGCGCGGAGGCAGTCTTAATGCGATTAACGCTCTCTGACGGCTTTCGAGGGCTATTCGCGGCGCTGTTCATCCTGTGGGCGTGTCCATCAACGCCTGCGCAGGAACCACAAATCGCCGCTCTTGCGGAAAAGACGGCTTCCTCGCTGTCGCAATCCAATCTGAAAATGGCGGCGGTTTTTGCTTTCGTTGGACCAGATGAAACGGAGGTTCTGGGACAAAAGCTCGCAGACGAGTTCCGTGAGGCGCTCGTTAAATCGGCGCACGGCTTTCGAGTCGAAAATCTCTCGCAAGTGCTCCGAATACTTGGGGAAAATGGTGCTTTATCTGCCAGCATCAACGATCCGGACACCGCAGCGTGGTTCCTTCGCGACTCCGAAGTGGACGCTTCGGTTTTAGGCACAGTGTCAAATGAAAACGGCGGCTTGAAGATATCCGTGCAGGCCGTTCGCGTTCGGGATTCTCATCAAATTTCCAACTTCGAGACGTCCATTCCTCTTAGTGATGACCTAAAGACGCTAGTCGGCATGAGGGGAAAGCGCGAGTTTGCGTCCTGGCCCCGGGGCGGCAAAAATGGCTACTCCTCGCCGAGTTGTATCTCGTGTCCGCCCGTTCATTACTTTGGGGAAGCGCTGAGCCGCAGGATTGAAGGCACCGTTATATTGGAAATTACAGTAGACGAAGACGGGCACACGAAACATATCAGGGTCACCAAAGCATTGTCATACGGATTGACGCAGGAAGCGATTTCGACTGTTCAGAAATGGCAGTTCAAACCCTCAACTGACCCCGATGGGAAGCCTGCCGCAGTTAGGACAACTGTCGAAGTGACTTTTCATTTATATTAGCAATTCTCGAAGGGCGTCCCGAAAGTCAGAACCCTCATTTCTGATAAGCACCGTTCTTGGGGATCAACTCTCTGCGTCTTTTTCGTTTTTTGGGTTTCGCCCTGACTCCATCTTCCACAGAATCTGTCGCATAATCCCCAGCCAAATCACCGCATCGCGCGCAGGCAAATTAAGCCGCCGAACCAGCCGGCGAATCCTCTCCTCCGCGTCGGCTACCCGCCGCATTTCCAGAAAGCCGCTGGCGTGCAGCGCTTCGAGCAGCTTCAGCGTGATTCGCTCGACTTCCCCCGCCGCCGCGCCCGGCAACTTCTCCGACAATCGCGCAGCCTTGCCGTCGCGCACAATTTCGTACAAGCACACCGCGACAGCCTGCCCCAAATTCATCGAAATATTTTCTTCCCGAGTGGGGACCCGCATCAGCCAGTGGCAATAGCTCAGGTCCTCGTTCGACAGCCCGAATTTCTCCGAGCCAAACAGCAGCGCCACGCGGCTCGCGCCAATCCGCTTGCGAATCAGCCGAGCGCCGTCTTCCAGCCGCCGCAGTGGATGGTGCAATTGCCGATGACGTACCGCCGTCGTTCCCACCACCAATGTACAGTCGCCCACGGCTTCAGCCACGCTCTTGTATTGTTCCGCCTCCGCCAGGACAGACGAAGCCCCCACCGCCGAACGCGCTTCACGAAACGCCGGTTCGTACGGGTTCACCACGCGCAAATGGCGAAATCCAAAGTTGCTCATCGCCCGAGCAGCCGCGCCAATATTCAACGGGTTGCGCGTGGACACAAGAACGATTCGCACACGGTCGAGTTGCGCCACAGTAGCCAAGGCTGCCTATTCTAAAGCACCCGCGGGCAGTTTCTTCACGAAAGCTGTTCTGACCTCATGGCGAGACGCTAAAGGCGTGCCACGGGGTTCGCCGCTCTTCGGTAGTTAACGATGCGAGACGAAGTAGCTGCACAATGGAGTCTCTGGGTTTATACTCCGGCAAAGGTGATTCGATGCGCGCAGCTAGAATGGCAATCTGGTGTATTGCTTTCGTTCTTCTCGCCGCAGCAAGCGCGAAAGAACCTGCCGCGCAGGTCATAGTTTGGCCTGCGTCCGGTCCGCCAGTGCTACGGTTCAGCTTTGCAAAATTCAAAGAAACTAGCGCGTCCGGCAAGCAACACAATTACACCTCGGACGTTACCGCCGAGAATCTTTGGAGCAAGAAAATCTCCGAAGCTCAGTTCACGTTCTACGTTTACGACAAAACCAAAGTTCGAATCGGAGATGGCTACATTAGCATCAACGATGTGAGCCCGGGGGCACAGGTTAAATTCCAAACCTTCATTAGCGCCTCCGGAGCTATCGCTTCATTGGAACTTGTCCCCAAAGTGCTCCCGACTGAATTACATTCATTTCTCCCGGTCAAGACGATTTCCATCACCGTTAACTCAGTACCCCAGGGCGCGGACGTTAAAATCGACGGCACTCCGGCGGGAACGACGCCCAAGATTGTTCAAGTCACGCCGGGGAAGCACGTTTTGACCTTCAGCAAGGAAGGCTTCAAAACCGGCGCTTTTCCGCTGGAGACCACTCCTGATGATGTTTCGGGTGGCAGCGTAAGTTACGAACTGGGGACAGCTGGCCACGATACTGTCGAACTCCGGGACGGTTCGGTCTTGAGCGGAGACGTTGAATCTATGTCCGCTACCGAAGTCGTTGTGCGCATCGCCGGAACCGATCAGCGCCTCAGTCGCAATCAAGTCAAGCGTATCGTTTTGATCCAACGTGATCCGCCGTCGGAATAAATCTCCACATCGCGACGACGGCCGAAATTCTGTCTTAAAATCCGCCGCCCGTGTGTAACACCCGCAGTTCGGCCAGCGTGTTGACTCCGCGTCGCAGCTCAGGACGCGGAACTGCGTAGCGCTGAAGCAGCCTTACTTTTGTCGCCCGCATCCTCTCCTGCTTTCGCACGCAGGACCAGGACCGGGCAATCCGCCTGCTTCACCACTTTTTCAGCCACGGTGCCGAATGCGAACTCGCGCCAGCCAGTCATGCCGTGCGTGGCGATGATGATCATGTCCACATGATCGTTCTCGGCGATTCGTACCAGCTCCATGCCCACGTCATCCCCGGTCCCGAGTTCCGTGCGCACTTTCACGTTCTTGTTCGCCACCGTGGCGGCGAGTTCCTTAAGTTGCTGCGCGTCTTTGTTCTCGAGGCTCTTGTCGTAGTCCCCTTCCTTGAAGATCGACACGTCCTTGGGCAGGTCCGGGATGGCCGGAACCACATAGACCAGTAACAACTCCGCGCCAAAGCGCGATGCCATGTCAACGGCTACGTCCAGCGCGGCGCGCGATGCGTCGCTGAAGTCGATCGGTGCGAGAATCAGTTTAGGTGGCATCATGGCTGTCGCTTCCTTTGTCCGGGGTTCCCGTAACGGAAAGGCTAACGCGCCATCCTACCACTCGAATTTTTCCGAATGTTACAACCCTGTTGAGCTTCTATTAATTTCGTGCGTCCCCAATTAATTTAATGCCCGTAAGGTTTTCGTAGCGCCGGTTTACCCTGAGGAACGAATGGGTTTACCCTGACGAAGGAAGGGCGTCTCGCTTGCCCTGAGGTACGTCCCGCCGGCTCTTTTGACTTTCTCCACCGACTAGCGGCCAGCCGCCAAGATACCGGCGCTGCGAAGACCATCATTCAAAAGCTGCGACAAAACGAAAGCTAAAACTAGTACCCCGTCGGAATCGCCAGGTTGTTGATGTACGCGCCGCTGCGGGGCGACTCGTTCCATACCTGGAATCCGGTCACGAAGTAGAAGATATACGCCGCAGAGATACCGCCGCTTGCGCCGTAAATCGGGAACACGGTTTGCCCGCCCACATCGTAGAAATCAATGTCTTGCATCACCGCGCGGCCCCAGTGCGAAAGATCCAGGAAATCCACGCGCGTTTGATTGGCATTGATGGACGATTTGATCGGCACTCCCGCCATCGATTTTTCGCCCGTGAAGAGCAGATCGAGATCGCTCGCGCGCCCACCCGCTCCTTCCTTGATGATTTGCGAAATCGTGACGCCGAGCTGCTCCCACTGATGTTCCTGCTCCAACGCTGTATATGCAATGAGCTTCGAAACCTGATTCGAACCCAACGATTTGCGAACTTTGTTGATGGCAAGGCGTACTGCTCCCGGCGTGATCGCCGAATTGTTTCCGTTCACCGTGGGCGTTGCGAGTTCCACCGGATACGTCGCGCGGTTCAAGTTAAGCCACGTCCCCGTCGTCGCGTTTGTCTGGTGATACAGAATGCCGAAGAGCGACGTAGGCTGTGCTCCGGTTAGCCCGTCGTGAACGATCAAGTCGTTGACGCTCGTACCCGTGGGCAATCCGTCCACCTGAATCAGCGAATTGAACGGGTCGACCAGCAAAATATTTGCCGAGCCGCGATTCGTTGTCAGTGTGGGGTCGTAAACTTGCACCGTCTGGTTGTAGTAAAAAAGCTGCGCGCCCGGCGGCTTGGCCATCCCGAATTGCGCCGCCACGCCGGCGGGCAATCCCGTAGTAGTGATCGAGCCCACCGTACCGAGTACTCCGTTGCCGTTCGTCTGCATCACCTTGTCGAGAAACGCCCGAAACTGAAACATCGCGTTCTTCACTTCGCGTTTCGCTGCGTTCTCGATTGCTTTTTCCGGAGCGTTCGATGCATATTCCACCAACTTCGTGATTTCCACAGCGTGCCGGAAAAATACCGGCGTCACTTGCGCCACGTCGTACACTGTTCCCGAACCGCGGCCCAAATCTCCGCCGTCCATGTTAGCCAAGCCTGCTTTGCCTCCCGGACGGATTTGCAGCGGCAAACGCATGTTCCGCGAGCTGACGCGTTCCACGTCGCCGCGCTGCTGGATCATGGTCAACAGGATGTCGTCGCGCTCGTACAGCAGCGGAAGCTTGTCCCGGACTTTTTCCAGTTGCAGCGCAACCGATTGCGCATTTTGCATTTGTGCCATGTGATTGAATTCTCCCTTGGAATGGACGATCCGTCCCCGTCCCACTGCCGTGGGCAGACGTCACGTTTCACGCGACGCCGGAATCCGTGGAGCGTCGGAATCGTCGAAATATTTGTTTAGCGCTTCAGTGCTGAAAATGCGGGGGTGTCCTCTACGGATGATTGCGAGAGAAAATTTGTTTGGCGCGAGAAACGTTTATGCGGCGCACCAAGAGTCAGTCTGTGTTGCTCACTTCCGGGGATCGACTGAAACTGGCCATTGGTACTGACCGTCACCTGTCCCCCAGGCCAGTTGAACGCGTTCCGGCCGCAAGACACACTGTCTTTGCTTGGAAGCTGGCGAGTGCGCTGCGCTCGTCTCCGCCCCCCTTCCCGTGAAACCGCAGTAAAAATTTATGTTGAGGTGTCGTTTATCATGGGACTAAGAAAGCTAGCTTTGCTGGGAATATGTCTGGGAGTAGCAGCCTCCGCCGCGCCCTCGGTGCGCGCTCAAAGCTGTACCGCATCGCAGGCCGCCGCCGTGGAATGTTTCGTTGCCAACGCCGTCACCACAAAAATTACCTCGCCGCGATACGGCATGACTCTGCCTCAATTCGAGGCCTACGGCGTGGCCGTTTCGCTGATTGTGCAGACGCATCACAGCTATCTCCTGCTTACCGGGGCCGCCAGCGCGATCTCGGACGCCATGCCTCCCACAAATGCCAATGGCTCGGCAAATCAGTCCGCGCAGGACCTCGCAGTGTCGCAAATGGTGAACGCCGCAGCTGCGGGCGGTTTTGTTACACCCCCGACTGGAACCACGGTGCAGGATCTCCAGTGGTTCACGCTCGATCTGGTAACCGCCATGAATGACAACGAAGGCATGCTCCAGATGCTTACGCCAGGCGTCGGATTGCGTATGATTGATTCTTACATCGTGACCGGTACGTCGAATGGAACCGTGAACTGGACCCAGGTAGATTCGAATCTCAGCACCGCCGTCGATAATTTAATGAGTGCCGGCCTGATGAAACTGCCAGCCGAACACACAACCGCCCAAGTAAAGACCCTGGTAAATTCAGTGGCGCAAGCGATCTACGCCTATAAAGTTTCCACCAACCGCACCACACTGTGACGATTTGCGCCATTGCGCGCCGCGATTTCTGCACATGACTTTGATTCGAGGAGCGTGCTCGCTGGTTCGGCACGTTTGATTTAGGGTCACTCCCACCCGGGTCGCCCTTTCCTTTAAACCAGTTTCTCCGTCATCCGAGCCCCTGCCACCGCGGCTACAAATTCAAAATGTCGGCGTCGGACATACGCGCGTAGTTTATTTCGCGCGGACCCATCGAGTGGCGGCCTTCGTTGCCCGCTCCGCCTGCTCCGCCAATGTCCACGCGGCGTTCAGCCGTGTGTTGTCGCGCGCGGCGCTCCTGGTTCGCGGAAACAACCGTAGTGGTCCACTCGTTCAACACCCGCTTCGCCACGCCTGGCAATGCCTGGCGCGCGCGTCCAGTAATCAGCGACACAATCGCCTTTTGGTGATTTGTATCGAGGCCGCCGGAGCGAAATGCGTCGCGCATCTGTTGCGTCAGTGTGCGGTTTGCGCGCAGCGTCGAATCCAGCTCGCGGTAAATTTCTCCCACCACGCGATTGCGCGCGCTTTTCGAGATCCCATCCGGCAGCAGGCGTTCCACTTGCGCTTCAATCGCTTCCACCACGCCTTCCACGGCGGCAGCGTTCGTCGAGTTAAAAAATTGCTCTTGCGCGGGAGTGACCACGGGTGTCGCGCTCGAAAGTGCTTGTTGCGCTGCGGAACTACCCGTCGCTGGAGCGGGCACAGCATTCCGAAGATCTGCTGCGGATGGCTGCTCCTCTGCGACGTGACGCGAAGCGACCGATCGCGCTGCGATTGCCGGAAATGAGGTGCCGGTCCGCGCTACCTGCGTCATTGCACGCGCCAGGGATGTAAACGCGACCGGGTCCAGTTCGGCCACAGCTCGCGCAAGTTGCGCGTGGTCTTCCGGGCGGCGCGAGAAAAACAGCGCATCCATTCGGTTCAGATCTGCAAGCATGCCGGTCGCCGTGCGGGCTTCCTCCGGCGTCGCAAAAGTTTCCCGATAAGCTTTCGCGTCACGCCACGCCGCGCGCAATTCGGGGTTCGCTTCCAGCGCCGCTCGCAGATGCGCGGGTTCTGCGGCGCCTGTTAACGTGACTGCTTCATTCGCAGCGCCCACAGGATCATTGCTGGGTCCAGCATCGCCGTTTTGCGAAGCCTTTTGCTTCGAGCCAAGACTCTCGCTGGCCGGTGTCTTTTCACTGCGCCTCGGGCCTTCGTCTGCGAAATCCAATTCGAGCTGATCGAGATCCTTGGCAGCGCGCGAAGTCTCCGTTGGCGTTTGAACGCCACGCGAATCTCTTCGCCGCACCTTCGTCGTCAGTCCCAGAATTTCGTCATCCGTCGCAGCGCGGATCACTGGCTCAGACTCCGCCCCGGATCCTGAAGGCGAGTTCACGCGAGGTTCGATAGTACCGTGTCGGGAACCGCCAATCGTCGCAGGGGTGGCAGCCATAGCGTATTCTCCATATATATTCTTAGGATTCTTGCTCTTGACATGCGTCGAATCCCAAAGCTAAAATTTTTCCGTTGCAAAGGCTGGGTTTCTAGCTTGGTACGGTGGGACAGATTGTCCAGCGAATCAACAACCTGCAGGCTATCTCGCCGCGAAAGTGCAGTTCCGCGCAGCAGAAAGGACATCACTCTATTTTTTTACTCGGAGAGCCATGAATAATAAAATTCTAATCATTCAGCCTTCGCACTACCTCTCAAAAAACGACCGAACCGTATTCAAATCGCGTATGCGTGCGCTCGTGCCGCTCACTCTTCCTTATCTCGCCGCGCTCACCCCTAAGGGCTGGGATGTCACACTCGTTGACGAACAGCTTCAGGACATTGACTTCGATTCCAAGCCGGATCTAGTCGCCATCACGTCCTGGACCGTGCACTCAATTCGCGGATATGACGTAGCCCGCAAGTTCCGCGACCGAGGCATCCCTGTAATCATGGGTGGCCCGCATGTCTGGTTTCATCCCGACGAAGCCGCCAAGCATTGCGACGCGATCGGAATCGGCGAAGGCGAGCCCATCTGGTCAAAAATGCTAGAGGACGCCGCAGCCGGACAGTTACAGAAGGTTTATCAGGCTCCGCAAATGAAATCCATCGGCGGCTTGCCTTTGCCGCGCTGGGATATGTTGGACCTGAAAAAATACGGCCCCTTCAAGACGTTCTCTCTAATGTCTTCGCGCGGCTGCCCCATGCAGTGCGAGTTCTGCTCCGAGCGGCTTTACCTGGGCGGCGGCTTCCGCGTCCGGCCGGTACAAGACGTGATCGAGGACATCAAGCACACCGGCTCGAAGAACGTTTTCTTCGGCGATAGCGATTTCGGCGGCAAGCGCGCCAGCGCTATGGCCTTGATGGAAGCTATGATTCCGCTGAAGCTCCGCTGGTCCGCGCTGTGGACTTCGTTTCTATGCTACGACGACGAATACATGGACCTGGCCCAGCGCAGCGGCCTGCTCCACGTCAACATGGGCCTGGAAAGCATTGACCGCGCCACGCTCAAGGGCATGAACAAAAATTTCAACAAGGTGGATCGCTACAGCGAAATGCTGGGAAATCTCCGCAAGCGCGGGATCAGCTACTCGCTGAACTTTATTTTCGGCTGGGACACTGAACAGCAGGGCGTGTTCGAACACACGCTGGAGTTCCTGCACAAGGAGAAAGTTCCGGTGGCTTACTTTAATATCCTGTGCCCGGAAAAAGGCACCATGTTCTTCGAAAAAATGAAGGCCGACGACCGCATTCTGCGTCTCGAGGACATCGGCCGCTTCCCCGGCGAGTTCTGCCACATCAAGCCCAAGAATTTCAGCGCCGAAGAAATCGAGAAGAACGTTCAAGACATGTATCTGAAATTCTACAGTTGGAAATCCATGCTCAAGCGCCTGCCCGCGCCGGTCACGCAGTCGAACATCGCCTCGTGGGTTGTCAACATTTCGCAGCGAAAACTAGCGCAACGCTCGCAAGGCGAAAACAACAATAATTTCGACGCGTACTGATCACCGCTGCGGATTGCCTCGTATCGCCGCCCAGTTCTTTGCACCCCGGG
>Ga0209333_1001680_pt1 | contig 10392 bp, 11 predicted proteins | sample BlaSpr_A8_OM2_O3_FD_187982 | JGI IMG/M metagenome (GOLD analysis project Ga0209333, IMG submission 187982) | Forest soil microbial communities from Thunder Bay, Ontario, Canada - Black Spruce, Ontario site 2_A8_OM2_O3 (SPAdes) (version 2) | ecosystem: Environmental > Terrestrial > Soil > Boreal...
GATCCTGCCGATCAGGTTTCCACCGACGACCCATCGAACGAAATTCACAGCGCCGAGCAGCGGCGCAAGGTGGAGGGCGCACTCGCGACCTTGAACGACGGCGAGCGAGAGCTACTGCAGCTGGCGTATTTTTCCGATCTCTCCCAATCCGAAATCGCCGATCGCACGAGCATCCCGCTTGGCACCGTGAAAAGCCGGATGCGCAGTGGGTTGATCAGGCTTCGCGACGCGCTTCAAGGGAGTGCCAGGTAGCAGCGATGGACCACGCGGAAATCAAGGACCTGATGCCGCTCAAGGCGCTCGCGCGGCTCGACGGCGATGAGCAACGCGCGGTTGACGAGCATCTGGCCACCGGATGTGAAGAATGCGAGGGCGAGCTGGCGTCGTTCATAGAAACGCTGGCGGCGATGGCAGTCGTCGAAAGCGGCGGCGACGCTCCTTCCGATCGAATCTGGAGTCGGCTGCAAGCTCGTCTCGATGAAGAGCGCCCGGCGCGACGACTTGAAGATCGAGCGACCCGTCAACCCTCACGTGGGCGCGGTCTTGCGATACTTGGTTCAGCCGCCGCGGCCGCGGTCGTCGCGATCGCCGTCAGCTACGCGCTTATCAATTCGCGGCTGCACAGCGACACTTCGGAAACTTCAAACGAGATCACAGAGCTGACCGCGAAGGTCATCGACATCCAGCGCAATGTCGATACGACCGGCGACCAGCTCGCGGCGCTTCAGGCCAAGGTCGCGCAAACCACCGATCTGACGCTCGCGAGTCTCGGTCCCGACGCGCATGTCGTTCGTCTCGCCGGCCTCGCCGCGTCGCCTTCTGCCACTGGTACTGTCGCGCTCAGTCCCGCCCAAGGCACTGCGATGCTCGAGGTCAGCGGTCTCCCGCCGACGCCCGACGACAAAGAGTACGAGGTCTGGTGGATCGGCGCAAAGCAGGGTCCGCTGAGGGCGGGATTGTTTGAACCGTTGAGCAGTGGCGCCACGATCGTGTCGCTCGACCTGCCACCGCCGGGAGAAGTCGTGCTCGCCAGCGCGATTACGCTCGAGCCGCGCGGCGGTGTCGAGAAGCCGAGTGGCGCGATGTACTTGAAGGGCGACTTTCCTCGCCACTAGTTTCGCGCGCGCAATCCGATTCGCCCGTCGCGTCCGTATATCGGGCATGGAGCCGAACGAAACTGCCTTCGACCTCGATCGTTATCTGCGCGTATGCGGTGCAACCAAGCCGGAATGCTTCGATTGGACGGCGCCCCAGCCGCGGCTTGGCGACGACGCCCTGTTCACGATCGCCTACATGATGGATATCGAGTCGCACACGATCGTTTACCTGCGCGACTTGCTGTCGACGCGCGTCGTGCGCGACAACCAAGTCACCGCATTTCTTTCGTGCTGGGCCTACGAGGAATTTTTTCACTCGATGCTGCTCCGCCGCTTTCTCGCGACGCAGGGAGTCGCGATCGAGGATCAGCGCTTTGCGGACTTGCGCAGCCGGACCAGTCTCGCCGATCGCGTAATCCGCCCCACTATCGCACTCCTGTCGCGTATCACGCGTCATTTCCCCGCCGTGCACATGACCTTCGGCGCGATCAACGAAGTCTCGACGCTGACCGGTTACCAGGCGTTGATTGCTCGCACTGACTCATCGCGCGACCGCTCTGACAGCCCGCGTCCGCTGTTGACCATTATTCTCGAACGTATCATCAAGGATGAACGCCGGCACTATGCTTTCTATTTCAACCAGGCGCGGCGCCGGCTGCGCGCGCCGGCCGCGCAACGGCTGACCGCGTTCCTCGTGCGGCATTTCTGGACCCCGGTCGGCGTGACGGTGCGCGGCGATCCCGCGATGCGCCGCGTGTGCGCGTACCTGTTCCCGGGCGAGAGCGGCGTCGAGCGTCTTTCTGGAGTCGATCGATCGATCGCGCGCCTTCCGGGCCTTCAATGGTTCGACCTCGGCGCTCGCTACGCGCGCCGCGTTCAGGCAGATGAGCAACGAATCTTCATTCCCACCGCGGCTCGATCCAGCGGCTAGTCTGGCGCGTCGCTTGCCGGCTTGCGCGAATTTCCAGTATTTGGATTGCATGTTCACCGGGATCGATCATGTCGCAATAGTCGTCCGCGAGCTTGAAGCAGCGATTGCGAGTTACTCGCGCGCAGGATTCACCGTCGTTCGCGGCGGCAAACATCCTATCGGCAGTCACAACGCGCTGATCGCGTTCACCGACGGCACCTACCTCGAACTGATCGCATTCTTCGAACCGAAGAGCGGGCATCCCTGGCAAGCGGCGCTCGAGCACGGCGGCGGAATCGTCGATTTTTGCATGAGCACCGACAATCTTGCGGCGGACGTCGATGCGATGCGCCGCGCGGGCGCGAAGATTGGCAATCCGTCGCCACTGACGCGCGATCGTCCCGACGGCTATCACTTGAGTTGGGTGCTCGCGATTCCCGCACCTCCTTTCAACGGCCAGATTCCATTCCTGATCAAGGATGACACTCCGCGCGACGAGCGGGTCCCGCGCGAGCGTTCGCATCCTAACGGCGCTACAGGCATCCACACACTGTTGATCGCGGTGAATGATCCTGGCGTCACCAGCCGCTACTATGCGCGCGTGCTTGGACGACCCGGCGCGCCGGTCCAGCGCACGGATCTCGAAGCGGCGGGCGTTGCGTTCACGATCGGCCCGAATGAGTTGCAGTTGCTCGCGCCGAAAACCGAAAAGGGACCGCTGACGCAATGGATTGGCGAGCACGGTCAATCGGCGTTCGAGTTGGTCCTCGCCAACGCAGTCCCTGGCGCGACGACGCTCGACCCCGCGCTCCTGCAGGGCGCCCGCATAAGGATCGAGTGATCGCGTTGTAGTAACATCGCCACTCGCGATGGTTCCCTCGGGCAAAATTCCTCGCATCGTCGTCGCGGCGACTGCCAGCGGAGTCGGCAAGACTACCGCGACTGTCGCGCTGATGGGTGCGATGCGCGCGCGGGGTCTCAAGGTCGCGCCGTTCAAATGCGGCCCCGACTATCTCGATCCCACTTATCACGAACGCGCCGCCGGCGTTCGATCGCATAACCTCGACGGCTGGATGATGAATCGCGACGCGGTGGCCGCGACCTTTGCGCGCGCGTCCGCCGGCGCGGATATCGCGGTGATCGAAGGGATGATGGGGCTGTTCGATTCGGCGACGCCGACTGGTGAAGAAGGCTCGACCGCTCAGATTGCGAAATGGCTCGACGCACCGGTGATCCTCGTCACCGACGCCTCAGGGGTCGCGCGCACGATCGCGGCGGTAGCGGCGGGTTTCGTGCGCTTCGATCCCGCGGTCCGCGTCGCCGGCATGATCTGCAACCGCGTCGGTTCGCGCGGGCATCTTGACTTGCTGCGCGCCGTCGAGCCCGAGGTGCCGATTGTCGGTGGATTTCCCGCCGCTGCGGATCTCGCTTTTCCCGAACGCCATCTCGGCCTGCTGATGGCCGACGAGTCGAATGTGCCGCAACGGCTAATCGACGGATGGAGCAGGCTTGCGGCCGAGTGGCTGGACCTGGACGCGATCGTCGAGATTGCACGCACCGCGCCCGCACTCGAAGCCGGCGGTGCGTCCGAGCTGAAACAAGTCGATTCTAACTCGCAGCCGCGTTGCCGAATCGGAATCGCCCACGATGCCGCGTTTCATTTCTACTATGAAGACAATTTGAATCGTCTCCGTTCGCTCGGTGCCGACCTCGTGAACTTCTCGCCAATCCGCGATCGCGAGTTGCCGGAAGTCGACGGACTCTATTTTGGCGGCGGCTATCCCGAGGCCTTCGCGCGCGAACTGTCATCGAACACCGCGATGCTCGGCGCAATCCGGGGCTTCGCAGCCAGCGGCGGCGTGATCTACGCTGAATGTGGCGGCTTGATGTATTTGACGGACGCCATCCGAACGCTTGACGGCGCGCGATGGCCGATGGTGGCGATCATTCCCGGAGTCGCGGCGATGGCTGAGAGACTTCAGGCGATCGGCTACGTCGAGGTCGAGACGCGCGCGGACTCGATTCTCGGTCCGGCGCATGCGCGATTTCGCGGCCATCAGTTTCGCCACTCGACACTCGAGGATGCCGACAGCGGCGATCGGATCGATCGCATCTACAACGTGGCGCCGCGATGGGGTGGCACTCGGTTTGCTGAAGGCTATCGCGTCGGAAACGTTCTCGCGTCGTACGTCCACGCGCATTGGGCGTCGAATCCCTCGATCGCGGAAGCTCTTATTCGCTTATGCGTTCGATCGCGCCTCGCAAGACAACCGGCTGCGTAGCGTCTAGAATTGCCGCATGAGCACCGACCGTCCAGAGCAGCATCGTGGCAAGGACCGCGCGAAAATCCCCGGCGATTTTCCCGCCGCGCCACTCACGCTCGAAGGCTACAGCATCCTCCATCAGATGTTCCGCGTGCGGCGGCGCGAATTGCGGGCCCTTGACGGTGCGAAGCGCGACGCCGCCATCGCGGCCGCGGCGAAGATGTTCACAGAGATGGCCCGGCGCGAGGATGGTGAGACCGCGCTTTTTTCAGCGATTGGGCATAAGGGCGATCTGACGGTCGTGCACTTCCGGCGCAGCTTCGACGAACTCGGTCACGCAGAACACGAGGTCGCGGCCCTCGCACTCAGCGACTACCTCGAACCGGTCACATCATATCTGTCGGTGATTGAAATCGGCCTCTACGAAGCGACGGTCGCGCTTTATCGCAAGCTCGTCGAGAATGGCGTCGGGCCGCATTCGCCCCAATGGAAATCTGAAATCGAGTCCGAGCTTGCTCGGCAGCGTGAAAAGATTTCGCCGCGGCTATTTCCGAAAATCCCCGGGCGGCCCTACCTGTGTTTTTATCCGATGGATAAGAAGCGCGACGGCGCCGACAACTGGTATCGGTTGCCGATCGAGGATCGCCAGCGCCTGATGCACGACCATGGGATGGTCGGGCGGCGTTTCGCGGGCGAGGTAACGCAGATTATCTCGGGCTCGATCGGCTTCGACGATTGGGAGTGGGGCGTCGATCTTTTCGCCGACGATCCGATCGTGTTCAAGAAGCTCGTCTACGAGATGCGCTTCGACGAGGCCAGCGCGTCGTACGCGAAGTTCGGCCCCTTTTATGTTGGCATCCGCGTCGAGCCCGCTGCGCTGGGCGAACTCTTTCCGATCTGATCGAGAACTCGCGCACCAGCGCTTTGCGCGAGGGCTTTCCCGTCCTCGGCGTGCGATAGTTCTCACGCGATGGCTGGAGTACCCGCGTCCTCGGCTCGCAATTCCGTCAGTTCGCGGCTCGCACGCGGCAGAAACACCAGCCCGATCAGAGCGTTGCACAACATGAAGGTGAGTTGCGCGGCGAGGCTGTAGGCGACGATCTTCGCCGGCGACGCGTTGGCCGAGAAGAACAGCAGCCACGCCGCCTGGCTGGTGCCAAGATGGGCCACCGAAATAGGCAGCGCCGCGGCCAGGAACACCAGCGGCAGGAACAGCATCAGCTTCACGAACGGCACCGCGATTCCGTAAAGCGCCAGAGCGTAGTATTGCGCGACGACTGACGCGAGAAACGTCGGCGCCTTGATTGCCAGCACCGCCAGGTAGTCGAGCGGGCGCGCCTGGATGAAAGTCGCGAGCAATGCGCCCGCTCTTCCAGTCTCGACCCAGTTGCGAATCCGCGCGCTGCGCCGGGCAACCGCGAAGAAAATCATGATTCCCGCAAGGAGTGCCCACGCCGCGATGTACACGACCCGAAGAATCGCGACGATCCTCATCTGCGCATCGCCGACCGGGGTGTAAAAGATCACACCCAGCGTCGAGAACAGAAAGAGCTGGTAAATTTCGAGCATCGCGATGAACAGCACCGAGCTCAGCGCGCTCAGGAAGGTGACGCCGGCCTTGCGATGCAGATAGTAGGCCACGCCGCCCTGCGCGAGGCTGGTGTTGATCAGCGCCAGCACGTACATGCTCGCGCGAATCGGCAGGATGTCGCTGTATCGCATGCGCGCGTTGAAGCGTCGCACCACCCAGGTCAGGCACGCCGAATCGATCGCGCAGTAGAACAGCGAATACGGCATGAACACTGCCAGGAACTCGAGGATCGGCACCTGCGACAGACCTTGCTCGACTTTGCGAATCGGGATGCGCCAAAAGATCAGCGCAAAGATCGCGAGGGTGCCGAGATACGGAAGTGCCTTGCGCCAGAGCGGTGTGGCGCGCTCAGCCGCGACGTCATCGCGCGGCGTATCACTCGAACCGGGGACGGTCCCGGCGCTCATGCGTCGTGCATCCTGACTGCGGCGGTGCCCATCAGCACCTGCTCGCCGCGCTGATTGTCGACATGTATCTGCAACTCGGCGCGATTCGCATTCGAATCGACGGAAACGATTTTCACGTGCGAGGTCAAGGTGTCGCCAAACAGCACCGGCCGGGTGAGTGACACCTCGATACGCCCGCCGCGAACGAAGCGCATGCCGAAATTGTCGGCGAGGAATTGCGCGATTATCGCGATAGTCTGCGCGCCGCCGGCGATCGGTGCCGTGAATCCAGCTTTGCGCGCCGCGTCCTGGTCATCGTGGATGCCGCGCGGCGGGCGCCGCCGAACTGGCAGCTCGATACCGTCGTGGTAGGCTTTCGTCGCGGCCGCATCGAGCAGGTAGGGCGTCGAAACCAGCTCCGCGCCGATTCGAATCTCGCGCGGCGCCGCGCTCATTGCATCTCCCCCTTGTCGTTCAGCAGCACCGAGGTAATCGCCTGGCGCACCAGCAGTTGATTCGTCACCGCGTCGCGCGCTTCGTACTCCAGCGTGAAATAGAACTTGCCGCGCTTGTGATAGGTCGCCGTGATCTTGCCCTCGGCTTTAACCGCCTGCCCGACGCGCATCGGCTCGTGAAATTCGCACCAGTGCTTGGCGTGCACACCGCCTTTGCCGCCTTTCAGATGAGCCGCGATAAGCAACGCGTAATCCGGCAGGCGCATTGTGGGCGACACCATCGCGTTCGGATTGCGTTCATCGAGGATGAATTCAGGACTGGCCGCCTTGACCGCATCCGAAAATGTACGCGCGCGCTCCGGCGTGACGACGTACAAAATCGGACCGAGGCGCATACCCTCGTGGAGGTTCTCGGGGCACATCGGGAGTCTCAAGTCTTCGCTCATCGTACCGATTGAACGACCTTAGCAGGCGTGCAAGATTCGGCGAACCGCGGATTTTCAGTAAAATGGCAACTCACAAAGTCGACTATGCGCGCAAGGCGCGAATACATCTTAGCAAGGCCGATCCGATCCTCGCACGGATAATCGCCGAGGTCGGTCCGCTCGGAATCCAGCCGCGGCGCGAGCGCTTCCAGGCACTCGCGCGGGCGATAATTTTCCAGCAGCTCGCAGGCGCGGCCGCCAACGCGATCTACGGCCGTTTCGTCGCGCTGTTCCCGGATGCGGAATTTCCTACGCCGGAACAGGTGCTCGCCAAGACGGATGCCGAACTGCGCGCTGTGGGCCTCTCGGAAAAGAAGGCGCTCTACATAAAGGACCTCGCCGCGCACATCCGGGACGGCAAGCTCGACTTCCACCGGTTCCACAGAATGACCGACGAGGAAATCATCGAGCATCTCATCATGGTCAAAGGGATCGGCAGATGGACCGCCGAGATGTTCCTGATGTTCAACCTCGGCCGGCCCGACGTGATGCCGGCCGACGATCTCGGCGTCCAGAACGCAATCAAGCGTCACTACCGGATGCGCAAACGGCCAAATCGCAAGCGCCTGATGAAGCACGCCGAGCGATGGCGTCCCTACCGAACGGCGGCAGCCTGGTACCTATGGCGCAGCCTCGACATCGTGCTCCCCGACGGCGGCACCAAGCCACCCGCAAAAAAGGTCGCGAAGCGCAAGAAGCGGTAGGACTCATCCGAGAGTCGTGACAGTTCTTATCCTGGAAGCTTCGCCGACTTGGGCAGGTCTGGGTTCATGTAATCCCAGGGTTGAGCGCTCGCAGTGTACACGTCCCGGCTGGGGCGAAAGACGCTAGGGTCGTCCAGGCTGCCGACTCGAATCGAGACGAACTCAGCGCCGGCACCGAAGAGAGTTGATCCACAGTCGCCGCAGAACGCACGCCTGGTGAAGCGCCCACTGTCGGCCTTGACCTTGAAGTACCCTGGACTTCCTTGGGTAACCCTGAAGGATGCTGTGGAAACGCCAAGGACTGGGGCATAAGCACTCCCCGTTTCACGTTGGCAATCCCGACAGTGACAATTCACCGAATAGAGCGGTTCCCCGTCAGCGCGGTAACGAATAGCGCCACACGCGCATCCTCCAGAAAGCGAAATAAGCATTTCGATACTCCTCTACTGCTCTTGTCATTCGGCGAGCATCGGGTTTGGTTTCGGGAAGCCCAGGTTTGTCAGTGACTCGTCGAGAGCTTTGGCATCTTCGGAGGCGGATGGATCGCGCTCGGTAATCGCCTCGAGGCGGCGGCGCATCTCCTTTAATTCTTTGTAGAGATTGCCGGTCAGGCTCGCGATCACTACGAAGCAAATCCATGGGACTGCTACCAGCGCGATAATCGTAATCGCGATCATTACGCGGGATTTCGACTCGGCGGCGCTGTCGATCGCTATCAGCGCGGCATCGTCGAGGCTCATCAGGTCGGCCACCGTGGCTTGCAGATCGCGCAGCTTCGGCTCGAGGCTGTCGTCAGTTGGCGACGCGGTGCGCATCGCATCGAACAGCGGGCGCGCCTCGTTGGCGATTTTCTCGATGTCCTCCGCTTGCTCGGGGTTTTCGATATGCTGCCGCGCGGCCTCGATTTCAGAAATAAATCCGCGCTGCTGATCCATTACGATTTGCGACGCGTCGGCCTGCGTGCGTCCCCAATCCATTTTGTACAATGCGGTTTCCATCCCTTCCGCCGCGCGCGCAGCCGCATCCTCATTGTCGTATATTTGCTGGGGCAAGGCACCGAACAAATGAAACCCACTCGCAATGACCGCGGCGACGATCAACAGAATCGCCGGCGCGAGCGCGGCCATGAAGCGGAGCTTGGTCACGATAGTCAGGTTGTTCATGCGGTTTTCCCGTGGTTGTTCCAAAGGATGCCCGCGGCGGATGAGAAAACGCAACGCCCGATGTGACGTAGTTGCCGCGATATGCAATAATTCGCGCGATGAACTTTGCCGATCGCCTTGCAGATGCGTCGCGTCTCAAAGACAGCGTCGTGGTGCTCGGTATCGATCCCCAACTCGACGCATCCGGCGCTCCGGGAGTCCCTGCCAATTACACCTTGGCGCGCTTCTGCTGCGAAATCGTCGAGGCATGCGCCGGGTCCGCGATTGCGGTCAAGCCGCAGCTCGCGTTTTACGAAGCACGCGGGCTGGAAGGGATGCGCGCATTTTGCGAGGTCGTAAAGACGGCCCGGCGGCTAGGGCTGATTACGATCGCGGATGCGAAACGCGGTGATATCGGCACGACCTCGGCCGCATACGCGGAGGCTTTTCTCGGCGATGGTGATTTCGCCTGCGACGCCGTGACCGTGAATCCCTACCAAGGCAGCGATGCGCTGATGCCGTTTATCGCGAAGGTGAAAAATGGCCGCGGCGTGTTCGTGCTGGTAAAGACCTCGAATCCCTCGTCGGGAGAATTTCAGGATCTCAACGCACCCAGCCGGCCGATCTGGGAGTCGGTTGCGGCGCGCGTGAACGGTTGGGGCGACGACTTTATCGGCGCAAGCGGGCTCAGCTCCGTCGGCGCGGTGGTCGGCGCGACGTATCCAGTAGAGGCGCGGCGCGCGCGAGAGCTGATGCCGTCGGCGACGATCCTGGTGCCGGGATACGGCGTGCAAGGTGGGACGGCGGCGGACGCGGTCGCGTCGGCGCGCGCGGACGGGACGGGATTCATCGTAAATGCCAGCCGCAGCCTGATGTACGCGTACCAGAAGAAAGAGGGCGCCAAGCCCGTCGAGGCCGCGGCGGAATATGCCGAGGCGATGCGCAAGGAAATCAACGCGGCGCTCGCCGCGCGCCAAACTGAAAGCCTGGCGCGTACCGCGTAAGAATTAATCGAATGTGAAACCCGCGGTGGGTTTCACGCTTCCTTCGGCAGGGTTGAGCCCTGCACCCAGTGAACTTACTTTGCGGGGTTTTTCAGATTCGCGGCAAGGAACTTGACGCTGCGATTCCATGCGTCCTGCGTGTCGGCCGCATTGTACCAGGTGTCGAGCCCGGGGAAATTGAAGGCGTGATTCGCGCCTGCATAGATTTTCATTTCGTGCGGACGTTTGTTTTTCGTCAGCAGATCGTCGAGCGTATGCGCCATTGCCACCGGCACCACCGAGTCCTTGTCGCCGTGCAGGATCAGCGTCGGCGGCATCGTTTTCGCCCCACCTTGCAGGGCCTTGGGAAGTCCG
>Ga0209333_1001681_pt1 | contig 10390 bp, 7 predicted proteins | sample BlaSpr_A8_OM2_O3_FD_187982 | JGI IMG/M metagenome (GOLD analysis project Ga0209333, IMG submission 187982) | Forest soil microbial communities from Thunder Bay, Ontario, Canada - Black Spruce, Ontario site 2_A8_OM2_O3 (SPAdes) (version 2) | ecosystem: Environmental > Terrestrial > Soil > Boreal...
GAAGGCGCCGCCTCCATTCTGGATCGCGACGCCGCCATCTTGATGCAACGGTGGCTGGAGCGGGTGGAAGCGGTAGAAGAATTGGCCGCCCTTCCGATTGCGAAGGAAGAACGCACCAAGTATCTTCCAGCGATGATAAGAAGCATTACTGCACGGCTGCGCGGCACCCGCGATATAGAGGCGATCGACAGCGCCGCCCCCGAGGCCGTGGCGCACGGACAATGCCGCTATCGCCAAGGCTATACGGCACCCCTGATCGTGCAGGAGTCACGACTTCTGCAGGTCAGCATCTTCGAGACGATCCAACGTAACCTGTCCACCGTGGATTTCACCGCGGTGTTACCCGATATTATGATTATTGCGGATGAGGTGGACTCTCAGTTGAAACAAACCATCGACAGTTTTCTGACAATGCAGCGGGAAGGAGTAGCTGTAACGTCCGCTCGGAACCCACCTTCTTAACCAAACAAATTGACGAGTGCGTTGGCGGGGCCCGAGCGGAGCCGCAGAGAAGGCGTCCCGGTTCGGCCCCCTCTTCTGGGGATTTGTGATTCCCCGCAGCGCCCTTGCTCCTGTTGTTGATTCAACAGACGCCTTCCCCTTACCTCAAAAGCAAGGAACTTCCGGCAACAAAACACCTGGGGACTGTAGCGTCCGCCGAAACTCCCCAAAGACCCTCCTCCTCTGGTTACTTTGGGAACCTCGGCCAACCGCCTCTGCCACGGTACGATACCCCTAAAGCTTATGAACAAAATTGCCGTCCTGTACGATGCGGGGCAGGCGGTGCTTTCCACCTTTGACTTGGACGAGGTGTTGCAGCGCATCCTGGCCATCGCGCACGATTATTTTCACCTAAGAAATGTGGCGATCGTCCTGCTCGACCAGCAGTCGCAGGAGTTGTACGTCCGCTCGCAGATCGGCTGGGACGAGGGTCAAGACAAGGCCCGGTTGTCCTTGGGGCAGGGAATCGCCGGAACCGCAGCGCTCAAGAAACAGCCCGTTTACGCGCCCGACGTCACCCGGGACCCCCGCTATTTCTGTTCCGCCAAGTCCACGCGCTCCGAGCTCGCTATTCCTTTGATGGTGCGGGATGAAGTGGTGGGCGTGCTGGATTGCCAGAGCGACCGCGTTGACCATTTTGACCCCGAAACCATCGATCTGCTGACGCTGTTCTCCACCCAGGCGTCGATCGCTTTGCAAAACGCTCGCCTCTACTCTCTGGAGCAACAACGGGCGCGGCAACTGCAAGCGATTAACGCCATTGCCCAACAAACCACGGCCGTTCTTGACCTGGAAGAGTTAATGCGCAGAGTCTGCCAGCTCATTCAAGATGCGTTCCGCGTCTCGCATGTTTCACTCTTCTTGCGCGAAGATCACGACCTGGTACTGCGGGCTCATCACGGAATGCTCACTCCCAATATTGCGGAAGGTGGCCGGTTCGCGGCGACGCAGGAGCCTTGGGCGAGCATCCTGGCCGATAGCCGTACTTCGATGGAAAGAGATCTTGCCAGCGCGCCGGGAAAGAAGTTCTTTGCGGAATCGGCTTCGCGTATGTGCATCCCCCTGGTTTCGTTCGGACAGACGCTGGGAGTGCTCGCTCTGGACAGCGCCAAATCGGATGCATTCCGCGACGGCGATCAGCAGTCGCTGGAATCGGTCGCCGATATCTGCGCCACGGCCATCCAGAATGCTCACTACGTTGACCGTGTAAAGCAGCTGGCTTACCTTGACGGCCTCACGGGCATTTTCAATCGGCGCTTCTTCGAACTGCGCATCATGGAAGAAATCGAGCGCGCCCGGCGGGGCGGCTTGGGTATGGCGGTCATCATGGCCGATATCGATCAGTTCAAACGGCTTAACGACGAGTTCGGACACGTTCTGGGCGATGAAGTGCTCCGCCAGGTTTCCTCGATGTTTCACCAGCAACTACGCAAGATCGATGTGGTATGCCGCTATGGGGGCGAGGAATTCGGAATTCTGCTGACTCAAGTCAACTGGGAGCAGGCTCTGGCCGTGGCCGAGAAACTGCGGAAGATGGTGGAGGGCTGGCAGTTTCCAGGCGTACCCCGAACCGTTACCATCAGCGCCGGAGCCGCTGCTTTTCCTGAACATGGAAAAACCCGCGACGAGTTAGTAAAAGCAGCGGATTCGGCCCTCTACGCCGCCAAGCAAGCGGGACGAAACCGAGTCTGCGTCGGCCCTATGGCTCGGACTAAGATGGCAGGCTCGTAATCGGGCACAATTACTCGCGTCAAGTCGCCATTCAACGCTAGATATCCAGCCAGTCTCCCTGCATCTGGCGGCGAAGTTTCTCCATCTCCAACTGCAGTTTCTCCCGGCTCTTTTGCAGGTCTTCCTGGACCTTAGGCTCCAGTTCCTGCCTCAACTTCTCTGCCTGTTCTCTCATTTGCTTTTGCTGGTCACACAGCGCCTTGCGCGCTTCCGCGGAGGCTTGGCGAGCTTCTTCCCGGGCCATCGTCGTCGCCAGTTCCATCTGCGGCCGGAGCTTGGCAATTTCGTTTTGCACTTCGCTCAACTCAGCCTGAGTCTCGGCATCCAGTTCGGGCGCATCGAGGCTCTCCTCAATCATCTCGCCGGAATCCTTGCGCTCGGGCAGAGTTAGCGTCAGAGTCTGCTCTTTCTTGTCGCGGATCACACCCACGCTCACCGATCCAGCGCTATGGGTATGTAAGGCATGCGTGAAGTCGCTGGTATCGTGAACCGGCTGGTCGCCAACGCGAGTGATCACGTCGCCGGCGCGCAGCCCGGCCTTTTCGGCGCGGCTTCCTTTTTCCACCGATCGCACCAGCACTCCCTTTCCGTTCTTCGCGCCAAAGAAGTCACCCAGTTGCGGCGTCAGATTCTCCACCATCAGGCCGCTGCGCATCGAGGAGTGCACCACCACGACTCCAATGTTCGGAACATCGAAGTCCGGCAGGTTGGGAATTGGCGGAATGTTCGGGATGGGAGGAATCTCGACATGAAAATTCTTGCCCCAGTCTCCATCCTTCATATCCATATGGGGAAATTCGCTCTTGCGGTCGCCGAGTTGCACTTTGATGGTCAGCGGCTGTCCATCGCGGCTTAGTCCAAGCACAACCACGCGCCCCGGCGGAGTTTCGTGGATCATCCGGTGCAGTTGCGCTTTGCTCTCGATGGCTGTTCCGTTCATGGTGAGAATGACGTCGTGCTCTTTGATCCCAGCCTTGCCCGCGGGGGCATCCTGGTCGACCATCGTAACCTCCACGCCCTGTTCTTCTTTCAGCTTCAGAGCGCCGAGCCGATCCGAGCTGATATCCATGATGTCCACGCCGAGATAAGCACTGGTGCCGGAATCTTCGCTGGGAATGCCGAACGGCTGCGCCGGCTCCACCGTCCATCTTTGTGCGGCTTGCGATCCGTTGAGCAGCAAAGGCAGCAAAGCAATCGTCAACATTTGTTTACGCACGGCAGCCTCCTGAAATTTCTTCTTGTCATCCTGAGGTGGGCGTTTTTTGCCCACCGAAGAGCCTGTCCCGAGCTTGCCGAGAGAATCTGGGCGAGCCGCGCGAATCCTCGGAGCCTGCCCTGAGAGAGCGCAAGCGACCGAAGGGCGCGTTCGGCTCGCGTCCTGGTTAATTTCCCCGCTTGAAGCAGATATCGCCGGTCGTCGTTCGAACTTTCAGCACGGGACCGCCTCCGTTTAACTTACCTTCCGCGTTGAGCGTTCTCGGACCCCACTGGTTGCCTTCGCTCGAAATGTGGATGTCGGGAAAGTCGGAAGTAATGCGGTGCCCATTGGCCAGGTCCACGCTGGCCCGCACCGAGATGGCAACGTCAGCCGCGATGTAGACGGTGATGTCGCCCGCAGAAGTCTCCAGCATGGAATCGCTGGGCGGAGCGCCGGTTTTTACCAGCTTCACTACGATCCCGCCTGCGCCTGTCTCGGCGCGCGCCGAGGGAACCCCGTACAGTTCGATTCCGCCACCACCCGTGTGGGCCTCGACGTGGCCCTTGGCAGACGCCAGATGGATGGTGCCTCCGCCGGTATCGATTTCCGCCGAACCGCCAATATCTCCCAGATCGATGCTGCCGCCTCCGGTTTCCGCTTTCACCTTACCGGTGCACTGCCGGACGTCAATCCCGCCCCCGCCCGTCTCGATACTGGCTCCCTGCGAGGCGGACATAATCTCGATACTGCCTCCGCCGGTTTCCGCAACGATCTTCCCATTGGCGTGGTGCACCTCGATGGAGCCGCCACCGGTATGCAAAGCAATCTCGCCGCTGATGGTTCCGACCTCGATGGCTCCGCCGCCCGTCTCTGCGCTGGCGCCCCCGCCAATGTCATCCAGGTGCATGCTGCCACCGCCACTCTGCGCGTCCACGTGTCCGGCCACTCCGGTGGTGTCAATGTCGCCGCCCTCGGTTTCGATCTTTACCAGGCTGATTTCCCGGGGAACGCTGATGGCAAATTCGCCCGAGAACTTGCGCGGGTGCCGGCCCTGCCAGTCGCCCACGATCCACGCCGTGTCTCCGCGCATGTACACGGTAAGCTTGTAGGACTCGAATTGGCGTTTGGCGTCCTGCTCGGAAGAAGTATAAGAACGGGTGTGAATGACGTAACTGATGCCCTGTTGCGAACCGCCTTTGACGATCACCGAACCCACATCTACCTTGACCCGCAGAGTTTTCACAGCCGCCAGCGTTCCGGCGACTTCCTGGCCCCAGACTCCGTCTCCCTCGCGGGAGATGTGTGTTTCCTGCGCTAAGGCCAGGGGTGCAAGCACAGCCAGCATGCAAACCAAGCCGACGAATTGTGGCGAACGCTTCAAAATAAGCACCTCAATTTAATAAATTCGCTTGTCATTCCGAGCAAGCGTTTTTTGCGCTGCGAGGAATCTGGGCGAGCCGCGCGAAGCGTCGCGCTCTTTGCGACGCAACAATCGCGCGTTTGGCTCGCTACCTTATCTCAATCAATCTCCGGCAACTGCGCCAGCATGGTGCGGGCCTGCGACTTGATGTAGGTGCTCTGGTCTTTCGCCGCCAGCGTCATCAACACCCCGCGCACGCTGCCATCCGCCTTCACCGGTTCGATCAAACGCAAAGCTTCGGTGCGCACTCCGGGGTTCGAATCGTTCACTAGAGCCTCTAGCACCGCGTCGCGCACGTGCACGTCATCTTTCACGAAACTGCCCAGACCGTCCAGAGCCTTCAGCCGCACTCCGGGATTCGTATCGTAGCGCAGCGCGTAGATCAGCGCATCGCGCACCTGCGATACATCGGGCTTCTGCGTCAGCAGATCCACCGAATCCATGCGCACGCCGGAATTGTAGTTGTTGCGCGCGGCAAACAGCAGCAGTTGCTGGATGCGCTGGTCATTCATCGATCCCTGCGTTTCCAGCGTGGAAACCGTGTCGTATTTGATGTCGATCTTATTCGTGCCCGGCTCCTGTGTAATGGAACGAATGCCGGTGATCGAAGCGTCGTTAGAAGCAGAAGCCGGAGCGGGACTCACACCCAAACCACTCGGCTGGTGAACGAACACCTTGTAGGAAGTTCCCACTCCACCGGCAAACCCGAGAATCAAAATCACCGATGCCAGAGCCGGCGAGAAGCGTACCTGCCGCAGCCAGTTCGCCGGATCGAACGCGAGACGATGCCAGAAGCGGCCCTGCTCGGCCGTTTCCAGAGCCTCTTGCAGACGCATACGCGATGCCGCCAGCAGATTCGGCGTCGGCTCCGCCGCCCGTTCCTGCGAGAGCAGCGCGTGGAACTCCTGCTCCGCCTTCAGTTCGGCGGCGCAGTCGGCGCAGCGCGCCACATGCTGCTCCAGTTCATGACGAGCGTCATCGGCCAGCTCGCCGTAAAAATGCAGCGTTATATTTTCCCGTACCCATTCGCATTTCATAACAGCAAACCCCGTTTCAAGGTTTCAAAGGTTTCAGAGTTTCAAGGTCTTTGAAACCTTGAAACATTGAAACTCTGAAACTTCTTCCTATCTCATATCCGCCAGCGCCCCGCGCAACTTCTGCGTAGCCCGAAACAACGTATTCTTCGCGGTCTCTTCCGTAGTATGCAAAATCTCGCCCACGGTGCGCAGCTTCAACCCGTGGTAATGCTTTAGCTCAAACACCATGCGCTCGCGCGGCGTCAGCTTTTCCAGCGCGCCGGAGATCCGCGCTTCCAACTGCCGCCGCATCAAATCGCGCTCCGGATTCGCCCCCGCGCGTCCGTCCGGCACCTGTTCGAGCAGGTTATACTCGCCGCCGTTGCCGTCTTTCGCCACTGGCGCATCTTCCTTGCGTACATTTTTCTTGCGCAAGTGATCCAGGCAAAGATTGGTGACGATGCGGTAAATCCACGTATAAAACGAGCACTCGAAGCGAAAACTTCCAATGTTCTTATAGGCCTTGAGGAAGGCGTCCTGATAAACGTCCTGCGCGTCGTGCTCGGCGCCGGTGAGGTGCAGCGCCAGCCGCAGCACCGCCTGATCGTAGTGGCGCACCAGTTCCTCGAAGGCGGCGCGGTTGCCGCGCTGCGCCTCGCGGATGAGGATCGTATCGTCGATGCGGCGTTCTTGCCCAGCCATGCGGCCCCGCACGGGGTCCTGGTGCTCACTGACTTGTCGCTCACTGACTTGATTCTCGCCGACTATGCAATCGCTGGCTTTCTCCACCCTGTCGCACTCTGTTCTGGAGTGGGCCCGTGTCCCAACCGCAAGTGTTACTGCCCAAACATCGGCCGGCATTGTCGTGTCATGTCCTATACCGCCCGGTGTCGATGCCGTACCCGGGCTTGCATAGGAATAGACGGTCAGTCAGCGGAACCGTGAGCAGGAATTATAGGCTGCCGGAAGAATTTAGTGGGGTCTAGGTGATTCTTTTGGAATGGGTTAGCAGGAAACAGAACAGTGGCACACAAGGCATTCGCCGGGTCTGGGTTGGCTATTCTGCGCGCGCTGCGTCTAAGCTTTATGAGACCAGCCTTCTGTCTGGTGACCATCGCTCTCGGACTGGCTTCGGTTTCCGCCCAGGTGGAAGGTTCAGGCGTCCTTGGGACGCGGTTGGCTCGTGGTGGGTATTCCCGCCAGTGAACTGGCGGGCTATTATCGCCAGTGCCTACGGCACCCATGTTCCGAGAAGGCCGCTACTCCGCCATCACGTTCCTTTCAATAACCACCTTCGAGTGCGCGGTCACGTCCTTGTGCAGCTTCACCGGCGCGGCGAACTCGCCCAGCGTCTTCATCCGCTCACGGAGTTCGATCTCTCTCCCGCTGGGTCCAACGGCATCAGCAGACGTTCACGGACCTCGTCGTCTTCCTTGACCAGTTCGGTCAGAGGCCGGCGAACCGGCTCCAGCGTGCCGTCCGGCCAGTAGATCGCGCCTCCACCCATGGGAATGCCTACTCCTCGAACCCCGGATTGAGAAAGATTCACTAGAGCGCGCAGATTCCACCACTCATCGGCCTCTTCGTGCGCGCCAATATAGAAGGGCGCGAAGGCGAAGGTATAAAGCTTCTTCGGTTGCGGAGCGTCGGTAAGCGCCCCCAGTCCCAACTGGACTGCTCCCGCTGAAACGCCTACGAAGACGGCGCCACCGTAGCGCCTTTTCAAAATCAGATCTTTCATGCCGTTGCGTTCGAACACCTGCCAGCCCCGCTCCACATCACCCCCGGCCAGCAGCACCAGATCGGCCTCCTCCAGAAAGAGTCTGTCTTTGTTCGCCAGCTCACTCGGGACCATCCGACAATTGGATACTCCCACCAACTCCATGGCGGCAACGAACAACTCGTAGAACTCCGCGCGGTCATTGTTGGATGCGCCGATGTACGCCGCTTTGGGATCGCCGGAGGGCAGGCTCGCCCGAATTCCGCTGGTTACGCGGTTATCGTCAGCCTGCGAAAAAAGCAACTGACTGTCCGCCAAAAGATAAAGCGGCGAGATCAAGGGCGTTTACCTTTCCTACAGATTCACCGGCACGGAGACTCGCCCAGCGCCTACCGCGGTTCGTAGAGTTGGTCTGGCCGCGGTCCAGGCGGATTCCACGCGAAACAAATCGTCGAACCGCGAGTATATACTCGCATCCGGCGACCTCGCAGCGGCCGCCGGAGAGAGACCAATGGGAAACCGATTCGCACAGAGCTGTTGGGTGTACTTCTTAATCGCACTGATAACTTTTCTCTACCAGCCTGGCCAACTCACAGCCCAAGCCGGTTCTGCGAGCAACTCGCTCACTGACGCACAGATCCGCGACAAAGCCAAGGGCCTGCTGCGGCAGATGACTCTCGAGGAGAAAATCGCCCAACTATCGCAGCTTCCCGGCGATCCTCCTCCCGAATTCAAGGAAAACGTGACCCAGCCGGTAGAGGAAATCCTCAAGCAGGTCGGCGCGGGTTCCATTCTTTGGGTTTCCGATCCCAAGGAGATCAACCGCCTGCAGCACGTGGCAGTCGAACAATCGCGGCTGCACATTCCAGTCCTCTTCGGGCTCGACGTGATTCACGGTTACCACACCATCTTCCCCGCGCCAATCGCCATGGCCTCCTCGTGGGATACGAAGATGGTGGAAGCCGCGCAAGCCGTGGCCGCGCAGGAGGCTCGAGCCGCCGGAATTCAGTGGACCTTTGCCCCCATGGTTGACATCGCCCGCGATGCTCGTTGGGGGCGCATGGTCGAAGGCGCGGGAGAAGATCCTTACCTTGGAGCCGCCATCGCCCGAGCCCAGGTGTTGGGATTTCAAGGCCAGCAGTTAGGCGCGCCGGATCGCGTGCTGGCTTGTCCCAAGCACTTCGCCGGATACGGCGCGGCCGACGGAGGACGTGACTACGATTCCTCCTACATTCCGGAAGAAGAAATGTGGAACGTCTACCTCCCGCCTTTCAAAGCCGCCGTCGATGCGGGCGCCGGCAGCCTGATGAGCGCATACATGGATCTTAACGATGTCCCGGCCAGCGGCAACCGCTGGCTCCTGCATGATGTGCTGCGCGACTCCTGGAACTTCCAGGGCTTCGTGGTGAGCGATGCCTTCGCGGTCCGCAGCCTGAGGATTCACGGCTATGCCCGCGACCCGCAGGACGCTGCCCACAAGGCCTTCACCGCCGGCTTGAACATGGATATGGCCAGCGGCACTTACCTGAAATACCTGCCAATAGAGCTGCAGCAGGGACGCATGTCGATGCAGCAGATTGACGATGCCGTGTTGCCGATTCTTGAAACCAAGATTCGCCTGGGATTATTCGAACACCCTTATATCGACGAAGCGAACATCGAAAAAACACTCAACGATCCCGCGCATCAACAACTGGCGCGCAGCGTCGTGCAACGCTCGGTAGTGTTGCTGCGCAACCACGGCGCATTGCTGCCTCTCGACAAGAGCGGCAAGACGATCCATTCCATCGCAGTGATCGGCCCGCTCGGCGATGCCCAGAGTGACCTTCTCTCGATGTGGGGCGCGATCGTGAAGCCGGGTCCCACGGTCAGCATTTTGCAGGGCATTCAGGAGAAGGCCGGTTCCGCCATCCGCGTCGCATTCGCACACGGGCCGAACCTCCGCCGCGACATCCCTTCCCCTTTCGAGGGCTTCAAGGTAACAGCGGCGATGAAGGAACAACCAGCGCAGACTGCGCAAGAAGCGCAGCAAGCCACAGAAGACGCAGTCGCCCTCGCGCGGCAGAGCGATGTAGCCATACTTGTGCTGGGTGAGATTGATTTGATGAGTGGCGAATACGCTTCGCGGTCTTCGCTGAAGCTTTCCAACGGACAGGAAGAACTGCTGGAAGCGGTTTCTGCCACCGGCAAGCCCGTCGTGTTGGTGCTCATCAACGGCCGTCCGCTCGATATTTCATGGGCCGCTGAACACGTCCCGGCCATCCTCGAAGCCTGGTATCCCGGTAGCCAGGGCGGTAACGGAATCGCCGATGTGTTGTTCGGCGACGCCAATCCTTCAGCTCACCTGCCCGTAAGCTGGCCGCGCAGCACCGGACAGCTTCCTCTCTATTACAACCACAACCTCACGCAAAACCCGGAGACCTCGCCCGACTTCAAATCGCGCTACTGGGATGTTCGCAGTACCCCGCTCTATCCCTTCGGTTACGGCCTCAGCTATACGACGTTCTCTTTCGACAATTTGAAAGTAACTCCAACGGCACATGCCGGAGGCACGATTGAGGTCTCAGCGGACGTGACTAATACCGGCAGCCGCACCGGCGATGCCGTGGTCCAGCTTTACATCCACCAGCGCGCCGGCAGCGCCTCTCGTCCAGTGCGGCAATTAAAGGGATTTGAGCGCGTGGCCCTGGAGCCGGGCGCTAAGCGTACCGTACATTTCACCCTGGGAAAAGACGAATTGCAATTCTGGAGCCCGGCCGAAAAAAAATGGGTCGTCGAGCCCGAGCAGTTCGACGTGTGGGTGG
>Ga0209333_1001682_pt1 | contig 10383 bp, 8 predicted proteins | sample BlaSpr_A8_OM2_O3_FD_187982 | JGI IMG/M metagenome (GOLD analysis project Ga0209333, IMG submission 187982) | Forest soil microbial communities from Thunder Bay, Ontario, Canada - Black Spruce, Ontario site 2_A8_OM2_O3 (SPAdes) (version 2) | ecosystem: Environmental > Terrestrial > Soil > Boreal...
CGATATCATGCGTACCGTGGTCAAGGATGATGGGTATGTTATGTTCCCACCTGTCATCGTTCTGAATGCCGAGTAGTTGCATTCAGTTATATCGAAGTCGATTTCTCGAAGGTTGATCATCTGCGGCATCATGCTGGTGAAGGAGGGGTAGAAATTTTGCTTGAATGCAAAAAAGTGGTTGTTCTCTCCTGTATCGAATGAGAGATATAAATATTCGACCAATCCTTCTTTCGTTCGTAGTTTGTGTTTCCCTTTCCCGTCGAGTATATTGGCGGTTTTCTCGCCTTTCAATGCACGGAAGAAACTGGTTCCTTCATCGAGGCTCCTGATCTCAACAATCCTGTATAGTTCACGAATCGCAGTCCAGCAGAACTGTTTGCATAGTGTGATCAGTTTAGGGTTGCCTCGAACGTTGAGTTTTATCGTTGCTGCTTTTATTTCGTATGGTAGTAGGTGCAGGGGGCAGGTGGTGATTGCACTGTGTGTCGTGTAGGTAGTCTATATGGTGCAAATGAATATGTTTGCTTACCTTCCACTGTCTTTTTGTGAATTATCTTTAGTGCTCATGTTGTTGTATCGGATTTAGTGTGTTTTTTGATGTTGTTCGAGTTGTATGGCACGTCACGTGACTTCAATTCAATATGTCCATGTCTCTATTGGTAAATATACAGATCCATGTGATAGCAACCGATTTACTCGTCAATTCACAAGACTATGAGTAAGATAATGCATTCAACACTGAACCAATCGGAGTCTATAGTGACGCGAGCCAGTTTTGGAAGTTGTGTGGCTGATCTTCGATACCCTCTAGTCACGGTGGGTGCTGGTAGTCGATGCTAGTCCGATAGTGATGATTCCAGGTGTAAATTAAGGCTCAATTTGGGCTTTTAGAGTAGTGGTTTAAGTATTAAAAAGCCGACTATAGACACGCCAATAATGTGGGAACAAATGGGGGAATTCATCGTTTCCCACTTGTCAGAATCACTCTTTGTTTTGTATATAGGTCACTTGTGATATTTATTTCATAATAATATCTCATTCCTGCAGCAATGATAAGCATAAGACAATTCCTATAGCGGAGCCACTGGACCAATCTCCATTTAGGATGATGCGTCACAACGTCACAGCGATCGCGTTATGTTTGGAAACGACCATAAATTGTTCGAAGAGAATCAGATTGCCTAATGTAAATTTCAAATGGGATATCGAAGCACTATAGCGGCAAGGATTATTAGTTACACAACCCACATGGCAAGAGGGCATCACTCCAAAAAGGCATGTGCTGCAGGAGAAAAGTCGTACTAAATATACACTTGCTAGGTTGCACAACTTCAGCAGACCCATCGAGAACCATTTCAACACCGACAAGCAAGATACGTACAGTAACGGCAAGAAGAGAAAGCTCTCAAGTCTTGTCAAAAGGGAAGGCCCTCCCTGTCTTCCTCCTCTCCACGATCAATCCTCCTTCGCTTTTGCAGCCGAGCGGCTATGCGATGCTCAGCAGCGTCACGGCGTACACGTCGCGCCTCTCGATCCAATTGGATCGGTGCAATAGTGTTGTTATTGTCACGGGACCATACACGAGCGTACCGCTTATGAGCGCTTCGGCGGATGTTTTTCCACAGGTCAAGGCGGAAAGAGTCGATGTCGAGGACAGTATGATATTCATCGGTGTCAATCGGGTGATTATAATGCGTCTTAACGAGAGCTTTCCAAACTTCCGTGAGTTCTTCGTTAAGGTCAGCGAGTTCCTCCCTCGATGAAGAAGGAACGAGCGACTGTTAATATATCAGTATCAATAAAGCATATTCTATTAGCGACACTCACCGCTGTGATTGTCTGGTCACCGTCAACGCTGGGCCAGTGGATTTCGATCTGGCAGCTAAACACCCCTCCCCAACAATGACCCGCAAACGTAATCGGCCCCCATGCATCGAACATGATATCGTCCCATCTGCTCCCCTCTACAAATGACTCAGCCGAATCCCAATCGTTGGCCTTGTCTGGCAAAGCGTAGGGCGGGGTCTCGTCGATGTTGAGGATGATCCCTGCGATCACGGACGGATCGTTGAAGAACGTCTTCATCTTGCGCCGTACCTCATTGCGCGATTGCGAGTTGGATATCTCGACGGCGAGGAGGATACCCGAATCGTCTGAGATGGCACCATCGGGCGTCACCCAGAGTTTCGTCGGGAGGACACCGTTCCCGTGCGTTTCGTGGTAGATACACGTGAGACAATTCGTGTCGTACTTCCAGAAACCGCCGTATCGGGACTGAAGGCTTTCCATGACAGGTTCGAATATCTTGCGGAGCGTACGTGCTGCGTATTCGTGAGTGTCGGACGCCATCGTAATGACGATAGAATGCGTGCTCGAGTTGTAGTCAACCCTGATAGGTAAAGGTTAACGGGCGCGTGAACGATAAGGGAATGTCGTTGATTACCTAACCCGCGAATTCTCCAAAAAGCGTTCTACTTCCGGAAGACTATCCAAGTCAACACCATCCAATGTCTGTTCAAGCATTTAAATGCCATGAGAATGCTAGATCCACAGGACTGACCAACACAGTGGTTTGATCCGGCTGCATCCTAAGGGCTTCCTTAAGCTTTTGGATGACGGAGTGTTCATCACTTGGTCGTGGGACAACCCCGTTTATCCCAGCCTTAGCTGTAGCGGAGGAGTTGCCTTCAGCTATATTAGTGGATAGTGATCTCCTGCTGGGGGGGTTTGCTGGGGCACGCCCACGCTGTGCTGGGTGTTGATCTACATAGGATATTTTTGATAGAGGTATGTGGTGTGGTGCTCTGTAACCCACTTGGGGAGTCTGACATATTGACATGGTGGGCAACATAGTTTGTTGGGTGTTGGTGGTTAGGATGATAGTGCACGTGTGAACAAATTTAAATCAGGCAGTTACTTTTTGGGACTGTAAAAATCTGTGGATGTCACTATAACACCAGTCAATGTACCACCTTTGGCCCAGCCTGACAAGCCTCTGGTTTCTCCAATAGGGATCTATGTAGTACATATCTACCATAAAGGTCTTTTTTGAATGCTGGAAACCTCTCAAAGTCTTGGCAGATGAGCAAGCAATTTCAATTGAGACTCCCAATTTGGATAAACTTTCTTTTTATGCCATGTTGTCACCACGTGTTTGGGACAACCCTCCTTGCACAGTCACGTTGGCATCATTTCAATCGTGCTATGACACATCCACTAAAATTATTCCGAGATATTTTCTCTCTGACCATTAGTTACACCCAGCTGAATTGCAGTTTTAGATTTTGCAAAACAATACAACCCAATATGAATTATCCTCCAGTTTGCCAGTATTTGAGCAACTGATACAATTCTGCTGCTTATCTGCTCAGCAGCTACTGTATGGCCCTATCATTATCACGAGGTGGAAAACCTTGATCTTCAAATTGATGGCACCTAAAACTTCTATACTATCCCTTCCCGTATGGAGGTAACGGTGGTCACGGCAGACCGCAGCGAATATAAAATTGCTACATATGTGCTAGCAATCTTTCTGCATATTTTTAAATATTTTAATTGGTATGTGATGGAGGCAAATCCTTCCGCAAATGTAAAATATGCTGTAAAATATGTGGTGGTCACATATGATTCAGACATATCCTGCATTTCTCATGTCCACAAAAGGTAAAATAGACGATAAGCACCGCTTTTGTTTCCGCAAATTATAGTAGAATGTGCGTGACACATCTATCTGTCTAATTGTTCAGAATATGCAAGTGTGACATATTCAATATTATAAATACGTGAGACAAAAGCATGCCTGAATCGTATGCAGCCACCACATATTTTACGACATATTTTACATTTACAGAAGGATTTGCCTCCATCATCATAAGCACATGCAAGTGTAACATATCCAATATTATAAATATGCGAGACAAAAGCATGTCTGAATCATATGCAGCCACTACATATTTTACAACATATTTTACATTTACGGAAGGATTTGCCTCCATCACATACTAATTAAAATATTTTAAATATGGAGAAGGATTGCTAAAATATATGCAGCAATTTTGTATTCACTGTGGTCTGGTGTGGGTGTGACAGGTCGCCACATTTACAGAAACAATTTTTAGCAGCACAACGAAGCGTGATGCTGACATAATACAGTGAATTCCATGACTGATCACCTGATCGCCTCGTTGCAACAGTTGGTTTTACATGCACTTTCTTCCTCGTTGCCACCGCAATAAACAGGACTTCACCTTTACAATCACTCAATTATTCGATTCAGGTAACGATTAGGTAGTCAGAGTTGTGCTGTATTTTGTTCTACTTCTAGCTATAATAACTTTAAAATAAAAAAATGCATATCCCATGAGAAATAGATGAACTCAATTGTCTAAATCTTTTTATTTTTCTGCATAGCCCTCGTCACGTGTGCTTTTAGAATCTCGATTGTGCTATATGGTGGTACAGAGCTATTCCATGAGGCGATCATTCATAGCCATATTCACCATTCCCCGACGTGCCTCTGCGATCTCGTTATCTAATGTTTCGTATCCCACTTTTCTCTTGATAGACGGCCTCGGTGCCGTTGGCTCTACCGAAAGCTTAAGTCTAGCTCTCTGTGACGTCGCATCCTGTAATCGATATAAGGTGAGTTGACGTCAGCGGTTGTATATAACGACAGACCTCGGTAAATGATCCGCTGATAAGTGCAAGTGAGCGCAATTGAATCACCGTTTTGAACTTCCCCCTTTTCACAGGCACTGCGGTGACGGTTGCTTGGACTTCCACGATGTCACCGATACGGAATACCACCGGGTCTACTGCCTCGAACCTTTGCGTTTGTTGTTAGAATGTATTGTAAATATTGTTGATGTTCCTACGCACCGGAATTGTGAATTGCTGGTAGTGGACAACAGGCGATAATAATGCACTTTGTTGTCCGGTCCGTGGAAGTACCCGTCTGCTGCCATGGCCGTGAGTATTCCCTTGGGATCGGTCATGCGGTCGAAAGGCAGTGATTCTCCTGTGGGATCGTCTCGACGGGATGTAAAGTAACGCGTTCCGATTTCGATGGCTGGATGTGTCAAAAACGCAGTTGGCGTAAGAGGTTCCATTGCATCGTGAGGCACTTGACGTGCCAGTATCTGCTGGAGGCGTTGGAGGTTATCGACGCAATTCTGGAACAACGGAAGGCCGAGTCCCGTCAATTGGACGCTCTGTCGTAGATACCCTTGCATTCGTTTGGCAGGGCTGTTTTGGGTCAATAGTACTATGCATCACGCTTGCATACATCATCATGGCATTGCTTACCGTCGTGTGACAGGTGGTAGGTCCATCTGCGTGATTATCCCTTGCACGCTTAACACGAGTTCTTCTTGTTCAGCACTGTCGCCGTTCGAAGTGATGAACCTCCAGCATCTTGGGATGTTGTCGAACACAGGTTTGAGCGTGTCAAACTGCATGTTAGTGCACGTCAGGACAGGATCAGGGGCAGTTGAGTTGCTTCTTACGTTTACGATGTTAGCGAGTTGATCTGAGTCGCACTTGATCCTCTCTTCAGCTACTTCTGCTAGGACCTTGGCTAGCGTTCTCAGTTAGTTGACATGTTCGTGTAATAAAATTGCTGCGTGTCTTACCAGCACCGTCGAAGTTATAATGTGAGTCCATTGGCAGTTCGTAGTTGGACGTTGCAAACACACTTGGTCTTGTTCTTTCCGTGTCTCGGCTCTATTTGTACAGGATTGTCTAGACCGTAACTCTTCTTCTTCCTTTTTGATTGTTTATAATAATATAGGACTCCTTTGTTACCTGTGTCTCGGGTTCGGCGGAGATGCACGCGTTTTTGTCCTGTTTGGCTTAAATTGTTTACGTTAGGCACATCTAACACATTGATGCTTGGGCTGTTTTGTGATATAAGTATGTATACATACTTTGATTCTGGTGAGTATACAGGGTATTCATGTATTGTGGCTGAACACTTCAACACTACCTCGATCGCTTTCTACACATTTCTTAGATTCGAGCTTCTTTGTTGCGAGCCGTTTCAGTTCGTTCCGGTCTGTCTCATTTCCTTTTATGTAAAATACCTCCGTTGTACCTTAAGCTTCCGTTTTGTCCGCGCTCCGGGTGTCTCCGGGTGCTTCTCGTTCCATCGTAATATTGGCGTTTCGTATCGTTGCTTTCCTTATGTGGTGGCGGGATTCGAAACAGGTTCGGAAACCGTTCCGCACATCAATTATGCTATGCTGCTTGGGAAGACTTGTGCAGGGCCACAAGCTTCTGGTTACGTATTTTAAAGTTTTCAGCATACCTCATTTACCTTATATCAATTAGACGTACAGCATTAACTCCGTGAATAGGCACCTGGCACACCGTAGGAACGGTATGGAGATATGATCATGACTTAATAGCATCCCTGCAATTTAAGTTTTGGTTCTTGTTCGGCTGAGTATTGTCGATTCTGTGCCTTGCGTTCCGTCGGTGTAATTCACGTGCCCACTCTGTCTTTTCCTTAAAGTTTGACATACGCTCGTCAAGTTTTATCAGTTTTAGAACTCTGACTTCCCTCAGCCTAATTCCCTGCGTTGTTTATCCTGTTCTTTAACCACCCAATATCTTTGCATATATGCCTGCCACTAAGAAAACCTCTACCACTGCGTCGAAGGCTAGCACTGCAACGCCGTCAGTGTCTGCTGCTTTCGTTGCCACCCTTTTACTGATTGTTCCGCATTCAGTCGCCCTCGCGGTCGACCCCCAACGAAAAAGATTGTCAAATCCTCCGAGTTCATCGATGACGAATCTGAAGAGGCGTATGTGCATCTATTTAACTCTTTTACCATGCTTATTTACCTAGCAGTTACCTCTGTTTGTAGTGTCAATATTTCCGATGACGACGATATGAAGAGCGTCAAAAGGTATATCTTGGGAGGCCACTTGTAATACCCGCTTAAATTACTGATCTGATGTTTGAGTGCAACCAGTCATCGCGGTACTCGTTCTCAGACCGCTTCTGTTGTCAAGGGCACTGGGACCGACGACGACGACGACGATATGAAGAGCGTCAAGAGCACTGCAAGGTGTGTGCCTTGGTGGTCATTTTGCCTTTCACCTGTTTGATTTTGTCGTGAAGTGTGAATTCGACAGGTCGTCCCCGTCCCCGCCCTCGTTCCACTGTCAGGGCTAAAGTCGCTAAAGGTGACGATGATGACAACGCGTATGTTTTCTCTTCTTTTTTTAATTTTATTCTTCTTCTTACGTTATATACAGCATCGAGATTTCCAGCAGCGATGATGCCATGAGCGTCAAAAGCGTTAGGAGCACAAAAAGGTGATGTTGAATCTGATATATGTTTTTATTCGCCCTCGAATGTCTCGATAGTGCTATGTCCATTGACGACGAAGAGTGGCGCACGACTCCCCCACCTCGAGGGTACGTGACCTTTTTCGCTTGAAGATTCTTGTTGCACTCACTCTTGGACAGCCGACCTGCCATCCCAAAGACACCCCGTACTTCGTCCAGGTGCACAGTCTTTGAAGTTACACGTCTATTGCACCTCGTTTATTTACTATGTGAACTTCCAGGAAGCGTTCTGCGTCTGCTATGACTTCCCCTATTACAGACGAAGAGGATTTCGAGCGAGTGTTTTGATTTTATACATTTCCTTTTGCTTATATGCTTTCCCAGGATGTTGGATAGCCCTACAAAACGCATGACTCCTGCACCGAAGGTCCGATTTGACAATACCCCTAAGACAGCAACGCCCCTCAAGGGGGTTCTGAAGAAGCCGGGGGTTGTTGTGCCTGTGTGAGTTGCTTTCGTCTCAATATATGGCGTGTCTGACTATTGGACAGCAAAAATGCGTCTAGACGTGTGGCGAGTGCTGATGACGATGTTTTCGGGTACGTTCTATTATACTATATGTCGTCTGCGACTCTTTGTGGAATTTTATTCCATTTTATTGTTATGGTTACTTCGTGCTGATGTGTCTGGATATCCCTCAGAGCGTCGTCTTACGTGTCCAAATCTCCGTCCTCCAAAGAGCCCTCCAAACTTGTTGAAGGTTGGGACAGCGATGAGGGTGGGCTGCAATCTCCGTTTGAGGAGAGCGATGGTAATGACAATGTTACCCCACGTAAAAGGTGTGTATCATCTTTGCATGTTGTGATGTTTGTGCTGAGGTGATATATCTTGAGATCAACTGCCAGCGCCAAAGGGAAGGCCGATAAAACCGCTACCAGCGACAACGACGGTTCGGATGCTGATGTCACTTATCTAGAAGATCAGGCGACGAGGTAATTGGAATGGTTTGGATGTGTTGGCATCTTATCGACTTCTATAAATGTAGCGTTCCCTCCCCAACGGTGGATCAATCCAATATCGGCAATAGGGATCAGAAACTCTTACGTACTTACAAGGGCCTGGCCAATATCAGGTGCGCTATTGACTTGTATTGTTGCTACTCTCCTCTGATCAACCCTTTTACAAACAGGAGAGCGTGCATGATATCGTGGTCCGACAAAGCCGCTGAGCCAAATCCAACGTACTCTGGAATCCTGCTCGACAATTCTCGCATCAATAAAGAGTACGTTTTCAATCGTCACTGCCAGGCTGCTCCCTCTCTCTCTATTTTATTCTATTTCTTTTATTTTCCTACTTTTTTTGTTGACATGCCATCATATAGCCTCCTCTTGCAGTCGATCACATTCTCCGCCATGGGCGGATACGCCAACTTGTCTCGGGTTGATCCCGCTCGAATTTCTACTGGTGTCGGAAGCAAGACCTATCTCCACGCTGTGGGTGGTGGCATACCCATCATTTTCACGTCGGTGATTGTGGTCAAGGAATGCTATCTCGAGGAACCCAAGACGACGGCAAATGGGAAAGCTCTAAAGCTCATCGAAGGCGCGTGTATCGAAGGGGAATGGGAACGTCTCGTTGGTGCCATTGGCCAGGTCATTGATAGGGTTGAATACAAAAGTCAGCTCTACATGGGCAACTTGTCCTTTACGACTGTGCATGGCTCGAGCGACTCCGGTATGTCTTGTCCGCAAATTCGTGTCCCTTTGATTCTGATCCACTTGCGTTAGTCGTTTCGTCTCCTACAGTTCATCAGAGCGGAGGCCGTCGTGCCAGTGGCCGAAATCCCTTTTCTCGCGGTCCCAGTGGTAATTTTACGTCGGCTGCTGCATTGGCTTGTCATGACACCAGTACGTCTTCGCTCAGCCTTGGTGTGGTTGCATATTGAGTGCGAATACTCCTACAGTTCCCATATACGACGCTAGAAAAGCGAATCTTACGTTCCTCGGTTTACTTTCAGATCTAAGCGTTCTGAAGCCCTACCCCAAAGAGCTTCCTAGAGGTTCATGCGCCATCGTCGCTTACACGGTTAACACTTGGGGAAAGACCGAGGTCAACGTCTCGTTTAATGTTCGGTGGGCCATGGTTTTATCTACTCCAGGCAAGATGTGATTCTGGACTATTATAAGTTAGCTACATTCACTCTTACATCCACCCCTCGCTTTCTGCAAACGTTATCATGCCTTACCCTTTCGCCTCTATGCTTTATGCTTATATCTCTATGCCTTATGCTTGGAACCCTTGCACCTTATGCCTTCGCCTTGTATCTGCTCATCCGTCGTCACATTCATTGATAGTCACTGTCGTTACTGTTTGCGTTAGCTTTAAAATGGGACATCTTTTGACAAGGTTGCTTTGTAAGAAGGTAATGGCTGGTACATGCAGGGTCCAGTGTGGACTACGTTCTACAGACATTTTTATAATACCTTCCCATCCCTTTGCACAGTATGCAGAGTGTGCACAGATAAATGTGCACAGCCACACGTCACACACCCCGTTGTGCTGCACTTTCTGTATGTGCAACTTGCACCGTCACACATTCTAAATTAGCTTAAAATACCTATATATAGTAATTTTTCGGGCGCTTTGCGACACTTCACTGCACCAGTTGTGGACCATGTGCCGTGTGTCACGCGCCAGGTGCATTGTGCACTTTATCCGTGCATACGGTATTGTGATGTGAGTGCAGAGATACGCATATAAAGTTTGTGCGGTTTGATACTATTGAGTTATTTTATGCGTTACACGAAATGTTTGCCTTGACGGAACGCTTTTGATAAGCTTGATGCGTACAAATCCTGCATGACCCATCCACCGGGTTTCACATCAAATTTTTCTCTAACCTTGTCCCTCATAAAATGAGCGTGACAGATCCTATCCCCCTCCCCCCAAAAATCTACACTGTGTTCAAATACCTGTCCGCACGCACCCACAACGGTGCCAGGTCCGTACACAAGTCTTAATCCGAGTTCCTTAAACTCCAGTTTTGCTGGCCTGTCGCTGTTTCCCATGACGCACAATAGGTCATACCAT
>Ga0209333_1001683_pt1 | contig 10379 bp, 7 predicted proteins | sample BlaSpr_A8_OM2_O3_FD_187982 | JGI IMG/M metagenome (GOLD analysis project Ga0209333, IMG submission 187982) | Forest soil microbial communities from Thunder Bay, Ontario, Canada - Black Spruce, Ontario site 2_A8_OM2_O3 (SPAdes) (version 2) | ecosystem: Environmental > Terrestrial > Soil > Boreal...
CGCGCAGTATGCAACGCGTCGAGATAATCCTTGCCCCACATGTTCTCGTGCATCTTGCCAAAAACGTTGGCAGTATTTCTCAAAATTTTATTGCTCTTGAATTTCGGCTTGAGCCAGTCAGGCGCGCGCTTCTCAATCTCGAACGAATCGCGAGATCGCAGATCATCGCAAAGTCCGTCCACCATTTCGCGGAACACGCGTTCGGTCTCGCCCTTGTTTACTTCGAAGGGACGTATCTGATAAATCAGGTCGTTGATCACGTCGCCAAGATGCATCGCGTTCAGCATCCCGAAGCCAAAGTCAATGGTAAATTTCAGTCCGGGCTCACCGGATGCCGCCTTGATCCCATCGCTGTCTTTGAATAACAGGACGCGGAAGCCGTCGAATCCGGCATTTTTCAGGGCGAAGCGATATTCCGCCTCGTACATGCCGAAGCGGCAGGGACCGCAGGAACCCGCGGTAAAAAAGACGTAGTTATTCAGGATCTTGTCTCGCGACAACCCTTCCTTTTCCAGAAATTGTAAGTACTGCACCAGATTTCCGACTGTGAAGTAAGTCGGATTACACTGCCCGTTGTTCCCAAATTCCTTGCCCGTCTGGAAGGCCGCCACGTTCGGCACGGGCAACTTCTCGCACCGGTAACCACACCCCTGAAACACTGCCCGAATCAAGTCTTCGTGCTTCCAGGTAAATCCACCGAACAGAATCGTGACGTGGTCCCGTTCCTCCGCCTTGAAAGCCCGCTCTACCGGGCGATGAAAATGCGTGGGCTGGTCCAGACCAGCAATCTTGCGCAGCCGGCTGCGTTCCGCTTCCAGGCGCTGTTTGATTTCCTCATCGTTATCGATTTGTACGAGTTGGGTTGCCATTATCTTCCTCCGGCATATGCGGCGTTTTGAGTTTTGGATGTGACATTGCAGACGAAGCGAAGATCGTCCGCGAGGCAGGAACTGGTGCAGAAACATCTGATGCAAGAGACTAAGGAGAAACAAAAAGAATAGAAGCGAATCAAACTTTGGTTCGCAGCCCAGGCACACAGGTCTCTACCTGAACGTGGCAGAGTTCTCTTCAACTTGCGACCTAAGCTCACCGGAAACTCCTACAGCGCGTGACAGGAGGTTCAAGGTTTACGCCAACGAGAGACGTCTAGCAACGAATCCCGGGGCGCCGGACAAAGCGATAACCTGCACTGCTCGCCAACTTTCGCCGGCCTAAACAGTCCCAACTTCCAAGACCTCTGAGCAGGCCTCTACCCAATCAAACAAAACTTCCACTCACGCCCTGAAAACCACGTGCAGCCTGCTTGAGCACCCACTTAACAGCCCTTGAGTCGTTGTAACAGAAACCGAGGTTGTGATTCAAGGTCGAAAAGCAATGAGTCTGGCAGGATTTTTTCATGTCATTCAGCTGAGGCACCTCGAACTTGTGATTCTCAATCACCCCCCAGTCGTGCGTCGCCGAATACATGGGGAAGCACGGGGCCAAACTGCCATCGACCCGGATGATGATCGAGTTCTGTCCAGCGCGACAGTTCCAGGGCTCAACCTTGCCTCGCATAAACTCTTTCATGTCCTGTAACCGCTTGACTGAATTCACCATTTTGTACCCGGATTTGTTTTTCTCGATCAGCCAGTCCACCAGTTCGTCGACTTGCGGCCAGTGCTCGGGATAGATGAACGTGTCGTTCTCGTCGTAATGCTTGAAGTGACTCTGCTCAATCATCGGCGATTCGTTCAGGTGATAATCGGTCGCAATGCCGTGTTCGCGTGCGATCTCGGTCAATCGCTTTACATCCTCCATGTTATTGCGGCAGATATTGATGTTGAAGAATACGGAATAGCCGTATTTATATTGCTTGCGAACCAGATAATCGAAATGCTTACGCACCGGAGTGAGCGCCTTCGGCAGCCCCGGCTTCTCATCGACAGCATCGACGGCAAAGTTGAAGATGGCGACGCCGGCATCCGCCAACCGGTCGATTACATCCGGACGCAACAATCGCGCATTCGTCGGCATATAGATCCAGAATCCTTTTTTGGCCGCGTAATAACAGGCCTTATGTACCAGTTGGGGACGCAACAGCGGCTCGCCCCCCATAAAAGCCAGTACCCGGCACGTCGTCGAATGCAGCCAGTCAATCGAACGTTTTGCCACTTCCTCGGTCATGCCCTTCACGCTGTTATCAAACGCCCAGCAATAGTGGCAGTCCAGATTGCACTTCCACTCGGTAAACAGGTAGGCGATGATTGGATGAAACGCTCCCGGCAACGCACGCGATTTCATGTACGGAAATAACCAGCCATTCATGGCCCTCAGAACATAGGGCGCAGGCCACCGTCTCTTGCCGGCTCTGGCGCGCGCCAGGTTCTCTTCATAGTTGTCGTCCTGGGCCAGAAGATCAGGCCGTTGCGGAAAAACCGGCTCGGGAAATCTCTCCTCCCCATTTCCAGGAAGGAGCGTTGGTTTTAGAGCCGGAGACTTGGTGAGCAGGTTGTGGAGCGGGACATCGAGGCGGAAAGTTTTCGGAGTTTCTTCTTCCTCATCGTAATGCTGTGCTTGCAGGGGAGACATAACTTTCTATCCCTTCTTTCGATTCCTTGTCATGGGGTTGTAATATTTTGTCGTCGAATGTAACTTTTGATGAGATTCTCCCCGATAAGTTGCATCGAAAACTACAAGTTTTGTAGTAGACAGATTCCCGGCGAGGCCCGCCGATGCAGGCTGGGATGGGCTTTTCACATAGTCGCGTCAACTACAGCACAGAACTCCGTACGGTGCCGAACACAATTTAGTATTCGTTGAAAAGAGAAATTAGCGGAAGCGCCGTATAAAGAGAGTATGGCGCTCGGATCGATAGTAGCCTGCTACGTAGACGGTGGCCTTGCCCTTGGTGGAGTAGATCACCTGGCGGATACGCAAAATGGCGGAACCTTTTGGCAGCACAAGCATTTCTGCGAGAAGAGCATCAGCCGGGGTCGCGTCGATTTCCTCGTCGGCATAGGCCAGTTCGACGTCATAGTCGTGCCGCAAAGCGGCAAACAAGGAACTCCTGCCCAGGGGCGCAGTCACCAGTTCGGAAAATTCAAAAGCCGGAAGATAGCAGGTCTCCAGAGCAAACGGTTCCTCGCCGGTCAGGCGAAGGCGTACGATCTTCACCATGCGGCTGGCTGCGGGTAAGCCCAGACGCGCGGCAACTTCCTGTTCGTCCTCAATGATCTTGGCCACCAGCACCCGGGAACGCGGCGCCAGTCCGCGGCTCGACATGTGCTCGGTATAACTCATCAACTTGTTGAAGTGGATTTTCGGCGCAGCCACAAACGTGCCGGCGCCGCGCCGGCGCTCAACAATCCCTTCACGCTCCAGTCCCGCCAGGGCGTGGCGGGCTGTCATCAGGCTTACCTTATGGATCCGGGCTAGTTCGCGCTCGGAGGCCACCGCGTCCCCGGGATTGAGTTCAGCCGCCTCAATCCTCTTGCGGATGCCGTTCTGGATCCGCTTGTACGCGGGCGTTCCGTTTCGGTGATTTCCTGACATAAGAGCTTCTTAGACTGCGGGGCGGGCGAACTGGGTAGCAATTGATGCCGGAGGTCATAGCTCCCCCTCGGCCGCCCGTTTTCAATGCGTCTTGTGCTATATAGCTTATAGTAGGCCAACCTGTAAAGGAAAAACCTCCAGGCGCTGTGGCGAGTGATCCTTTTTTTGCAGCCGTCGGTGCCATAGAGCGAAAGAAGACGCCGTACCAGGGTGCTCCGCAATCATTTGCTAAAGTAATTGAAGAACAACGCATTTATGGCAATTTTGCCGTGATTCAGGAAGCGCAGGCTAGCTTCTTCATCGACAGCCTTCTGAGAGCGCTTCCAACCTGGGTGTCAAGATTCGGCGCCTAATAAAATCTGCATTATGCTATATAGCACGCGATACTTCGCGGTCAAGGAAAAAGCCCGGCATCGCCGGGGCAGGGTATGGCCAGGGCGGCGCCGTTGGCGATTACGATGCCGATGGCTGCCCAATATCTGCGTCGCGCAGTATGGCAGGAGCATCCTCTATCACAACAACGGAGACGGCACTTTCACCGACGTTACCGAAAAAGCCAGCGTCGCCGCCCCGGGATGGTCTTCCCGCGCAAGGTCTGGTTCGATTACGACAACGACGGGCGGCTCGATTTATCGTCTGCCGCCTCGTCGACTTCGGCAAATCCAAGAACCTTCCCTGCGTCCGGCGCAAGCTGCGAGTTTGAAATCAGAAAACCCGAACCCACCATAGAGGTCTGGGTTCGAGTTGAGCTCGGGAGGGTAGCGGTGGTCCACTCCCGAGCTTTCTTTAAGCCTGCGGAAGCGCCCACGCGAACAGTACTCCGCCACTGCTGATAAGCACGTACTGGCGACCGTCGAGTTCGTAAGTAATCGGCGAACTCGCGATGTGCGCGCCTGAGCCCGCGTGCCAAAGCGTTCTCCCGTCGCTCGAATCCAGCGCCAAAAAATTGCCTTGAGCGTCTCCAGTGAAGGTGAGGCCTGAGTCCGTCGTAAGCACTCCCGCGCCTGATAACTCGCCTCCGAGTTCATGGTTCCAACGAATCTTGCCAGTCTGGTAATCGATGGCCTCGATCACAGCCTTGCCCCAAACCCCGTAATCCGCGCCCGCCCACCCGTAGGCGCCATCGGCTGGCTTGGCAAAATAAATGCTGTAGCTGGGATGAGCATCGACAATAAACAAACCGTTCTTGGTGTCGAAACTCGGGGCGCGAAAGTTGGTAAGGCCGGCCTCGTCGGGCGCGATCAGACGTCCATCCGGTGCCGGCTCCTTCTTTGGATTTGGAACCGGACGCCCCTGCTCATCGACTCCAAGCGACCAGTTCACCGGCCCGAAAGGAGCAGTCAAGAGATTCTTTCCGTTGGTGCGGTCGAGAACAAAGAAGTAGCCGTTGCGCGAGGTCTGCATCAGCATCTTCTTCGTCTCGCCGTGGAAGTCTCCATCGACCAGGACCGGGGTCTCAACTGCGTCCCAATCATGAGTATCGTGTGGAGAGACTTGGAAAGCCCACACTAACTTGCCCGTGTCCGGATTCAGCGCAACGATGCTGCATGTGTAGAGATTATCGCCCGGCCGCACCGACCCATTGAGAACCGGCGTCGGATTCCCCGTTCCCCAGTAGACTAGGTTGAGATCGGGATCGTAAGTCCCCGTCATCCACGTCATGCCGCCCGTCGTCTGATTTGGAGTTCCGGCGGGAGGAGTGGCGTTCCACTGCCACTGCGTCGCGCCCGTCTCCGGATCGACCGCGCGGATATAGCCGGTCAGGTTATCCAGATCTCCGGAAACACCCACCAGCACGCGGTTCCCAATCACAAGCGGCGACATGGTCGTCCAATAGCCTTTCGCGACATCTGCAACCGTCACATCCCAGCGCACGCTTCCATCTTTTGCGTTGAGAGACACGAGGTGGGCATCGGGAGATAAAAAGAAAAGATAATCCTTGTACATCGCCACGCCGCGATGTCCGATGTGATCCCCTTTGCTGATTGGGTGGTTGTAATGCCAGATCTGGTGGCCGGACTGTGCATCCACAGCCCAAATATTTTCCGGCACCGTGAAATACAAAATGCCATCGACTAGCAGCGGCGAGGACTTGATTGCCGCAGGCTGGTCCGTCTGAAAGGCCCAGGCAAGGCTCAAATTTTTCACATTCTGCGGCGTGATCCGGCTGAGCGAGCTGTGATGCCTTCCGGAATAATCGCCGTGATACTCCGGCCAACTGTCGGTCGGCGGATGCAGAAGCATCTGCGCGTCTACTCCCTGCGCCAGCATCGCGCTGGGCCTTGCCATGGTGATCATTGCGCTGATCGCAAAGAGAAATACGGCCCTAAGAAAAGTCATATCGATAAAGGTCGCTCAGACCAAGCCAACACAAAATCTCACGCCTAGCGCAACGTTTGCAAATACGCCATCAGGTTGTGGATGTCGTCATCCGTGTACTTACTGAACAGTTCAACATGGGCATCCACCGGCGCGTCCACCTTGTACTGCACATTGCCGGTTCGCCACGATCGATACACACCGGTAGCATCAAAAAGTCCAACTGTAAACTCATCGAGATATTCCAGAGTGCCAGTAATCGTTTTGCCGGACGCAAGCGTCACCGTGACCTTGGATTTCGCATGTTTGGGATACAACATCTGCTCCTCGAGATCGAGTCCCTGATAACGCGCCGCGATCCCGGCAAGGTCACCGGTGGGCGAGTGGCAGGTTGAGCATCCCCCCACGCCGTCAAAATACTGTTTGCCGGCCTCGACGTTTCCAGTTTGGAGATCGGAGACATCGACCCCTCTGCGTCCGCCCTTTTTCGTGAGCGCCGTGTTTTGTTGGGTGTGGATAAAAGCCATCAGCCCGGCAATCTGCTGATCGGAAACATTGAAGTGCGGCATGCCTTTCTCGGGGCGTCCGTTGCGCACTACAGGGCCAATCTTGTCTCCATTCACATCTGCTGTGACCAGTCTGGAGCGCGTGAGATCCGGCCCGCTTTCTCCGCCGCCAGCGTCGCGGCCGTGACAAAACGAGCAATCTTCCCGGAAGAGAGCACTCCCGCTTGTGACCAGAGCCGGTGGGTAGGATTTGCGTGCGACCGTACCAGGTTGTTTGGCTACGCTGCGCGCTGGCGCGCTGTCAGTTGTGGTCTGGGCCGCGGAAACGGCGAGGCTCAAAAGCAACGGAGCCGCCAACCGTACACTCCGATACAAGGCCGAACGAAGAAAATTCATCCCGTAAGACATTCCTCCGCGCATCCTCAGCAGATCACCCTCAGCGGATCACCGCACTCTAAAGCTAACAGCCTTCTACGGATATTCCCGCAGACTCAATGTTCATCCCCAGAGTTTTTCGGCCGCGGATGAGAAGCCGTACTCCCTTCCGTCATGCCCAGCGCCCACTTGATTGCTTCAAAATACATCTCGCGGATGTCAGGATCACTCCACGCCTCTTCCGTGTGGCCGAGGGTCGAATAAAACACTCTCCCCTTGCCGTACATCTTGTCCCACGCCACGGCGAAATCATGATCCGCCCGGTGGACGCGCGGATTCGCATAGTTAAGTTTTGTTGGGTCGAGGCTCAGCAGGACGTTGACCTTATCGCGCGACCAATCCTTCGGCTGATAGATCTCGTCGTATTTAACGAAAGCTTTCGGAAAATGACGGACGGCGGGGAAGCTCGGGTCTTCGTTGACGATCGGCGCGTTGAAGGTAAACCATGGATGCTGGTCGAACCAGCCGCCGATCATCTCACCATACTCCGGCCACTTGTAATTGGTGTCAAGGGCGGCATGAACCCCGACAAAGCCCTTTCCATCATCCTTGATGAACGCCATCATATCTTTCTTCTGGCTGTCGTCCAGATCAAGCTCGCCAGTTGTGCTCACAAAAACCAGCGCATCGAAGTACTCCAGATTCTTCGCGTTTCGTCCCAGGTCCTTCTTCGTGATGAGCTCGGTGTCGGTGCGTAGGGTGGCGTCCCAGAGACCACTGTCGTGGCCCATGTTATAGATCGCGGCCATCCCATGTGAAATTGAATCGTGCTCGAAGCCCTTGGTTTGACCAATCACCAGAACATGTTTGAGGTGGATTTCCTTAGCGTGCGGCGGCGGCGCGACCGAAGGATCAACCGCAGGCTGATTCTGCGCCAGCGTGAAGATTGCTAAAATCAGCAAAGACAGAGCGAGGAATGGAGCATTTCTTGTGTAGCGCAAGCGATCTCCTCAAAAGCATCTCCTGAGGATGCCGGAGTCCTGCATCCTCGTTAAGATGCGGCCGGAGCCTACGGTAACACAAACACATGAGCAGTCCGCGCCCACCGCAAAGATGATGATGAAGATATAAAGATAAGGACAAGAACCGATGTCCACGGGGGCGATCCGAAATTTTCGGTGGGGCCTCGGTTTCGATTTCGCATAAGCGAAGCAGTTTTTACGACCCTCCACTCAACTCGCGAACCCAAATATTCCGGAAGCGCACAGGATTGCCGTGATCTTGCAGACTCAGCGGCAGTTTTTCCGGCGTCGGCTTGTAAGGAGGCCGATCGTGGTGAGCAGTAGGCCCCGACAGCTCCACATTGTCCTGCACCAATACTCCATTGTGCAGCACGGTCATCCGCGCCGGGCGCAGCACGTTTCCATCTTTGTCAAAACGCGCAGGGTGAAAAATAATGTCGTAGGCTTGCCATTGTCCTGGCGCCCGTGAGGCATTGACCTGGGGCGGGAATTGCCCATACACCGCGCCTGCCTGGCCGTCGGCGTAGGTTTTGCTTTGATAAGAATCCAGCACTTGGATTTCGTAAAGGCCCATCAAAAACACTCCGCTATTGCCGCGCCCCTGATCCGCGCCAACCGCGGGCAGAGGCTCCGCAAACTCTACATGCAATTGGCAATCGCCAAAGGCCCGCCGCGTGTGGAGGAAGCCGCTATGCGGCACCACTTCCATAGCGCCATCCGCCACTTTCCACTTCGCTGCCTGGCCATCTTCGCCTGCCCACTGCGAAAGGTTCTTGCCATCGAACAACACAATCGCATCGGATGGAGGACGCCCTGGCATATCCTGCGTACTCGCTTGTCCAGCCTCAATCACAGGCGGCAAAGGACGATCCGGATCGTTGGGCTTCCAGCGCGGATCCATCTGCGCCATGGAAATCTGCACAATACAGACGGCGATAGCTGCTAAAGATAAAATGGTTCTCATCCGCCGACACCTCATCGCCCAAACATACATAAGATCGACACCTGCGATCGTACTATCGGGCGGCTGTAATTTGCGGATGATTCGAGTGGCTGTAAGCCGTTGAAAAAAATGGCTCCTCAGGTAGGATTCGAATCAACAGGTAAACGTAGTTTCAACGAGATGCAGCGCTGCGGGTGACACTTAAGCGCATGAAAAGCGATGGTAAACACGCAAACGGAGCGCAGATTTCGCGGCTCCGCGATGTAGGCTGGACGCCTTCAACGTTTGGTAAAAGTGCCCGCTGGTCCTCCCCCGAGGCATCAACGGGCAATCGGTTCTTTCAGTTCTCGGGAACCTATCAGGCGCAGATGGCCTCTGTCTGCTACTGCGGCACAGTGCACCCGGCGTTGCTAGGGCTGGCCTTTCGCTACGATCCGAAGATCCTTATGAGACTCGGTCCGCGGAATGTACTTGCCCGGCAAGGCATTCTCCGCTCGATAGAGAAATAAAGCGCGTTGCTCGGCTTCCGCTCATCTCCCTGCCGAAAATCTTCTTGAACCGTTCCAATACTTCTCTCGCACTGAGATCATCCGCTGTGAACGAAGCGCCCAACATCATCAACCTCCCGTGTAGCGATTGCATCAGTTGCACAAGAGACCGGCATCCAGCGAGGCACGGCGGAGAGATGTGTAAAAGACCTCGCTACTGTAGCACGCTTGTGTACGCTAAGGCACACTTGTTTGTCGCTTTGCATCCCCTGAAGCTACGGGATCTGCTGGTATGGACCCCGTATCAGAGTTTCGGTTCAAATGCTAGATTTTTATGTTCGATAGCGTACGGATGAATGTTAAAATGTAAGCACAGAAAACATCCCCGCTCTCAAGGAATCAGGTTTTATGTGCGCGAACATCAAAATACTCACCCTGTTGATGAGCTACCCCCTTCGCCTGCCAAGCTGTCGGAATTGAAGATTGCGATTCTCGCTGCCCTGGCAGTGAAGAACAAAGATTCGGTCGCCTGCGACATCTGCAATCGCCCCGTAGGTCTGGAGGATGCCAGCATTGATGAGGATGGCCGCGCCGTGCATTCGGCCTGCTACTTGAAACGGATTTTGGATTGAGTTTGTTCGCGCTTTGCCCTTATCCCGTTTCTTCCCGCTAGCAATACCGGATTTGCTGTATGGACTCCATGTCAGAGTTTGGCTTGAATGGTGGCGGCGTTTTCTCCTACTCGGGCGGTCATGGGTCAGGGTCAGGGCGGGAAACTTGATTTTCCAACCCACGACCGCCTTTCGTATGGGCTACTCGTCCCAAACGCGATTCAGTCCGTCATTCAGCCGCGTAGTGCAACTGTGGCCGTATGTGTTCATTGCTGTTTCGGTTTTAGGCTTGGCATACAAAGCTTGGAGATAAACCGGGACGCTCATATGGATCGACCAGCCGCGCTTCGTGGTTGGGGTTGTTCACGTTGCGCGTGGGTCTTCAACCCTGTCGGTCCGCCTATCGGCGAAAACTTCGATGCTCTGATGCGGAACTTTACGGCTCGGCGCGTCGGGATAAGGAGTTTGCCGCGCACGTCTGCAAGGAATATCCGCGCAAACTCGCTCCAGCAAAAACAGTGGTCAATAGTGCTCAGCACCTCTCCCAGCACGTGGTTTCCATTGTTCCAGGTCAAGGGAGG
>Ga0209333_1001684_pt1 | contig 10377 bp, 9 predicted proteins | sample BlaSpr_A8_OM2_O3_FD_187982 | JGI IMG/M metagenome (GOLD analysis project Ga0209333, IMG submission 187982) | Forest soil microbial communities from Thunder Bay, Ontario, Canada - Black Spruce, Ontario site 2_A8_OM2_O3 (SPAdes) (version 2) | ecosystem: Environmental > Terrestrial > Soil > Boreal...
AGCGTTCGCGCGCGCATCGCGCGCGAACCGCGACGGCGTCGCGGCGCGTCCCGCGCCGCGCGCCTCCTTGCGCAACACTTCCTCGCCAATCGACAGCAGATCGGCCGCTTTGCGTGCCAGCATATCGAACTGGAACGGGTCGCCGACCAGCTTCAGCACCTCGGTCACGCGCTGCGCCGCGCGCGAGCGCTCGGCGATCGAGCCGCGCGCCTCGCTCGCCTGCTCGCTGAGAAAATAATCGACCAGCAACTCGGATTTGTCGGTCAGCTCCGCGAACGCGGCTGCGCCGCGCTCGCGGACGAACGTGTCGGGATCGAAGCCGGACGGGATGAAGATTCCGCGGCCCAGCAATCCCGCCTGCAGGAAAATCTCAAGCGCCCGCATCGAGGCCTTCCGTCCGGCCGCGTCGCCGTCGAAACATGCGATCACATTTTTCGTGTAGCGGCTCAGGACGCGGAGCTGATCGACGGTCAACGCGGTGCCACATCCCGCCACCGCTTCCTTGAATCCCGCTTGCCACAGCGCGATCACATCGAAGTAGCCCTCGACCAGGATCGCGCGGTCTTTCCCCGACGATGCGCTCGACGAGATTGCCTGGCGCGCTTCGAACAGGCCGTAGAGCGTGCGCGTCTTCGAGTACAGCGGCGACTCGGGCGAGTTGATGTACTTGGGCAGGCGCGCGTCGAGCACGCGGCCGCCGAATGCGATCGGGCGGCCCTGGGCGTCGCGAATCGGGAACATCACGCGCCCGCGAAACATGTCGTACGCTTCGCCGGCGTCGTTCCTGACCAGGCCAACTCTGACTCCCGCGTTGCGCAGCCCGCGTTTCTCGAGTGCCTTCGCCAGCGACGCGGGCCGGCTTGGCGCATACCCGATCATGAACGCGCGCGCGGTCTCGACACTAATCGCGCGCGACTTCAGGTAGTCGCGCGCCATCGCGCCGTCGGTGGTGTTCCACAGCACGTGCGCGAAGAATTCCGCGGCGACCTCGTTGGCCTTGAGCATCGCTTCGCGCTCGCCGGCCGCCGGCCCCGACAACTCGTGCTCGGGCAGCGTCACGCCGTATTTTTTCGCGAGCGAGCGCACCGCTTCGGGAAAGGTCAGACCTTCGACGCGCATGATGAAATTGAAAACACTGCCGCCGACGCCGCATCCGAAGCAATGGAAGAATCCGCGCTCGGCATTGACCGAGAACGACGGCGTCTTCTCGTTGTGGAACGGACACAGGCCGACGAAGTTGCGGCCGGCCCGACGCAGGCGAACGTGCGCGCCGACAATCTCGACGATATCGGCGCGCGAACGGACCTCTTCGATTTTGTCGTCGCCGAAACGTCCCATCAGCCGCCCATCACCGTCCGCAACCGCTCGGGGTAGTTCGTCATGATACCGTCGACGCCGCATTCGATCAGTGCGCGCATCCGTGCGTCGGCATCGACGGTCCAGGTGTACAGCTTGAGGCCGCGCTCGTGCGCCGCCTTGCACAAATCGGCGGTGACCATGTCCCAGCGCGGGTTGATCGCATGCGCGCGCATCGCAACCGCGTTCATCATCAGGTCAACCGGCTTCTCGTCGGCCAGCAGGGCGATGCGAATGTTGAAATGAAGCTGTTGAATCTTTTTCAGATATTCCCAATCGAAGCTCGACACGATGCTGTCGCTGAACGCATTGCGCGCCTGCATGATCTGCGCGACCTGATGCTCGACGCCGGCGGCTTTGAGCTCGATATTCAGTCCGCACTTGCCGCTGGTAAGCGCGAACACCTCGTCGAGGGTGGGAATTCGCTCACCCTTGACCGCGCCGCCTTTGAACTTCGCGCCGGCGTCCAGGCGCTTGAGCTCCTCGAGGGTCAGCTCCGCGATTTCGCCCTTGCCCTCGGTCGTGCGCTCGACGGTCTCGTCATGAATGACGACGACGCTGCCGTCGCGACTGAGTTGCACGTCGAGCTCGCACATCTCCGCACCCGCGTCGATAGCGGCGCGAAAAGCGCTCAGGGTGTTCTCGGGAAAAGTACCGCTCGCCCCGCGATGGGCTATGTTCAGCACAGCCCGCCTCCACCACGTTGGAAAAATCGGAATCTGATAATGACTGAGTTTACGCGTTCATCGAGCGCAGGCGCAAACCCGCCCGGCGTGACTGTCAACAATACGCGCGCCGAATGGGCTCGAAAGAACTGCGCGCGGATGCCAGACTCCAGCCTTGAAACTACTTGCACCCAAAATGAGCAGTTACTCCTTATGAAAAAGATTCTGATACTTGGCGTCAACGGGTTCATCGGGCATCACCTGACCAAGCGGATTATCGAAACGACCGATTGGCAGGTTTATGGCATGGACATGAACACTGACCGCGTCAGCGAGTGGCTGGATCATCAACGGTTCCATTTCTTCGAAGGCGACATCACTATCAACAAGGAATGGATCGAGTACCACGTGCGCAAGTGCGACGTGATCATCCCGCTGGTGGCGATCGCGACTCCGGCCGCCTATGTGAAGGACCCGCTGCGCGTCTTCGAACTGGATTTTGAAGCGAACCTGCCCATCGTGCGCCAGTGCGTAAGGCACAAGAAGCGCATCCTGTTCCCCTCGACCAGCGAAGTGTACGGCATGTGCCGCGACACTGAATTCGATTCGGACGAGTCTGAGCTGATCTACGGCCCCATCAACAAGCCGCGCTGGATCTATGCGTGCTCGAAGCAATTGATGGATCGCGTCATCCACGCCTACGGCATCAGCGAAGGCCTCGACTACACGCTGTTTCGTCCCTTCAATTGGATCGGCGCCGGGCTCGACAGCATTTACACCGCCAAGGAAGGTTCCAGCCGCGTCATTACGCAGTTCCTGGGACATATCGTGCGCGGTGAACCGATCAAGCTGGTTGACGGTGGGCAGCAGAAGCGCGCCTTCACGTATGTGGGCGATGGGATTGCCGCGCTGATGCGGATCATCGAGAACCCCGAAGGCCGCGCCACCCGCCAGATCTACAATATCGGCAACCCGGTCAACAATTACTCGATCCGCGAACTGGCCGAGATGATGCTGGCGCTGGCGGCCGAATACGACGAGTACCGCGACAACGCGCGGAAGGTGGAACTGATCGCGACCACCGCGGACGCTTACTACGGCAGCGGCTACCAGGACGTGCAGAATCGCGTGCCGAAGATCGAGAACACCAAGACCGACTTGAACTGGGCGCCGGCGGTTTCGATGCCGGACGCGCTTCGGCACATCTTCGACGCCTATCGCGATCACGTCGCCGCGGCGCGCGATCTGATGAGCTGAGCGATTGCAGGCCGCACAGTATGCAACGCGCGGGCGCATCGAGGCGAAGTTACACGCGGGCGATATTCCGGACTCACGCACATCTGGCGGATGAAGCCGCGGGAATCCTCGTCGCGGGCGGCGCAATCGGATGCGCCGTCGCGGGAATGAAGCTACCCCGCGCGCGCGAGCAGAAAACGGTCGCGCTCGAAGCATACTTCGACGCGATTTCCGCCGCCGAGTTGTCGCAACTTAAACTGACGCTCGAGCAAGCGGGGATGCTCGCCGACGGCGCGGTTGACGGCGCGCGAAGAATCGTCGATCCGGGATGGTCCACGTTGTGGATGAAACGCTTCGGCCCGTTTCGGGTCGGGCAGCGAATCCTGATCGTGCCGCCGTGGAAGCGCCAGAGTGAATCCGGCCGCACAACTATCGTCGTGCAGCCTGCGCGCGCGTTCGGTACGGGACACCATCCCACTACGGCAGGCGCTTTGCGCGCGATCGAATCGATCGTCGCCACGCACACGCCACGGTCAATCCTCGATGCGGGCACCGGATCGGGAGTATTGGCGATCGCGGCAGCGCTGCTGGGCAAGAGTGACGGCCTCGAGCGCGAAATGATCGCGATCGACATCGATCCCGCGGCGCTGGAGAACGCGCGCGCCAACGCGCGCCTGAACGGCGTCGAGAGGTCGATTCGATTCTCGTCGGTGCCGCTCGAGTCGATTCATCGCCACTTCGATCTGATCATGGCCAATATTCTGAGCGGCACGTTGATCGAGCTCGCACCGCATCTGAAGCGAATCGTCGCGCCCGGCGGGCGGCTGATCCTCGGCGGTTTTCTCGCCGACGAGGCTGACGATGTGCTGAGTCATTACCGGTCGCCGCTGCGATGTCTCAGCCGCAAGACCCATCGCGGATGGACGACGATCGTGATGGCGCGAGCGGCACGCTGATGCCGTCGCAGCCGCGGCGTTTTTCGATCGCGCGCGCACCGGGTTCATCCGGGATCGCGCACGTCGATGGCGCGGAACTGCATCACATGCGTGCGGTCCTGCGTCTGGCCGCTGGCGCGCGCGTGTCATTGATCGATCCCGCGGGCGTCGAGCATCGCGGCGCGATCGAGTGCTACGAGCGCGACCGCGCAGTGATTCGTATCGAAGCGGCGTCTTCCTCACCGCCCTCCCCTGCCCGACTTCGACTCATCCTGGCCGCCGCGATCGTTAAGGGACCGCGAATGGATTTCATCGTCGAGAAGGCGGCGGAGTTGGGCGCGTCCGAGCTGTGGCCGCTTGTCTGCGCGCGCGGATTGGTGCGTGCGTCCGGCGCGGAGCGGATCGCGCGATGGCGCCGGCTCGCGATCGCGGCCGCCAAGCAGAGCCAATCCGCCTCGGTGATGGAAGTGCGCGCGCCAATCGGTATCGACGACATGATACGGGGCGTGCCGTCCCGTACGCTCGCCGTGATCTGTGCGCAAACTGGAGCGCCGATCGGCGAAGTGATTCGACGCGCGCGTCCGCGTGCGATATTGATAGCCGTCGGACCGGAAGGTGATTTCGACGACGAGGAGCGCGTGCAAATTGCAGCCGCGGGATTCATCGCCGTCGGACTCGGACCGAATCGGCTAAGGAGCGAGACGGCGGCTCTGGCAGCGGTCAGCATAGCACAGGGGTTGCTTCACGATGGGCAAGGGTCAGGCGAAGATGGCGAAACGGGGTAAGCCGGTGGCGCGCAAGTTCGCGTTCATCATGGATCCGCTGGACCGGGTGATCGTCGACAAGGATACGACGTTCGTGTTCATGCTCGAGGCGCAATTTCGCGGGCACGAGATTTTCTTTCTCGGGCTGCGCGACCTTTACGCGCGCGGGCCTCATGTGATCGCGCGGGCGCGGCAATGCGAGCTGACGCGGCGCGGAAATCCTCATTACAAATTTCTCGACGAGGGCGCCGAGTATCCGCTCGAGACTTTCGACGCGGTCTTCATGCGCAAGGATCCGCCCGCCGACGCTGCTTACCTTTACGCGACGATGCTGCTCAGCCTGGGCGACCGCAACCGCGTGTTCGTGCTCAACGACCCGGCCGGATTGCGCGAAGCGAACGAGAAACTCTACGCGATGAATTTCCCCGGCGCGATTCCGCCGACGCTCGTCACCTACGAAATTCCGCGGCTCAAGACTTTTCTCGACGAGCAAGGAGGCGAGATGATCGTGAAACCGCTCGACGGTCACGGCGGCGAAGGCGTGTTCCTGGCGACGAAGAAGGACCGCAACCTGGGCGCGATTCTAGAAACGGTCACGCAGTTCGAGACGCGGCTAATCATGGCGCAGCGCTATCTGCCTGAGGCGCGCAACGGCGACAAACGGCTGATCGTGCTCGAGGGCGAGCCGATTGGATGCATGCTGCGGGTGCCGCGCGACGACGAGAATCGCGGCAATATCCACGTCGGCGGAAATTGCGTGAAGGCGCCGGTCACGGCGCGCGATCGCGAGATCTGCGAGATGCTGAAGCCGCGGCTCGTGCGCGACGGCCTGTACTTCGTTGGCCTCGACATCATCGGCGACTACCTAACCGAGGTGAACGTGACGAGCCCGACCGGGGTGCAGGAGATCGACCGGCTCGACGGGGTGAACCTGGAGGGCAAGGTGATCGATTTCGTCGAGTCGCGAGTAGCCGCGCTCAAGCAGTGAGGGAGCCGTTGCACGGCGCGGCGATCATGGGTACGAATTAGGGTTCGCCTCATCGCGAATGCGTCCAAGCACGGTGGGCAGGTAGCTCAGTCGGTAGAGCAAAGGACTGAAAATCCTTGTGTCGAGTGTTCGATTCACTCCCTGCCCACCAGATTTATGTCGCCGGATCGTCATCTTCGCCAGATCGAACTGTGCCTGCTGCGTTGCTTGATCGTCATCGAGCGCGAGCAGACTCGCGGCCTTGAGATTGCGACATACGCGGCGAACGCGCCCCTCAGTTCGGTACGTCTTTTCTTGAAAGCGAAAAAAGAACGGGCCGGCGCACGAGCGCCAGCCCGACGCCGACCAAGGGAGGGGTCGCTCCAACCTAGTCAGCCAAATTAAAGCACTTACCTAAACCCGCGCTTCTTATCGCCGCACCCCGCGCCGAACCGTGCGCGTCGGTGGATCGATCTTACCGCCGACTATCGCATTATCGATATCGAAGCATCCCGCGTTGTCGTCTCCGTCCTCTATAAACAGTGCAAATGGTCCGGTGCCCTCTAGACCGAACGCATATAAGTTGAGTTCGGACAACTCGAGGTTCAGGGTCCATTCACCGCACGAGCCCGCCGGCGTCGGCAGCGCGACCATCCTGGCCGAGAGTATGCCGCCGTAGGGACCCGGTTCCGCGTAGTAATCCGTTCCGTAGGTCTGGTGGTTAACCACATTCGTAGCGAAGGTCATGTCCGCAAACAATCCATTATCAGGGAGTTCGGCACATGTGCCCGCAGCAATGCCGACCTCGAGGAAGTTGAACGCATCGTTGCCTGTGTCGCAAGCCGGGGAATCGAAGCCCGGGCCGTTATCAATAAAGCTAAACGACGTGTTGATTTGATCTGACATATCGCCCGCATGCACGAGCTGCAGCCGTTCGCTCCCTTTCACTAGCTCGATGGGCGCCACCGCATCAAATTCGTATGCGCCACTGTCGCATTTGCTCGGGCTGTCGGGCCGCGCATAGAGCCGCTGGTCGGTTACCACTGTATTGCCCGACTGATCGGTGCAATCGGTATCGTGGCCAATCGCATTGGCGCCTGATACAAGCGCAATCGTCTCCGTAGGACCGCCATTCTGCGCCAATCCCGCCGAACTTAGCCCCGGATCCTCTACTTTGCTGCTGCTCATGCTGAAGGCGCAGCTATTGTCGGTGGAAATGTTGAACCCTATGTCCTTGTGATCCGCCCCCGCGCCGGCCGCACAATTGTTGGGGGTTCCTCCTGCGAAGAGCGAGCTCTTGTACTTGGTGACCGGACTAGCGCTGTACAAGGATCCGCCAGTGCCGCCGGAAGAGGTGACTGTGTTCTTATCAAAAGTATCGTTGGTGAGTAACAGGGTCGCGTCAGCATTGTAGATCGCACCGCCGGCTTCGGATGTAGTATTGCCGGCAAAGGTGCTGTTGGTGATCGTGACAGTGCCTGAGTCGGCGAAGATTGCCCCGCCAAAATCCCCACCGGCTCCATTGTCACTGAAGGTGGAGTTTTCAATCGTCAAAGTAGTGCCCGCGGCGTAGATGGCGCCACCGAATAGTACGTTTCCCCCTTCCAGAAACGTCAGGCTTGTCAGGGTGACGTTGGTGTCGGACCCAAGATCCAGGATTTCATTGGTGTTGCGACCGCTGATCGCAATGCCGCCGACTGTGGGACCCTCGATCGATAGATCACTGGTGGTAGTAACAGAGAGCGTCGCGGTAAGATTGATGGTGCCGGTGACGTCGAACAGAATGGTATTGGGACCCGATTCCCCTGCGCAGTTGTTAACCGTACCCCCTGTATTGGCGGCCGCGACCGCGTCGGTCAGGCTGCACGGCCCCGGAACACTCTCGGAAAAGCCGTCGAGCGTAGTGACGTAGATTAAGTTGGGGGGCGGCATAGCCTGCGCGAGCCCCGACATCACCACGAAGAGAAACGACAGCGCGATAGCCGCGCCGATAAACCGCCGATTCCGATCTGCCATGGACCCCTCCCCGCGGCTACTGGCCGCGTCAGCAAATCTCACGACTCATTCTGGCGTGATTTGACGCACTTTCCCACTGCGGCAAGGTACTGTCAACCACGCGGGCGAAAAGGCGCGGGCACCGATCGAGCGAAGATTGTCAGCTTCGCCAGATCGAACAGTGCCTGCTGCACTTCGAGATCGTCATCGAGCGCGAGCAAAGGCGCGGGCTTGAGATTTGCTATCGAGCGATCTTAAGCGACGGTGCGTCGGTGCGGCTTTTTCGCCAAGGCGGCACCGATCCCCCGATCAGTGACCATGTGCATTCGCGAAATCCGCCGCCGCTCTGATCTCACCCTGAGCCTGAAGCAGTAATGCCTCGGCGCGATCACGATGTCCACCGAATTCCGTTTTGCCGTCGTTGGCCGTCCGCAATTCCTGCACGGCAGCCTCGATTTTGTCGTGCGCGGCCAACAAATGCGGATGGGCTTCGTACTGAGCCAGTGCGACAGAACCAAACCCCAGCATAGCGGCGGCGACTCCAACCAGTAGCATCTTATTCATAGTCAAATCCCCTTAAATTGAATATTGGGCGTTCCCGTACACGTACAACACTTCCGCGACTCCAACTTGCCTTGTAGTAGAAAGCGCTTTCACCGACAAGGTTCATCGAGCGCAAGCGCGCTCCGGGCGCCTTTAGCGAGCGAGCAACAGCGCTATGCTTACGGATCCGGCGAGTAAGCAATATACGGCGAACGGGGTTAGCGTTCGCGTTCTGAAATAGCTGGTCAAGAACTTTACGGACAAGTATGAGGCGATCGCCGCGCAGCTGGCACCTATCGCGGCTGCTTCTATTGCGGGCGCATTCCTCGAGGCGAGCAGCATCGGCAGTTTAAGAGCAGCTGCGGCCGCGATTATCGGGGTTGCGAGAAGAAAGGAAAATCTAAGCGCATCTTCATGAGGCAGCCCGACCATCAGTCCTCCAGCGATGGTCGCCCCGGTGCGCGAGAATCCGGGGAGGAGTGCGAGGACCTGCATCAGACCGACTCCCGCCGACTGCCGCCAGGAAATTTCCATAGCTATGCGATCGTCGGCGCCGCGACCGCCGCCGCTTTTCGATCGTGTCTTCATCAGCTCGGCCGCGTAGAGCAGCACTCCGTTCAATGCGAGAAACGACGCGACGTAGACGGGCCTCGCGAAAATTTTCTGCACCTGCTTTTGAAACAGGATTCCGACGATTCCGGCCGGGACAGTGCCGACCACTAGCAGCCAGCCCAGTTTCGCGTCGGGATCCGGGGCTATGTTTCGCAGTCTGATGGATCTCAGGATTCCCGAAAAAATTCGGCGCCAGTCGCGCAGGTAAATGAGGAAGAGAACTGCTGCCGTCGCAAAGTGAGTCGCAATCAGAAAGGTCAAAAAATAGTTCGCGTTCTCGTCGATGGTCCATCCGAGGAGCGCCGGCAGCAGAATACTGTGGCCGAGGCTCGAGACCGGGAAGAGTTCTGAAACTCCCTGCAGGATTCCGAGAATTACCGCTTGAAGATTCGACAGCACGTATTTCTTGTAACAGATCCCTGACCGCTGATTCTGTATATTTTACAGAACTAGCTGCCAATTGTAGGTCGGGTTCCCGAGAAGATTACACAAATCTCGCGGCTTCCGACTCACCTGAAACTGGCATTGTAGATGCTTCGTATTCATCGAGTGAGGGTTCTGCCCAACTCACGCGTGGTTATTACTGCAGGAGGTAATCCGAATGAAACTTCGAACTCTTTTCACCGCGGCGGCTCTGACAGCCTTGTTCGCGGCTACGCCGGTGGTGGCTCATGCGGACCATTACGGAGAGTGGGACGCGCACCACGAATGGCACGACGCGCACTGGTGGTATCACAATCATCCGGATTGGGTGTGGTATCACCATCGCGACTGGATCGCGGCATATCCAGATTGGCGCCCCTACTATGGCGACTATGACGAAGCTCATGTGTGGCACGACCGCGCCTGGTGGTATGACCATCATCCGGATTGGGTCCGCGACCATCATCATGACTGGGTACGATGGCATGAGTATCGATAGTTAGTCTGTTTTCGTTTAGCTCTTCGGTTTTTGCGCGAGCGCGGGACCAGGGCTGGAGCATCCGGGATAAGTCTTCCCGACTTGCTCCAGCCTCGCGTCTCGCGCAACTTTTTTCTCTCGCTTGCGGTTGCTTGAAACGATCTGCTGATGAGATCGTAGCTCGCATGACAATCAAGCGTGCGATGCCAACAGCTAGCCGGCCTTACATGCCGGGCTATGGAATTCTCGATGCGAGCGGCGGCCGCGGGCTGTTACCGTGGGAGTGGGCGGTCGAGCGATTGACGCGTTCGCGTAACTACTGGGTGGCAACGACGTGTCCCGACTGCCGGCCGCATTGCGTGCCGGTCTGGGGAATATGGATCGACGATGCGTTCTACTTCAG
>Ga0209333_1001687_pt1 | contig 10347 bp, 10 predicted proteins | sample BlaSpr_A8_OM2_O3_FD_187982 | JGI IMG/M metagenome (GOLD analysis project Ga0209333, IMG submission 187982) | Forest soil microbial communities from Thunder Bay, Ontario, Canada - Black Spruce, Ontario site 2_A8_OM2_O3 (SPAdes) (version 2) | ecosystem: Environmental > Terrestrial > Soil > Boreal...
CCCGCCGCTACCGGGTGCCACGCGCCGACCACGCCGGGTGGGATCCGCCAAAGAACCGTCCCGACCCGGTAGACCTCCTTGAGGAGCAGGCCAAAACCCGGGTGCCGGACCTGGTGCCGATCCGCTACGGCCGCATGCTCACCTCGCCGTTCGCGTACTTCAGGGGCGCCGCGGCACCGATGGCGTGGGACTTGGCACATACCCCTACGGCGGAACTACGGGTGCAGTGCTGCGGCGACGCCCACCTGCTGAACTTCGGCATGTTCGCCGCGCCGGACCGGCGGCTGGTCTTCGACGTCAACGACTTCGACGAGACGCTGCCCGCGCCGTTCGAATGGGACATCAAGCGGCTGGCAGCCAGCCTCGCGGTCGCCGCCAGGGACAACGGGTTCTCCGACCAGGATGCAAAGACCGCGGCGCGGCGCTGCGCGAACAGCTACCGGGTCGAGATGGCGCAGTACGCGAAGATGCGGTTCCTGAACGTCTGGTACTCCAGAATCGACGTCGACCAGGTGACCAGCCTCTACGACTCGGTCCAGTCCAAGAAGGCGGTGCGCCGCCGCCGCAAGGACATCAGGAAGGCCCAGCAGCGCACCAGCCTGAAGGCGCTGATGAAGTTCTGCGACCAGGTCGGCGGGGAGTACCGGATCCGCCCGGACCATCCGCTGATCGTCCGCTTCCCCATCGAGCGCAACCCGGCAATGCTCGACGAACTGCGCAGCGCGATCGCGCTGTACAAGGAGACGATTCCGGCCGACCGGCGGGAAGTGCTGCGCCGCTATTACTTCGGCGACTTCGCCCGCAAGGTGGTCGGCGTCGGTTCGGTCGGCACCGAGGCCTTTGTCTTGCTGCTGCTCGGCGACCGCGAGGACGAGCCAATGTTCCTCCAGCTCAAGGAGGCGCAGGAGTCGGTGCTCGCGCCGTACGCGGGGCCCAGCGAGTACAAGCACCAGGGCGAGCGGGTGGCGCGCGGTCAGCGGATGACCCAGGCCGCGACCGATGAGTTCCTCGGCTGGACCAAGGGCATCGCCACCGACGGCAAGAACGCCAAGGACTACTACGTCCGCCAGTTGCGGGACATGAAGGGCTCCATGGACGTCCCGGCCATGGACCCCGAGCAGCTCAACTACTACGGCCGGCTGTGCGGCTGGGCGCTGGCCCGCGGCCACGCCAGGACCGGCCGGGCGACGGTGATCTCCGGCTATCTCGGCGAGAGCAAGGAGTTCGACTGCGCGATCGGCGACTTCGCGCTCGCCTACGCCGACCAGAACGCCAAGGACTACCAGTGCCTGATGGACGCCGTCGCCAACGGCCGCATCCAAGCCGTGATGGGCCTGTAAGGAGCCGCGCTGCACGTGCTCGACGACGTGCCGGATCGCCAGGTCCTGGGCCCGAAGGTGGGCCTGGAGGCGCTCGCAGGCGCGCAGCACGGCCTCCGCGTTCAGGTAGGTCTGCGCTGCGCGCTCGTCCGCTGAGCGCCCGATGACCTGCTGCCCGACCATGATCACGAACATCAGCAGCAGCTGCAGCTGGCTGGACAGGAACAGCAGGAACGCGTACGGGTACGGGTCGAACCCGAGCACCTGGCCGGCCACGATCCAGCCGACCTGGAAAATCAGCGCGACGTAGAAGGCCGTCATCGTGGCCACCTTGCTGGTGAGCCAGGCAGCCAGCCTGCCGTTGAATCCGACGTACTCGTCCGCCGTCGTGGGCGGCGCCTCGATCCGCTCCGAGGCCTTGGCCAGCAGCTCCTGGTGCTCGGCACCCAGGTCGCTGCCGCCGGCGAGCAGGGTGTCCTGCGCCATCAGGTGGTTCTGGATCTGCTCGCAGTCGACCAGGATCGCCTCGGCGTCCTCGTAGGTGTCCGTGGACCGCCGGTCCGCGCTGCGGCCGAGCACCTGCTGCCCGAGCAGGATGATGAAGATCAGCAGCAGCTGGGCAACATTGCCGAGGAACAGCAGGAACGGGTACGGATACGGGTCGAAACCCAGCACTTCCTTGGACCCCAGCGCCATCCAGATCACGGTGACAGCCGCGGCGATGTAGACGGTCCACATCGACCCGATCCTGGCCGTGATCCAGGCAGCCAGCCGCTCGTTGAACCCGCTCGCCTCGTCGGCGTGGCCGGGATCCTGGCTCCGCCTGGCGTGCGCCCGCGGGTGGCGGACAGCGGTGTACAGGCTCATGACCAGCCCCCCTCGTGTCCCCGTTACCCGGGGCTGAGCTGGGCGTAACCCGTCTCGATCGCCGGTTCCAGCCTCTCCACGGGCATGGGCCACCTCGCGCCGCCAGCCTCGGCCGCCTTACTGGCCGGTACGCCGTCGCCGTGGAGCTCCCGGATCAGCCCGGCCACCGTGGCAAGCAGCTGCATCTGCGCGCGGGCGAATTCGGCGCCGACCGGGGCGCCGTGCCCGGGCACCAGGACATTGCCGCCGCCGGCCAGGGCCAGCAGGCGGGACACGGTATCCGGCCAGTCCATCGGGAAGCTGCCGGCGCCGTAGCACGGCGGGCCCGACTCCTCGATCACGTCGCCGACCAGCCACGCGGCCGCGTCGGGGATGCGCAGCAGCAGGTCGTTATCGGTGTGGCCGCGGCCCAGGTAGAACATGTCGACGGCCCGGTCCCCAAGATCAAGCGTGTGCCGGTCGCCGACCAGCTCGGTGGGCGGGGTGATGACCACCTCGCGCCACTCGTCTGCCGGCTCCTCGCCGTTGGCGATGCACTCGGCGAGCCCAGGCCGCTCGAACCGGTCCAGGAACGCCGGGGCCAGGACGTGGCCGTAGATCGGCACGTTCAGGTCCGAGCCGGGGCCGAACCGCTGGTTGCCGAAGCAGTGGTCGAAGTGCGCGTGGGTGTTGATCACCCAGCGGACCGGCTGGCTGCCGAGTTCTCGCAGGTCGGCGCGGATTTCATCGGCCTGCCGCGGCGACCCGCGCGTGTCCACCACCACGAGCCCGTCCGAGCCGCGGACCACGCAGACGCTCACGTCCAGCGGGTTGTACCGGCGCTGGAAGACCCCGTCGGCCACCTCGTCCCAGCGCACGGCAAGGAATCTACCCGGTTTGCGAGCAGGCGCTGGCGAGCTGGCGCAGCGCGAGCTCCAGGAGCGGCCGCAGCGGCACCGGCGGGTCGGCCGCGTACCAGCGCCTGATGGCCACCTGCGACGCCGCGATGACGGCACCGGCCAGGATCTGCGGGTACATGTCGCCCTCGACGCCGGTTCCGGTTCGCTCGGCGATCGCCGCGGCCAGCGCGTTCTGCTGAGCGAGGTTGACCTTCAGGTACTCGCCACGCATCGCGGGCGCCTGCAGTACCCGCCCGAGCGCGGTCATGGTGTCCCTGCTGAACGCCTGGTCGGTGTTCTCGTAGTGCTCCAGCACCGAGCAGGTGAGCGCCTCCCACAGCGGCTCGCCGGCCGGCCGCTCCAGCAGCGACGCACCGATCCGGTAGGCCCGGTCCGCCCCGATCGCGGCGACCGCCTCGTACTTGCTGGCGAAGTAGTTGCGGAAGGTGCGCAGCGCCACGTTCGCCTCGGCGGTGATGTCCTCGATCGTGATGTTCTCGAGTCCCCGATCGATGGCCAGCCGGAGCGCGGCATCGCTCAGCGCCTTGCGCGTGGCGAGCTTCTTGCGCTCCCGCAGACCGGTCATCCGGTTAGCCTAAGGCCAATCGTGCCTTTGAAGCAAACTTGCCTTTACAGCATGAATCTGCGACAGTGGCCGCCATGGGGACCCCGAATGCCACCGCAACCGCGGACGTGGTGATCGTCGGCGGCGGCCCCACCGGGCTGATGCTCGCGGCCGAGCTCCGGCTGGGCGGCGCCGACCCGGTGGTGCTCGAGCGGCTGGCGGAGATCAGCCAGATTCCCAAGGGCAACGGGCTGATCGGCCAGATCGTGCCGACGCTGGACTACCGCGGCCTGACGGACCGGTTCCGGGCCGAGGCCACGTTCACCGGGCCGGTGCCGCAGTTTCCGTTCGGCTCGGTGCCGCTTGACTTTTCCCGGCTGAGCCCGGGCCCGCTGCACATCATGGCGATACCGCAGCGGCGGCTCGAGCAGGTGCTCGACGACTGGCTGCGGAAGCTCGGCGGCGGCGTCCGGCGCGGCCACGAAGTGCTGGCGCTGTCGCTGCCCGAAGACGGCTCGCCAGTCACGGTGGACGTGCGCGGCCCGGACGGCGACTACCAGCTGCGCACCAGGTACGTGGTGGGCTGCGACGGCGCACACAGCCTGGCCCGCAAGCAGGCCGGGATCGGCTTCCCCGGAGTCACGTCGTCGGAGACCTCCCGGATCGGGCGGGTGTTCCTGCCTACGATCAAGACCGCGCCGGGCGGCGAAACGGCTGAGGTGCCCGGTGCCGGCCGGGTGCGGCTGACGCTGACCACGCAGACGCCGCGCGGGGCGTATTCGCTTGCGCCGCTCACCTCGCTGGACAAGACCGCCCGGCCCGGCATGTTCATCGTCTACACCAGGGAGGACGACCCCTCCTGGGCGCCGGCCGACCCCAAGGCCCCGATGACCCTCGACGAACTGCGCGAGAGTGTCCGCCGGGTGCTCGGCACCGACCTGCCGATGAGCGACCCGCAGTGGCTGGCCCGCACGGTAGGCAACAGCAGGCAGGCCGAGCGCTACCGTGCGGGCCCGGTGCTGCTGGCGGGCGACGCGGCGCACATCTTCGGCGCTGGGGGATCGCTGAACGTCGGCCTGCTCGACGCGATCAACCTCGGCTGGAAGCTCGCCGCGCAGGTCGGCGGCTGGGCGCCGGACGGCTTGCTGGATTCGTACCACGCCGAGCGGCACCTGGCCGGGCAGCGGGCCGTGCTGCAGACCAGGGCGCAGAAGGCGCTGTCGGCCAGCGGCGAGTACGCCGAGTCGCTGCGGGACCTGTTCGGCGAGCTGATGCAGCTGCCCGATGCCGTGCGGCACGTCGGCTCGATCATGGAGGGTTCCGACGTCCGCTACGAGATGCCCGCCGGCAGGGGCCGGCCGCACCAGCTCGCCGGGCGGTTCGCCCCGGACCTGCGGCTGGATGGCGGCGCCACGCGGGTAGCCGAGCTGGTCCGGCCAGCGCGCGGCGTGCTGCTCGACCTCACCGGCTCGGGCCCGACCGCAGACTTTTTCGTCCCGGGCGGAGGCGGCGCGATATCCGGGGTCCTCATGCCGAACGACGCTCTGTCCCGCGCAGTTTCGCCCTGGCGTGACCGGGTCACTGTCGTGGCCGGCCGCCCCGTGTCCGAGCCGCCGCCCGCCGCGGCGATGCTGATCCGGCCGGACGGGTATGTCGCCTGGGCGGTGGGCCCTTACCCCGGCGACCTGGCCGGCGGGCTGCCCGAGGCGCTGCGCACCTGGTTCGGGGCGCCCGGCTAGCGCTCGATCGCGCGGATCTGAGCGGTCGCGGTGGCGGCCGCCACGACCTGGCCGGATTCGTCGAGCAGCTCACCGGCCAGAAACCCCATTGACCTGGTGCGGCCGGTCACCCGGCCCCGCCCGGTGAGCCGTCCCGGGCGGGCCGGCCGCAGAAACTGCACGTGCAGGTCGGTGGTGAGCGAGAACAGGCCGGGATCGAGCGCCGCGACCAACGCGGGCCCCATCGCCTCGTCGAGCATCGCGGTCAGGAAGCCGCCCTGGATCACCCCGACGGGGTTCAGGAACCGCTCATCCGCCTGGTACGCAACCTCGATCGTCCCAGCGTCAGGGTCGATCGATACCAGTTCCCAGCCGAGCAGTGCAGCCGCCGGAGGCAGTGGCGCCCGGCCTTCCATCACGTCCCAGAACGATCCTTCGCGACTCATGGCCGCACCATAGCGCGGGTACCGACCGTTCTGGTTAGCCCATCCGTGATGGCGTGGGATGCTCGGGGCGTGTCCGATCTCGAGATCCTCCGCGGCCGCATGCGGCAATTCGCCGATGACCGGGACTGGGGCAAGTTCCACGATCCGAAATCGGTGCTGCTGGCCCTCGTCGGCGAGGTCGGCGAGCTGGCGGAACTGTTCCAGTGGCTGCCCGCAGCCGACGCCCAGGTGCTCGCCCAGCACGAGCCGCTCCGTACCCGGGTCGGCGAAGAGATGTCTGACATCCTGCTGTACCTGGTTCTGCTGGCCGACGTGATCGGCATCGACCTCGCCGAGGCCGCGCAGGCCAAGATGGACGACTCCGAGCGCCGCTTCCCGCCTGGCCCGTCAAAGGGCTAGCCTCCGGCCAGATGAAGGCGGCCGTTCAGCGCGTTGCGGGTATAGAACCTGTCGGGCCGTAACAGTCATCGGCCCCGGACGCCCTTCCGCCAGAGAGATCCGGCCCGGGCCCGCCTCTTCGCACGTCTTGAGTGCGGTAGGCCGCTTGCTTCATCTGTGTACAGAAGATCAGTTAACGGGGGAAAAGATGATTCCGGTTAAGACCAGGCCGGGGCGCCCTGGCGAGGACGCCATCACCAAATACGCGAGGCAGACCCGCAATGCCGCGGTCACGCTCGCCGTCCTGGCATGTGTCGCAGCGCTCATTACCCTGATAGCCGCGGTGGTAGCCGTGTCGGCGATCAACCGGGTGGGCAGGACCTTTCAGAACGGCTTCGGCAATGTCGGCGGCAGCAATTGCGTAAGCCAGGGCGGCACCAACCCGAACTGCTGAGCGGCGCAGACGCGCCGCCACGCCGCTGTCCAGGTCGCCGACGAACGTGACGCCGGGCACCGGGGTGCCCGGGGGATGGTGGGTCAGCACGAACTGCGACCCAGCCCATCCCCCGCCGACATCACCACCATCAAGCGGTCCGACGGTCGGGCACGCCCAAACTCATCGGCGGCCCGCAGCGGCTAGGTGCGCCCGGCACCCCTAATACGGTAGTAGGCCGTGGGCTCCCAGTAGGAGGTCGATACCGTCCACCCGATCGGGACGCCGGAGGTATCGGCGCCGAACGAGACATTCGGGTTGTCGACCATCTCGACGTGCCCTGGCCCAAAGAACGCCAGGTCCCCGCGTTTCGCCTGAGAACGGCTGATCTGGACCAGCAGCGGGCTGTCGAGCATTCCGTAGGTTGTCCTCGGCAGCTGAATGCCTGCCTGCAGGTAGGCCTCGTAGACGAGTCCGGAACAGTCATAGCAGGATGGCCCGTCTCCACCCCAGCAATACGATTTGCCCGCCTGTGCGGCGGCGTACTGGTAGGCGATGACCCGCAGGCGGACCCCGCCATCAGCGGTCGCGGCGTGGGCTGGCCCGGCGAAGGAAAGTAGCGACGTCAGGAGAGCGCACACCATGATTACGAACTTGCGGTGGACCATCTGGCTTCGTTGCCCCTTCATTGTCGTGAGTTGGACTCGACTTCTTCAGGGGCTAGGGCCTTCCTTTCCCGCCGAACGCATGCCGGAACCAAATAACGCCACGATAACAAAGGTCAATATGCTTTCTTGGTACATCGTTTGCGCGTTGCCGAGCGTTACAAAAATCATTCACAGTCATGTTTGAATGCCTGGATCCAGTGCCTGGAAGCACACAATGCGGGCCGTGAGCAGCCACTGGGCGCCAACGCCGCTTGGAAAAGGTCCGCTTCGTCGTAATAAACTCGCTTAGCACCGTTGTGGCGTGCGTCAGCCGGCTACGGCCGCGCGGCAAAGATGGGCCACTTTAGGCTCAAGCGCCGGATTGGCGCGGTGCCAGCAAACGACTGATGTCGCGCCATCATCGAGGCCACGTTCGCACCGTTTCGAGTGACTCGTCCCCCGCCTTACTGGGCCGGGCCGGCGGATCGGTCGTTGCCGCGCGCCCGGTCCAGCGCACCGGACGTCTTGATGCTGCGCGGCAACCGCAGGTATTCCGCGACCGGCGGATCGTGCGCCAGCGGGGACCCGCGCCGTGCCCCGCCGGCCCGTCTCGCGGGTAGGCCGGACGGCAGGCAACAAGATTTCTATCGCGCCAAAATAGAATTCAGCCATCGCAATGATCGGAGACCAGAATAGGTCACCTCTTGTATCGTGCTACGATATTATCTGGCCGGGCGTCCCTGGCTCTCTCGCCGGGCAGGCTCGGACGGCCGGTCTTAGCGCGGACGACCGGTCTCGCGCCCGCCCAGTGCCTTCCGCAGGTGCAGCGTCCGCTGCATCCGCTGCCGGCCGCGCTGCGCCAGCACGCGGGTCATGCTCCGGGCATCAATGTCGCGCAGGGCGTCCGCGGTCTTCAGGCCGGCCACACCGCCCGCGCGGAAGGCGCCGACGATCGCCTGGACCGCCGCGTCGGCCGGGAGCATCGGCGGCGCCGGCTCGGCATCCGTCTCCGGCAGGTCGCCGAGCGAGGAAAGGTCACCGATGACCGGCACGCCGAGCGCCGCGATGTTCTCGGCCATTTCGGCGCCAATCTCGGTCGCCCGCTTGAGCGCCCACACAGGGGTTGCGATCCGCGGCTCGCCGGGCTCCGGCTGGCGCGTCTTCATCTGCTGGACCGCGCCGTACCGCACGAACCTGGCGTAGTGGCGGCTCGGCCACTTCCGGCGCTTGAATTCCTCGTTGAGCAGCCGCACGACCTCGGCTTCCGCAAGGGTGAGGGACCGGTTCGCCGCATTTGCGCCCGGCACCAGGAACCCGCGGGGCAGGCCCAGCATCGATTCGAAGGTGCGCAGCAGCATCATCCGGTCGTCATCGTCCACCACCACGACGGTGAGGTTCTGCGCTGCCTTCATCCAGCGTGCGACGAGCTCATCGTGACGGTGGCGGCGCCAGAAACCGGGCGTCGGCGTGTCCGGCGGGTCCTTGAGTATCCCCTCGAGCCACTCCAGGTAGTGAAAGCGGTAGCCGTTTTGCAGGTACTGCTGCCACTGCGACGGCAAGATCCTGGTGAGCGGGCGCAGCGTGACCACGACGTGCACCCGTGAGCCGCCCAGATCCCTGACCACGCGGCAGGCCGCGGCGTCGCTGGCCTCGGCGAGGAACTCACTGCTCACCACCACCCGCTGATCGCGCGCGGCCGTTACCTCGCGAACCAGCAAGGCCCAGTCGGCCATGTCGGGATCGGGCTCGCCGATCAGGGTCGGCTGGCCGGTGACCGCGAGCATTGCCCGCAGCGGCTGCCTGCCGGTGCCGGGGTAGATCACGCCCTGTGCAGCCAGCCGCTCCCGAGCCAGGTGCAGAGCGTCCTGGATCATGGTTGTGCCGGTCTTGTGCGGACCGATGTGCAGGACGCGGGCGCCGGCCTGCAACTGCAGGTCGTCCGCGACCATGGATCTCCCCCCGCTCCCGGCGAGCCCGCCCTGACGCTATCCGGGCGACCGCCCCGATGCCTGTTTGAGTAAACGGAGAGTAATGGAAAGGTCACTGTGGCGCACGGCTTTGCTCGATGTACGGTGGCGCAGCGACGCTTCTAAGCCGGTATATCCACAGATGGCCCGCGCCATAGCGGAGGGAATCCAGGCTCCCAGGTCACGTAGTGCGACTGCTGCCGACCGACCACTGGTCGCTCGCATGCATGTCTACGATGACAGGACATCTGCGGATGCGCGGAGAAGGGAGCTGACCGTGCCGAGATCGCTCGACCGGCCAGACCAGCCTTCCGTACCCGACCAGTCGGACGCGATCGAGACGCCAAGCCGGTTACGGCCGGCATCCTCGCATCAAGATCTGCCTCCAACGCTGGACCGCGGTGACCAGACGGAGTTAGCGGACTCCGGGCGATGGTCAAAGGCCGGTCTGCGCCAGCGCCTGGAACACCTGCCGCCCGGTCATCCGAGCTCGCTGCGCAGCGATGACCCGGAAAGCGAAGCTCGCGGCCTCAGGGAGCCCGAAAATGCCCGAATCTCCAGCGGCGAGGCCGACGCGATCAAACAGAACTACTGGAGCGAGGTGCCCAGGTTCCTCCGAGCCTGGGCTGACCACGTACGCAGATGGCCGGAGCGTATAGCCGCAGTCGTGGACCGGACGCAAGGCCTCGCGGGATCCTGGCGAGGTGACGGAAACCAGTACCTGAACCCCGACCAGCACGCGCAGGCCAACGACGTCATAGCTGATGCGGGTCGAAGCGAAAAAAGGCTGACAGAACACGTCAGAGAAGCCGAGGGCAAGAACGCCTACGGCGGCTGGCTAGAAGGCCTCGGGCATCGCCTCAAGGGTGAGGAACGCCTCAAAGAGAAGATCGCCGAGAAGATCGAGCACGAGCCGAATAAGGCACCAAGCGAAGCCGCGCGACAAATAACTGACGCAATACGCTACACATTTTGCTTCGACGCCATGGATTACGCTAGCGGATACTGGGACGTGAAGCAGAGGCTGGAGACACACGAGTACCGGATGGTCTACAGCAAGAACCACTGGAGTGACGATTCGGAGTACAAGGGGATCAACACCCGCTGGGTCACGCCTGAGGGCCAACGG
>Ga0209333_1001689_pt1 | contig 10342 bp, 7 predicted proteins | sample BlaSpr_A8_OM2_O3_FD_187982 | JGI IMG/M metagenome (GOLD analysis project Ga0209333, IMG submission 187982) | Forest soil microbial communities from Thunder Bay, Ontario, Canada - Black Spruce, Ontario site 2_A8_OM2_O3 (SPAdes) (version 2) | ecosystem: Environmental > Terrestrial > Soil > Boreal...
AAGGGCGCGGCAACAAGGACGTTGCGTTCGACGGCATCCACTCCGCGATAATGGGTCGCCAGATCGAGACAGACGATGCGAGACCGGACATCGGGATTGCCGTAATATAGCTGAGGCACGAAGTCGAGCGCGCCGGCCACCACCAACGGAAGGTCGCGGTCCTGCTGGGGCAAGGTCAGCGTCGCATACGGATTAGGCGGATTGGGCCGCGCGATGTGTCTGCCCACAAAGGTCGCCCCCAGAATGGCGGCCATGGCGAAGCCGGCGATGGCCCGGCCGCCCGCCGCACGATAGAGCGCGCAGGGGACTAAGACGGCGAATCCGACGACCAGCGGGAGGACATAGCGATCCGTCATCATGTGCGTGACGAAGCGGCCCAGCAGATATCCGAAAACAGGCAACAGGATGAATCCCAGAGAGGCGCCCGATTCCGCCGCGGTAAGACTGGCTTCGGGCGCGGGCACTGGCTCCGTGCCGCGATCCAACCAATGCGGAAAGTATAGAGCCACGACGCAAAAAGCCAGGGGCACTGCAGCCGGGAAGAGCGCAAACTGGAACGCATCGTAGATAAACCGCACCGTCACGGCATTCCAGGGATGGTCGGAATGCAACGCCACCTCGTCCCGGATCAAAGGCAGATAGACGATGAGCACCAGCCCACCGAGGGCGGCAGCCACGGCCATTGGAATGTCAAGCCTGCGCCGCTGGAACAAGCGGACCGCTTCCCCGGCGGCGAGCGGGATGAACAGGAGCACGGAATAGTAGTGGAACGACAGGGCCAGCGCCAAACTGAGAGAGAGTCCCACCAAGCCGAGTTTGCGACGGAGGCCCGAGGGCGCGGATGCCGCCTGCTGCCAACACAAGAGCGCCAGCGCGCCGAATCCTAGCATTAAGCCATAGGGGCGGGCTTCGTAGGAGTAGCGGAAGGCTTCAGTGACCGCCGGGAACAGAGCCGCGACCGCTCCGTACAAAGCGCTCGTGCGCCGCCGCACGAAGAGATACAGGCAGACGGTCATCAGCAGGTAACCGGCGAGCCCCGGCAGGCGCGTCGCTACCTCGCTGGAGCCGAACAGTTTTTGGGCGGCGGCCGTAGCCATGTGGAACAGTGGAGGCTGTAAATCGACGCCTTTGGACAATGCCAACCAAAGGGTGGAGAAATCGCGCAAGCGCGCCAGATGAAACGTGAATAACTCGTCATACCAAAAGGGACGCGCGGCGGAGGCTGCAAGAGAAAACCAAGCCAGGATCGCACAGACAGCCAGTGGCGGCCACACGCGCGATTCCAGCCGCCTCGCCACACGCTCACTGGCGTCCGCCAGAGGTTGGAGGGCTGTGCGCATTGCTGCCAGAGCCGTCAAGAGCCGGGAAGGCCGGCGGAATCGCGCGTACCACCGGCGATCCATCGCCATCCAAAGGTCATGCCGATCAACATACGGAAGCCGACGCGGATCGCGGTCAACGTGCTTCGGGCGCCTTTACTGACTCCGACACGCGGATGAAAGGTAATGGGGCACTCCACCATTGTAAGCCCGCAGGCCAGGACGGTATCCATGATATGGGCGTTGAATTCCAAATTGACGCGCGGGTTCAGGTGCGGCAACAGCAGGGTGGCGGCGGCGCGCCCCATGGCTTTGTAAGTGGTGCCTACGTCCGTGAACGTCCCTTTGCCAAGGTGTTTTGCTTCCAGAAGCTTGCCGACGATGAAGTTGCCATAGTAGATAGGCGTGTTCAATTGCGTGGCATAGTCCCGCAGTTGCTCGACGATGCGGGTGCCGTTGACGACGTCGGCGTGCGGCAGGTACGCAATCAGTTTGTCGAGATCGAAGGCGCGGAAGGTCATGTCGCCTTCGCAGATCACGAAATGGTCCGCTCCGCCGCGCGCGATGCATTCCTGCAGGCAGCGATAAACACATGCTCCATAGCCCGGCGTCTTCTCATTGACGACGATGGCGCCGGCGTCCCGGGCTCTCTGCTCGGTGTGGTCGCGGCTGTTGTTGCTGACGACGATAACCTGACTGACGAGCGGATGGCGCCGGAAGTCCGAAACCGCTGCGGAAATGCTGGCCTCGTCGTTGTACGCCGTCAGGGCGACGGTCAAACGGGCGATGGGGGACCAAGGGCCGTGGAGTCCGTGCGATGCCCGCCGCCTGCGCGGCAGCAGGAAGACGACGTCGAAAATCGCCAGCACCAGCCCGACCGCGGTCAGAAGCTGCGCTCCTCGTATCAGGGCGTTCGACCCCTCGACCAGCAGCGCGGAATGGGGCAGGGCGAGTCCCACCGCGAGTACGACGATCGCGACCAAGAACAGCGGCACGCCGGCCAGAATCAAGAGTGCGCCTACGTAGAAGAGAGTCGGCCGATTTGGGACAGTGCGCTTGGGTACCGCGAGCAACAGTCCTCCGGAATCCGGATGCGGTCGCTGTTCAGTCCCGGCGGAAATCTCGCGGGTATAGGCGCTCTTCATACGGTTGGTACGGGTTTTCACAGAGCGACCTCTTACAGCACAGGCCACTCTCCGATCATTATACCCGCCGCTTGAACGATTCCCGCTTCTTGGGTAGCGCGGAACGTATTGGCGGATACTTTTCCGGAAAATGAACGCCATAGGCTAGTCTCGGTAACCGAGATGAGCAAGCCAACCGATCTGGTGCAGGGCACCTTGGACCTCCTGGTGCTGAAAATTCTGACGCTGGAGCCGGCGACGCGCGCAATCCGCAGCCAGCTTTACGGGCTGACGCCGCACGATCCCGTGGTGCTGGGTGGGGCGGCGGCGGTATTGGTGACGGTTACGATGCTGGCGGCCTATGTGCCGGCGCGGCGGGCGGCGCGGGTGGATCCGTTGCGGGCTTTGCGGAATGAGTGAGGTGATTTGCTATCATTGAATTACATCCTTGCTTTCAATTCAAAATATCTCCATGCGCTTCGGCGCCAAAATTCTGTTTGAAGACGTCACCTTCACGTTTCTTGCGGGAAGGCGCTATGCCATCACGGGCCCCAACGGCGCCGGCAAATCGACGCTGATGAAAATTCTGGCGGGCCAGATGGAACCGGCCAAAGGAACGGTCTCGCGCCCGAAGAAATTCGGCGTGCTGAGCCAGGACCAGTTCGCCTTCGACGGGTTTCGGGCAATTGACACGGTGATCATGGGGAATGCGCCACTCTGGCGGGCGCTCGAAGAACGCGCCGCTCTGTATGACAAGCCGCACGACCTGCTCACCGATGCGGACGGCATGCGGCTGGGCGAACTCGAAGGCATCGTGGGCGAGGAAGGCGGCTACACGGCGGAAGCCGACGCCGCAGTACTGCTCGACGGCCTGGGCGTGGAATCCGCGCTGCACGAACGGCGCATGGGCGAGTTACAAGGCGGGCAGAAGGTGCGTGTCTTGTTGGCCCAAGCTCTATTCGGCAGCCCGCCCGCGTTGCTGCTCGACGAGCCCACCAACCACCTCGATCTGGAATCGGTTCATTGGCTACAGGATTATCTCTCCCGTTACGAGGGCGTGTCGATTGTCATTTCGCACGACCGGCATTTTCTGAACAGCGTTTGCACGCACGTCGCGGACATCGACTACGAAACGGTCATCGCATACACCGGCGGTTACGACGACATGGTGCTCGCCAAGACGCAGATCCGCGCGAGCATCGAGGCGGGCAACGCGCAGCGCGAAAAGAAGATCGCGCAGTTAAACGAATTCATCGCGCGCTTCTCGGCGGGTACGCGGTCCAGCCAGGTGATGTCGCGCAAGAAGGAAGTCGAGCGATTGCAGACCTCGGAACTGGCGAAGTCGAATATCCAGCGGCCTTATATGCGTTTCGACATGAAGCGCCTCTCGGGCCGGCATCCGCTGGAGGTCAAGGGACTGGCGAAGAGATACGGCGAGTTGCAAGTGATCGACGGCTTCACCGCCAGCGTCTCACGGGGCGAGAAGATCGCGGTGATGGGCCGCAATGGGGCGGGCAAAACGACGCTATTGAAATCGCTGGTTCGTAGCGCCACCGGGTTCATCGAGGATACCGACCGCCACTTCGATGTGGACTCGGGGATTGTGGCGTGGGGCCACGAAGTGGCTGTAGGTTACTTCGCCCAGGATCATTCAGATTCAATTGCGCATGGGACCACCGCAATTGAGTGGCTGCACGAATTCGACCCGCAAGCTTCTCAGGAGGAGTTGCGCGGCCTGCTCGGCCAAATGCTATTCAGCGGCCAGGACGCTCTCAAACCGACCGCCGCCCTCTCCGGCGGTGAGGCGGCGCGGCTGATCTTCTGCCGGCTCATGCTTCAGAAGCCTAATTTCCTGGTGCTTGACGAACCCACGAATCACCTGGATCTGGAGTCGATTAACGCCCTCAACATCGCTCTTCAAAAGTACGCGGGAACCGTGGTGCTGGTGACGCACGATCACGACTTGATCGAGGAAGTAGCCACGCGGATCTGGCATTTCGAGGGCGGACGCGTCGAAGATTTCAAAGGCCCGTACCAGGAGTATGCGGCTTATGATCGGGAGAAAGCGTCCTAATGAGGAAGGCGAACCGACGTGAGCAAGAAATCTATCACAAGCGACTTGAAGAGAGTTGACCGCATGAAGGATTCCGATATCGACTATTCGGACATACCGCCTCTCGGCAAGTCTTTCTTTACGACGGCGACGGTGGCGTGGCCTCCTGTCAAAAAGCAGCTTACAATTCGCCTCGATGCTTGACGTGCTGGAATGGCTCAAGGCGGGCGGCAGAGGCTACCAGACGCACATCAATCACATTTTGCGTATCGTCATGGAGAGCCGGCCCTCACGCTTATAGATAGCCTTCGAGCTCTTGCCAATCTTCATCGGCCCCGAGCGGCCGCAGCCGAAAAATCGACAGACATTCGATGCCGTCGGCGCGGTTCTTGGCTAGTCTCTCCTCTGCCCGTTACCAGACGGTGTTGCGGCAGACGCGGGGGGCGGTGGGGCGGCGACCGTCGAAGAGGCAGGAGATGCAAGGCCAGAACCTCCCTGCGGAGGCGTGCCCTTCAAGGCCCGCGCCGGCTGATACCCGTCCTGCGCGCGCGCACGAGGAGCGGCGTTGTTCTTAGGCATGTTAAACTCCTTCACCTCCATTCTACTCAGTTCTCCTCGAAGAATTCAACGGCGCGGATCTCCTGTTTCATGACGATGATTCCACGTGATCGCTCGACCGTACTCACAAAGCGGCCTGCTTCGTCCAGAATCCAAACCTCCTCCAAATAAATCTGCTCATCCGCCGGGTCCGAGGAGGCGAAGGACTCGATACCGAACCATCCTCCGATTCTTTGCCCATTCTGGGTGTACGAGGTGCTTGGCAATGGGCCGCCAAGTCGAGAGTCTGAGAAAAAGGAACGGCCAACAGGCGGGAACGCCTACCATTATCACGGCAACAGCGAGTGAATATAGAATGAAGTGGCCGCGGTAGAAGTCACTCCTTCGGATGAGGGCGATTAGCCAAAACAATGCGACAAAATTCAAAGTGCTATAGCAGACGGCTTCAAGCAGAGACTTTGAAACGTCTCGGCGCTCTCCCGGCGCCATGAGGTCATAGACCTTAATTGAAATGAACCCGGGAAGAAAGAAGACGAGGAGGAGAGTAAGCTTGTCTGCGTTCCAGATGTCCATTCTCAAATCCCGAGGGACAGGAGGCCCGTCCTACTGCAATGGCAGTTCCGGCTGACCGTCCTCCCCGTTCTTCCCCTCGCCGTTCTCTGCCGCTTCCGGGATTACCGACGCTGCGGCCACCTGGTCGTCGTCCTCCATCCGCACCAGACGCACGCCTTGCGTGGAGCGGCCCGCCTGCCGGATCTCTGCCGATTCCAGCCGGATGATCTTGCCGTTCTTAGTCACGATCATCAGGTCGGTATCTTCCTTCACCGACAGGATAGCGACCACCTTGCCGTTGCGCGTGGAAGTCTTCATATTAATGACGCCTTTGCCGCCGCGCGATTGCAAACGGTAGTCGGTCAACTTAGTGCGCTTGCCGAAGCCGTTCTCGGAGATGGATAGAATGAGTCCCTCCTCTTCGACAATTTCCATGCCGACCAGATAGTCGCCGGCGTCCAGTTCCATGCCGCGTACGCCGCGCGCCGGGCGGCCCATGGAACGCACATGGCTCTCCGCAAACCGAATGGCCTGCCCATCGTGCGAACCGAGGAAGATGTAATTCTTCCCATTGGTCATGTGGACCGCGATCAGTTCGTCGCCTTCATCCAGCGACACGGCGATGATGCCGCGCGCCATGGGGTTATCGAACTCCGTCAGCTCGCACTTCTTGATTACGCCATGCTTGGTGCACATCACAATGAACTGATCGGGCACGAACTCGCGCACGGCCATGAACGCCTTCACGGTGTCATCCGGCTGCAGGTTGATCAGGTTTGAAACATGCTTGCCCTTGCCCACGGTTGCGGCGTCGGGAATTTCGTAGATCTTGAGCCAATACACGCGGCCTTTGTCGGTGAAGATCAGCAGGTAGCTGTGGGTGGACGCCACGATCAGGTGCTCAAGGAAATCCTCGGTGCGCGTGCCCATGCCGATGCGGCCCTTGCCGCCGCGCGATTGCCGGCGATAGGTATCGACGGACGTGCGCTTCAGATAGCCGCCGTGCGTGACGGTGACCGCCACATCTTCGACGGCCACCAGATCTTCCAGCCGGATCTCGCCGGTGTCTTCGATGATCTGGGTGCGGCGCTCGTCGCCATACAACTTGCGCACTTCCTTCAACTCTTCGACCACGAGCTCGCGCACCAGTTTCTCGGAGCCCAGCAGTTCCAGGTATCCGGCGATGCGCCGCTGGATTTCAGCCAGCTCGTCGGCGATCTTCTGCTGCTCCATGCCGGTGAGGCGCTGCAATTGCAGCTCGATGATGGCCTGCGCCTGGCGCTCGGTGAACTGGAAGGCGGCGATCAGCGAATCGCGGGCCTCGCGGGGGGCGCGCGCGGCGCGAATCATGCGGATCACTTCGTCCAGGTTCTCCAGCGCTTTCTTGAATCCGAGCAGCAGATGCTCGCGCTCGCGGGCCTTGCGCAGCTCAAAGTCGGTGCGCCGCCGGACCACTTCCACGCGGTGCTCGATGAAGTACTTGATGCAATCGACCAGGCCCAATTCGCGCGGCTGCCCGTTGACGATCGAAAGCATGATCACGCCGAAGCCGATTTGCAACTGCGTGTGCTTGTAAAGGTTGTTGAGGACGACTTCAGCCTGCTCGCCGCGTTTCAGCTCAAACACGATACGGGTGCCGTCGCGGTCGCTTTCGTCGCGGATTTCGGATATGCCTTCGATCTTCTTCTCGTTGACCAGCGCGGCGGCATTCTCGATGAGGCGCGATTTGTTCACCTGGTAGGGGATTTCGGTGACGATGATGTGCTCGCGATCTTTACCGCGGGCTTCGATGGCGGCCTTGGCGCGCAGTTTAAGCTGGCCGCGGCCTTTGGTGAAGGCGTCGATGATGCCTTGACGGCCGAGGATGAAGCCGCCGGTGGGGAAATCGGGGCCGGGAACCATCTCCAGAATTTTGGCGAGCGGCGTTTGCGGATTCTGGATGAGCGCGATGGTGGCGTTGACGATTTCAGTCAGATTGTGCGGCGGAATGTTGGTGGCCATGCCCACGGCGATGCCGGCTGAACCGTTCACCAGCAGGTTGGGCACGCGCGTGGGCAGCACCTCGGGTTCCTGCTCGCTCTCGTCGTAGTTGGGGCGGAAATCGACGGTTTCCTTGTCGATATCTTCCAGCAGCGAGGTGGTAATGCGCGCCAGACGGGCTTCGGTATACCGCATGGCCGCGGGCGGATCGCCATCGACCGAACCGAAATTGCCTTGGCCTTCGACCAGCGGATAGCGCATGGTGAAGGGCTGAGCCATGCGCACCAAAGCGTCGTAAATGGGAGCGTCGCCGTGGGGGTGATATTTTCCCATCACCTCGCCGATGATTTTGGCGCACTTGCGGGTGGGCCGGCTGGGCGTGAGGCCCATTTCGTGCATGCCGAACAGAATGCGGCGATGCACCGGCTTCAGTCCGTCGCGGACATCGGGCAAGGCGCGGCCCACGATCACGCTCATGGCGTAATCCAGGTAGGACCGCTTCATCTCGTCTTCGATATTGATGGGTACGAGGTTGCGGTCGCCGCCGCTGAGCGGCATCTGCGGGACGGCCGGTGGCGGGGGCGGACCTTGCGGCGGATTTTCCTGGTCGGGCAAGCGGTCTCCTTGGGTGAGTTGTAAGTTCTATTTTACCAATTGTGGAGCTGGCCCTGGCAGGCGTGGCGCTGGCGGGATTACTCGACAACCTCGACAAGATTGCGTCGCTAAAAAGGCAATGGCTGGCCGGATGCAACCACTGCTGCCCAGTTGTTGATTAGCTGTTGCAGCCAGTAGAATGTCTTCGTACGCAGTGCTGTGCTCGATATGGTGGCGCCCGCGACCGTCGCGAGGTAAGTGCTGGGCGGCGTAATCCTGTCGTTGCCGTTGTTGAATCCCCCGTAAACGCAGGCTGTAGCGGCATCCGCGGCGCTGAAAAAATTTACTTCGCTAAGGCCGTTAGCGCTCGCCCACATTGTCGTCGCGCTGAGGGTCTGGCGTACAAGGTCAAACGTTTGCCAGTCGCAGTTTCCGGCGCCTTCATACGCATTGGTGTCGCCCACTACTTGACCCGACGGCCCCCACGACGGCAGCCAGCTCTCGGTGAACAGGACTCTCAGCCCCTTGCCAGAGGCCAGCGAGAGGATTGCCGCAAGGTTGTACATGTCGCCGCAAGGGGTGGCGCTCGGGCACGTAGGGTTGTCGTTGATACCCGTCGTATACTCGTCGCCGCCGACGAATACAATGGGGCTGAGCGGCGTCGCGCGCATCGTCGTGGCATACGAGATCTCGTAGCGGCTATAGGCGACGCCATTGTTCACCAAGGCATTCGCGCCAAGAACGGCGGTCGCCATTGTGTTATACGCGCTTGCCCAATTGGCCGCCGAACCCGTAGTGCCGAAATTGGCGTTATAGGCCGGGTTGTTATTGGTGGTTGCGGGCTCGTGAAGGTCCGTGAAGTCCAGCATGACGGGCACCGTGCCGCCGGGACCGTAGTATTTCGCCAGGTAAGCGTACACGGAATAAGTCGTCCCACCGAACTGGAGCCAACTTGCGCTGGATGGAGTAATAGTCACGCAGTTGGCGAGGTATCCCGGCGCGGGCAACGGGTTGGGCGTACCCACAAGCGTATGGCACACCGTGTTCAGGTTATTACTGCTGTAGGACGGCTCCAGCCTCACATGGACCACCGGAGAGTGTCCGCTGCCGGGGCCGTAGTTGCTGTATATGTACTGCATAACCGACTGGAATATACCCCGGGCAGTGCCCGAGCCTGTGCTGTTGTCCACGAAGTAGTAGGGATCGAGATTAATCTGGATCACGGACACTCCGAGCCCGTTTGGCGGGTTCTGGGCCAACAGGTCCACCTGGGCCTCGGCTTGGCTCACAGAAAACTTGCATGCCGTGCCCACGATGATGTTGCCGTAGCCGCACGCAATGCCTGTCACAGCCATAAGCTGCGCACCAAAGGCCGGTGCCGGAAACGACTTGCCCTGCAAGCCGGCGTAGATCTGCGACCGGTTGCTTGTCTCGGCCGTCGAGGTGAGAACGTTAACCACGCCAGTGGTGCAGGTGGCAGTGCCGCTGGAGATGGTCGCGGTTGTGGCAAGCGACAGGTAGCCCAAGCCATAAATCGAAAACTGAAGAGCCGCGCCAGTTAGCAATCGCGCTCCCCGACACAGCAACGGTGGCTTGCGCGCCCGACCCGCCGCCATTGAAGCCGCTCAGGTTGCAGGTGCCGGAGCCGGAGACGCCGGTCGCTCCGGACACGTACGTGCCGGAAAGCAGACCAGTCCCCATGAACTGCTGCAACGTAGGGTTCTGGGCCTCCAGCAAGGCGCATGCCAGTAGGGAGAGGACGGCTAGGCGTGTCATCTATTGAATTCCCGGTTAGTTCGGATTACCCATACAGATATAGTTAAAGGTCGTCGTCGTCACGGCGCTGGTACTCACAGTCATGCTGCCCGGCAGCGTGGACACAAACCACCGTGCGCCCGGATCGGTTTGCGGGGTCACGACGCACACAGGAGCAAATGTGTAGCCGGGGGCTAAACATGTGAGTCATGCTGGTGCCCGCCGAGATTGTAACCGTCCCGACGGTGTCGTTTGACGGCGAGTGGAAAGTAATGTGCTGGTTGGCAAGCAGGTTGAGGTTGTATCCGCTGTCCACGGCGAACTCGGCGCTCCCGGAGTTGTTCGTTACCGTCAGAAGGTTCGTGGTGGACTGGCCCGCGCCCGCCCTGACGCTAAGCGTGGTCGCC
>Ga0209333_1001690_pt1 | contig 10336 bp, 7 predicted proteins | sample BlaSpr_A8_OM2_O3_FD_187982 | JGI IMG/M metagenome (GOLD analysis project Ga0209333, IMG submission 187982) | Forest soil microbial communities from Thunder Bay, Ontario, Canada - Black Spruce, Ontario site 2_A8_OM2_O3 (SPAdes) (version 2) | ecosystem: Environmental > Terrestrial > Soil > Boreal...
TAAGTCCAGCGGAACCACCTCAGAGCCAGAACAAAGGAAACTCCGCCCCAAAGAAACATGACCAATAGTCGCGGCCATTGGTGGATCAAGGGCGTTCCCTCCAAAATACTGGCGCGCAGGGCGTCGTTCAGAGCGGTAAGTGGAAGCGCCTTGATCAAGGGCTGAATCACCGCCGGAAATCGCTCGTAGGAAAAGAACACTCCAGAAAAGATCCACATGGGCATCATTACAAGATTCATGAGCCCGCTTACACTTTCAATTTTCTGCGCGCGGCTCGCCGTCAGCAAGCCAACTCCGCCAAAGCACATCGCTCCTACCGCGCCGAGGAAAACGATCGCCAGCACGGATCCCAATACCTTCATGTGAAAGACAATCACACCGAGCGTCAGAAGCAGCCCTATCTCAATAATCATCAGCACCAACCGGCTCGACATGAGCGCGAGCAGGAAGTCTCCGCGGCGCATCGGCGTGCCCACAAAGCGCTTCAGCAGCTTGCGCTGACGCATATCGACTAACGCAAATCCAATGCCCCACATGCCGGAGTTCATCAGGTTCATGCCCAGCAACCCGGGAATCAGAAAATCGATATAGCGCGAGCCCGCCTCGGAGGATGTTACGGCACTCGTCTGCACCACATCTTTCCGACCGGCCGCGGTTTGCAGAGCACTGTCTGTTTGAGCTTTTGCCAAAACGCTCTCAGGCCGCGCGGGGTCGTAAAGGTAGCGCAGCCCTCCGTTTCCATCGAATTCGATCACGAGATCATACTTCCCCAGGCGAAATCCCTTCCGGGCAATCTGCTCGTCTTGCACATCCACCTTGAATGAAGTGTGCTGCGGAGAGTTTTGCAGCAGCGCTTGTGCTTCCTGCGCTGCCGCTCCAGCAACAATCACAACCGAAGATACGTCCCCGGGCTTATTGCGGAAAGCAATTCCCAGCCCCACGGCCAGCAGCAGTGGAAACACGAACACCCAGAAGACGACCTCCGGTTCGCGCTTCAACTCCAGCATGCGCGCCATCAGGAGATGACGGTATCCAGCCCAGCGCCCGTTGCGCTTTGGCGGTCGATTCCGCGGAGTTGGTCTCTCCGCGATTGCGAGTTGCTGTGCCACATTCATAGAACGATTCTTTCTACCGCGACTCCGGCTTCCACTTATTCAAAAACTCAAGCAAAGCTTCCGGCGTCATCGACCGCGCGTCCTCGAATTCGCCGTCCTTCTGACTGATTACCAGCTTGCCATCGCTATCGACTATCGCCAACGCGGGAATCCCCTTATTGAGCGGGACATCGAACCGTTTTGCCAGATCGCCATTCTTCTCGCCGTCCGGGCCAATATCCACATGCACAACTTCAAAGACCGCCATCGCTGATGCGAAATCAGGCCGATGAAATGCTAAATCAAGGACGTGACAATCGAAACACCAGTTCGCTCCAAAAATGAGGATCACGCGTTTGTGCCCGACCGCGGCTTTTTCCTCGGCCGCTTTGATCTCCGCATGCACATCGGCATCGTCCGGATAAATATTCTTACTCATGTCGGAAGGCTGAATCAGGTGAGGCTCATCGGCTCGTTCCACGCTAGCCAGTCGCCACTGCCCGTTTTGTTCTCGCCATCCCTGCCCGTCAGTGATCCTCATGGTGCGGCCATCGGGCAGAGTCACCTCAGTCTTAAAAATAACGCTGGTACCTCCGTGACGTTGCGCCAGCCGCACGATTTCCAGCTTCATACTTCGCGCTTTCAGGCCGAGCCAGAAATTGGCATCCCAATCGCCATTGATCACGACGCCGTTGGCCATAACCTGCGCCGCCGGGTCAGTGCTGTACATCGCCTTCAGCTCCGTCGCATGTCCAGCAAGAACTGCGCTTCGCCACTGGTTGAGTGGAGGAAAGGGAGTTGGCCCATCAACTGCCTGCCCAATCGCCGATGACGTGTAAAACATCGGCAACGCGATTAATACGGCGAGGACCATCACGCGAGAATGTGGTTTTCTCCGCATCGATTGATTTCCCTCTCACTCTTCCCGCAAGTGCCGGCCCGTGAGGCGCACAAACACATCTTCCAAGCTGGCTTGGCGCGTGGTCAGATGCTGTAGTTGACTTCCCCGTTTTCCCAGCGCCTCCAGCAGCGCCGGAATCGCCAAGTGCGGCTCCTTCACAGTGAGCGATAGCATGCCGTCATCGTCGCGCGCGGATTCCACGCTGGGCAGACCGCGCCAGACGTCAAGTGCCGCGCCGTCGGAATTTCCATTCACAGCAAACTCCACCACATGATGCCCGCCCAGCCGCTCGATCAAACCTGCGGGCGAACCTTCGGCGATCACCTGCCCGTGATCGATGATGGCGAGCCGGTCGCACAACCGCTCCGCTTCATCCATGTAATGCGTGGTAAGCAACACGGTCCCGCCATGGCGCTGAAATTCTCGAATAATGTCCCACAATTGCCGGCGGCTTTGAGGATCGAGGCCAGTGGTCGGCTCATCCAGAAAAAGAATTTTCGGATTGCACACCAGAGCCGTCGCCACGGCCAGTCGCTGCCTCTGTCCGCCAGAAAGTTTTCCCACCCAGGAATCGGCTTTCTCGGTAAGTTGCAATTGCTCAAGCACGTCATCGGACGACCGCGGCTCGAGGTAGAAGCTGGCAAACAATTCCACGGTTTCGCGCACCGTAAGCTTTTCGGAGAGCCGAGTCTCCTGCAGCGAAATACCCAACCACTCCCGCATCTCGCGCGCATCTTCGCGCCAGGCGTGGCCGAGAATCGATACTTCGCCCGAGGTCGGCTGCAGCAGGCCTTCGAGGATTTCGATGGTCGTGGTCTTCCCCGCTCCGTTCGGGCCTAGCAGGCCGAAGCATTCACCGGTTCGAATCTCGAGGTTCAGCCCGCGAACAGCTTCGATTTTGCCGTCGTAAGTCTTACGCAGATCGCGACATTGGATAGCTACGGCCACGCAGGCATTCTAACCAAAATATCCAAATCGCGGATGTTGATCTTGACTATCGCTTGCCTTTCACTGGTTTGCGCAGCGATATCTACCGTCCTGCTAAAATACGGCATCGCCGCATCTAACGCGGCATCTTCTCCGCATGCGCATCCCAATGCGCGGCTTCACTTGAGGGCAGACGTCCTAAGACGCCCACGTGTCGTTTCCCACGGTCTTCCTGATTTCAGAATCTGAAGAGAAGGAATATCCAAATGTGTCTTTAGTTTTCTCGTTCGCCGATTCGGCCGCGGCAGTCGCTAGGAGATAGAGACAGGCTCTATTGCACCGCCACCAAATCTCCTGGCCCGTTTGGAGGTTGGGGCAAGTCTGGTGGCGGCATAGCGGGAGGAGGCGCGGCTCCATTTGCCGGCTTCGGCACATCTTGCGAATCCTCTCCCGGACGCCGGAGACTTGGGGCATTGGTTGGATGAACTTCCGGCTCTGTCTTCGCTTCTTTAGTTTTGTCAGGCTGATCTAAGATGACTTCCTTTTCAGTGCGGACGATTTTCTCGCCATCCACCTTCATGGTTTCCACGCGAACGACTTCATCTCCCACGAAGCGTACGAAATCCACGTCCGCCGGGGCTTCGCCATAAATCCATTCTTCGTATTGCGTCTCGCCACTCCGCTCCCGCACTTTTTTCGGAGGCTTGCCTTTCGCATGAAGAACCATTTCCTGATTCATTCCCACCAGCACGTGATGCGCTTGAATCGCCGCTTTCACCTTAGGAGGCACCGTGTCCAAGTAAGCCTGCTCCTTATTACGAGCATTGAAGTCGAGAACCGGAAATAGCAAATCGCGCAACTGCGACGCCGTCATCTCTGGGACGAATTTATCGAAATAAAGGTCGACATAAGAGCCGTGCGGATTCGATTGCGGGTCATTCGGTCCATTGGTCAGTGGACCATTCGCGCCTGAAATCTGTACCCGCTGGTACCATTTCTCCCGGTGTATCGGGCCTCCATTGATCTCGAAATGAATGTGATCATTCTTAATCTGCACGAAGGAAATGTGCGCGGGATCTCCGGGCTTTACCGCCGGCCCCCAGAGGTTGATCATCTGCTGTAAGTCCTCGCCGTTGGGGGTGATTACACCCTGCTTGAGCTGGAGGCCTTTGGTTCCCATCGGAAAAGCCGTCCGCGCATACACAAGCTGGGTTTCGAAGTCGCGGATGATTTCGTAGCGGGTTTGCCTTTCCATGTGAGGAGCGTTAGCAGCGATCGGCGCAGCGACGGGTTGATGTAACGGGAGCTGAGCCTGTGTAGCTGTTTCCGGTGGGTGGGCCGCGGAAGATGTATCCGTACTTTGCGCTTCACAATTTCCGCTGCACAACGTAACCGTGGCAGCCGCGACCACGAAAACCCCAAAAAGCGTGCTGGCACGGACACAGTCCATAAAACCAACCACAAAATTGACCAACCCATTATAGCGCCGGATTCCCAACCTGTGAGCCTAAATGCGCTCGAAATATGGTGGCCCGTCATCCGCCTTCCGGCGCAGTTCCGGCTGTATTTTGAATGGCTGTATTTTGCTGTATTTTGAATTGACATCTGTGCCTCTTTGCGGCAGACTTTCAGGCACTCAAGTTTCCCGGCGTATTCGAACCCAACAGCTATTGTCCCCAACCCGATTTCTTGTAATCGAGTGAGATGAGTCATCGGCCGCTTCCAAATTTTCCCGAGCCTGACCCGCTTAAGCTGGAGCCCTTTGTTCCCCCGACTTCCAAAAATTTGAAGACGAGCCCGCAAGTTAATTCGACGGCCCTTTTGACTGTCCTGGACGACGCAGTAATAAGTGGGCGTTATCCGGCGGAGGCGCTTTGGCAAACGATTGCAGATACGGCGCGGATTCTGACTGGCGCCGACGGAACCGCCATAGCGCTGCAAACCGACGGCATTGTTATATGCCGGGCACGCTGTGGCGACATCGCACCGCCATTGGGATCGCCGCTACATGTCGATTCCGGAATCTCGGGTGAGTGCTTCCGCACCGCAACCAGCCAGCGCTGCGACGACACCCTCGGGGATGATCGTGTGGATACCGATGTTTGCCTTCTTCTCGGAATACGCTCGATCGCCGTCGTAGCTTTGTGCGACGCGATGGGACCTTTCGGACTTTTGGAGGTTTTTTCAGCCCGCGCGCACGCCTTTACCGATGAACAGATGGGCTCTCTGAAAAACATAGGAGAGATTGCGGAGAGTGCCTACGAGCAGGAATTTGACGCAGAGATTTCGTCGTCTAAACCACCCAGCGTCTCGTTTGAGCGCTATGACATATCGGCAGCCTCACCGCGCAATGTGGTGCCGCTCTCGACGGGAATACTGGTCGGGCCGGTTCCAAGAATCAAACGTCGCCACTGGATGATGAGCGGCGTTGCGGCCTTGTTGCTGCTGGCGGGCGCAATTATCTGGTGGGCTTGGCATGAACCGCTAGGAGAATCCGCAGCAAACCACTCTATAATGCCGGCGGCTACCACAGGAACGGAACCATCGAATACTGCCGTACCCAATGGATTCAGCGCAAAACCGTCATCCGCAATTCCTCGGGAGTCCGTGATCGCCAACCCCGAGGATAAGCGGGAAAAGTCAGGAGCGAGGGGCGCGATTACGAATGCAGCAAACCGCGAAAATGTCGAAGAACCACACATCGTGCATTCGACGAGTACAACCACAGAAGCAATCATTCTTCCCTCATCTTCGAGAGAATCAACACCCAACTCTTCGGTTGCCGTTTCTGGCGCAGAGCCGCCTACGATCGTCCTTGCTGGCGCCGCGGAGAATAGCGACAAGTTGGCAAATATCGTTTCGGCGCCGGCCGCGATGCCGGAGGTCGAAACCAACATATCCAAAGGCGTAACGCCCGTGATCATCCTCCGCCATGTTGCGCCGGTGTATCCACCCATGGCTGCGAGTCGTCGGTTGGAAGGTTCGGTGACCTTGGTAGCCTCGATTGCCGCGGACGGAACCGTCGGCGAAATCAAGGTGCTTAGAGGAGAGCCGATTTTCGCCACAGCCGCCATAGAGGCCGTTCGCCAATGGCGCTACGTTCCCACCATGCTCGATGGTAAGCCGATTTCCGTAAACCGGGAGATCACAATCAGCTTTAAGCTTCCGTGAATTTGATCTTCGGGATTGCTTTGGATCTGAATCAGACAGGTCTTTGGCGTCTTACACGCTTATTCGATCACACCTGTTACTGCGGAGCAATCCGCTCGCGCAAGATCGTCAGACACTCTCCGGTCCGCGCTTCTTGTATTGCTGGCACTTAACCATGATGGCCGACCGTAGCCGGGTGCGGAGATCCTCGGGCAACTCGTAGAGCTGAGAGTCGCGGTAGATCTCGATGGTCTTCTTGGTTGTGTCGCAAACCACGTAACAGTTGTGGCACCAGGAAAGATGGTTCTCCAACTCAACTTTGGTGTGTTCGTCGAGGACTCCGTCCAAATAGTTGGTTAGCTCGTGCAAAAACTCAGAGCATTTCACTGGTTGCCATCTCCACTCTCGCGTTTCTGGAAGAACCGTCCTAACCGTTCACGAAGTTGCAGGCGAGCCCGCAACAATCTCGATTTCACCGCAGGTACGCTTAATTCCAGCGCTGCGGCCGTTTCCTCGGTCGACAATCCTTCCACGTCTCTCAGTACAAATACGGTCCGAAACCCCGGCGGCAGGCCTTGGATCGTCTTACTTAAAATATCCCTCAACTCCGCCTGGGTGTATTGCTGCTCGGGATTGGGGCTCCAATCCGCAATCTCCCGCGGAAGAGAATCGTCTTCGGTTTTTATATCCTCGTCCAGCGATACTGTGCGCTCCGGCTTCTTGCGCCGCAACTTCATCAACGCTTCGTTGACTGCGATGCGCACCAGCCAGGTGTAAAACTTCGACTGCTCCTGGAACTTCACCAGGTTGCTATACGCCTTCAGAAACGCTTCCTGCACCACATCTTCCGCATCCTCGCGGTTCTGCGTGATGTGTTGCGCGATCCGAAAAACGTTACGATCGTACCTGCGAACCAACTCCTCAAAGGCTGAGTCGTCGCCCTGCTTGGCGGCCCGTACCAGAGTCAACTCGTCAGTGACAGGCCCTTCTAGTTTGTTTTGGATGGTTTCCATTCTCTCGGCGATGCAGTATTTTGTCGGAAACGAATCGCGGCCCGAAAAAGTTCAGCTGTTATTCTACTTGGTAACCTGAGTATTTGCCCAATCGGTTTCCGGTTTCGTCAGAATCAGGTTTACGATAGAGTCGATGGACAGGGTTGATGCGGAGATGCGCGGTCGAACACGTCCTGACGTACTCTGGGACAGTCCCACAAGTGCCGTACAATCAGTAGTTAGAGCCGGTCTTGCAGTCGAGCGAGCGGGCAGCCGCGATCTCTAGGGAAAAACGGTCTTCGAGCATGGCAGAACTGAAGCAGAAACACAACCAGGCGCAGAGCGAGATCGAGCAGATCGTGGCGCGCGCCGTGGCTCAGGCCCTTCAGAACCAGTTCCCGAAACTTCAGGAAGAAATTGCCCAGCGTGTTCTCGAGGTGTTGCCGGCTTCAACCAGTGAAGCTTCCGGTGGCGGGCAGGAAGTTTCCGCCACATTGGTTCGGGCAGTTTCGAGTATCCATGCGGGTTCCACGCAGAAGGAAGTTTTACGGGCACTGTTGGACGCGGGCAGTGAGTACTGCTCCCGCATCGCTTTATTTGTAGTGAAGGCCGGATCGGCATCAGGATGGCAGGCTCGCGGCTTCGGCGATGACGAGACGATAAAAAATTTCCCGCTCGATTTGAATGCCGGCCCGGTATCCCATACTTATCACAATCGAGTGGCTACGCCCGGCAACATTGCGGAAATGGGTGGACAATTTGCATCTCAGTTCGGCAGTCCAGCCAATGAACAAATTCTGGTGCTGCCGCTGGCGCTCAAGGATAAGGTAGCCGCGCTGGTCTATGCCGACGGCGGCGATAACGGCAAATTGAGCTCAGACGCTCTGGAACTGTTGGTGCTCACCACCAGCGCCTGGCTGGAAGTAATTTCCCTGCGCAAGCATGCGGCTCCGAAAGATGACGGCGAAGCCCCGGCCATGGTGGAAAGAGGCGCTCCGCCGGTACAAACGGTTTCTTCATACTCTGACCCGTTCGCGGTGCATACACCCAAACAAGTTCCCGCGACCCAGCAACTCGACCCCGAACCTGCAGCGGAAGTTGTGGAAGTGGCTGCTACACATTCCGCCTCAGCAGCAGCGCCTGCCGCTGCTACGGACCCCTTAGCCGGTCTTTCCCCGGAGGATGCCGATCTTCACCGTAAAGCGCAGCGCTTTGCCCGCCTGCTAGTGGATGAAATCAAGCTCTACAATCAGGCAAAAGTGGCCGAGGGACGGCGCAACAAAGATTTGTACGACCGTTTGAAGGAAGATATCGACAAGAGTCGTGGCACGTTCCAGAAGCGTTACGGCAGCACCGTGGCCGCCGGCGGCGATTATTTTCAAAACGAATTAGTACGCAGCCTGGCGGAAGACGACCTCTCGATTATGGGCGCAAATTTCCGCCGCTAATTTTTTTGGGCAGTCGCGTCTACGCGAAAAGTAAAAAGTGGTTCGATCAGTCTCCAAGGAGTGGCGGGTACTCGTAGCTGCAATTCTCTGCAGCTTTTTTGGCGCTCTGCTGGCTTCGGCAGACGCCCCTTCGCCATTGCTGCCCGGGCCGTCTCAAGATCAAGCCGGCACTGCTCCCGCGAAACCTGCTCAGAGCACTCCCGGCGATGGAACGCAGAGCGCCGTGAAGAAGAGTCCCACCGATAAAGCTAAAGCGACGCCCGGAAAAAACCCTGCTCCCAGTGGCCCCAAGCCTCACCATGTCGCCGCCCGGAAGCGAACGATTTCTCCGCGTGTCCGGCGCATGCGTCAGGCATTTGTGGCATCGGCGAGCTTGCGGCCCATGGCGCAGCAGTTGTTGCAGGATCGTTCCCTGCCGGCCTATTCCGGGGTTCAAGTTTACGCCCACGCCCATTCCAAAGAGGACGCGGGAGCGCTGGCCTGGCTGGTTCTGGGCTACGCCCACGTGTTGGATAAAGACTATGCCAAAGCCATCGACCCGCTAAATCGCGCCAAAATTCACGCTGGAGATTTGGGCGATTACGTCGCCTACTACCTTGGAACCTCCTACATGGAGACCGGACACATCGCAGAGGCGCTGGCAAGTCTGGCAGACTTCGCCAAATCGCACCCCGATTCTCTGCTGGTGCGCGACGCTCAGGTAAGCTATGCCGATGCACTGCTGCTGGAGAACCAAGCAGCGGAAGCTGTCACTTTATTGGAACGCATCCGAGTGCCGATTCGCTCGGACGTGGAGTTTGCCTTGGGGCGCGCCTATGCGGCGTCCGCGCAAACTGCGAAAGCCGCCGAGACCCTGGGAAATATTTACTACACGATGCCGGGCAGCGCCGAGGCCGACGCGGCTTATGCCGAGTTAAAAAGACTACCGTCCGCTTCTCCTCCAACCATCGCTCAACTCGAAACCCGGGCTGAAGGATTGATCAGCCGGCGGCGCTACGCCGATGCGGCCGACGAATATCGCAGCCTGTCCAACCAGAGCAGCGCTGAGGACCGACCAAAATTTGAGCTGGATTTCGCCGACGCTTTGCACCGCAGCGGCAAGAATCGCGACGCCAAGCAGGTTCTCGCTGGGCTGGGCAATATGAGTGGCGAGTTGAACGCGCAGCGACTCTATCTTCTGGGCCAGGTCGCGTGGGCCGCGAATGACAATGACACTTTCTACCGGACAGTCGACGAATTGCGGCAAGCCGAACCGGCAAGTCCATGGCTCGAGCAGGCGCTGCTGTCTTCGGCCAACCTGCATCTGGTGCATCATGAGTACGATCAGGCTCTCGACGCGTTCCGTGAGGCGCAGCAGCGTTTTCCCAACGGCCCGCGCGCTTCCTATGTCCACTGGAAGGCCGCGTGGCTCACCTTGCGGCAGGGCCGCAACGAGGACGCCAAAAAGGCCTTCGAAGAACAGATCGCGCTCTATCCTTCCAGCGGTGAGACGCCGGCCGCCCTGTATTGGCGCGCCCGCCTGGCCGAGGAAGATAATCAGTTCGCCATGGCGCGGGCGTTTTATCAAAAGCTTTCCGATCGTTATCGCAACTTCTATTACGCGGAGTTGGGCAGGCAGAGGTTGCAGCACCTTCCTGCGGTCGCGGATGCGACACCAGACTATGCGTTGCTCGATCGCGTCCCTCCGCTCGACAGCAGCGGCAAAGTGCCGGAGTCGGAGCCGCCCACGGATGAGCTTCACGTGCAGAAAGCCGAACTTCTGGGCAACGGCGGCCTTGTCGATTTTGCCGTGCGCGAACTGCAAGCCGCCGCCGCAGTCGACGG
>Ga0209333_1001691_pt1 | contig 10335 bp, 7 predicted proteins | sample BlaSpr_A8_OM2_O3_FD_187982 | JGI IMG/M metagenome (GOLD analysis project Ga0209333, IMG submission 187982) | Forest soil microbial communities from Thunder Bay, Ontario, Canada - Black Spruce, Ontario site 2_A8_OM2_O3 (SPAdes) (version 2) | ecosystem: Environmental > Terrestrial > Soil > Boreal...
ACACCAGCCTCGCACTGGCCGGCGCCGCCGCCGTGGCCGCCGCGGTGAGCGCAGGCGTCTCCGGCGCTGGGATCGCCGGGGCAACGGCGCTGGCGATCGACGCGGCGCGGATCGCGGCGGATCGCGGCCGCTGGGTGGCGGGCGCGGACGTCGCCGCCCGGATCGAATGGGCCACGGGCCTGGTCGCGGGCCGGACCCAGGCGCAGGCCGCCGAGCTCATCTACACGCTGGTCGGCACCAGCCTGGCCACCCAGGAATCCGTGCCGGCCGCCTTCGCCGTGCTGGCCGCGGTCCCGGACGACCCGTGGCACGCCTGCCTGCTGGCGGCGTCGCTCGGCGGTGACTGCGACACGATCGCGGCGATGGCCGGCGCGATCTCCGGCGCCTGCCACGGCGTCACCGCCTTCCCGCCCGAGGCGATCGCCGTCATCGACGCCCAGGGTCTCGGCCTCGCCTCGCTGGCCGATGACCTGTACGCACTACGCATGCGCGGACGGCCGTCCCGGTGAGCCAGCCCCCACGGCGCCTGCTGTTCGCCGGCGAGGCGATTGTCGACCTGCTGATGTGGGTCCCCGCGCTGCCCGAGCGCGGCGGAGACATGCTCTCGGAGTCCGCCGCCATCGAAGTCGGCGGCGGGTTCAACATCATGGCCGCCGCCGTCAGGCAGGGTCTGCCCGTCGTCTACGCCGGCCGGTACGCCGCCTGCCGTTCTAACCTCCCAGTACGACAACGCGCGGGACGGATACAACGGAAATGAAACTGTGCTGACCGCGGGCGCGCTAACCAGCCACACGGTGGCGCTATGTCAACCGGCGTGGTCTCCTTTGTCCATCGATCCGGGGCCCGGCAACCAGACTAACGGAATTCTAGCCCAGCCGCTCTATGTCCCGGCAACTACCGTGGCTAGCCCCGCGAACACCGCGAATTGCGGGGCCAGCGGTGGCGGACCGTGCAACATGCTGGTTTCCGTGACGCTCGGCGGCAGCGTGTTTGCCTGGAACGCCGATACGGGAGCCACCCTGTGGAGCGACTGTCAGACCCCGGGCTGCACAAACAATGCGCCGTGGGTCAACGACTGCGGCGCCACCGGAAGCATCTCCACGCAGTGGGGACTTGGGGGATTGCCCTTCGCCGGGATTATTTCGACACCAGTGATCGATACCAGCAATTCGGCGCTGCCGGTAATGTTTACAACCAGCCTGTGCCAGACAGCCGGTGGGGGCACCGCGGGCACACAGTGGTGGATTCACGAGATCAACTTGAAGACGGGTCAGGACGTATGCGCCGGAGGCACTTGGACGGACGGCGTATGTTCCGGAACCGAGTTGCATACCCAGGTAGTCTACGCTCCGGCCGGCGGCTATCCCTTCCTGGCCTGGCAGGAGCTTCAGCGGTCGGCCTTGCTGGAGGTTCCCAACCCGGGATCGGGCGAGCTGAGCAACCTCATCTATGCGGCCTTCGCATCCGGGCAAGGCGAGACCGACAGCCCCTACCACGGTTGGATTATCGGCTTTAGCGGCACTCCCGACGCACTGGTGCAAGTGTTTGCCTTGAATACATCCGGCTCACGCAACAATACGAATCTGCCGGCCTGCTACCAGGGCTGCGAGTTGTGCCTGGCTTACAACCCCAACCAGCCTGGCCAATGCAACACCAGTACAAGCTGCACCCCCGGCTCCACTCCGCCCTGCTGTTGCGCCACCAGTTGCGTGCCCAAGGGATATGGAACGTCCCCGAACTGGTGCGGCCAGGGCGGCGGGTCGTGGATGGCCGGCGAAGGCCCCGCCGCGAACACCATCAAAGGCGTCTCCCACGCTTATTTCGGCACGGGGAACGGCCCATTTCAACAGTTCCAGTCCGATGGCGCGTTTGTGAAGCAGATGGCCAACTTCGGACAAAGCATTCTCGATTTCACCTTTTCGGGAAGCGCATTCGATTCCAGCCCGTCCGCCTACTTCACGCCTTACGGCGGGCGTCCGGTGCAAGCGCCGACCGTGGGAGTGTCTTATACTTTCGAGGGTTTGAACCAGGACGATTTTGACATGGCGGTATGCGGTATTCTGCTATTCGAGGATCCGTCCACCAGCCCCCCGACCCCGCGCGCGGTGACGTGCGACAAAGCCGGTTACGGCTATCTGCTGACGCAGGGCAACCTATGCGGCTCGCCCACATCCAAGTGCTTTCCCGGTTACTCCGCGGCGAGCGGCGGCCAGGCCGGGGGCGCCATGGGCGACCCTGGGAACGTCTTTCCGTTTGGCGTGAGCACTGCTTTATGCAAGGATAAGGTCGACCCCGACACGTGTCATCGCATCACCAGCCTGGCATTCGATCCGGCCGGTTCACCGAAACGCCTGTTTTTCTGGCCCTACCAGGAGCTACCGACGTCCTTTCAGTTATCCGATAACTCACCGCAGACCGGCCTTGGGCTACTTTCCACGGGTACGTCCCTCACCAGCGCGACCTTGAGCGTGGGCGGCCAGGTCCTGGTAGGGGACCAGATCTCAGACATCGCCGGCCAGCCTACGCAGACCGTTACCTCGGTCAACTTCGGCAGCACTCAATTAACCGTGTCCCCGGGCTTCACCTCGGCTCTTAGTGACGTCGCCGGATGGGAATACAATGGCTACTTCATCAATCCGATACAGGCGAGATTCCCCAAGGGCGGCGCGGCCACGCAGTACCCGGGCGGCGCCGTGCAGATTACGTCGAACAGCGGCGGCGGCGCGGTGGCCTGGGCCGTGGCTAACGTGGAGGTCGCCAGTCCCTGCCCTCCCAATTGCTCCGGTACCTTATATGCCTACGACGCAGCCACGCTGGATCTGCTTTGGTGTACTAATTCGCTAAGCGCTTGCGACAACAGCACGGCTTTCATACCCGCCACATTCGCCCGGCCCACCATAGTGAACGGAAATGTATATGTTCCTACTTATGGAGGTATCACCAAGGCCGGGAATCCGATCTGTACAACGTCGGCCCCGTGCTCCGGCGTGATCGCCTATATTCATAACCCTTAGGAAGAAGTTAGAACTTTTTTGCGAAACGAGATATAATCCGATGCGAACAATCGATAATCGCCTCCGCGGCCGCGTTGCGGCTTTGCCGACGATTTTGGCGGCGTTGATTTTGCCGTGCGCGGCGCCTGCACAGAGCACCGCCGTACTGTCCGGGCAATATAACAATTACCGGACCGGCGCCACTCTCGCCGAGACCACGCTCACGCCGTCCAACATTTCCCCGGCGACTTTTGGCTTGCTGTTCAGTCAACCCGTAGACGGAAACATTTTTGCGCAGCCCCTTTACGTTCCCGGCGTGACCATCAATGGCGTCGTGCATAACGTCCTGTTTGCAGCGACGTTGAACAACTCGGTTTACGCTTTCGACGCGGACACCTCGCAGCTAGCTCTGTGGCACACATGGCTGGGCGCTCCGGTCAACATAGGGACTTCCTCACAGCCAACCATCGGGATTTTGAGCACGCCCGTGATCGACACCGGCTTGAAGGTAATTTTCGTGGTTACGTTCACCAGCGAATCCGGAACGCCGGTGTACCGGTTGCACGCGCTTAATCTGCTGACCGGGGTGGAGATTACGAATATCGTGGTGCAGGGCGCGGTCGCGGGAACGGGATCCGATTCCCAGGCCACATCCTGCACTTCATGGAACGGCGGGATGGTGCCGCCACCGTGCATCCCTTTCAAGGCCAATGAACTATTGCAGCGCCCGGCGCTGTTGGAAGGCGCCCTCAACACGACCATCTACATGGCGTTTGGGGCTCTCAGCGGAGCGGAAACAACCACCCCCTACCACGGCTGGCTGATTGGTTACGAGTATTCGGCGGGCGCGTTTTCGCAGTTGATGATCTTCAACACGACAACATCGGCGACGCAGACGGGAGCGGCGTGCACCAGCGACAGTCCGGCCTCGAATCAATGCGGCCAGGGCGCAGGCATATGGATGTCCGGCCGCGGGCCGGCGATGGATGCCACCGGAGTCTACGCGTCCACGGGCAACGGGGGATATGGGGGCCCCGGTACCGGCAATTGGGGCGAATCGGCATTGCGGATCAGCAGCACCGGAGCGGTTGTGGATTCCTTCACGCCGTTCAACTACGGCGCGCTGAACCGCGACGACCTGGACCTATGCGACGGGGGCTTGATCCTATTCACCAGCACCAACGCCACGGTTCAGAACCTGATGCTGGTGGCCGGCAAGACCGGAACGGTTTCGGTCTTGAACCGGGCGAGCCTGGGCGGGCTCAGTTCGGGTAACGCGGGTGCGCTGCAGAGTTTTACCGCCACGACACTAGGCTGCGGAACAGGGCCCGGCCTGGCCGGCTGCTATGAGATCCACAGTCCGGCTTTCTGGAACCGCACCAGCGGCAACTCGTCGCTCTATGTTTGGGCGCAAGGCGATGTTCTGAGAATGTGGGACTTCAACCCCGCAACCAACCTTTTCCGCGCAGACGCGCACCAAGGCACGGTGACGGCGGAGGATTATCCGGGAGCGGGCCTGGCGGTTTCCGCCAACGGGAACAGCGACGGAATCGTATGGGCCATCGTGCCCACGACCGCTGCGAACTCCCAGGTTCAGGGGACCCTCTACGCCTTCAGCGCCGCAAATGTGACTACGCCACTGTGGGTGAGCACGGACTATTGGTTTCCGACCAAGTTCTCGACTCCGACGATTGCGAACGGCAAGGTATACGTTCCTACCTCGACCATCAGTACGGCGAGTCCCCCCTACGCGCCGGCGGTGCGAATTTACGGACTTTGCACAAAGTGTACACAGGTTTCGCAATCCGCGGAAACAGCAGCGGCGAAGCTATAACGGACTCGAACTCGCTGCAATTCCGGTTACGATTTGTTAGTACCCTTCAAAGAACGCCAAATGGCCGTACGCTTTCTCATTACCGGATTGTTACTCGCGCTTTGCGTTGTTGCGGCAGGCGCGCCGCCGGCCGCTGGGCAGCCGGCTTATCGAGTCGTCTCTTACATGAATAACCTGGATCAACCCGCGGGAATGGTGGAGGGGTTCCCGGACGTCTTTTACTCTGAAGCGGGGCAATCGGGTCCGCACGCGGTTCTATCGATTACGGTCGAGGGATCCCAAACTACACTGGCTACTGTCTTGAGCCCCGCCCAGATTCCGTCGCTTTTGGTAAGCGCGGCCAACGGCCGGTTCTATTCCGCGATCGAGCAGGGCGCCCAACCCGCGCATGTCTTCTCGGTGACTTCGGAGCCGGGCAGCCAACAGATTTATCCGGCGCAGAACCTCCATCCCATTCTGACTCAAAACCTGCCGGACGGCGAGTTGTTGGCGATGGCGGTATCCCCGGCCCAGAATCTTTGGTCCTTGGCTAGAGTCGACCTGAATGGCGCCGTAACCCCTGTATACCGGTTCCCCCAGGCTGAACGTCCGGCTGCCGCGATCTATGCCGGCGATGGCAATTACTACGGCGTGTCCCAGGCGGCGAATGCCGCCGGTTACGTCTACCGGGTCACTCCGGCCGGCATTTTGACCAAACTATACGACTTTCCGGCAAACACATTCCGCGGATATTTCGCCGTGCCGCTACTGGAGGCCGGCGATGGCAACCTGTATGGAGCTACACCGCATGGCGGGGACAACGGGACGGGCGCCATCTACAAAATCGCCTTAGACGGCCGGTACACGTTGCTTTATTCGTTTCCGAAGGGTAACCTGGGCGGTCCGACGGCCCTCGTCGAGGGCAGCGACGGCAACCTGTACGGCGCGGCAATCGGATCCATCAGGAATGGCGGCTATAGCCAGTTGTTTCGAATCGCCAGGTCGGGCGTATACTCGGTCGTGTATGACATGAGCGACGCGCGCGCGGATGGCGCTTGCCATTGCTCCCTGGTACAGGGCAGCGACGGCATCGTTTACGGAACCGCCGTAGGCGGCGGCAAGTACGGCGCCGGCCTGTATTTCGCCTTGGATGCCGGACAGCCCAAGCCGGCTCCGCGGCCCCGGCGCTTCAACCCGCAATCGGGTCCTGCGGGCGCCAAGGTATTGATCTGGGGTTCGAACCTGCTTTCGGCCTCGGTCCGGTTCAATGGGACCCCGGCCACCGTGGTTTCCAGTAGCGGGTCGAATTACGTCTGGGCGACGCTTCCGCCGGGAGCCTCCACGGGACCGATTACGGTTACCACCCCGGGCGGTACGGTTGCCACGCAGGCCAGTTTCACGGTGCGGTAGTTTCTTGGGGCGGACTCCGGTTGTCACTGTATTGGTGCGCGCCTCAATCGATTGCCTGCCCTACAACTACCGTGTGGGCGCTTCTGGGGATGGGCTGCGCGGCGATGCCGCCGAAGCCCGCCTGGTGGTACATCTTCTCCAGTTCGCGATAGGTGTATGCGTCGCCGGCAGCGGTGTTCGCCAGCATGGTCAAGCTGAAGGCCGCGGCCGCCGGCGGCGTCACGCGGTCTTCATTGGGCACGAATTCCAGCACTGCGGCGCGGCCGCCCGGCTGCATAGCAGCGCGCACCTTTCGCAGCAGCCCGACGCAAGTGGACACGTCGAAGTGGTGCAGAAAGTTCGTGAGCAGGACGATGTCGTAAGGTCCGCCATATTCGACGTCGAACGCGCTGCCCGGCAGCGGACGGTAACGGCCGTCCACGCCCGCCTTACGGGCGTTGTCGCGCGCGACCTCCAGCACGGCGGCCCAGTCGACCGCGGTGATGTGCGCCTCCGGATTCACCTTGGCCACCTCGATCCCGAACAGGCCATGGCCCGCGGCGATATCCAACACGCGCAACGGTCCGGCCAACCCGTCGAGCACGATTGCGGCCAGCGGTCCGGCCAGGGCGCCCATCATGGGCGCCATTCCGAGCGCGAACTCCACCCAGATGGGATTCTCCGGCTCCACTGTGCCGTTTCCAGCCATCATCGTGTGCCCGCTGCGGACTGCATCCGCCAGGCGGGCGAACGATGCGGTGTGGAATGGATGGCCCAGAAACCGCGCCGCCGAGGCGATGCATGCCGGCGATCGGGGGTCCAGGAACACTCCGCTGTCCGGCGTGTGCCCATAACGGCCATCTGTCTTGGTCAGCAATCCAATGATGGTGAGGTAATCGCAGAGGATCCGAATGCCCCGCTCCGAGGATGCGCATTGCCGCGCTAGCGAGGCGGCATCGCCGGGCCCTTGGCCGATGGCGCGAAACAGATCCACTTCGATCGCCGCGCGCAAGGCCGCGGAGCGTTGATGCGCGTTGAACGTCTCGAAGATCGGTTCGGGCGAAAGGGCGCCCGCGTCCGGGTGGCTCATGCCGGCCTCTCTGCGCGATGCGGCATGTGGAATTGATATCCGATGCAAGGCTCGGTCAGAATGTAACGCGGCTTGCCCGGCTCCGGTTCGATCTTTTTGCGAAGCTGGTTGATGAACACCCGCAAATAGACTACTTCGTTGACGTAGTCCTGCCCCCATACAGCCTGCAACAGCCGGCGATGCGGAATAGGAGTATTGGGATTGGTAGCGAGATACTGCAACAGGTCGAACTCCGTAGGCGTCAGACGGATTTCGCGGCCTCCCGCAATCACGCGGCGCGCGGCAAAGTTGATCTCCAGGCCATCGGTTTGCAGCAATCTCGGCGCGGCCTCGGGCGCCAGCGGCGAGCGGCGTAATCCGGCGCGGATGCGCGCCAGCAGTTCTTGCATGCTGAACGGCTTGGTCACGTAGTCGTCCGCGCCGGCGTCCAGCGCGCCGATCTTGTCCTTTTCCATGTTGCGCACCGACAGGACCACAATGGCCATATCCCAAGCGGCACGAATCGCGCGACAGGCTTCCAGGCCGCCCATGCCGGGCATCGCCAAGTCCAGCACCACCAGATCGTGACGTCCGCGGCGCAGGGTTTCCAAGGCCTCCTCGCCGCTGCGCGCGTCGCTGACCGTGTATCCGTGCGCAATCAGCATCTTTCGCATCACGCGCCGGATCTGCAAATCGTCGTCCACCACCAAAATCTTGGCTCCGCTCAAACGTTGGCCTCCTCGTGGGCTAAAGGAAGAGTAAACGAAAATGTGGCGCCTTCGCCAGGCCGGCTTTCGACCCACACGCGGCCATTGTGAGCCTCTACCACCTGGCGCGCGATGGGTAGCCCCATACCCATGCCGGTCAGATGGCCGCGCCCATGCTTGCCCCTGTAGTACCTTTCGAAGATCTGTCTCTGCTCCTCCGCGGGAATACCGGGTCCCCGGTCGGTGACGCTGATCACCACGCCGGCATCTGTGGCGTGCGCGCGCACCGTGATGGGCGCGCCCGGCTGCGAATACTTTAGGGCATTTCCGGCGATTTGCCGGATCACCAGGCGGATCAGCCCGGCATCGGCGTCCACCGGAGGCAAACCTTGCGGCAAATCGATTTCCACTTGCGAACCCGCTGCGATCTCTTTCTCCAGGGCCGAATACACCAGATCCTCCACGGTGTGCGTCTGCCTATCCAGGTCCACGTGGCCGGCTTCGATGCGCGCCATTTGGATGGCCTCGGTCATCATGGCGCTCAGCCGTCTGCTTTCCTCATTCATAATCTCAAGCCATTCCTGCTGGTCGCGCCCCGGCGATTCCGACAACATGGCGTCGATGCTGGCGCGGATGGAGGTAAGCGGCGTCTGAAACTCATGCGCCAAAGCATCCAGCAGCATGGATTTCATCTCCTGATGGCGCCGCGCCCCCTCGGCCTGCGCGGCCGCCTCTTGCTTGCGGACCCGATCCATCGCCAAGGCCACCAGATTGGCGATCGACTGCATCGCCGGCGCGGAAATCGCAGCGTCGGTAAATCCCAGACTGCCGATTGCGGTGGCATCCAGGTTTACCGCGACCAGGGTCGCCTTGCCGCCCGCGGCGCGCGGAGAATTGGCGCATCCGGACATGTCCAACAACGCGGTATCGGAGATGTCCGCCGCGGACTCAGTGCGGTAAACCTGGCCGGAAAGCCCATCGAAGAAAGCCACTCCGGGACAACCGAAAATCTCCGCCACCTGTCCGGGAATGCTCTGGGCCAATGCGGTTGCCGCGCTCCCCTGCATCAGCCTGCGGCTCAGCGCGTACATCCGCTCGATTTCGCGCTGCCGTTGCGTAGCCTCCAGCGCACGCTTCTTCAGCCGTGCCGATAGGTGGCTCACCAGCAGTGCCGTAATGAGGAAAGCGCCCCACGCGACCCAGTTCTGCGGATCGTCGATTCCGAACCCTGGCACCGGCGGCAGGAAATAGTAGTCCAGACACAACACACCCAGGACCGAAGCCAACATCGCCTCCGGCAGGCCCCACACCACGGCCGTCCACACCACCACCAGCAAATAGGTCAGGGCCGCGGTAGTGGTGTTGGCGCGGATGGTGTAGTGATATAAGGCCGACACGGCGGGCAGGCCGGTACCCATGATGGCGATGCGGAGGATTAGCCTGATCCAAGTGCGTTGTCGCATGCAGCTTAGAGGCCATTATATAGCGGCCCACGGCGTTCGTAAAACGACTCGTAAAAGGCGGGGGCTCAACCGTTCTGGGGAAACCGCTCCCTAACGGTCGCGGCTCGGTAACAGTCGAGTTGATTTCGCAAGGTTTACCGAAGCCGCGGCTGACGGCCACGATGGTGGAGAGGGCGGTGGGTTCGTAAGTCGCGTCGATTTCGCAATGTTTACCGAGCCGCGACCGTGAGGGAGCGGCTTGCACCCGTAAAAGGCTTGACACAAGCGCAATAATCCAGTCATACTAGTTCCCTCCCCCCGTCGCCGAAAGTTGCGTTGCATGGGAGAAGACTATATCGCCACTCTCCGGAGTGGCAGCGAAAGGAGTGCCGATGCCAACCGGTAGAAAACCGCTCGTCGCAGTCTTTTGTTTACTTGTATTTGGCACGTGTCCGTTTCTTTATGGCCAGGCTACGGGGATTGTTTCGGGTACGGTATCCGACGCCACGGGCTCCGCGGTTGCCGGGGCGAAGGTGGTGGTTAGCGCTCCCGCCATGGGCGTTACGCGCGATTCCACAACGGACGATTCGGGGCACTACCTGGTGCCTCTTTTGCCTGTCGCCAGCTACACGGTGCACGTGGAATTCACCGGTTTTCAGCCCGCCGAACAAAAAGACATCCGGCTGCAAGTGGACGAGCACCGCGAAGTGGACTTCAAACTGGTCCCCGCGTCGGTGAAAGAAAGCGTTGAAGTGACTGCGACCGCGGTTGCCGTGGAGACCGCCAATCCGACTCTGGGCCAAGTGATCACGTCCCAGCAGGTCGCGGAACTCCCGTTAAACGGCCGCGACTTTGTGCAGTTGGCGACGCTCACGCCCGGCACCATTACGGAAACCAACCCGCAAAGCTTTTTCAACGGCGG
>Ga0209333_1001698_pt1 | contig 10303 bp, 10 predicted proteins | sample BlaSpr_A8_OM2_O3_FD_187982 | JGI IMG/M metagenome (GOLD analysis project Ga0209333, IMG submission 187982) | Forest soil microbial communities from Thunder Bay, Ontario, Canada - Black Spruce, Ontario site 2_A8_OM2_O3 (SPAdes) (version 2) | ecosystem: Environmental > Terrestrial > Soil > Boreal...
TACGGCGGCAACACGGCTTGCGTCGAGCTGCGTTGCGGCGACCATCTCCTGATTCTCGATGCCGGAACCGGGTTGCGGCTGCTCGGCGAGAATCTCGCGGCCGCGGGCGGAACCGTCGACGCCGACATCTTTTGCAGCCACACGCATTTCGATCACATCTGCGGCTTTCCGTTCTTCGCGCCGTGTTACACGCCCGGCAATCGCATCCGCATCTGGGCCGGGCATGAAGCCGCGAACGGCGATATCGGCGCGGTGTTCCGCGTGTTGCTGACGCCGCCGTTATTTCCGAACGTGACCGGCTCCCTCAAGGCGGCGATCGAATACAAGGACTTCGCCTGCGGCACGGCCTTTTCGCCGCGGCCGGGAATCTCGGTCAAGACCGGCGCGCTCAACCATCCCGGCGGCGCCAGCGGCTACCGCATCGAATGGCGCGGCAAGTCGGTCGCCTATATCACCGACACCGAGCAGCGCGCCGGTGCGTTGGACGCCAACGTGCTGGCGCTGGCGGACGGCGCCGACATCGCGATCTACGACGCGAATTATACCGACGACGACTACGCCCGCCACGCCGGCTGGGGGCATTCGACCTGGCAGGAAGGGGTGAAAATCGCCCGGCAGGCCTCGGTCAAGACGCTGGTTCTGTTTCATCACGATCCGGCGCGAACCGACGTGATGTTGGACGCGATCGCGGACGAAGCGGACCGCAGCCGCGCCGGCACGATCGTGGCGCGCGAGGGCTTGGTGCTGTCGCTTTAGCCGGGTTCGGGCGCGCCGGGCCGGGCCGGGGAATCTTCGCCGACTTGTCTTGAGGCTCGCATTGTCGCGAAGTTTTTGGCCATAATAGCGCGGGTCGAAGGCACAACCGGCTCGTCGAGGGGGGATTAACGTTGCGTCGTTTGGCGCCTGCCATCTGCTTTGCGCTGGCGATCGCCGTCTATTGGGCGATCGAGCACGACACGGCCGGGATCATGTCGCTCCTGCCGGCGAGCGTCCTTCCCTACGCCAAGCTTGCCGCGCAGACGGTCATCTGGTTCGCCGCCGCATGGGTGGCGACGGAAATTCTCGCCGAAGTGATCGAGTTCGTCGCGCGCCGGCGCGGCGCGAACAGGTTGCCCAAACTCCTCGCCCATATCGGGGCGATCGTGATTTTCTTCTGCGCCGGTCTGGTGGTGGTGTCGCTCGTCTTCAACCAGCCGCTCGGCGGCATGCTGGCGACCTCCGGCGTGCTGGCGGCGATCATCGGTTTCTCGATACAAAAGACCATCGCCGACATCATCGCCGGCATCTCGCTCAACGTCGAACAGTCGATCAATCTCGGCGATTGGATCGAGACCTCGACGGGCGCCATCGGAAAAGCGGTCGAAATAACCTGGCGCACGACGCATCTGCACACCATCGACGACCGTTTGATCATCGTTCCAAACAGCACCTTGAGCGGCGGCGCGTTCGTCAATCTCAGCGCGCCGGAACGCTATCTGCGCTTCAACAAGACAATTTCCATCGACTACAGCCTGCCGACGGAGCGGATTTGCCGAATTCTGGAGGCGGCGATGAAGGCGACCGATGGCGTTCTGCAGCGGCCCGCACCCGTCGTGCTCGTCAACAATTGCGGCGAAAGCGGCATCGACTACAACCTCTACTTCTGGACCGCCGATTATCCCGAACATTTCCTGATTTCCAGCAATGTCCTGTCGAACGCCCTGAAGTTCCTCGACCAGGCGGGCATTTCGCCGGTCTTTCCGAAGCAGGACATCACGCTGTTCGAGCCCTCCCCGCGCCAGATCGACCGCAAGCTCGATGTCGGCGGAATCCTGCGCCGCATGCCGTTTTTCACCGCCTTCGATGCCGACGCGATGGAGCAAATCGAGCGCGGTTGGAAACTTCGCGAGTTCCGTCCCGACGCCGTCGTCGTGCGCGAAGGCGATGCGGGCGCGTCGCTGTTCGTCGTCATCGCGGGATTACTCACCGTATCGAAGGAGATTCAGGGTACGAGCCGGCACCTCGGCCGTATCGTGCCGGGCGACCTGTTCGGCGAAATGTCGCTGCTGACCGGCGCCGCCCGAAGCGCCACCGTGACCGCGGCGAGCCACGCCACGCTCGTCGAAATCGACAAGCCGCAACTCGAACCGATCCTCGCCAAGCATCCCGAGGCGATTGCGGCGCTCGGCCAGTTCGTCGCCGAGCGCACCGCGGCCAACCAAAGCACGCTCGCCAGTTCGACCGAGGAGAAACGGGAAATCGAGAGCATCGGCGTCGCGGCCTTCATTGGGAAGAAGATCGCCGAATTCTTCGGCGCCGCGCTAACCTGACAAAAGTTGCGGCGCTACGCCGGCAGCTCCTGCGGGCTGACGCCGACGGGGGTGCGCTCATGGGCGGCGATCCGGGATAGGTAGAGGTCGTAGAGCTGCGTCAGCTCGGCACGGGATTTTCGGCAGACGGCGATGAACTCCCGCGCCGCCGGCCAGTCGCCGGCCCGGTAGGCGGCGAGCATTTTCGCGTGCTGGGCGCGGAAGGCGACAAATCCGGGATCGCCGCCGAGTTGGCTGTCGCCGAGAATGGTGAAGATCCGCACCTGCTCTTGCTTGCCCTTCACGGCGACGATATCGAGCTCCAGCGTGGCGAAGCCCGGCGCGTGCGTTTCGGTTTCCTCGCCGATGACGATCGGCACGCCGTAAGTCTTGGAGATGCCCTCGAAGCGCGATGCCTGATTGACGGAATCGCCGATGACCGAATAGTTGAAGTGATTTTCCGATCCGAGATTTCCGACGATGCAATTGCCGGTATTGATGCCGATGCCGGCATCGAGCCGGACGCTCAGCGTCTTGCCCTCGGCGAGCTGGACGGCGGAACTTTCGGCGGCAAGTTCGCCATTGAGCTGCTGCAACGCCCGGCGCATCGCCAGCGCCGCCTCGCAGGCGCGTTTCGCGTGGTCGGGTTCGTTCACAGGCGCGTTCCAGAAGGCCATCACGCAGTCGCCCATGTATTTGTCGATGGTGCCGCCGCAGCGGAAGATGGCTTCGGTCATCAGCGTGGTGAAACGGTTGATGATGTCGGTGATGGCCTCGGGGCGCGATTTGCATTGTTCGGCGATCGAGGTGAAACCGCGGATGTCGGTGAATAAAAAGGTCATGGTTTTGAGCTCGCCGCCCAGGCGGAGCTTCGAGGGGTCGCTGACCAGCTCTTCGATGAGGGTGGCCGGCAGATAGTGGCCGAAGGCGTTCCGGACGCGGCGTTTATCCGCCTCGGTTTGGAGCTGGTTGATGAGCGAAGTGGTCAGATAGATGCACAGCGCCACGATCGACGGGTAGACCGGATCGAACAGCAGCTGAAGCGAGGCGAAGGCGTACCAGGACGAGACAAAGACCGCGGCGAAGACGGCGGCGGTGAACACGGCGCTGCGCGCGGCGCCGAAGCGCGGCAATCCCAGAATGAGACAAATCCCGAGGAGGACGAGATAGAGCAGCTCCGCGCCGGCGGCCCAATCCGGCCGGCGCAGGAAGTTCTGCAACAGCACCTGTTCGATCACCTGCGCATCGGCTTCGTCGCCCGGAACCGCCACGCTGAGCGGCGTCGCCTTGATGTCGCCGAGCCCGGCGGCGCCGGCGCCGACGATGACGATCGCGCCGCGCAGATCGTCCGCCGGCGCGCTGCCGTCCATGACCTGCCAAGCGGGAATGCTGCGTTGCGGCACGCGGCCGGTGTCGTAGAGCCAAAGGGCGCCGGAGGCGTCGGTCTCGGCGTTGAAAGCCCCGATCTTGACCGAGACGATTCCGGTTCGCTGCCCGAAGGCGGTGACGCCGCTCGCGCCCGAGGCTTTGACGATATAGGTGCTGGCGCCCTGCGCGACCCGCAGCGCTTCGGCGGCCAGCGACGGGTAGAGCGTGTCCTGATAACGCACCATCAGCGGCACGCGACGCACGATCTGGTCTTTGTCCGAGACGAGATTGAGGCTGCCGTTGCCGGCGGCCGCGGCCTCGATTTGGGGCAAGTCGGTCACGGCGCCGCCATAGCCGGGCACGAAGCCCGCCGGGTTGTCGCCCAACGTCGCCCAGCCCGCATGCAGCGCCGGCGCGCGGCCGCCGCCGCTGGTAGTCAGGGCGAAACCGGTCACGACCGGCGCGCCGTGGATCATGTCCACCAGGACTTGGTCGTTGTCGCGCAGGCCCGACAGCCAGCTGGCGACATCCGGGGGCATTTGCGGCAGATGCGGCAGGATGCGCGCCGGCGAGGTGCGGTCGGGCTCGGCCAGGATCATGTCGAGCCCTACGGCCGCGACTCCCGCCTTGTTCAGGCGGTCGATCAGTTCGGCAATCAGGGTGCGCGGCCAGGGCCATTGGCCGAGCTTCTCCAGGCTCGCATCGTCGATGTCGATTACATGCACCGGAACCGGCAGGTATTGGCGCGGTTTCAACTCCTGCAAGAAATCAAAGTAGCGCGCCTGCAACTCGCCTATGATAGAGGGATTGGCGATGCGCAGCCCCAGTCCGAGGATTAGGACAAAAGCCGACAACGCCCGATTGAGCCAACGGCTCATGACCCTCCCCTCATCTGGCATGGGCCTGTTAGTTAGGCCGCTACGCCCTGGATTACGACCGCCGTGACCATAATCGATATATGACAATGAGGCTTATGTTATGTCCTTGAGGAAGAGATCGTGTTTTGCTAGTATTCTAATATAAGACTATACAATTTAAGAATAAATTGGTCTCACCTGCTTGGGGGCTTGGCAAATGCTGAAACTGTTTGCGGGATCTACGAGGACTGGGTTTTGCGCGCTGGCCGCTCTGGCGGCGACCGCGCTGTGCCCGGCAATGGCGGCGAACATTGGCACTACTGTCGTCGTGGTAAAAAGCGTGACCGGCACGACGTCGAATGTCAGTCGGCAGCTCGTCATACACGATGATGTTGTGCAGGAGGAAGTCATCGCCACGGCGCCGGACGCCGCCACGGCGATCCAGTTTGTCGATGGAACCAAGCTCGAGCTGGGACCCAACGCGAAGGTCGTGCTCGACAAGTTCGTCTACGATCCCGCTCCGGGAAAAGGCGCTCTCGCCCTGACCGTCAGTGAGGGCGTGATGCGCTTCACTACCGGCAGCATGGCGAAGGAGAACTACACCATCAACACCCCGAACGGGACGCTCGGCGTGCGCGGTACAGATTTCAACATTTTGGTGGGCAATGGCGGGACCATCGTCCAGGTCATCGACGGCGAGGTTTTCGGCACGTCGAAAGATGGCAAGAAGACAAGTTGGACCGGGGATCACTGTTTTGCGATGCACCTCTCGACCGGCATATGCTCGGGTGACGAGTTTAATTTCATCAACCAACAGTCGAATCTGATGATCGCGATCCTCGTGAATCCGACGGGCGGCAACGACCCACCAAGTATTACGGTAAACCAGAACAACGTATTGCCGCCGGCAAGCCCGCATTAAAATCGGGCGGTGATTGGCGGCCGGATCGCTGCGGCGATGCCGGGTTTCCCGGCTTGAAGTTCAGCGTTTGAATTTCTCGTATGCGTGAACGTGGGCGGCGGCAAACCGGCCGCTCATGCCGTGCCGACGCGCGGCATGAGCGGCGCGTCGAATGCTCGGCCCGGCGTCCGAAACCTACTTCGCCGGATCGCTTTTAACGGCGGCGGGAGCATTGTCCGTGGGGGACGGAGCCGCCGGACGCGTTAGATTGGTTACGGCAAAAAACATCATGGCGCCGAGAGCCGCGGCGATCAAAAACATCGCTCTCCGGGATGATGGCAAAGTTTGACCAAGCGCGGTTGCGCGCGTGGACGGCGCGGAAGCGCCTTTGGCGGGCAACAGCGCGGCCAGGCGCGCGGCGATGGGGCCGATATCCGATTGCGCCCAGCGTCCATTCGGCAGCTTCGAGATCATCGACGTCAGGCTCTGCGTCGCCAGATCCCTCGATAATTGAGCGAGTCGCGCCGATTCCTGCCAGGGATCGATACCGAGCCTGGCAAGCGCCGAAAGCACGGTCAGGAGCGTGTCATTCCTCTCCTCGCCGATCGGCGCATACAGAAAATCGTTGAACTCGGATTGCAGCAGCGAGAACGCGGGAGGCAGCGTCGCCTGAAGTCCACGCATGTGTCACAGATATCCGCGGTAAAGCGCATAAACCGCAACAAACGCCATCAATAGAATGGGAACGACGATTGGAGGGATGAGCCAGGAGTCCATCGTGTCTACCTTTGCTTTTGGGCCGCACTCTCAGGCGCGCGCGTCTTTCCCAGCCGCCTGTATCCGGGGGAAGCGAGGGGTCGCCGCCGATCTGTCGAACGGCGACCGCCTTATCTTTATCTTCATCGATCCCTACCGAAAGATTGCGTGGATCAACTTCGGACTCGAATAGCCTCTTTACGAGGCCACCCGCTTGTTACCGAACGACGAGGTCGTTCTGCACCGAGGTGACGCCGGCGACCTGGCTGACGACATCGCTCGCGTGAGCGACCATCCGATGCGATTTAACAAAACCGCTCAGCTGGACCACGTTGTGGTGGGTGTCGACGTGGATATCGAGCACCTTCAGCGCGGCGTCGTCGAAAATCGCCGCCTTGACCTTGGTGGTGATCGAAGCGTCGTCGACATAAGCGCCGGTGCTTTCGTGCGTCGGGGTTTGCGCACAGGCGGCGAGCGCGCCGCCCATGATCAGGCCGGCGATGACAATGCTTTTCTTCATGGGATTACGCATATGTTGACTCCAGTGTTAGAGGGTTAAACGGTTTCCGATCGGCGTGCTTGAAGGCGTCTAAATCCATCCCACGACAAACAGTATCAACAGGACGATCAGGACGGTCCCAACGCCACCGCTCGGGTAGTAGCCCCAGTTGGCGCTATACGGCCAATGGGGTAATGCGCCGATGAGAAATAGGACGAGAACGACCACCAGAATCAGAGAGAGGCTCACGAGGCTATCGCTTTAGGGCGATTGTGTTGGAGGAATGAGGGGAGAACCTCGCCGGAATTCAGCCTGGCGCTGTAATCGTCGCTCCAGGTTGCAATCTCGGGACACGCGTTGCCCATTTGCTCGATGTGCTTTTGCACCGCGAAGATGGAATCCCGCGGACAGACGACGGCAATCGTCTTGCCCGTGTCGGCGAGGATGTGCATCTCGACATAATGCTCATCCAAGTCGGCGCCAAGCTCCATGGAGACGGCGCGATAACGAACGGTGGCGTGCGGAAGATTCATGACGTGCGCATCCTTCGACTCCTAGTAGAAACCGCTCTGTCTGCGGCGCCGGCGCCGGGCGGTCACGGCGCGGAACTGAAAGCCCGCGTAAAACGCGACGACGACGACACCGACGGCGATCAGAAAATTTTCCATATGCGCGCTCCTAGAAAGACACTTCCGATGGGGAAGCTGCCGAAAAGGCCCGCGTTTTCCGTTCCTCGGCCCTTTTTGCGGTTGTTGGTCAACCAGGACCGATGGTCATCGTATGCGGCTTTTGCGACACGACGATAGGCTCGGAAACTACGCAGAACTCGAGGACGGCTCCGGGGGAACCACGAATAGAAAAGCTGCCGGCATGCGAGGGGCATGCCGGCAGCAAAGGTGACCTGATGGCAAAGGCGGCAGTCTCGGGGGAAGGGAGCTGCCGCCAGCAATGGCCACCCCGACCAAAAGGCTAGCGAAACCGTCTCCGGCTGAGCAGCTTCGGAATCTACTCAGATCCTAGTCAGTGTAAAAAAATCCGACGTTTCTGCCCGGCGGTTACAGCGCGAGATGCGGCGTTGTGGCCTCGCCCGCGACGGTAAGCGGGCCCGATAGGCTCGTCGTCAATCCGTCATGCAGATCGAGGCGCGAGGGATTGCCCTGGGCGAGAATCGCCCTGGCGCGCGTCAGTTGTTCGACCGCGCCGTGAACGATCACCAGAAATCCATCCGCTTTCACGGCCTGTTCATATTGCAAGATGCTGTCCCGTGGTATGCCCGCGCTATAAAGCGCGGCACCGAGCGCGCTCAGGCCGCCGACCATGATCGCGCCTTCGACCGCGGAAACGACGACCGCGGCGAGATAACCGAGGATCATGACGCTGCCGACGACGGGGATCGTCAGCGAGACCCCGCCGAGGAACAAGCCCCACAGGCCACCCCAAAAGGCGCCGCGCTTGCCCCAGAATTTGATCCGGTCGCCCACGTTATAAAAGCCGACTACTTTCTCTTCGGAATGAAATCCCTTGCCGACGACGCTGAGATTCACGAGCGCGATGCCGGCACTCGCCAGCTTTTTCAGCGCCGCGTCGGCTTCCTGATGTTCACCGAAGACGGCAATGACGGATTCATTCTGAAGCATCGGCTTCTCCACGAAATTACTGAGCGCGCCATGTGGTGGTTTCATGGCTGAAAGTAAGGTGATGCATACGATTTATGAGTGATAGGTTCGGAAACTACCTAGATTTCACCTGGGTACAATCCCGGTTTGGAAAGCGGACAGAAGCGGCGTTTCCGCGACCCTGCCCTTGGAACGAAAAGTCTTATGAATTCAAGCTGCCGGCCTACTGCCAATAGCCATCGACCCAGAGATAGCCATTGCTGCTCTGCTGCCAATGGCCTGGCTGATAAGAAGCGGTGCGCGAGGGCCGCTGGACATAGTGGCCAGCGGTCCATGTCCAGCCGCTATTGCCGTCCGCGGTGCCATACCACTTCCAATTGCCGGGCACCCAATAGAGGGCGTCAACCTGGCCATTGGGCGCGGGCGGAATCATCTCGGCCTGCGGCGGCGGCGGCGCGTTCGGCGCATAGACAATGTTATGTTCGTCCGGCGCTTGCGGCGGAACGACGACGTAGCTCTGCTGCTGAGGCGGCGGCGCATAGCCGCCGCAGCCGGCGGCCAATAACGGCAGCGCCACGACCGTAAAACCAATAACGCGTTTCATCATGCGATCCTTCAGTTGACGGTAGAACACGTGCGTACTTTCTGGTCGGCCCGCATGCCTTGGCACAACGGAACGGCAGTCAAACTCTCTTACTCTGTGTAAAGCCGCCCGAATGGCTGCGATAGGGCCGGAAAATACTCAGACTATTCATGGTTAGCGCGCTCGCGGAACATTGTCGCATGTGCTAGGATTACCTAGCCTCGAATCGCCGCCCGTTGCGGGACAATGGCCGGGGCAGCAAGGCAAGGTTCGAAGTGAAGAAGGGACTCCGCGAGCGGCCGCGCGCGGCCGTTCGGCCGCCGCCGACCCGCGCTCCGACTCGATCCGCCGATCAAAAGTCCAAAGAGCAAATCGGCAATCCCGAAAAGTCTTTGGGGACTCGCGCCCCCGAGAATCTCCAGAACATCCTGAACAGTTCAGGCATCGTGACACTCGTGCTTGATCGCGACCTCAAGCTTCGCTTTTTCACGCCGGCGGCGACGTCGCTGTTCAAGATCACGCCCGCCAAGCTCAACCGCCCGCTTTCCGAGATCACCCGCAGCTTTGCCGATCCCGACCTTTTGCTCGACGCCAAAACGGCGATCAGCACCCGCGTGTCGCTCTGGCGCGAGGTCGAGGCCGACAACGGAGTCTGGTACAACCGGCGCCTGCTGCCCTATCGCAGCGCGGACAACGATATTCAGGGCGTGGTCATCACCTTCGCCGATATTTCCGAGATGAAAGCGGCGGAACGGGAGATCGAGACCGCGCAGGCTTATTCCAACAGCATCATCGACACCATTCGCCAGTCCTTGGTCGTGCTCGACCACGAACTGCGCATCGTATCCGCCAGCCCGTCCTTCTACCGCGACTTTGCGATCATGCCGGTGGGCGCGGTGGGACAGTTGCTTCATAACCTTCGCGACCGCTGTTTCGACGTTCAGCCGCTCCGCGGTTTCCTCGACCGGATCGCCGCCGGACAGGACGTCGCCGAGGATTACGAGATCGAGATCGATCTGCCGCCGCACGGAAAGCGCGTGCTCCAGTTGAATGCGCGCGAAATTCCGGCGATGCCGCCCGCCAAGCGCCGGACCCTGCTGGCCATCGACGACATCACCGACCGCAAGCACGTCGGAGCGGCGCTCGAGGCCGCGAAAAACCAGGCCGAACGGGCCAATCTCGGCAAGTCGCGCTTTCTCGCCGCCGCCAGCCACGATCTGCGCCAGCCGCTTCAGACCTTGACTCTGCTTCAGGGGATCCTGGCCACCAAGGTGAAAGACGCCGAAGGCGTGAAGCTCATCGCCCGGCTCGGCGAATCGTTGGATGTGATGTCGGGCATGTTGAACAAGCTGCTCGACATCAACCAGCTCGAGGCCGGGATCGTCAAACCGGAGCGGGAGAATTTCGCCATCAACACCCTGCTGGATCGCCTGCG
>Ga0209333_1001700_pt1 | contig 10301 bp, 9 predicted proteins | sample BlaSpr_A8_OM2_O3_FD_187982 | JGI IMG/M metagenome (GOLD analysis project Ga0209333, IMG submission 187982) | Forest soil microbial communities from Thunder Bay, Ontario, Canada - Black Spruce, Ontario site 2_A8_OM2_O3 (SPAdes) (version 2) | ecosystem: Environmental > Terrestrial > Soil > Boreal...
TCGGATATGTCCGGATCCCCGTTGATCGTGTAGAACCAATCGACGCGTTGCAGGCTGTGATCGTCGGTGAACTGGGCTATCCAACTCTTGACCGCGGCATAGTGCTCGGCGTCGTACTTCCGCCAGGCCGCGGCGTCCTTCTGATCTTCAGGTTCCTTGTGCGCTTTCTTCCAGCGCTGGTAGGCGATGTCGTAAGCTTCCTCGGAATGCGGGAACGCCTGTGTCACGCGATCTTCCATGGCCGCGATAGTCTCGGCCGAAGCGCCGCTTTGCTTGTAGCCGTCTTTCAGGAAGACCAGCCACTCGGCGTCGGGCTTCGGATTCATCGATTCGAGGCGCTTCAAATCCGCGGCTACCTGCTTGCGCAGGATGTCGTGCTCCTGCGGCGGGCGAGTACGAAACTCAAGACCCCACAATGTGGCGTAGTCCTGCAGCCGTTTTGGATCGGTTTCGGTAACGAGGCGGGCACGCAACGCGGCGGCAACGCGCGCTTGCAGTTCCGTGCTGCCGGTACGATTCAAGGTCCTCTGGGCGCGGCTATCGGTAGAGGACGGGCAGATGGCGAAAAACGCGGCGATTTCGGTGGCGGCCTTCTTCTTGTCGGCCAGTTTCCCTCCGGCGTGTATGCCGGCCAGCGACATGTCGGGCCAGGCGAAATCCGGCGCTTTGGATTTGGCTTGTTCCAGCAACTGGATACTGCGCGGAGTGTCTTTGCCGTTCAACACCACAGCCGCGAGATATAGGGCCAAGGGGTCGTCCGGGTGCTGCTCGGCCTGGTTGACGTAGCCTTCGGCCAGGGCCGGATAGGCCTCGGCGTCCAACCAGCGGATGTCCTGGATCAAGCGGCGGTGGGGTTCCAGTTCGCGCGGATATTTGGCGATCAGATCTCCCAGGATCTGGCGCTCGAGCGGCGCCTGATCGACGCCCTTCATATTCTCGACAACCTTGTCGCCGAGCTTGTCATCCAGTACTTGGCGAACCTGCGGCGGCGCCTCGCAGCCGGGAAGTGCGAGCGGGCGTTGAGCGAACAGCGCCGGGCAACCGGCGAGCATTACAGCGGCGAGGATGCGCATCCGAATCTCCTTGTATTGCAGTGTACACCTTGCGGCGGACCGCTGCGGCCACTTTGCCGGTTGCGGATTTCGGACTAACACCGGATCGGGCCGATCACCCGCGTTGATTCGCGGCTAAAGCGTCTTCTACCGTCCCGCAAAACTGGAATACGGTATCCAAACGCGTGACCCGGAAGCACTCGCGCACGTATCCCTGCGCGCCCGCCATCCATAGCTTGCCGCCGCTTTCCTGCACCTTATTCAGGCAGTAGATGAACCGGCCGATACCGGTGCTGTCGATGCGCTTGATGCCGGTCATGTCGAACACGACGCGCCGCAGCCCCTGCGCCAGCGCGCCGTTCAGCACCGCCTCGATTCGCTCGCCCTCGGGCCCGCGCATTACGCTGCCTTCGAGCGAGATCACCACGGTCGCGGGCGCAACCTCTTTCTGATTGATTTCCAGTGCCATCCAGCGCTTTCCCCAACTAGTATATGCCGGATGGGTCTTTTTGCGGGGACCATCCGTATACCGGATAGTGGTATGATCCTCGCGGCGGCTATGAATCCGGAGGCTTTCAGCGGCGCGCCAGACGCCATTGCCCGCATGCGGCGGGGAGATCCCGACGCGTTGACGGCCATGATCTCGCGCTACCAGCACAGGCTGTACCGCTATCTGCTGCGGCTGGTGCGGGAGCCGGCGGCGGCCGACGACCTGTTCCAACAGACCTGGCTGCGCGTGATGGAAAAGATCGGCCATTACGATGCGCGCCGCAATTTTGAGTCGTGGCTGTTTTCCGTGGCCCACAACCTGGCGGTGGACTCCTGGCGGGGCAAACGCGGCGAAAGCCGCCTTGACGATGCCAACGGCGGCGACCCGGGCGAGGCTCCCGGCGACCGTCTGCGCACGGGCGAGCCGGATGCACTGGAGCAGCTGCTGGATTTCGAGCGCGGCGCCATGCTGGCGTCTTGCATGCACGAGTTGCCACCCATCCACCGCGAGGTGCTGACGTTGCGCTTTGAAGAAGATATGAAGCTGGAGGACATCGCGGAGGTGGCCGGCATCCCGCTCTCGACTGTGAAGAGCCGGTTGCGGCGCGCGCTGGAAGGGTTGCGCACGGCAATGGACGCGCGGTCTCCAGGGAGAAAGGGAGCATGAGCGAACACGAAGCCATGGCCGGGATGTTGGCGCTGGCGGCCGCCGGAGCGCTGGATGTCCGCGAACAGCGCCGCCTGGAAGAGCATGCGCGCGAATGCCCGGCATGCCGGCGCGAGTTGGAAATCTGGAGCGCGTATTCGCAGGGGTTGCGGCATCTGCCCCAACCGCCCGTCCCCGCGCGGTTGATGGAGCGCACGCGCGCGCGGCTGGTACAGGAGCGCTCGGCGGCCGCGGACCGGCGCTGGGACGAACTGATGCTGGGGGCGCTGGTGCTGTTTGCCTGGACCGTGGGGCTGACGTTCTGGTTCGTGGCGCGCATCGTGACTGGCGGCGAACTGGTGATTATGGGCGCGAACCTAGTGCGGTTCGGAACCTGGTCCGCGGGCTCGACTGTGCTGGTGTGGCTGACCGCGGCGGTGGCGGCCCTGGCTTTGGGAAAGCGCCGCCGCGAATTGAGGAGGGTCTTATGAGTCGCTTTCGAGATGAGTTGGAATTGGTGCCGCGCCCGGCGTTTGCCATCGCCACGTGCGTATGGCTGGGGTTTTTCCTGTTGATGATGTTGCTGCCGTTCCGGCTGGATCAGGAAGGCAGAAACTGGCCGCTGGCGGGCAAGCTGGCGATGTCCGTACTGCCGGGGATACCGCTTTTCGTGCTGGTGCTGCTGATCGGCTACGTCTTCGCGGACGCCAAGCGGCGCGGCATGCGGTATGTGATGTGGACGCTGCTGGCGGCGCTGATCCCCAACGCCATCGGAATCATTCTGTACTTCGTTTTGCGCGACCCGCTACTGACGAACTGCACAAGTTGCGGTGCGCAGGTGCGGCCGGGGTTTACGTTTTGTCCGAAGTGCGGCGGAGCGCTGTCGCAGGCGTGTCCGCAATGCCGGCGGGCGGTGGAGCCGGGCTGGACGCACTGCGCGCATTGCGGGGCTTCGCTGCGGGGGGCCTAAGCGTGTTAGCAATGTTTGCCAATTACGTTGAAATTACAGTACAATGATTCAATGCCGACTCGAAATGTCAACCTGACCAAAGAACTCGACCGCTTCGTACTAGAGAAGGTGGAGACTGGACGCTACGAGAATGCCAGTGAGGTGGTGCGCGCAGCCCTTAGGACACTGGAACGCGACGAGCGCCAGTACGAGGCGAAACTTGCTGCGCTACGTAGCGCCATCGACGAAGGCGATGCGAGCGGCATCGCGCAGGGCGATGTCTTCGACCGTGTGCGGAAAACGCTGAACCTGCCGACGGCGCGACGCTAGCCTGTGCCCACGCTTCGTTACTCTCGCCGAGCAGAAGTCGATCTGCTCGGCATCGCTCGCTATATCCTCCGCACTTGGGGCGAAGAGCAGACCGTTCGATATATCGACGACGTTGAGACGGGTTGCCAGATGCTCGCCGACAATCCCACTCTCGGTCGAGCATGCGATCACATTCGTCGGGGCCTGCATCGGATGGAGCGAGGCACGCACGTGGTGTTTTATCGGAAGGAGGCCAGGGGCATTCTGGTTTCTCGCATTCTGCATCGGCGAGTGTTGCCCGAGCAGCAGCCCTTCGACGATGATGACAAAGGTAGCTTTTGATAAGGGTAGCCAAGAAATTCACTTCAGCTTGCACAGCGGATCGCCCACCACGATATTCTGCCAGCTCAATCCCGGTATGGCGAGATAGTAGCTCTCGGCCAGATTGCGACCGTGGAAATAAGGCGGAAAAAGCTGATCGGGGTGCGGCGTGAACTCCAGGAACGGCTCGTAGACGTGGCCGGAACAACCGGTGGCGCCTTCGTGGATGTAGTCCGCCGTGAGCGTTTGCGGCGAGCCGTCGAACCATCCCGCAACGCTCTTCCACGTGCCGATGGTCCAGTCCGCGGGCGGACGCCGGAAGGTGCGGCCGTCGGTCGAAACGTACTCGGTGACTATCGCGCCCGGCAGCCATTGGAACCCAAGGTTGCGCTGGTGCCGGTTGGGATCGTTGGACCCCCAGCCCGCGTAACCGAGTACGTCCTTCTCTCCGGTGAGCACCTTGGCGGACTCGTCCATCACGGCGCGGTCCTTGGGCAGCGCCAGAGCCGCGGTACGCAGCCAATTGTTGCCGTCGGAATCGTCGCCGGATTTGAGATCGAACACGAACTTGCCCACCGCGGCGTTGCGCGCTACGAGCGAGCGGTCGATTATGCCCTGCACGTCGTCGAAATCGTAACCGGCCAGGCGCGTTACCAGGTAGATCGGAAAGCGCGCGTGCGTGAACGGCTGGCCCTGCTGGCGATAAAACGGATTTGGCGTGAAGCTCGCACGCGGGAAACGTTTCCCCTGCATTTTGGAATAGAGCAGCGTCAGCTCGGAATCGACCGCGCAGGATTCGGCGGCGAGTCCTTCGCCCGCGCCGCTTACCTTCAGCGGCACTCCCATGGTGGTCACGATGTAGAGCACTTGCTCGCGCAGGACGGCCTTGGCCAGACAGCGGGCGATGGGGCGTTCCACCTGCTCCACGTAGGTGTCCCAATCGATCTCCTCGTTTTCGGACAGGATGTCCAGCTTGCACACGTTCTTCAGCGGGATGGCGCGCTTGGCAATGTAATAGTCGGCGATGCGCCGCGAGAGAGTGCTGGCGCGGTTCACCACTAGCAGCACGGTGTCGCTCTCTTGCGCCCGTAACGGGCAGTGGCCCGCGGAATAGCCGGCCAGCAACCCGAGCGCCAATAGGAATCGCCGCATAGTGATATTATGCGCGTGATCGACATGAAGACCACAACTTCCCTCGCGGCGGCCTGCCTTGCGCTGCTGCCTGGCAGCATGGCGCCGTTGCGCGCCCAGAATCAGTATCCGTTTCAGAATGCGGACTTGCCGCTGGAACAGCGGGTAGACAACATCCTGTCGCTGATGACGCTGGATGAAAAGCTCGCCTGCCTAACCACCAGCACCGCCGTGCCGCGCCTGCACATCCCGGATGCGGGTGGATCGGAAGGGCTGCACGGCCTGGTGCGCAAGGGCGACTTCAACCAGAAGGCGGTGACCACCACCCAGTTCCCCGAGGTGATTGGGATGGCATCAACCTGGGACCCGGAGCTTGTCCGGCGGGCGGGCGCGGTGCAAGGATACGAGGCGCGCTACATCTATCAGAACGAAAAGTACAAGAGTGCGGTGCTGGTCGTGTGGGGGCCGAATGCCGACCTGGCGCGCGATCCGCGCTGGGGAAGAAATAACGAGAGCTATGGCGAGGACGCGTTCTTCACCGGCACCATGGCGGTAGCGTTCATCAAGGGCATGCAGGGCGACGATCCCAAGTATTGGCAGGCCGCCTCGCTGATGAAACACTTCCTGGCCAACAGCAACGAAACCACGCGCGGCAGTTCTTCTTCGGATTTCGACGAGCAATTGTTGCGCGACTATTACTCGGTTCCCTTCCGCATGGGATTCGTGGAGGGTGGCGCTAAGTCGTTCATGGCATCGTACAATGCCTGGAATCATGTGCCGATGACCGTTAATCCGATCTTGAGGAGCCTCGCGATGAAGGAATGGGGCGCGGATGGCATTGTCTCTTCCGACGCGCTGGCGGTGGAACTGATGGTCAATCCGCGCCACTATTACAAGACTCAGGAAATAGCCTTGGCGGAGGCGCTGAAAGCCGGTATTGGCCAAGTGCTCGCATTCCTTTTCAACGTGCCCAAACTGGCTAAGCAGGCGCTGGACGACCACCTGCTGACCGAGCAAGATATCGATGCGGTGCTAAGAGGCAAATTCAGAACCGTGATCCGGCTGGGGTTGCTCGATCCGCCGGCGATGGTGCCGTACGCGAGCGTGGGCGGCGCCGGCGAAGTGGAGCCTTGGACCACGGAAAAGCACAAGCGCGTGGCGCTGGATATGGCCCGCGAATCGGTGGTGTTGCTGAAGAACGCGAATGGTTTTCTGCCGCTGGATAAGAACGCCGTCAAATCCATCGCCGTGGTGGGGCCGCGCGCGGGTGAGGTCTTGATCGATCTGTACGGCGGGCGTCCGCCTTACGCGATTGCGCCGCTGCAGGGCATTCGCGAAAAAGTGGGATCCGGCGCGACAGTGAACTACGCCGCCGATAACACGGATGGCGCGGCGGTGAAGGCGGCCCACGCGTCGGAAGTGGCGGTGGTCGTGGTTGGCAATCACCCTACATGCGGCGCGACCAACATCATGGCGATCTTCAATATGGATGTTTCGAGCAAGCCCTGCGCCGATCCGGGCGAGGGCCGCGAGGGGCGCGACCGGGAATCCATCGACCTCTCCCAGGAAGAGTTGATCAAACAGGTGTATGCGGCCAATCCGAAGACGGTCGTGGTGCTGGTGTCGAGCTTTCCTTACGCCATCAACTGGACGCAGCAGAACGTGCCGGCGGTTCTGCACATTGCGCATGCCGCCCAGGAGCAAGGCACGGCCATCGCGGATGTGCTGTTCGGCGACTACAATCCCGCGGGCCGGCTGAATCAAACATGGCCGAAGTCGCTCGACCAACTGCCGCCCATGATGGATTACGACATTCGCCACGGCCGCACTTACACTTACTTCAAAGGCGAGCCGCTCTATCCTTTCGGATACGGCTTGAGCTATACCACTTTCCAATACTCGCACTTGCATGCCGGTTCGGGCAGGGTCAGTGTGACCGTGACGAACACGGGAACGCGGCCGGGAGACGAAGTGGTGCAGCTATATGTACGCCGCGCGGGTGTGAAGCAACTGCGCGGGTTCCAGCGCGTATCGCTGCAGCCGCGCGAGAAGCGCGCCGTGGAGATACCGCTAAAGGCTGAGCCGGGGACACAGATCGTGGCGGGAGGTTCGTCGGCGGACGAGAGGATGAAAATATCGGCCAAATGAGCGGCCCAGGGGTACGCTCATCTGGTGCGCCGGATCCATCCATAAACCGACACCACGCTGCCCACCACACAGACGACGATCAGCGCGATGAGAACTCCTTGCACCATGGGAGTTTTCGACCACCTCAAGATGCTGCGCCCGAATCGCAGCGCCAGCAGTCCGATGAGCGTGAACCGGACCATGCGGGTAGCGCCCACCACGGCCAACAGGCGCTTGCGTGGGTATTGCAGCGCGGCGGCGGCCATGACGAACGCGGTGAACGGAAACGGCGGTGGAATCAGCGAGGCGACGCCCAGGGCTACGCCGGCGTTATTCTTCATCTTGGTCTTCACGCGTTTCAGCCTGCGCGCGGACAGGTGCTTTTCCAGACCTTGCGCGCCGAGCGGGCGCAGCGTCACGTCGATCAGCAGGCATCCCAACACGGAACCCACGGTGGACATGGCGGCATAATAGAGCATGCTCGCCATCTTGGGATGCCGAGTGGTCAACGCTACCACCAGCAAGTCATTGCCCCAGGGGGCGAATAGAAACGAGGAGTCCAGGATGCCCAGCACCAATAGACCCACTCCGCCGAATTTCAGTACGAAAGCGAACAGTCCGGCCAGGAAACGCATGTCGCGTTATACCCCGCAATCGGTCTGCCGCGCGCTCGATGCAGGCCGGCAAACATCTCTAACCTTCTATATGCTCAGACGTCTGTATAATAAGAGGTCTTAGCATGTCGTGGTGGTCACGTATCGCAAATGCATTTCGCGACGATCGTCTGCGCCGCGAGATCGACGAAGAATTCGCGTCGCATATCGATGAAGCGGTCCAACAGGGACGCCATCCGATGGAAGCGTCGCGGGCGTTCGGCTCGGCTCTGCGGCAGCGCGAAGAGAGCCGCGATGCCCGCGTCTTCGCATGGCTCGGCGCGCTCCGCGCCGATATCGTCTTCGGCTGGCGGCAGCTCACGAAGCGGAAGACGACTTCGGCCGCCGCGATCCTGTCGCTGGCGCTGGCGACCGGGGCATGCACCGCCGCTTTCCGGCTCATCGACGCACTGCTGCTGCGGCCCCTGCCGGTGGCCTCGCCGGAGCGTCTGTACGTTCTCGCACAGCATGGCATGAATCCGGCCGGCCAATTCAGAATCACCGAGAGCTCCGAGTATCCGTTGTTCCGCCAGTTGCGCGCCACGGTGAAGGACCAAGCCGAACTGATCGCGATCTCCTACGCGGACCGCGCCGATCTCACATACGGTTCGGACGAGGAGATGGAGAAAGCCTGGCGGCAGTACGTCTCCGGCTGGATGTTCGACTCGTTCGGGCTGAAGCCCGCCGCGGGCCGGCTGTTTACCGAAAACGACGATCTCACGCCCGCCGCGCATCCCTACGCGGTGCTCTCCTACGATTATTGGACGCGCCGCTTTGGAAGGGATCCCAAAGTGATCGGCCGCACATTCCGTATGGGCGACGGCCTCTTTGAAATCGTGGGCGTCGCGCCGGCACATTTCACCGGCACCGAGACCGGCCTGGCCATCGATATATTCGTTCCCACGATGATGCATCCATCAGTCGCCCGCGCGGACTCCAGTTGGTTCCGTCCATTTGTGCGCCTCAGGCCGGGCATTGCCCCCGAACCCGTTTGCGAGCGCTTGCGGGCGCCGTTTCAAGCATGGCAAGAAGAGCGCGCAAAAGGGTTCGCCGGGAGGCCCAAACGGGTAATCGATGCATTCCTCCACCAGAAACTGCTGCTCGAACCCGCCGCGTCCGGTGTTTCAGATATGCAGAAGGATTATCGCGGCGCGCTCGCCGCCCTTGGCGTGCTGGTGGCGCTGGTGCTGCTGATTGCATGCGCCAACGTCGCCAACCTGATGACGGCGCAAGCCGCCGCGCGGGCGCGCGAGATGGCGCTGCGGGTCTCCATCGGCGCGGGGCGCTGGCGTCTGACGCAACTGGTGCTGGTGGAAAGCGCGATCCTCGCATTCTTGGCGGCTGCGCTGGGCGGATTGTTCGCGTGGTGGGCCGCGCCGTTCGTTGCCGGCAAGATCAATCCGCCGGACGATCCCCTGCGCCTGTTTCTCCCGGCGGATTGGCGGGTGCTGGGGTTCGTCCTGGCGATTACCCTGGGCGTCACATGCCTGTTCGGGTTAGCCCCCGCGCTGCGTGCGTCCGCCGTGCAGCCCGCCAGCGCACTCAAAGGCGGCGCCGATCCGGACTCGCGCCGCCGCTCCATGCATGCGCTGATCGCGGCCCAGGCTGCATTCTGTTTTGTCGTGCTTTTCGCCGCCGGACTCTTTGTCGCCACCTTCCATCGGCTGTCCCATCAGTCCACCGGCTTCTCTTCGGAACGGCTGCTGACTCTCGATACGGTGACCCGTCTTCCGCAAGCGCCGATCTTGTGGGACCAGGTCGCGGAGCGTCTGCGAGCGGTGCCGGGCGTAGAGAAGGTCGCGCTGGCGGGTTGGCCGCTGCTCAGCGGGAACGGCTCGAATGGCTTCGTCCTGGTCGACGGCGCGCCCGTCAGCGACGTGCTGGGGTACTTCCTGGCGGTCTCGCCCAGCTGGCTCGAAACCATGAAGATTCCCCTTATCGACGGCAGGGATTTCCGCGCGGGCGAAACCTTTCCCGGTGTGGCGATCGTCAATGAAGCCTTCGCCAAGGCCTACTGCGGCGGCCAAGGCCCGGTCGGAAAATGGTTTGAGCGCACGGGAAGCCCCCAGGAACGCATCCGGATCGTCGGATTGGTCCGCGATGCGCGCTATCGCAACATGCGTGAGCCGATCACCCCCACGGCGTATGTGCCATTCGCCCAGATCGACGCGCAGGGCGCATGGCTGCCGCAGGCTTCCGGCACGTTCATCGTGCGTACCTTCAGCCGGAACCCGCTGGCAATGGCGTCCATCCTGCGCCGGGAAGTGCCGCGCGCGCGGCCCGAATTCCGCGTCGGCAACATCCGCACGCAGCAGGAACTCATCGCGCGCCTTACGATTCGCGAGCGGCTGCTGGCAGCCCTGGCGCTGTTCTTTGCGGCCGTGGCAGTGATGCTTGGCGGTGTCGGCATGTATGGCGTGCTGGACTATTCCGTGCTGCAAAGGCGGCGCGAAATCTCTATTCGCATGGCTATCGGCGCGCCGGCCGGCAACATCGTGCGTCTGGTGACGGCCGATGTCTTCCTGATGGTGCTCGCGGGAGCGGCCGCCGGCCTGACGCTGGGTATGGCATCCGTGCGTTACATCGAGTCGCTGCTGTATCAAGTGAAGCCTCGCGATCTGGCC
>Ga0209333_1001701_pt1 | contig 10298 bp, 13 predicted proteins | sample BlaSpr_A8_OM2_O3_FD_187982 | JGI IMG/M metagenome (GOLD analysis project Ga0209333, IMG submission 187982) | Forest soil microbial communities from Thunder Bay, Ontario, Canada - Black Spruce, Ontario site 2_A8_OM2_O3 (SPAdes) (version 2) | ecosystem: Environmental > Terrestrial > Soil > Boreal...
TCTTAAGCACAGCCTCGCGCGCATGCACGATCGACTGGTTGTAAATGGGGAGCGCAATCGACAGCAGTATCCCCATAATGACGATCACGATCATCATTTCAAGCAACGAGAACCCCAGATTTCGCCCCGTGAAGTTCCGCCCGATTTTGAGCTTTCTTACCATCTACCAGTCCTTATACTTCGTGTCGTCCAGCGCCGTGCCCTGCGACTTGGTGTAAACGTCGAACACGCTCTGCCCGCCCCAGGAATCGGAATCCGGATCATCCTGCATGGAGCGCAGGCCCCACTCCGTGCTGTTCGTCATGGGGTCGATCGGAATACTTCGCAGGTACCTGACTTTCTTTCCCTGCACATCCACGCCTTTCACCAGAGTATCCATATCGGGAGGATACCCCTGGCTGTCTACCTTGGTCTGGAAGGCATTCCGGTCGGCATCTGCCTTATAGCGGTCGATCGCGTCGCGCATCTCCCATAAGTCGAATCGCAGCTGGCGCTCCTTCTCCCGCTGAATGGTCACCCGCGCCATGGGTATGACCATCGTCGAAAGAACAAGCAGGATGGCGGTCGCGATGATCAATTCCAGGAGCGTAAACCCCCGGTCGGGCCTTGCGCCGTGCCCGTGATGGAATCTGTGTAACTTCATCTTTCGATTCTCGGATTGGAAACCGCGCCGCTCGCCGGCCTATTGCACGGTGACCGACGCCTGCGCTCCATTCACTGTAATGGCCTGCTGGCCGGGATCGCGCGCTCCGCCCCTTGTAATGGTAAGAGGAGTTTGTCCGCTGGCCTTAGCCTGGAATGTCAACGTAACCACCGCTCCCTGCCCGGAAACTCCACCGGCTCCCGGCGGCCGGGTTGCCGTAATCGTCAAGGTTCCGGTGGTCTCATCTTCGCGGTGTACCAGGGCTACCGCCTGCCCATCTTGCGACAGAAACCCGCCATTCGAAACGTTCACCAACTGCAGCGTGGCCGGATTGTAGTTCATCTGCACCGGCACCGAGTAGACGTTCTGCGCCCCGGAAATCAGCAGGTTTACCACAAACGTATTGCCCTTTGTCGCCGTGATCTGCCCCGGATCAAACAGGAAGTTAGTACCGCCCGGCGTCGCCGGATTTGCAGCCGGATTTGCGGATTGGTTCGCAGGCTGCTGGCTCGGAACTGGATTCGCCGGGGGCTGACTTGCCGGAACCTGACTCGTAGGAGCCTGCACCGCCGGTGCAACGGTCGATTTGTTAACGTGCCGCAGTTCAATCGTGTTCGCGGTCCCGATATCGATTTGCCGCTGGTTCATCTCGCTGACCATGGTTCCGCGAACCACGTGCGGAGTGATGACGAACACCGTCTCGTCATGCTCCCGGTCCTGCGTCGTCTGCCCAAAGAGATATTTCAGGATCGGAATCGACGTCAGCCCCGGAATCCCGGCCAGCGACCTGGTGTCGGAATCGTCCAGGATTCCGCCGATCATGCTCGATTCCCCATCCCGCAGCCGGATTTCGTGCTCAATCTTCTTCTGGCCAATGATGGGCTGGCTGATGCCGCCGATACTCGACTGCCCCACCACCGAGGAGATTTCCATCGAGATCTTCAGCGTCACATCCCGATCGCCGTGCACGTGCGGCGTGACGTCGATGTTTACGCCTACATCCAGGTATTGAAACTGCGTATTTACCAGGGGGTTAATGCCCACACCGCCGATTCCGGGCTGGAACGATCCGGTGGCTACCGGCACGCGCTCGCCGATCTTGAGCGTAGCCTTCTGGTTATCCAGCGCGCGCACCTGCGGATTCTGCAGCATCTTGGTATCGCTGTCGCCCATCACCGCCGATAGGTTGGCCGAACCAATCGCCACCTGAAAATCGTTCGCGTTCAGCGTAGCCAAGTTGTTCAGGCTCAGTCCGCTCGAGGTCGAGCCGGTCGTCGATGTTGTCGTGGTCGTGCTCGTCGAAGTGTTGATATTGGCCTGCAAAGTCACGGTGGCGCTGGTGGGCGGGCTCAATCCCAGGGTGCGTGATCGGTCTTTGCTGATCTGCAGGACCGCTATGTCCACAATCACTTCCGGACGCGCCTTATCCAGATCTTCCACCAGCTTTTCCGCCAGCGCAATCTGGTCCGGCGTACCCCGCACTACCAGCGCATTCTGCGAGAGCAACTGCTGCACCCGCTGCACGTCCAGCACAGCGCGGATCGCATTCACCACATCCTGCAACTCGGTGGGCTGCGACAGGTTCGTCAAATAAAACGTCTTCAGGACGCTCTGCTCCAATTCCTTGCGCTTGGCCACATTGTCCTGCGCCACAAAAATCGTATTGCCCGTCACCGGACGCCAGAAAGTTTTCGATTCCAGCGCCGTAATCCGCAGCGCGTCTTCCAACGTTACTCCGTTCAGCTCGACCTTAATCCGCCGCGACGTATAGTCGGGGTCGAATAAAACGTTGATCCCGGCCAACTGCCCGATCGTCTGATAAATAACCTTGGAATCCTCGGTGAGTTTTACGGTGATGGGAACATTCGAAATCGGAGCCAACTCCACCGGCCCGCCCGCTTCCTTAATCCTCCGTTCCAAACTACTCGGCGGTCCTGCGGCCTGCGGAGGAGGATTGTTCGCATCGTTAATCATTTGCAGCGTGCGTTTCAACTCCTGCTGCGCTATAAACAGCGAGGGATCGATACCGATCGCCTTTTGAAATTCCGCCACCGCCTCCTGCAGCTTGCCGTCGTCGCGCAGCACTTGCCCCTGATGCACAATCTCCTGGGCCACTCTCGACCGCATCCGCTCGAACGACGTGCGGTAGCGCAAGTCCGTCGGCTTCAGGTCGTAAGCCTGCTTATAGAGATCGTAAGCGGCCACGTAGTTCTGCCGCGCCTCGGCGTCCTGGGCTTTTTCGTAAATCGTCTTGGCCTTATCGGCGATGGCAGGCAGGATAGCTAGCAAAACCAGCAGCCCTATGGCCGCAGGCATCAGACGTCTCATTCGTCAGTCCTCGTCTATAAATCTTCGCCGGAAGTCTTCGCCGGACAAACCACTCTTGCGCCTTCGGCCCGCGAACCCTGGGACCCAATCGACGCCCTACACTCTACTTTTGCTGCGATTATAACATCGCCCTTCGCCGCTCCCCATGTGATTGCACCCACGGCAGTTACACTCTTTGGTCTTAGTCCCAACGGGGGAATATCGACCCCGGTAGTGGGTGTAGTTTTGGCTGTCATCCTGAGGCGGGCGCTTTTTGCCCGCCGAAGGACCTGGGCGAGCCGCGCTAAGCGTCGCGCCTTTTGCGACGCAATAATCGCGCGTTTGGCTCGCTTCCCTACCGGAAGCCGGAAGCCGCTCTTCGTCCCACCCCCGTCCGCTGCTAAGATGAAGCTGATCTCATGCCCCGCCAGTCCACCCACGAAACCAAGCCCAGCAAAGAGAAATCCCCCCGCCGCGAGCCTACGGCCTCCGGCCAGCGCGATGCCGCCGTTAATAGGATCGCTTCTCATAACTACTTCTTGCTGGAAAAATTTGAGTGTGGCGTGGTCCTTACCGGAACCGAGGCCAAATCGGTTCGCGGCGGCCTCGCCAACCTCAAAGATTCCTATGGCCTGGTCAAGGACGGCGAACTCTGGCTCCTCAACGCCCACATCGGCCCCTACGAGCATGGCAACATCCACAACCACGCCCCCCTCCGCACCCGCAAACTGTTAATGCACAAAGAAGAAATCCGCAAGCTGATCGGCAAGACCCAGCAAAAAGGCCTGACCCTGATCCCGGTCCGCATGTACTTCAAAAACGGCAAAGTGAAGGTTGAGCTGGCCCTAGCCAAAGGCAAGCAACTCTGGGATAAACGAGAAACCGAACGCCGCCGAACGGCAGACAAAGAAGCCCGAGAAGCCATCCGAGGCCGGAAGAAGTAGCGCAAAATCCACCACAGAGTCACAGAGATACAGAGAAATTCATGTTGAGGCGTGCTTGTGTGGGACGGACACTCCCTTCGGCAGGCTCAGGGCAGGCTCTGTCCGTCGCTTTTGACGTTGCTCGTGATTTTGCAGGCTTTGGGTTCTCTCTGTGACTCTGTGTCTCTGTGGTGAAGACTTACAGAAATCGCCGAGTTCACCACACCTCAAGCTCAATCTGTCGATATCGACTAATCAGCTCGAAATCAGCCCGGTTGGTCGTGATGAGGCGCGCTCCATGAGACCGGGCGGTGAGGGCGATAAGAACGTCGAAATGCAGGTCACGCAGTTTGGCCGGCGCGAAGCCGTGATCGGCACGAATGCGAGACAGAATTTCCCCTGACTCCAGCCAGTTTTTTTCCGTCGGAGTGAGGATTGGATGACTTCTCGCCAAAGCCCTGAGAAACTCGCGATCTGAAGGGTTCGCCGCGCCCCGCCATAACTCCGCCAAAACTACAGAAGATGTCCGGATAACACCAATGAGGGACTGGATCCTCTCTCGATGACGCAGCGTTCGGAGATCGTCAACGATGACGGACGTGTCGAAAACACAGATCATCAAAAAAGAAGATCAATCAATGTGGCCTTGGAACGTGGCCTTGCCTTCATACTTCTTCATCAACTTCTTGAAGCGCTTCAGCCCAACGATTTCGCGCAGCGCAATGTGAACCGCATCAGTGCGATTTTTCGCCTTGAGTACCTTCACAGCCTCGTCGGCCAAGTCCGTGTCCAGCCGGATGGAAGTCATGGTTACAGCCATAGTGCCCTCCGAACTGATATATACACGATACCAAAATCGTATATACGTGTCGAGAGGATTCCGCAACCGGATCGTAGCGCCGGCGTCTCGCCGGCTGTCCGGCGGGCGTCCCCGCCCGCCGCGCCGGAAAGTCAAAAGAAGCCCCGCCCCTATCCTTGTCAGCCATGCCATAATATTCCCTGACGGATGTTCCGAAGGGTCGGCCATGCCTACACGCAGTGTAAATCTAACGCCAGAACTCGACCGCTTTGTGGCGACGAAGATAAAGAGCGGACGTTACGAAGACGCAAGCGAAGTCGTCCGCGCCGGCCTGCGCAAGCTTGAGCGCGAAGAGCAGGAGCACGCGGCAAAGTTGGCGGCCCTGCGCAGCTCAATCGATGAAGGCGATGCCAGCGGAGTGGCCGCCGGGAATGTCTTTGGCCGGGTCCGTAAGACGCTTAAGCTTCCCGCATCGCGCTAACCAGCCGTGGCGAAGTTTCGATTTTCGCGCCGCGCCGAGGCCGACCTGCTGAGCATCGGCGACTCCTTGACCGGCTTGACATGGCTACAGCTACAATGGCCCGGGGGTTAGTGCGCTGAACGAACCGACGCTCACTTCGAGGACGATCGACTTCGTAGCCCAGAACTGGGGCAACCTTGCGAGTGTGACCGGGCTGATTTTAGCTGGAGCGTCCGCCTACTTCGCGAGACGAGCGTCAGTCTCCGCTGAGCAGGCCCGAAAGGCCGTACTCTCAAGCACGCTGGCTGAGGAAATTAGCATTGCGGCAAAGCTTGCCGGGGAGATAACAGAGCTGATTGAGTTCGGTAAACATGAAATTGCTAGGCTGCGCTGCGGTGATCTTCATGATAAAACCGTGATGATTCTTAAACGCTGGGATGCAGATCTCTCGGAGGAATCCAAGAACAACTGCCTCAACGCTAAAGCGCAGCTGGAAGTGCTGCGAGTAGGGGTACTGAAATTCGCGGCGGGAGCCGCTGAGCCAACTCCCAGACAGCTCTTGCAAATGCAAAGCGCATGCATGAAAATCAAAGAGATCTTTGTCGTGGAGCACGCCTCCGCGATGAGGAGGGACGACGAGGCGAGGAATGCGTGATCCAAAGGCAGTAGCTCTCTTTCAAGAGATGCTTAGAAAAACCGAGGCAGGCAAAATGGCATGGCAGCCTTCGGCCGATCCGGCTATATTCGTCGCCTCTATGCTAGGTAAGTACACTCTACGATTACGCGAATACACATCGCAAAATAATTGGGGAGATCCATCGGGTCCTCCGTCAGTTATGGTAGAGGACGATAAGGGGAACGTGATGGTCGAGATTAATAACGCCGTCGAAGAAATCGAAGTTGACCAACTAAACGCCCTATTCCGCTTCGCTAAGCGAATCGCGTTGCAGACAGACGATAAGCTGGACGAGTTAATTGCCGGACTGAAAAACGCCCGATAGCTCCCCATCCCGACAGGACCAAACTCCCGTGAGTGAACGACCACGACTCGTTTCAAAGGGCTCGACCGCCTCCGCCGCGACCTGAAATCGCAGGACCATGGCCCTAAAATAGGCACCCACCGGCGTATCATGGCCGCCAGTGGGTGGATTGGCGATGGCAAATCCCGAACATTTGGCTAAGTTGAAAGAAGGCATAAAAACCTGGAACCAATTCCAGGTCGATCGCGCGGCAGAATTCTATAAGACGCTGGAAGTGAGTTATCGAGGGCCTAGGACTCAGGACTGGATGGATCGCTCGGCGGATCTCAGCGGCGCCGACCTGGGGGAGACGAACCTTGGGACGGCATTGCTCGTACACGTGGATCTGAGCGAGGCAAACCTCAGTGGGGCAGACATCGCTGGGGGCAAGCTCCAAGGCGCGAATCTCAGCGGCGCGGACCTCAGTGGAGCCCACCTTTTCGAAGCGAACCTAAGCGGTGCGAACCTCAGCGGAGCCAACCTCAACGAAGCCGATCTTAGCGAAGCAGACCTGAGTGGCGAGGCCGACCTATCTGAAGCAAACATCCGAGGAGCGCAACTGACCGACGCAAACTTGACCGATGCTGAGCTTATCGGATCAACCTTCCATGAGGCCCGGATCGGTGACACCATCTTTGGCCGCAACGACCTCAGCTGCGTCAAAGGACTAGAAACGGTTCAGCACTTTCGTCCATCCATAATCGGCATCGACACGATCCTTCTCTCCAAGGGAAACATCCCCGAGAAGTTCCTGCGTGGATGCGGCGTCCCGGATGAATTCATCACCTACGCTAAATCCCTCGTTACGAATCCCATCCAGTTCTACTCCTGCTTCATCAGCTATTCCACCAAAGACCAAGCCTTCGCCGACCGCCTCTACGCCGACCTTCAGAACAAAGGCGTGCGCTGCTGGTTTGCCCCGCACGACATTCAAGGCGGCAAGAAACTCCACGAGCAGATCGACGAAGCCATCCGCCTGCACGACAAGCTGCTGCTGATCCTGTCGCCGCACAGCATGGAGAGCGAGTGGGTGAAGACCGAAATCGCCAAGGCCCGCAAACGCGAGGTGCGCGACCAGCGGCGTGTTCTGTTCCCCATCCGGCTCGCGCCCTTCGCAACCCTGCGCGACTGGGAGTGCTTCGACGCCGACACCGGCAAAGATTCCGCCCGCGAGATTCGCGAGTATTTCATCCCCGACTTCAGCAACTGGAAGAACCACGACTCCTACCAGGAAGCCTTCCAGCGGCTGATCAGCGATTTGAAAGCGGCGGATGCGAAATCGAAGTAACCGGAAACGAATCGTAAACGCGGGTTGCGGATGCTACGCTCCTGCATTCTGCCATGACTTCACCATCCTGGAGGCCAATGGGGAAGCGGCGATGGCCAATGCATAAAACAGCACCACAATGACGACCGCGAATCCGAACACCGGCGATGTACGGCGCGCAATCCATTGAATCGGCGCGCCAATCGGGGCCACTCCGTACAGGTAAATCAGAGTGTTATTCCCGGCGGCCAGGACGCGAAAGGCCACGAACGCGATGGCAAAGCTGAGCATATGAAGCGGGGATCTCCCGATCGCGTTGCGTGACCACGGATTCAGATAGAACAAGGCAAAGGAGCGCACCGGGCGCCGAAGCCACACCTCTTCGACGCGCCACGCGTTTCGCCGGGCAAATACGACACAGGCCACCATGATGAGGCCTCCAACCAGAGTGATGGCCCACGCTCTCGCCGACGCATACACCTGCGCGTTCGTGACGAAAACATTCTGTTCGTGGACTTCGGATCGCCGTAGGGCCAGCGCCGTCGTGGTTAGGTCTAGGGAACTGGCGATCAAGTAACCGAGAAGATACAGCAATGCGATGGTTGCGACTCGGCCCGTGAACGGATTGGGTTGGGAAGTCATCGGTTGTTTTGACAAAGCCTTTCAGCGCGTGATCCGCTACCAGAAACACCTGAATTTAAAGCAAAGTGAACATTGACTCAAGGTTTGGTTTTGCACTACACTGTAGTGCATGAAGACGGAAGTCTATAGCTGGCGCCTTTCCGCCACAAGAAAGGCCGACTTGGAGAGCGAAGCTCGCCGGGAAGGCACTTCTGTGTCGAAGCTTCTGGAGAAAATCACCGCCGACTGGCTCGCTCACCGCCGCAACGGCCACTCGAATGACGATGCCGAGCAGGCCGCTCTCCGCAAGCGTGTCATGGCCACCGTAGGAACGATCCGTGGCAACGACCCGACCCGCGCCGAACGGGCCAGCGAACTCGTCCGGGAAATCATCTACAAGAAGCACCTCAAGGAATCGAATGCACTTGCTCGCCGCTTCGGCCGTAGGGCTGATTGATACCGGTGCGATCCTAGCCATCGTTGACGCCCGTGATCGATGGCATTCCGCTTGTCTGCAAGCGTTACAATCCTTTCGCATACCCCTGCTCACTACCGAGGCGGTACTCACCGAAGCTTTCCACCTGACGGGAAAGAATCCGCACAACATAGAGCGAACTTGGAGCTTCGCTCGCTCCGGCGCGCTATCGGTTCGCTCCATGGGCGATTCCGACCTACCCGAGCTTAATGCCCTCATGGCCCAATACGCCGACCGCCCCATGGATTTTGCCGATGCCACCCTGGTCCACCTCGCAAGCCGCGAGCGTCTCAGCACGATTCTGACGGTCGATCACGACGACTTCGAAACCTATAGACTTCCGGGTCGGAAGAAGTTCACTATCTTCCCGCGCCGCTCCGGAAGCTAGCTTCGAACTGCGATTATGATGGACTAAGAACCCGGAAGGTCCGCGCCATCAAGACCGTAAACCTCAAGTCCGACATGCCACTGGTACACGAAGCCCTGCAGCGCCTCGACCGCGAGCTAGCCCTCGCACGTCAAGAGAAAGCAAAGCTGCTGAAGTTGGTCCACGGCTACGGCTCGACCGGCGCAGGCGGAGACATTCGCATCGCCGTGCAAAAGCGATTACTGGAGATGGTTGAAAACAATCAGATTCGAGGCTGCATCTTTGGCGAGAACTGGTCGAAGTCAGACGAGCAAACTTGGAAGCTTCTGCAATCGCACGCGGAGCTCAAGAACGACTCCGATCTCGGCCGCCGCAACCGGGGAATCACGATCGTCTTGCTCTAACATGCTCACATAAGCGACGTGCTTCCTCTACGCCCCTGACGTCGCCGGCGGCACGTTAGGAAGTACCGGCGGAGAAACCGGCTCATTCACCACCGGCGCGACTACCGACACAGGCGTGAACGATTCCACCGCAATCGGCTTCACCATATTTTGCAGATAGTAGCTCACGGCCACGCCGCGCTGCCAGAAGCGCGGAATCAACAGCAACAGCAGCGTCAACTGGCTGACCACAATAGCGCCGAATACGCTCGCAGGCGGGACAAACTTCAGCCACACCCACAGTCCTGCCACTAACACAATCGCCGCCACAATCGTGGTCACCACATAACTTGCCAGCAGCCGGCCCAAGCTGCGCCAGGTGTGTCCGAAAGCCGCACCAATCGACCTGCGTACCGCCCGCTGATCGCTCAGCACCACGTCCGCCTGCGCCAGATCAAACCAGATGCGCAGCGTCGCCATCACCAGAAAGATCACCGCGAGGCCCGCGAACCGCACTTCGGGCAGCAATAGTTCGTTCGTGCTCTCCGCAGCTTTCTTCTCCAGCACGCCATGCAGGCCGAACAGAGCCGCAGCCACCGCGCCCATCACAATGCCGGCCACAATCATCAGCCGGATAAACCGCCACAAGTTCCGCCCACAAGCGCGGAAGAAATCTTCCCGCGGCAGCCGGTAGGTCGAGGCGTAGCCTTGCAGCACTCCGGGCAGGAACAAGGCCGTCGCGAAGAAGAAGAGCAAGGCAAAGTGAAACGCCGATGCGAAGGAAGCCTCGTTCGGCCCGAACTCTGGCCGCATGAACATCTCGATGAGCACGCTAAGGTCGAAGCCCTGTACCAGGCGATCCGCGTGCAGGCTGTGATCCAGAACCGCTTCGGCCTGCCGGTTAAACGCGCCCGCGCCAAACCACGCCAGCGCCAGGTTCAGCACATAGAACCAGACGATGTAGCGCTTGTTGCGCACCACTCTACCCCAACCGCCGCTCAACAAACCCTGATGCTCTGCCATGTATGCCGCCT
>Ga0209333_1001705_pt1 | contig 10282 bp, 6 predicted proteins | sample BlaSpr_A8_OM2_O3_FD_187982 | JGI IMG/M metagenome (GOLD analysis project Ga0209333, IMG submission 187982) | Forest soil microbial communities from Thunder Bay, Ontario, Canada - Black Spruce, Ontario site 2_A8_OM2_O3 (SPAdes) (version 2) | ecosystem: Environmental > Terrestrial > Soil > Boreal...
TGTGGAAGCCTGACGAGGAGTGGATTCAATAGATTAGTTGGGGTGAGCGACGGGGTTTGAACCCGCGACCCTCGGTGCCACAGACCGATGCTCTACCAGCTGAGCTACGCTCACCACCGTGGAAGCCAGTAGTTTACACCATCTGAAGGGTCCTGCAACGGCATCCGTGTGTTCGTGACTTTCGTCCCCGGAGTGAGAATCGGGCTTGGGCTTACGGACGCGATTATTTTGTAAGAATCCGGAAACGTTTTCCGTGGGGCGTTACGTCTAAATTGCGAGGAATATTTGCAGCTGGGTGTGCGTATACAATGGGTAGCAGTGGCCCGGGCATTGCTGGTGCCTTGTCGCTGGTGTCGTAGCGCAGTCGGTGCGAAAGAGGCGGCATTTTTGGGGGATCGTGCAATGGATTTGAAGCGTGCGGTGCGGACGATGAAGAGAGATTTCAGGACGGCGCCTCGAAGTGCGCTGATCGTGCTAGCGGGTGCGGTTTTCGTGGCGGTTCCTTGCAGTGCGCGCGTTGATGTGGGGCTGGCGGACGAGCGGGCTGCGGTTCAGCCGACCACGGCACGGCCTACTCCGGGGCAGCAGGCGTCCGGTCAGACCTCGGGTCAAGCCCCGGCGCAGACGCCTCTGACGCAGAAAGTGGGCGCGGTAAAATCCATTAACGGCAATGCGTTGGTGCTCGCGGCGGATGGCGGAACAGAAGTGAGTGTCACTGTGGCGAGCAATGCGAAAATCGTGCAGGTGGCACCGGGAGAAAAGGATCTGAAGTCCGCGACGCCCATCGCTTTGACGGATTTGCAGGTGGGCGACCGGATTCTGGTGCGCGGGCGCGCGTCGGATGATGCAAAGACGATGACGGCCGTCGGCGTGATCGCGATGAAGCGCACGGACCTGGAAGCGAAAAAGACGCAGGACCGCGACGACTGGCAGAAGCGCGGCATCGGCGGCTTGGTGAGCGCTGTGGACCCGGCGACCGGCACGATCACGATTTCCGCCGGCGCTGGAGCCGCGGCGAAAACTGTGGCGATCCACACATCTAAAAATACGGTGTTGCGCCGATATGCGCCGGACTCGGTGCAGTTCGATGATGCGAAGCCCGCACCGCTGGATCAGATCAAGCCCGGCGATCAGGTGCGCGCACGAGGCACGAAGAGTGCGGACGGATCCGAATTTGCGGCCGACGAAATAGTTTCCGGAACTTTCCGAAATTTGGCTGGAATTATTACCGTGATGGACGCGAGCGCGCAGACGATCAGTTTGACGGACCTGATCAGCAAGAAGCCGGTGGTGGTGAAAATCACGACGCAGTCGCAACTGCGCAAAATTCCCGCGCAGATGGCGCAGCTGATCGCGTTCCGATTGAAGGGCGCAGGCGCTGGCGCCGGCGCGGCGGGTGGTGGCGGAGCATCTGGTCAGGGAGGCACATCTGCTGCCGAGGGCGGCGGGGCTTCCAATGGCGGAAGTTCGAATGGCGGGCAGCGGAGCGGCGGCGCGGGCGGAAACGGCGCGGCGGGCGGCGGCGGGCGCGGAGACTTCCAACAAATTGTGAACCGTTTGCCGGCCAGCACGCTGGCGGATTTTCAGAAGGGTGACGCCGTGATGGTGGTATCCACGCAGGGCACTGATGCAGGCGGCGTCACTGCTATCACCATACTGGGAGGCGTGGAAGCAATTCTGGCTGCAGCGCCCGCCGGCAACGCCGCGCAAGCGATGACGCTCTCACCCTGGAGCCTAGGCGGCGGCGCACCGACGGGTGACGCCTCGGGCGGAATTCAATAAATCACGATCAGCTCACCGATTGTTAGTCTTTCAGGAGACGGAATGAAAGCCCGGGTCTTTTTATTTTCACCATCCCTTGCACTAATCATCGCGTTGGTTTTCTACTGCAGCGGTTCCGTGTTTGCACAGACCACCGCACAGACCGCCGCACAAACGACAACCCCTGGCGCCACTGGAACAATTCGCGGGCAGGTGACAGACCCTTCGGCCGCAGCCGTGGTGGGCGCCTCGATCATTGCCACGGCGGCAGATGGAACCAGCCTGGCCGCGACTACGAACCGGGATGGCGTTTTCGAATTGAAAGGCGTGGCGCCGGGAAAGTACACGGTGGAAGTGATCGCCAAGGATTTTGCGCTGTACAAGAACGACGCGGTGCAGGTGGCGGCGGGCCAGATTCAACAGCTCAACGTGACGCTCACGATCGAAGCGGAGCAGCAACAGGTGACAGTGACCGACCAGGCCGGGGCGGTGGACGTAAGCCCGACGAACAACGCCGGCGCGATTGTGATCAATGGCGCGGCGCTGGACGCGTTGCCGGACGATCCCGACGAGTTGCAGACAGACTTAACCGCGCTGGCCGGACCTTCCGCGGGGCCGAACGGCGGGCAATTCTATATTGACGGATTCACGGCGGGGCAGTTGCCGCCGAAATCGGCGATTCGCGAGATTCGCATCAACCAGAATCCGTTCTCGGCGCAGTACGACAAAGTGGGCTACGGCCGCATTGAGATTTTCACGAAACCCGGCACGGACAAATGGCACGGCGGGTTTTCGGTTAACGGAAATGATTCGGCGCTTAACACGCGCAACCCGTTTTTCAATTCCTCGGAAGCGTCGGGCACACCATATCCCAGCTATTATTCAGTGCAATACAGCGGAAACATCGGCGGGCCGCTGAGCAAGAAAGCGTCGTTTTTTTTCACCGAGGACATTCGCGACATTCATGACCTGGGCATCGTGAACGCGCAGATGGTGAATCCGACGACGTTCGCGGTGACGCCATTCAGCGCGGCGGTGCCCAATCCCAGAACGCGCTACAACATCGGGCCGCGGCTGGATTACGCGCTGACGAAGAACAACACGCTGACAGTGCGCTATCAATATTACCGGGATAGCGAGACCAATGAAGGCGTTAGCGGCTTCGCGCTGCCGTCGCAGGGATACAATGCCCTGAGCACCGAGCAGACGCTGCAAGTGGGCGACACGCAGATTTTTGGCACGAAAGTAGTGAACGAAACGCGCTTCCAATATTTGCGCGACGAGAGCACCCAGACCCCGCAAAGCGACGCGCCCACCGTCATCGTTCCGCTGGCATTCACCGGAGGCGGGTACAGCGGCGGGTTGATCAACGACAACACGAACCAGTACGAATTTCAGAACTACACTTCGGTGCAGTACACCAAGCATTTTCTGAAATTTGGGGCGCGGCTGCGCGGTGCGACCGATGGAAACAGCTCGACCGGTGGATTCAACGGGACATTTATATTTCCGTCCGTCGCTGCGTACATCGCCACCTTGCAGAGTATCCCTTCGGCGAACCAATTCACAGTGACGGCGAACCCCGCGAACACAACGCTCGCGGCGAATCCGTTCGTGCGCGTGTCGCAGGTGGACGTGGGCTTGTACGTGGAAGACGACTGGCGCATCCGGCCGAACATTACGCTGAGCTACGGGCTGCGGTTTGAGTCGCAGAATAATATCAGCAACCATGCGGACTGGGCGCCGCGGCTGGGATTTGCGTGGGGAATTGGGGGCGGAGGAAAGAGCGCGCCCAAGACGATTCTGCGCGCCGGTTTCGGGGTGTTCTACGACCGGTTTACATTGCCCTATGTGTTGGAAGAGGACCGCTTGAGCGGTGCGAACTTGGCGGAATATGTGGTGCCCAGCCCGAACTTTTTCAATCCGAATCCCGGCGCACCGCCGCTGCTTACGCCGGGTCCGACGGAGTTGTTCACTTCGTATAAGCCGAACCCGAATTTGCACGCGCCGTACGTAGCGCAGACGGCGGTGAGCGTGGAACGACAACTGACGAAAGCTGCGAACCTGAGTGTTTCGTACCTAAATTCCGTGGGCAACGACCAATTGCTGACCAACAATATCAACGCGCCGACCAATCTTTCCGCAATCTACCCCTATTATCTGAATCCGGCTTTGGCGACTCGCAACATTCCGTTTGAGAACATCTACCAGTACGAATCGGGGGCGATTTTCCGGCAGAACCAATTGTTCGTGCAAAGCAGGGTGCAGGCGGGGCAGAAGCTGACCCTGTTTGCCTACTACGTTTTGAATTATGCGAACAGCGACACTTCGGGCGCGAATAGCTTTCCTTCGAATCCTGCGAATTTGATGCAGGACTACGGACGCGCGTCGTTCGACATTCGCAATCGTTTTTTTCTGGGCGGATCCGTGGGCTTGAGGTGGGGGCTGCGCTTCAGCCCGTTCCTTGTTGCCAGTTCCGGCTCGCCGTACAACATTACTTTGAGCCAGGACTTGATTGGAAGTTCGCAATTGAACCAGCGGCCATCGTTTGCGACCGGCCCGTCCACCGGTGCAATCATCGCTGTCCCGGGATTCGGTACTTTCAACACGCAGCCGGGCGTGAATGCGACGCCCATTCCGGTGAACGCGTTTACGGGGCCGAACCATTTCACGTTGAACGTGCGCCTCGCGAAGACGTTTAATTTTGGCCCGGAAAACAGGAGTGGAGGAGGAGGTGGCGGCGGTGGTGGTGGAGGTGGCGGCGGTGGCGGAGGACGCGGCGGGGGAGGACGCGGAGGCGGCGCGAATCCGTTCGGCGGCGGGGGGCCGCAAGGTTTGGGTGGTGCCCCTGCTACCAGACGCTACAGCATTACGCTAAGCATCAATGCGCGCAACGTGTTCAACGACGTGAACCTGATGAATCCGAGCGCGGTGTTGAACCCGCCGCCCGTTGCCGGAGGGAATGCGTCTTTCAACGCAGCGTTTTTCGGTGTGCCCAATCAATTGGCGGGTGGACCATTTTCTTCTGGCGCGGCGAATCGGCAGGTCTATTTGCAGGCAGGGTTTTCGTTTTGAGACACGGCAAAAACTAGGGATTCATTCATAGATGGATAGGGGCGGCTGTTCGCGCCTACAGGGTTCGGTCCAAGAGGGTTGAGTGCGTTGCGCTCGCGCATGCGATGCGACGGAGCGCGCGCGCGTGGCTTGTCTCGCACCTACGGCGCTCCGGATGATCCTTCGGCGCGATCAGGACGGCGACGGAGGGCCACGGCAACACGAGAGGCAAGGGCAGAGCAACGGCAGAGCAACGGCGCCCATCTGAAACTTCCCGCTACAAATTCAACGGCAAGTTCACTACTGGGCCGAGGCCAGTAAAAGTTTTTCTACTACTGGGACCGGGAGAGGGCCTTCGTCGAGGACGAGGTCGTGAAATTTTAGCAAGTCGAAAGTTTTGCCAGCCGCTGCCTGATATTTTTCACGCAGCGCGAACCATTCGCGAATGCCGACGTAGTAAGTGGGTAGCTGCGTCGAGCTTAGTTTAGCGCGTTGCAATTTTCCATCGGCTTCAGCCTGTGTTTGAAACGATTCCTTGGTCATTAAATCCATGGCTTGCTGGTCGCTCATGTTCATGGTGTGCATCTTGATGTCCAGGACCGCATTGGAAATCACGCGCAGGCGAATTTTGCGCATGACCATGCGGAAGCGCGGGTCGTTGTCGAGGAAGCCCTCGTCCATCATTACTTGCGCGATGTATTCGGCCCAGCCTTCGACGTAAGCGCCGTTAGCATAGAGCGAGCGCAGCAGGCGGCGGCGTTCGGGCTCGATATTATTGAGATGTTCGAACTGAATGTAATGGCCGGGCAGGGCTTCGTGAATACTGAGCCATTGCAAAGCGAAATCGTTGTACTCGCGCAGTTTTGATTCGGCTTTGGCCTCCGGCATCTGCGGATCAATGGGAGTGACCCAGTATTGCGCTTCGGCTTGCGGTTCCAGCGGAGGCGCGCTGTGGAATCCGGCGACGGAGTAGATGCCGCGTTCGAAAGGCGGCGTGGGGATTACTTTCAAATTGTCACGTGAGCTGAGCGAGACGATTTGCTTCTCGCGAATGAATTTGGTGATGCCGGCGAGGTCCGCCTCGATAGCCGGTTGCAACTGATCGCGGCTGGAGTGATGATCTGATATTTTCTGCAGCACTTCCTGGATGATCAGGTTTTGCCGGTCGTGTTCGGCGAGATCGGAGTGATCGTTGTGGTCCGGATACATCTGCGCGTGCAGCGGCAGCGCGATTTGCAGCATTTCAGCGCGCACGGATTTCATGTCCTGCTCGGCGCTGGCTAGCACTTCGGCGGGCGTGACTGGCGTTTCCATCACCAGCGCGAATTTCTGATCGTAGAGTTCCTTGCCCAGGCGCCAGGTGAGATTCGAAGGTCGCTTGGCGAGCGAGTTCTGCAGCCACGCGGAGAAATCATGCAAGGCTTTTACAGCGGGTGGGACTACGGCATCGTATTCGGCCTTGCGGGGCGAGCCGGCGGGAATTTCCGCAGCGAGCATATGTTCGATGAGGTCAATGTTTCCGGCGTTTTCCTGGACGGCGGTGGAAATCCACACGGGATCGGAGTCTGACAGGTAGGGCTGAACCTGCGCGAGGAGGCGCGGAATCTGGCCGACGCGCGCGAGGACGTGGCCCACGCGCACGTCGTGCGCTGCGTAGTTTTGCGTCAGCGGAAGGAACAGCGCGTTGCCGATCAGTTCCACGACGACGGTGGGATTGTGTTTGTAGCTTTGAATGCGATCGAACTCAAGGAGGTTGTTGCCGATCTGATCGTCCACGAGCTGCCAGTCGGCGGCGTCTTCCGGATCGAGGGCCGCAGCAGGCGTCTCTTTGTGGAAACGTTCGCGCCAGTCGGCGTAGAAAGCACGCTGCTGCGCGATGGATTCCAGGCTGAGGTCGTCGAGGACGGCGTCGAGAGCGATGGTCTTGCCGGTCTTGGCGTCCCGATGCGTGTGGTAGCCCGCGGCGGAAGCGCTCGAGGGAGAAAGCGCGAGCGAATCCTTCATGAACTGATCACTGAGCGCTGCAAATTTTCGAGATGCCGCCTGAGAGGCATCGGACAGCTGGCGCTGCTGCTGCGAGTTTGAAGGTTGCAAGGTCATAAGCGTCCAGAGAATTGCGGCGGATGGGAAAATCCATCGCGATGACATCAGGAGTCCTTTCGATCGTGGCGGCGCATTCAGCTGGGCCGACGGAAAGGAATGGGGGCGCTGCGTTTACGCTTGCCGGAGGATTGCTGCATGCGCTCGCGGGCCTGGTCAGCCCAGGGGCCGTTGGGGGCGTAGCGCAGATAGAGCGCCCATTGTTCGTGGGCGGCTTTGCGTTCGCCGCGTTTTTCGTAGGCGAGCGCGAGATTGAAATGAACGTCCGCGTGAGCGGGCATGGCACGCGCGGCGCGGCGCAGATGTTCCACGGCTTGGTCGAGCTCGCCGAGTTCTTCGAGAGTGCAGCCGAGGTTGTAGCGCGAGATGCCGTTGAGCGGATCAATCTGTACGGCGGCGAGAAAGCAATTGCGCGCGTCGCTGAGCTGGCCCATTTGGTAGTATGCGACGCCCAGATTGATGTGCGCTTCGATCCAGTTCGGCGCCAGATCCACGACACGCTGATAATTTTCGATCGCCTCGGGCAGAGTTTCAGGGTGAGATTCGCAGTCGAGGGCGGATTGAAAGAAATCTTCGGGAGTGGGGCCGACCATCGCACGTAATTTCGCGGGCTGCGAGATCAGGTCAAACGGGAAAGCCCACTGGCGCAGAAAGGGATTGAAGGGACGTTCGGAGCCGGGAGGAACGATGTGGACTTCGCGGCCGAATTCGACCAGGCGGAGTTCCTGGATTGGCACGGGCGTGGCGCCAAACTGCTTTTCCATCAAAGCGACGGCGCGGCGGACACGATTGGCGGGGACGCGATTTTGGGTGATGCGTTGGATGGAGCGCAGGGCTACCAGATCGCCGAAGCTGTAAAACCGCTCGCCCCAGCGGGCTTCGGGACGCACCAAGCGCAGCCGTTCCCAATAGCGAAGACGGTTCGGCTCAAGACCCAGGATGCGCCCAACTTCATTTCGCGTATATCGCTGCGCCAATCCGCTCGTCCCCTCGCTCGCCCTGGTGGTGCTTGCTACGATTGATTATGCACCTGGTGTCAACTCTTGCCTATGGTACTCGGCTGTGCATAACTTGGCGCGGAAAGGCCAAAGCGAAACTCAAAAGCGAAATTAGAAAAGCGAAAATTGAAAATGGGAACTCAAAAGCGGCGCCAGCTGGCTGGCATCGAGCCGCAAGCGCTTTGCCTAGGTGCGCGCCGATAACCAGAAGAGGACAGGCGGTTGCGCGGCGTGCGGGGCTTGTTAGACTTTGATAGGCAGTTGCCCGCCACGATGCCTCTTGATACCGCCGAACGATTGTATCTGGACCGCCAGGTCACCCTGGCTCGAGCCATTTTTGTGGCTCTGGCGCTGGTGGATTTGATCGAAATGTCCGTGCCGGGATCGCGCACGGCCGCGGCGATTTTCCTGGCAGTATATTTGTTGCTCGCGCTGGCGGTGCTGGGGTACGAGCGGCTGTCGATCGAGACGAACGTCACGATTCCGCTGCTGGCTGACTTCGTGGCGCTGGCGGTATTTCTTTTTCTGACGCCGTCGGTATCCGCGTGGTGGTTCCTGTTCCTGTTTGTGGTTTTCGCGTTGGCGACGCAGGGCAATGCGCGGTTGATGCTGTGGCTGGTGACAGCCGCTACCGCCGGAATCATATTTCGCGTGGCGCTGATGGAATTGTCCGGCTGGCGCGGTGCGTGGCATTGGCTGACGATTGGGCTCGGCACGGTGATTTCCGGGCTGGGCATGGGATTTCTGGGCGCGCGCGAACGCGAGCATCTGGAGCGCCAGCAATTCCTGGAAAAAATTACGCGGCTGCTGCAGTTTGACCGGGGATTGACGGAGTCGGTGCGCCAGGCGCTGGGCGAAATTGCGCTGGCGTTCGAATGCGAGCAGGCGTGCCTGGCGATTCGTGATGAGGAGCTGGAACGGCTTTTTGTCTGGAAGATTCATCCGAACGACCGCGAACTGGGCGGGCCCGAAACGCTGCCGCTTTCGCGCTCGGACACATTCCTGACGGATTCGTTCGAGAGTTCGTTCTGCTGGGAGTTTAGCGAAGACGCCGGAGCCGGATTTGGTTGGGATCGCCGCAGCGGCCAGACTTTCCGCGACCTTGCGGCGCCGCCTGATTCGACACGCGAGGAATTTGGGGCGCGCACGTTGCTGGCGGTGACGATTGAGGCGGGCGGCAGGCCAACCGGGCGCGTCATGCTCATCAATCCCATCGGCGCCAACGGCTTGAACGGCACAATCGGGGCGCAGGGTGCAGGGCGGCGATTCACCAAAGGCGAGCTGCGATGGTTCGAGCAGATCATTCGGCATGTGGGGCCACCCCTCGAGAACGTATTCTTAATGCGGCACTTACGGGCGCGCGCAGTGGAATCGGAACGCAGCCGCATTTCGCGCGATTTGCATGACGGGATCCTGCAAACGCTGCTCAGCCTGAATATCCAGCTGGACGTGCTGCGGCACAAGTTCCCCTGGACGCCGGAGCAGGCAGGCAAGGAATTGGAAACATTGCAAAAAACCGTTCAACAAGAAAGCGAAGAATTGCGTAGGATGGTTACAGACCTTCGGCCCCTGCGCGTCGAGAGTGCGGACATGCGGGAGCTGATGCTGGGTTTTGCGGAGCGTTTCCGCAACGAAGCGGCGATGGCGGTGGATTTATTTATCGAGGACCGGAATTTGCGTTTGCCAGACCGAATTTGCAGGGAGCTTTTCCAGATATATCGTGAGTCACTCAACAACATAAAAAAGCATGCGAAGGCCAGTCACGTCGTGGTAAAACTAGGACAAGATGAGGCGAAGGTGTCTCTCGTTGTGGATGACAATGGGCGCGGCTTCAGTTTCTCTGGCAGATACAGCAGCGAGGAGCTGGACCGGTTGCGACTCGGGCCAATTTCGATCAAGGAAAGAACACGGGGCGTGGGCGGGACGCTAACGGTGGAATCGAATCCCGGGCACGGGGCGCGTCTGACGGTAGAAATCCCACTGAATTAACTTAAGATGACGAAAGCAAAACAGGTGATTCGCATCCTGGTCGCGGACGACCATGCCATTTTCCGTGACGGCTTGCGCAAGCTATTGGAGGCCGCCGACGAGATACAAATCGTCGGAGAGGCGTCAAATGGCGTGGAATGCGTGAAGATGCTCAGCAAGCTGAAGCCGGACATCCTGCTGCTGGATTTGCGCATGCCCGAAAAGGACGGTCTGGGCGTGCTGGAAGAGGTGAATTTCGATTCGCTGCCGACGCGCGTTATCGTGCTGACGGCCGCCGAGGATGATCGCGACGTGGTGCGCGCGATGCGGCTGGGGGCGCGCGGGGTGGTGCTGAAGCAATCGGCGAGCGATCTTCTGGTGAAGAGCATCCGCAAGGTGTC
>Ga0209333_1001707_pt1 | contig 10278 bp, 7 predicted proteins | sample BlaSpr_A8_OM2_O3_FD_187982 | JGI IMG/M metagenome (GOLD analysis project Ga0209333, IMG submission 187982) | Forest soil microbial communities from Thunder Bay, Ontario, Canada - Black Spruce, Ontario site 2_A8_OM2_O3 (SPAdes) (version 2) | ecosystem: Environmental > Terrestrial > Soil > Boreal...
TTCCGGTGTCCAACATCGCCAACGTCTGTTGGCGAGCGTGCAAATCACATCCTATAATCTGCATCTCGGCCTCCTTCGGTCCGAGCACTGTTGGGGTGAGCACCGAACAGTCTACTCGGGCCGTCGCGAGGCCGACGTCGTTATGGCATCAATCGGGACTTGTCTCTTCGTATGATTTCAGAATTTTCGGAGCTTCTTCGAGACGTTCAACCGGAACAAGTACGTACACTTCTTCCTCTTAGGTGTGGCGCCGGATTAGGGAATCGCCGAGGGTAGCCGTTCAGACGCGATAACAGTGGTGTCCTTACGTCGCACCTCAATTTTTATTTTGACTCGTCCACCCTTTTGGGGGTTGTCGCGCATACGGTACTTCAATGCGTAGGAATTCTCCAAAAGATGCTGCATATGCATGAGAGAGGATTCCAACCCACTCGGCGACTCGAACCCGTATCCCATCCCGCCGGTCTCTCGTGTAGCTTGGTGCGCGGGAGTCAATTGGAGGTCTCGCACTAAGGGACCAGGTAAATCCTTTTGAGGGTTGAAGAAAACAAAAACCGCGGTTCCTATGTTTTGCGCGTGCAAGATGGCGTCCTCCAGACTGCGGTGGCTCGAAGTGTCCCAAAAGTCGCTGAAAACTAGGATAGCTTTACGCCGAGTCTGTTCTTGAGCCATTAGGTCTGCTACCTCGTACAGGCAATCATAAAGAGCTGTTTGACCGTGCGGATGTTCATTACCTATCTGTCCCAGGGCCGCCTGTAGCGCAGCTACACTGTTCGTTATATCGGTCATAGGCCGGCAGCTTGTGCCAAATGAAACAACGAAAGCTTCTTCGGAATCCTTGACTGTGCTTGCAAAGAATTTCGAGAGAACTTGCAAGTTCTGTTGACGGTATCCTTCTGCGTCTCTGCTGCCGCTTACATCCACCATTACTCCAATAACGAGTGGCGTCGCTGATGCGGGTAAGGCATCGAGTACCTGCTGCGGTACCCCATTTTGGCGGACAGAGAAATCCTCGTGCTTGAGATCTGATATTGGCTTTCCAGTCTTGTCCAGCACCGTGACGTATAGAGTTCTCACGCCGATCGCTTGGTCGTTTTGCGCCCGTCCATCGGGTTCCCAGTTGCGAGAATGTCCCAGGAATAGCGCGTGCGCGTACACGCAGGCTGCGCAGGTCAGGAAAATTGCTCCCGCGATTATGAGTACCACGTAGACCCATCTAGGTATATTCATGGCGGGTATCGTCACGATTCTATCGCAGGAATGTGGGTAAACTCCTGGTAAGTCGGATAACCGGACAAATGCCGTACGTTAAGAAAGTCCTGCACGCACTCGATGATTCGAGAACCGCATCCCTTGCCGAAGGCGGTTGAGGATGATCTGTTTTTGCATTAAAGTTTGGCTATTGTCGAGTTAAGCGGGAGGACGCGATGGAGGTGATCTGGCTCGCGGCGTTGATTCTGGGCTCGGGGTTCGCCATCGCTTCAGGACAGGGCGCGAAGTGGAAAATCCTCAACGCTGTCATTATCTTGGCGTGCATGGGTCTGGGGGCCGGTCTCGGGTACGCGGTGGGTTTAGGAAGTGAAAATATGGGATTCGTCCGTAACCAGGGTGTACCGTTCGCCATGATGTTCGGGATCGTGGGTGCGATGGCATGCGTGGCGCGGAACACGTCGAGCTCGAAGGGGTGAGTCATTGGAGGGGTGTGTACATGAAATTGACCGTCTCTTCTGATCGCTTTTCCAGGTCATCGGCGGGATCGCTGCGCCCTGCCGAGGCGCTGAGTTCTCTTGTTGCAGCCTAATAGCCTCGAAACAATAGCTCTTCAAGAGCCATCCGTCGCACCTGCCACAAGTCACGCTCCTCCTTATTGACATGCAGCCTGCACTTGCCCTCGTCATTAAAGGTCAGAGTTACCTCAAACATCTGATGACCTTTATCATCCCGCACCAAAATCGCGTGCTCGGCAAGACTGAATATCACTGACCTGTGCACATCTTTAGCTTCGAGAAGAACCGCAAAGTCGTCGCCATTCTCCTTCACCGAAAACTCATAAGGAGAATTATTGGGGCGCAGGGCGTTGCGAGTCTTAATGTCCTCTTCCACTTGTAATCTGAGCTCCTTGAATACCTTCGGTGTGGAGCATGAGGAACGCTCAGTTACCCAGTCGAACTTCGGCACGTCCTTCTTCACTTTTTCGTCCACGTTGTCACCTCTGATCCGCTCTTTATCTGGCAGATTCGAATTTCTTTGGCGAGATCAGTGTACGTCGCGAGACAGAAGCCATGCGAGTGACGGAGAAGCAATTCGACAGACCGTCAACAAAAGACACTAATCTGCAGCGCTGGGCGCTGGTCCGGCCCTATGGTCGATGATCTCGTGTTGCTTTCCCTGCATCCGCAGCCGCAGGCGGTCGAACTCCAAATAGACGACTGGCGTGGTATAGAGGGTGAGCATCTGACTCAAGAGCAATCCTCCCACAATCGTAATGCCAAGAGGCCGGCGGAGTTCGTAGCCCGTGCCCGTTCCCAGCGCCAAGGGCAGAGCGCCCAATAGCGCAGCCATCGTGGTCATCAGGATGGGGCGGAAGCGCAACATGCACGCCTCAAAAATCGCGTCGTGCGTGCTCTTTCCTTCCTCGCGCTGCGCTTGAAGAGCGAAGTCGATCATCATAATGGCGTTCTTCTTTACGATTCCGATCAGCAGCACGATGCCGATGATGGAGATGATATTCAGATCCTGCTTAAAGAGCATCAACGCGAGCATTGCGCCTACGCTAGCCGACGGCAGAGTGGATATGATCGTCAGGGGATGAACCAGGCTTTCGTACAAGATTCCGAGAACGATGTACACGGCCAGCAGCGCCGTCAGAATCAGCACGGGTTCGGTACCCAAAGATTGCTGGTAGGCCTGCAGCGTGCCAGCAAAAAATCCTTGCAGCGTGGAAGGCGCGCCGAGCCGCTTTTGCATCTGGTTGATGCTTAATGTGGCGTCGCTCAAAGACACGTTTGACGCGAGGTTAAAGGACACGGTGACCGAAGGAAATAAGCCTGTGTGGTTGATCGCCAGTGGCGTTGTGTTGGCTTGGCCTTTGGCCACCGTGAGCAGCGGAATGTTGCCGCTGCTGGAGGTATGGAGGTAGATGTCTTTCAGTCCTTCCGGAGATTGCCAATACTGGGGAGCGACTTCCAGCACCACATAGTACTGATTTAACTGCGTGTAAATGATGGATACTTCCGATTGGCCGAATGCGCTGTACAACGTCGAGTCCAGCGACTGTACGGTGAGACCGAGCTTTGCTGCAGTGACGCGATCATAGTTCATCAGCTCATCAAGGCCGCCATTTTGCTGGTCTGAGCTGACGTCCTGCAGACCAGGCAGTTTCTTCATCGCACCCAACAGGGTCGGTCCCCACTTAGAAAGATCCTGCACGTTGTCCGATTGGATCGTGTACTGATACAGCGCATTGCTGGAGCGGCCGCCGATGCGCAGATCTTGCACAGCCTGCAGGAATGCAGACGCCACCGGCAAGCGGTTCAATTGGGGGCGCAGACGGTCGATGATCTGGGCGGCGCTAACCTTACGCTCAGCCAGCGGCTTGAGCGCCACGTAGAAGGAGCCGGTATTTGTAGCCCCATTGCCGCCGGTAAATGCAATTACGTTCGCGACCGCAGGATCGTTCTTGATCACGCCAACTATCTGCCGAATGGAATTGTCCATCGCCGGAAAGGATGAATCTTGCGGCCCTTGCACGGCACCGGAGAGGGCTCCAGTGTCCTGCTGCGGGAAAAAGCCCTTGGGTATTTTGATGATTAGCACCACGTTGAGCGCTATGGTGAGGAAAAGCACGATGAGCGTAAGGGTCGGATTGTCTAACACCCAGCGCAGGCTTCGCTCGTACAACGACAACACCCAGTCAAAGAGTTTCTCGCTGGCATTGTAAATGAAGCCGTGTTTTACCGCGCGCTCGTCCCGCAACAAGTAGGCGCACATCATCGGCGTGGTAGTCAGCGAAATCATCATGGATACGACGATGGCCGTTGAAAGCGTAATCGCGAACTCGCGGAAGAGACGGCCAACGATGCCACCCATCAACAAAAGAGGGATGAAAACCGCGATCAGAGAAATGCTGATCGAGAGGACGGTGAAGCCGATTTCCTCAGCGCCCTTCAGCGCGGCGGCAAAAGGCTCGAGGCCGTTTTCCAGATGACGCGCGACATTTTCCATCACCACGATGGCATCATCGACCACAAATCCCGTGGAAATCGTCAGGGCCATCAGCGAGAGGTTGTCGATGCTGAATCCAAATAAATACATCACCGCGCACGTACCGATCAGCGAGACCGGCACAGCCACGGCGGGAATGAGCGTGGCGCGGGCGTTGCGCAGAAAGACGAAGACCACGATGATGACGAGGACGATGGAAATGAGCAGCGTCCTCTCGACGTCACTGACGGAGGCGCGGATGGTTGTAGTGCGATCAAGCACCATGGTGATATCGATGCCCAGCGGAATGGACGCCTTGATAAACGGAAGTTGTGCGAGTACGCGATCAACGGTGGCAATAATGTTGGCGCCGGGCTGGCGGAAGATGATGACGGTAATCGCGCGCTTGCCGTTCAAATAGCCGGCGGCGCGGACGTTTTGCACGGAGTCTGTCACCTGAGCGACATCGGAGAGGCGGACAGCCGCGCCGTTGTTGTAACCGACGATGAGCGGCTTGTAGTCGTCCGCCGCTGAGATCTGGTCGTTGGCAAGGATGTCTGCAGTCACAATGCCATCAGAGATTTGGCCTTTGGCCAGGTCCGAGTTTTGCAGGCTCAGCACCGACTGCAAATTCGCGAGGGTAAGCCCGTAACTGGCCAATTGCGTGGGATTTGCATCCACACGCACGGAGGGCAAGGCGCCACCTCCGACACTGACTTGTCCGACACCTTGTATCTGGGACAGCTTTTGCTCGATGACGGTGGACGCTTCGTCATACAGTTTCGAGGGCCCGTACTTGTCCGATGTGAGGCCTAGGATCAAGATCGGGGCATCGGCAGGATTGACTTTGCGATAGGTGGGATTGGACGGCAGGTTGGCGGGCAGATACGTTCGCGCCGCATTGATGGCAGACTCTACATCACGCGCCGCGCCATCAATGTCGCGACTGAGATCAAACTGAATGGTGACAGATGTGCTGCCGAGCGTGCTGGCGGAGGTCATCTCCGTCACGCCTGCGATATGGCCGAACTGTCGCTCCAGGGGAGTAGCGACGGACGAGGCCATAATCTCGGCGCTGCCTCCCGGCAAGCTTGCACTGACGGAAATGGTCGGAAAGTCGACCTCCGGTAGCGGCGACACTGGCAACACTTCAAACGCAGTGGCCCCCGCAAGGGCAATCGCCACCGTGAGCAGCGTCGTAGCCACCGGTCGGTGAATGAAGGGTGCAGAGATGTTCATGCGGGCACTGGCGCTTCTGCGTCTCCGGTTTCCGGTTTGTTCGATTTGTGCGAAAAACGCTGCGCCAGATTGTCAAAGAAAATGTAGATAACGGGCGTAGTGTACAGGGTGAGCGCTTGGCTCAGCAGCAGCCCACCCACCATGGCGATGCCCAGCGGCCTGCGCAACTCGGAACCGAAACCCGTTCCGAGCGCCAGCGGCAGGCCAGCCAGCAGCGCGGCCATGGTGGTCATCATAATGGGGCGGAAACGGAGCAGGCAGGCCTCGTAAATCGCGTCGGTAGAATTCTTTCCGCCTTTTCGCTCGGCTTCCAGCGCGAAGTCGACCATCATGATGCCATTCTTTTTTACAATGCCAATCAGCAGCACGATGCCAATGATCGCCACCACGCTCAAATCCTGGCGAAAGAGAATCAATGCCAGGAAAGCGCCGACGCCGGCTGAAGGTAGCGTGGAAAGGATGGTGATCGGGTGTACGAAACTCTCATACAGAACGCCCAGCACGATGTACACCGTCACGAGCGCGGCGAGAATAAGCAGCGGCTCATTGGATAGCGAATTCGTGAAGGATGCCGCTGTGCCTTGAAAACCTGCCTGCAGACTGGGAGGCATGTGCATGTCTTTTTGCGCTTTGTTGATGGCGGTAATAGCGCTACCGAGTGCGGCATTCGACGCGAGATTAAACGACGCGGTGATGGCTGGAAATTGTCCCTGATGCGTGATTACCAGCGGCTCCGTGGTGTTCTCAAAGTGCGCGAAAGCGCTCAGCGGCACTGCATTGCTCATCGCCGAACTGGTAGTGCCTACAGAATTTGCCCCGGTACTGGACGTGGAGGAAGTGCTCGGCGAGATCGCGTTTGCAGGAGGAGCAAGGGTACTTGCCGATGGAGTGTAAAGCGCCGAAGTTGTTAGAGCATTCGACCCCGCGGAGGCCGAACCGGAGGACGCAAATGAGGAAGAGGCTGCGGTACCAGTTGCGCCAGAAGACGCATTTGCCTGGATGTACATGTGGTTCAGCTTGGCGGGGTCCTTCTGAAATTGTGGCTGACTCTCCAGCACAACGTGGTATTGATTCACCTGCGTGTACATGGTGTTGATTTGCCGCTGGCCGAACGCGTCATACAGAGTGTTGTCGATGGTTGACGGTGCGATGCCCAATCGCCCGGCGGTGATCCGGTCAATCACCAGAGTCACGGCAAGCCCTCCCGGTTGCTGATCGGTGGCGATGTCTTCCAGTTCCGGCAAGTGTTTCAGCCGGTCGATGAAGCGGCTGGTCCAGACATTCAGTTCGTTGGCATCGGAGTCTTCGAGCGTGTATTGGTATTGCGTACGGCTCACGCGATCATCGACGGTAATGTCCTGCACGGGTTCCATAAACAGCTGGATTCCCTGAACTTTGTCCAATCTCGACTTAAGTCTGCGGATCAGGTTCGACGCGCTGATCTTGCGCTGGTCGAGCGGCTTTAGATTGATGGACATCCGACCGCTGTTGGTCGTTATATTCGTGCCATCCGCACCGATGAATGACGAAAGGCTTTCAACCGCTGGGTCTTCCATAACCGCTTTGGCTAGCTCTTGCTGCTTTTCTGCCATGGCTTGCGAGCTGATGGACGCCGGCGCCTGCGAGATGCCCTGGATAACGCCTGTGTCTTGCACTGGGAAAAAGCCCTTGGGGATGATGATGTAAAGAAAAATTGTCAACAGAAGCGTAGCCACTGCGACCAACAGTGTGATCGTCTGGTAGCGCAACACAAACTTCAGGGTCCGCCCATAAAACGCGATCATCCGTTCGAAGACACGCTCCGAAGCGTTATAGAAACGTCCCTGCTTGTCTTTCGGTGTGTGTCGCAAGATTCGCGCACTCATCATCGGCGTAAGTGTAAGTGAAACGACTGCCGAAAGTATGATCGTGACGGCGAGCGTCACGGCGAACTCGCGGAACAGGCGCCCCACGACGTCGCCCATGAATAACAGCGGAATCAGTACGGCGATCAACGATACAGTGAGCGAGAGAATGGTGAAGCCAATTTGCTCCGCGCCCTTTAGCGCTGCCTCCATCGGCGGATCGCCCGCTTCGATGTACCGCGAGATGTTCTCGATCATCACGATGGCATCGTCCACAACGAAACCCGTGGAGATAGTCAGCGCCATTAGCGATAAGTTATCCAAGCTGTAGCCCAGGACGTACATCGCCGCCAAGGTACCAATCAGCGACAGTGGAACAGCCACAGCCGGGATAATCGTGGCGTAGATACTGCGCAAGAAAAGAAAGATGACCAGCACCACGAGACCGATTGTCAAAAGCAATTCGAATTCAACGTCGGAGACGGAGGCTTCGATCGCGGTTGTAAGATCGGTGAGCGTAGTTACTTGAATGCCTGTGGGCAAGTTGTTTTCAAGCTGCGGTATCAGTTGCTTGATGCTCTTGACCACGCTGATGGTGTTCGCACCGGGTTGGCGCTGCACATTGAGAATGACCGCAGGAGTCTGATTCATCCACGCGGCCTGAGTGTTGTTCTCAACGCCATTCACGATGCCGGCCACGTCGGAAAGCATTACAGGCGCACCGTTACGGTAAGCGACCACAACGCTCTTGTAATCCTTGTTGGTGACTAGCTGATCGTTGGCGTCGATCTGGTAATCCTGGTTGGGCCCATCGAAGTTCCCTTTAGCGGCGTTCACGCTGGCGTCGGTCAGCGCCGTTCGCAGAGCCTCCAGGTCGATGCCGTAGGATGACAACGCCGTAGGGTTCGCTTGGATGCGGACAGCGGGCTTTTGGCCCCCGCTGATGGTTACAAGGCCGACCCCGTTGAGCTGGGAAATCTTTGGCGCGAAACGCGTGTCTACAAGGTCCTCGACCTGAGAAAGTGGCATGGAATTTGACGTGATGGCCAGAGTGAGCACAGGGGCATCCGCCGGATTTGTCTTACTATAAACGGGTGGTGAGGGCAGGATGGATGGCAGCAAACTCTGCGCCGCGTTTATCGCAGATTGTACCTCTTCCTCAGCTACATCGATAGACAGAGTCAGATTAAACTGCAGAACAATGACTGAAGTGGCGCCGGAACTGGTGGAGGTCATCTGGCTCAAGCCCTGCAGTTCGCCGAATTGTCGCTCCAGTGGCGCCGTCACCGTCGTCGCTATCACGCTCGGGCTTGCGCCTGGATAAAACGTGAGCACTTGAATAGTCGGATAATCAACTTCCGGCAATGCGGAGACCGGCAGTTGTGTATAACCGACAAGACCGACCAGAAGTATTGCAGCCATCAGCAAAGACGTCGCAACTGGCCGCAAGATAAATGGACGGGATGGACTCACGGGGTGCCGCTCCCGCTCGTGCTGGCTGGGGCAGGATTGTTCGAAACCACGACCGCAGTGTTGTCCTGCAACTTATCGAAGCTGCTGTTGGCGACAACGTCTCCAGGGTTTATGCCGTCAACCTGGGTTACGCCGGCGTCTGTCACTCCGGGCTTTATGCTGCGCATATGAGCGATGTTGTTTTGAATCACGTACACGAACGACGCTTGGCCATTTTGTTGAATGGCTGATGCCGGAATCAGCGTGACTCCCTGCAATGTATTCACCAGCAGGCGCGTGTTTACGAACTGGTTCGGGAAAAGTGGGTCATTCTTGTTGTCGAAGAGCGCTCGCCCTTTCACTGTCCCAGTCGTGGTATCGATTTGGTTGTCGAGCGTCAACAGCTTCCCGGTCTCAATCTTCTTCAGCGCAGTGCGATCGAAGGCATCGACGGAGAGGTTGGCCTTTTTGAGCATACCGGCTCTTACCTGGTCAATACTGTCTTCCGGTATTGTGAAAATTACGGTGATGGGCTCCAACTGCGTAATGACTGCGACGGTTAGGGTTCCAGCAGACTGGACCACATTGCCTGGATCCACCAGCCGTAAACCTACGCGGCCAGTGATCGGTGCAGTGATATGGCACCAGTCGACCTGAATCTGGTCAAATTGCACGGTTCCCAAGTCGTTCTTTACCGTGCCCTTGTCTTGGAGCACAAGTTTTTCTTGATCATCCAGGATTTGCTTGGCAATCGCGTTGCGGGACCATGCCTCGCGGTAGCGTTCAAGGTCCATCTGTGCTTGCGCGAGCAGATTCTCGTCTCGCTCCAGCGCCCCTTGCGCTTGTAAAAGCATTGCGCGGTACGGACGTGAATCGACGTCAATCAGCGGATCGCCCTTCTCTATCCGCTGACCCTCCGTAAAGTGCACGGCAACGACTAGGCCAGTTACCTCGCTAGTAATCGAATCGGTAAAGACCGGGGTCACTGTGCCGATTGCGTCAAGGTAGACGCCGATGTTACCTTTTTGAGCCGTCGCACTTGTAACGGTGATCCCCGGCGCAGGATGTGCCAACGCCGCCGCTCTCTTTTTGGCCTTCTCGTGGTGGTATAAGATCAGTATCAGAGCAAGCGCACACACCACTAACAGCAGACTCCACATGACGATCCGGAGAACCTTAGGCCGACGAAGCGCCGGAACATGAGCTGGGAGTTGATGCTCAGGGCCAATTGCCGAATGCTCGTTCATGTCAGCTGTCAATCGGAGTCTCCTTTTCCTACTCCGAATCCCTCGCATAGTACTGCTCGTGAGCGACTCCCCAAAGTACAAAATCTCGGGCTGACCAGTCCGGGCCTTTGAAAGGAACGGAACTTATTGGTGACGTGAGAATTGGTTGGACTCGGATCTTATCGTTGGACCACGCGGCTAAGCCTGATAAGTCGGGTGCATTCGATAGGTCGAAGCAACACCATCTGATGTAAATCTGCTGTGTAAAGGTGGTGTTGGCATGAGACTAGGGATGCGGTTTGGACTTTCTGCGA
>Ga0209333_1001713_pt1 | contig 10241 bp, 5 predicted proteins | sample BlaSpr_A8_OM2_O3_FD_187982 | JGI IMG/M metagenome (GOLD analysis project Ga0209333, IMG submission 187982) | Forest soil microbial communities from Thunder Bay, Ontario, Canada - Black Spruce, Ontario site 2_A8_OM2_O3 (SPAdes) (version 2) | ecosystem: Environmental > Terrestrial > Soil > Boreal...
ACGGCCGGCTGGATCTGTACCTTTGCACCTACGTCTATTTTCAGAGCGAAGATCAGTCGCGCTACCCGATCCCCTATTACGACGCCCGCAACGGGCCGCCCAACTATCTGTTTCGCAACCGGCTCTCGGAATCCGGGGGCTCCTTCGAAGACGTCACCGCGGAAACCGGCATCGATCACAATAACGACCGGTTCAGCTTTGCGCCCGCCTGGTGCGACTACGATGGCGATGGCTGGCCGGATTTGTATGTCGCCAACGATTTCGGCCGGAGCAATCTCTACCGGAATAACCACGGCAGGTTTCGCGACGATGCCGCCGCTGCGGGAGTGGAAAACCTGGCGCCCGGCATGAGCGCCGCGTGGTTCGATTACGATGGCGACGGCCGGCCCGATCTGTATGTCTCGAATATGTGGACGGCAGCCGGCCAGCGCGTGGTCCGGGACCCCGCCTTCGTTGCCGGGCGCGGTCTGCAGGCGGCTTGGCAAAGCCACACGAAAGGTAACTCGCTCTACCGCAACACGGGCGATGGCCAGTTCACGGAGACCTCCGCGCCGGAAGGCGTGGCCATGGGCCGCTGGGCCTGGAGCGCCGATGGGCTGGATTTCGACAACGACGGATCGCCCGAGATCTTCATTGCCACGGGCATGATGACCAACTCCGCGGACAAGGATCTCGATAGTTTCTTCTGGCGTCAAGTAGTGGCGAAATCCCCTGTGACCAACAGCCCCGCTCCGGACTATGAGAACGGATGGAACGCCATCAATCAGCTGATTCGCGAGGACTGCAGTTGGTGCGGGCGCGAGCCCAATGTGTTTTACAAGCGCATCCGGCCGGCGGGCGGCGGGGCAGCCAAGTTCGTGGACTTTTCGGGCGTCAGTGGAGTCGATTTCGCGGACGACTCGCGCGCCTTCGCGGTCACCGATATCGATGGCGACGGCAATCTCGATATCGTGCTGAAGAGCCGCCTGGGAGCGCAGATTCGCATTCTGCGAAATAATTGCGGCGTAGGCGGGCGTTCGATCGCGCTCCGATTGCGCGGCGTCGAATCCAATCGCGATGCCATCGGCGCGCGCATCGAAGTGAACGGGCGCGTGCAGTATCTCAGCGCCGGAAGCGGATTCCTTTCGCAACACTCCAAACGGATTCACTGCGGACTGGGCCAGGCGGACCAGGCCCAGGTCGCGATCGTGTGGCCGTCGGGCCGGCAGCAGCAATTCGCGAATCTGCGCGCGGGAATGTGCTACGACATCGCGGAGGGATCGGAACCGGTGCAGGCGGTCCCGTTCCGCCCGCGCACGGGCATTTCGGCCGCCCCGGTCCAGGCCGTCAACCAGCCGAAGTTCGGCTCCGCATGGCTGCTCGATCCGGTGCCGCTGCCGGACACCCGCAAAGGTCCGGGCTTTCTCCTTCTGACCGCAGGGAACGCGAGCGGCCGGAACCTTCCGCCCGGCCTGCCCTTCGAGGTCGTGGATGTTACCCGTGCCGCGCCCGATCTGGCGGCGCAGTACTCCATCTTCCGCCGCTACCTCTTCGAACTGCGCGCGGACCTGGAACTGCCGATGCTGCTGCTCGTCGACGACCGCAGCCGCGCCCACAAATATTACGCGGAGATGCCATCCGCCGGGACGTTGCGCGCGGACCTGGAAACGCTGCGCGGCGGACGGTCTGCCGAACTGGCGCTGCCCTTCGCGGGCCTCTACTATTCGCCCCAGCGGCGCAACCATCTGAAGCTGGCCACTGCGCTCTACTGGGCGGGGTATCCCGATCAGGCCATTCCGTATCTCAATGAAGTGTTGCGCCAGTCGCCGGATAATTGGAAAGCGCTCTTCGCGCTGGGCCAGATCCATTTCGAGGCGGACCGATGGAAAGCGGCGCTGGAGAACTATCGGAGCGTGCTGCGGATTCGTCCCGCCCACTTCGCGGCGCTGCTCGGGGCCGGCGAAGCATGTGCCCGCCTGAACGATCCCGCGGAGGCCGAAAAGCTGCTGCGCGAGGCGGCCGAGGCCGATCCCAAAAGCGCGGATGCGGCCAACCAGCTTGGGCTGGTGCTGGCCGGGCAGGGTCGCGCCGCCGAAGCCAAGGAGCGCTTTCAGCGCGCCATCTCCCTCGACCGGGAACACGCCGGAGCGATTAATAATCTGGGCGTACTGTACCTGAAGCTGGGGCAAACCAACGACGCTATAGCCGCATTCCGCTACGGAATAGAGACCGTGCCGGGCGACGAGACGCTCTATCTGAACCTGGGTCGCCTGTATATATCGCTGGGGGACCGGGAGAAAGCGCGGGACGTGATCGAGCGCCTATTATCGCGCAAGCCCGGCGATCCCGTAGCCATGCGTGCATTGCAGGAGCTCGATTCGCGTTAGGTCTCCAGTGTTAGAGGTGGGGCAGGCGGTTTTGCAAGTTGCTTCTGCCGCTATGCCGATGACTGCGCGTCAGTTTGGTTTTGTGGGGCGGGCAATTCTGCCCGCAGCCGGCTTTCAGCCGGCTCTGGCCGCCAAAAGGCGGCCTGCGGCCAAGATTGGCCGCCCCACAAGGCAAACTGATCCACTACGCGCTGCTCGAAAGAGGTTCGAAACGGCGTTTCGGCAGATCCACCAGGTCGCTTGGCGAACCACGGCACTAAAGGACCCATATCGGTAGCGCTCCCCGGGCCAACGAGTACGCGGATTCAGGCGTTCGCGGCGTACAGCGAGGATCTGCGGATCGGCGACGGACTTGGGCCGATCAAGGAAGCTTGAACATGGCGGCCGTGCCGCTGGAGCCGACTCTGGGCGCACCAGTCAGGTTCGTCGCCGAAATCTTGACCGCAGATCCCGCCCCTGCCGCTGCCGGCCGCATCTTCACAAACGGCGCCAGCCCCACGGGCAGTTTGAAGACTGTGCCATAGCCGGCGGCCCCGCCTATGGTAAGTCGTCCCGTACAGATTCCCGTCCGGTAGCTTGGAACAGCCCCGCGGGTGCCAAATGGCCCGATCCAAAGGCTGGTTCGCTACGGGCCCGGAGGCGTGTACATACTCGTCATCCGCCATGCGCGATAGGAGCCCGGACTCTGAAAGTTCAGCACCTGCGTGCCGGTGGTAGTGCCGGCAGTGGGCAGGATCTCGATGAGCTGACTGACATCGGTGGTGGCAGTCACGGGCACATACCCCGTCTCAAAAAAATAATTGTTGTTATCCAGAATTTGTGCGCTCCCCAAAGCATGTGAATAAACTCCCATATCCACACTCATGACCGGCGTAACCTGCATGGTGGTCTCGTTAAAGGTGAGAGCCGTGCCGCGGCTGTCACAGTCACTCGGCCCGCAACTGCTGCCCAGATCGGTAATCCGCGTGTTGCCATTGTCGAACAGCGTCATGGGGCCGTCTCCGTTGAGCGCGATTTCCACCTCATGCTGGTGCGAAAACCACGGCCACGGGTCGTTATTGATGTTGTTGAAAGTGAAGTCGCCATCCAGGCCCATCCGCCAGAGAATGTCGCCTGTGCCCGTGCCGTCCTTGTAATCGATGCGCATCACCCAGTCCTGATGCCGTGACGACCAGATGATATCGCCTTGGGTGCCGCCGTTCTGGGGCGCGGGCCAGTAATAGAGGCTGTTGGAGTGCAGCCAATCGTGTGCCAGCGGCGCAATGCCGGGGCCCAGCAGGAACATGGGCGCACAACCGTTCCCATTTGCGCTGCAGGTTTCCCCCAACACCGCCGGCCGGTTGATATCCAATTGCGTGCCGCCTCCATCGTGCTCAAAGGCGTCAAAATACCAGACCACCTGCCAGTTCTGATCCAGCACGATGATCATGTCTCCGATAATATCCACGGGGAGGCCGCTGGTGTCCCCCTGGGTTCCCGGCGGAAAGATCTTTTCGATGTTCGCAAAAGCCGCGCTATAACCATTCGGCAAGGTCTGGATTATGTCGTGGTGAAAAATTCCCAAACACGCCGTTCCCACCTGTACCGGCTGCGGAACCGCGTTGCAGGACTGCGCATCCGTGGCGCCCATCGCCAGCAGTTGCTGCGCGATGACGCCAATATTGGTTTCCTTGATGAGGTTGCCGGCCAAGTCCACTTGATGCAGCAACTGATCGAACGTTGTGCGCGGATTCCACGCCTGACCAAAGGCGTCTAACAGGAAGGTGCCATTCGGCAGAGGCCACGTCATAAGGTCGGTGTTCGGCGCAGGCGGATTGTAATACCATAGAATTCTGCCGCTAAGGTCCGTCGCCACCTTCGGGTAGTGCACCCCTGTGCTATCCGAATAGTCGTTGAGAATCACCCGATCGTTCGTGTCCGTGTCTGCGCCGGGCGGCACGGTTGTAGTGAAGGAGGGGAAGGAAATCGCGCCGGGAAGCGCCCCCGTCGTGAAACTGACAGTCGGACCATTCACAACACTACCTCCAGTCTCCGTTTGGGCGAACATGGTGTAGGTCGTGCGGGGGTACATGCCAGCCACTTCAAAGGTCATGCTCGCGCGCGGGTGGCAGGGCATCCACGACGTCGCCGTGCTCTTCGTACTGGTACTGGCCTGAAAGCTCACCCGCATATGGCTGGCCTGCGGGCAGGAAGGCGCACTAAACAGCGCCACCAGCGGATTGGCCGTTTGTACCACCACGGGAGTACTGCCCGTCACCAAGGGATTCACACTGAAGGTCACCGTACTGCTGGCGCTTTCACCCGACGTAAAGTCCTTGGCCACGACGTTTATTTGATAGGCGCCTTCGATCCCCGTCGGAGTCCACACGAACGGCTGCGAAGTCCAAGTGCCGGAACTGAGCGTGCCTACGTTGAAATCTTTCACCATGTCATTTTGCCCGCCCGGCGATTGTACATTGAACTGGAAAGTCAACGGACCGGTATTGCTGTCGGTTGCCGTGATCGTCCACGTGATAGTCTGGCCGATCGTCTGAGGCGATGCAGGCGACGGATTCACGGATTCAATCGCGACGCTGGCCTGAACCGGCATCCATGGCGCTAACAGAATTGCAATGCCTGCCAGTAAACAGCTCTTAGATAGAATTTCCATTCTTGCACCTCGCCTGAGTTAGTATACACCCTCTTACGACTATTGAGAGCAGCTTTAGTCCCCCCTCTGTGTTTCAGTACCTACAGTACGCGCAATGCGGCCGAAGACGGACTGGCGCGACAGGTCCGTCAGTGGGAACTGTTGCAAAAGATGCTGGCGGTTCTGTCAGGGTGAAACGGCGGACCCGAATCGGCCGACGCTGTTCCGTGGACGACACTTCGAGGACTCGTCATTCACCGTACTGAACAACATCATTGAGCAGGACCACCGCCCATAACGTCTACTGGGGCAAGAAACTGCTGCGCTCCGACGATCTCGCGCCCGCGCACACCGCGCCCGAACATGCCTCTTTCGACTCGCGCGAAACCGTGACCAAGGAGGAATGTCCGGGCTGGGGCGGCATCCGTTACAACGAGCCGGGCGTCAAAGTCGCGCTGGCCGATAGCAAATTCGCGGGGACACACTGGAGTTCCACAGCCAGGATTTCTCAGCGCCGCGTTTCGTCAATTCCTGGTGGCAAGGTCATTGGAAGCCCTGGCCGGCGCCGACGCCCCCGCCCTAATCTAACTGCCGTTTTTGGGGTTGAATCACGGGTGAATGACTGGAGATGGGCATCGTCTCCCAACTTACGTCTCAACGCCTCAGGAGAACCCGCCAGCTCGCGTGGATGGACTATGTTTACCCGGGAGCAATGCACACCCGGTTCGAGCATTCCCTGGGGGCGATGCACACAGCCACTCTTCTCTATGATCGTCCGCAATTCGTGCGAAGTGCTGGAGTTGGGGCTACCGTGGTAGGAACTATCTTGTTTTGTTAAGAGATCAGTCCCGGAATGCCGCATTTGCAGCGGGTGACTACCGCACGCTCAAGAGCGTCCCCGCGGGCATCACCACTTGCACCGTTCCGCTGGCCGTTCCCGTGGCGGCCGTGCCGTTGAAGCCGCCTCTGGCCGCACCAGTCAGGGCCGTCCCAGAATCTTGACCGCAGCTCCCGCCGCTGCCGCCGCCGGCAGCATCTTCACAAACGGCGGCAGCCCCACGGACAGTTTGAAGACTGTGCCATTGCCGGCGGCCCCGCCTTGGTAGGTCGTCCCGTACAGATTCCCGTCGATAGCTTGGAACAGCCCCGCGTAAGGGTATTGCCCGTCCGCGCACGCGGCTTGGGCGCAGAAGCTATACAGCGTCGTTAGCGTGCCCCCCGGAGTGATCCGGAAGACCGTGCCGCCATTGTTAGCCCCGCCCAAATGCGTCGTCCCGTAAAAGTTCCCATCGGTGGCCTGGATCAGTGGCGATTCGGGATTGGCGCCGTCCGGGCACCCGCTCACGGCGCAAAAGCTATAGAGCGCCGTTATGCTGCCGCTCGTGGCGATCTTGAAGATCGTGCCATAGTTGCCGTTAGCCCCGCGTTGATTGGTGGTCCCGTATAAGTTCCCGTCGCGCCCCTGCACCAGTGCCGCTCGGGGCCAGGACCCGTACGCGTAGCTGCTGCTGTTGTCGAAGTTGTACAGTGTGGTCAGCGTGCCGCCCGGCGTGAGCTTGAAGACCGTACCGTTGTCCCCCAGGCCTGCGGGCCAGCCCCCTTTCGTCCCGCCCGTAAAGGTGGTCCCGTAAAAGTTCCCGTCGCTAGCCTGGACGACTCCGGCCATCGGGGCGGAGCCGTCCGTGCAAGTGCCGAACCCGTGACAGAACTGGTACAAGGTAGTCAGGGCGCCGCTGGACGCGATCTTGAACACGGTGCCTTCCGGCGATTCGCCGTTGGCGTGCCCGCCTATGAATGTTGTACCGTAAAACGTTCCATTGGTGGACTGGAAGAGTCCCGCGTAAGGGTACCCACCATCCGCGCACCTGCTTTGGGAGCAGAAGTTGTACACCGTCGTCAGCACGCCAGCCCGCGTGATGCTGAAGACCGTCCCAAAACCGTTGGCCCCGCCCCCTTGGGTCGTCCCGAAGAAGTTCCCGCTGGTCGCCAGCGTCAGCCCCGCAAAAGGAAACTGGCCATCCGCACACCCGCTGACGGCACAGAAGTTGTATAGCGTTGTCAGGCTGCCGCTGGAGCTGATCTTGAAAACCGTGCCGCCGCCGTAAGTTCCGCCCTGGTAAGTCGTCCCGTAGAGATTTCCATCGAGGCCCTGGACCAGCCCCGCGTAGACGTTCTCGCCGTCCGGGCAATTCCCGCCGCTGGCGGTGCAGAAGCTGTAAAGCGTCGTGAGCACCTGCGCAGGCAGGGCACTCGCCGCGGCCAAACCTAGCGCGAATAGAGCATACACCATCCTGGCCCGTAACCGATTTGCTTGCATCGCAAAACCTCCCAATTTCGCCGGCTTCACTGCATCACCGTGAAGGAAACAATACTCGACAGCGTGCCGCCCGGGGTCGCCACCTGTAGCGGTCCGGTGGTCGCCCCGGCCGGCACAGTGGCGGTGATTTCGGAACTCGAAACTACGTTAAACGCAGCCGCTTTCCCATTGAAACTCACGCTGGTCGCGCCGGTGAGAGCGGTGCCCAGAATCTGTACTGCGGCTCCCGCGCTGCCCGAACCGGGCACCGTCGTCACGAACGGGGCGAGACCCGTTGAAAGGCTGAAGGCCGTCCCGGCATTGGTCAAATTTCCGCCCTTTGAGACTGTTCCGTAAAAGTTCCCATTGGTGTGCTGGAACAGGCCCGTATTCGTAGGCAACCAGCCGTCGGTGCAGGGGCCGCCGCTGCTGCAGAACGTATGCAACACGGTAAGTGAGCCACTCGGAGTGATCTCGAAGATGGTGCCGGTGTCCGGGCCGTCGGCCTCCACGGTAATCCCGTAGAAATTCCCATCGGTGGCTTGGATCAGGTCCCAAGGATCCGCGCCGTCGGCGCAGCCTGGCTGAGAGCAGAAGCTGTAAACGGTGACCAACTGGCCCGCCGGAGACATCTTGAAAAAGGCGCCGCTATTCATGGCGCCGCCCTGCTCGGTCGTCCCGTAGAAGTTGCCGTCGGTGCCCAGCACCAGGAAGTTGGGGACGGCACCGTCGGCACACCCGCTCTGGGAGCAGAAGTTATACAAAGTTGTCAGGCCTCCATGCGCAGTAAGGCTGAAAACAGTGCCTTTGCTGTAGGCCCCTCCCGACTGGGTTGTTCCGTAAAGTATCCCGCCGGGTGTCAGGATCAAGCCCCCATTCGGCACCCGGCCGTCCGCGCACCCACCGTGGGCGCAGAAGCTATGGAGCACCTGCAGTTCGCCGGTTGGGGCGAGCCGGAAGACCGTGCCGGCGGAGTTATTCGTCCCGCCGGCCGAAGCTGTTCCATAGATGTTCCCCTGGTCATCCGTGATGAGGTAACCCCAGGGGTACTCGCCGTCCGGGCATCCGGTCTGGAGGCAGAAAGTGTGCAATGTCGTTAATTGACCGCCGAGAGTCATCTTGAACAGTGTGCCGTAGCCGGTGGTCCCGCCCCACCAGGTGGCCCCATAAAGATTTCCGTCAATGCCCACGACAAGGGATCCGTATGGATATGCGCCGTCGGCGCATCCCGTCTGCGAGCAGAAATTGTACATCGTGGTGATTTGCCCGTTCAGAGTCATCTTGTAGATGTTGCCGTTCCGATAGAGCCCGCCCGCACAGTCGCCTCCGTATAAGTTCCCGTCAGGTCCCTGGATCAAGGACGGATACGGATGCCTGCCGTCCATGCATCCGACCTGGGAGCAGAAGTCATACAGGACCGTGAAAGTCTGCGCCGGCAAGACAATCGCTGTTGCTCCGCACAACGCCAGAACAGCCCAAGCCCGTTTGCCTTGTATCCAAATGTCTCGTCGCATATAAGTAGTCCTCTGTTTCCATCTTGTCATCCTGAGTGATACCTATTATACACCCAATCATTCAATTCAGAACTGTTCTTGGATGTCTTTAGTCCCGGTCGACTCCGGCGCTCCCGATGGCCATGGGCGAGCTTTATCGCTGGAAGGAGAGCCGCGATGTGCCGACACGCTCAATGCAATTCTTGAATCTTCGTGCACCTTTGTACCGCCCGGGTTCCAGGTGCTCGAGACCGAAGGCAGCATTACCATCGGCGGCGGACGGTCTGATCTCTTATCGGGAGAACGCCGTCGAGGACAACCGCCGGATCGTGGATGCCTGGCCGCAGCCGCTCGAAGACGCCGATTACAAGGACCCCGATCGCCGCCGAAGAGCCGGCCAAGCACCTCGGCAAGGAGCCGGAGCATTTCAAGGATGAAGGCCCCGAGCCGACCGTTGCGCACTTCGGCCATTTCTTCGGTTCCATCCACTCTCGCGAGGCTTATTGGGAGGATGCCGCCGCCGGTCACCACGCCGCGGCCTGTTTCGCCCATTAGGCTATGGGTCGTGGAGCGTGAACCGGACCGGAAAATATATCTCCATCAAATTGGTAAGAAAAACAAGACAATTAAGGGAATCTTGCGGTTGCCATTTCCATGATCTCGGTTTATTGTTCGTCTGTGAGGATATGCACTTCGGTTTGCGCTGTCGTCTTACTCAATGTGGCGGCAGTCGGCATTCTTGTCCCGGCCGGCCCTGCGATGGGCGGAACAAGCAAGCGGCTAGCCGTCTCCTCTCCAAGAACGACGGCTGTGGTGACCACTCGTGGGGCCGGGGTTGCGGGCTTCGCTCTGCTGCTGACATGGGGAGGGTGGATGCCGGTGAGCCAGCATGCCGCCGACCGTGAACCTGAGGGGTCCGGCTTCATCCCGTCGAGCGGCAGCGCCTAAAACATGGGTTTCTGCAGTTGCTGTATGTATTGCCCAAAGCCAGGTAATGGCTGCGGTCAAGTCTATCCGATTTGAAACAATGGAGCAACATAGACCCTCGCCGGTGGGGCGTCCGATTTTGGGGGCAAACGAAATGAGAGCACGAAACGGTCTCTTTGTTGAAGCGCGCCGGTGCTGGATGGCCGCCTCGCTTCTGGTAACTGTGCAGACGGTCGCGCTATGCGCCCAGCCTGCCTGGGAGCGGTTCCGCTCTCCCCTCCGCCACCCAGCGGTGAGCCCATAGGCCGTTGGATCGGCGGGGCTTTACCTGGCGATTCAGTATCACTCCTCGCCCGCGCCGATGCTGCTGGTCTACAACCAGTCCGGCGAGCTGTTACAGCGCGTGACCATCGAGATACCCGGTGCGGGGCGCCTTTTGGTCCTTAGTGGCTGGTTTGCACGCGGGGCCAACGGCTACCTGGCCGTGGTAGGAACAGCCTCCGACGAACGGCTCGGCACCGGCTTCTTAG
>Ga0209333_1001714_pt1 | contig 10240 bp, 7 predicted proteins | sample BlaSpr_A8_OM2_O3_FD_187982 | JGI IMG/M metagenome (GOLD analysis project Ga0209333, IMG submission 187982) | Forest soil microbial communities from Thunder Bay, Ontario, Canada - Black Spruce, Ontario site 2_A8_OM2_O3 (SPAdes) (version 2) | ecosystem: Environmental > Terrestrial > Soil > Boreal...
GGCGCGGCGCCTTGCCGGCCTTGACCAGATCGATCGATTCCAGCATCGCCGATTCCTCGCCGCAGATATAGGCGCCGGCGCCGCGGCGCAGGTGAATCTTGCGGCCCTTGGCGAGGCCCGATTTGTTGAGGAGCGCAATCTCCTTCAGCAGGATGTCGCGGCATTGCGGGTATTCGTCGCGTAGATAGATGTAGATGTCGGCCGCGTCCACCGCCCAGGCGCCGATCAGCATGCCTTCGAGCATGCGGTGCGGATCGGTTTCGAGATAGATGCGATCCTTGAAGGTGCCGGGCTCGCCCTCGTCGGCGTTGACCGCCATCAGCCGCGGCGGCTTTTCGGCGCCGACCAGGCGCCATTTGCGGCCGGTGGGAAATCCGGCGCCGCCCAGACCGCGCAGGGTCGAATCCTCGAGCGTCTTGAGCATCTGCTCGAGCGTCTTCTCGCCCGAAAGGCAGGATTCGAGAAGCTTGTAGCCGCCGGCGGATCGATAGGCCTCGAAGCCGGGATAGCTCGGCGCGGCCGGCTTGGATGTCCGTGTCTTGGGTGCGCGCTCCCGGCTCGTGCGCTCCTTGACCAGCTTGGTAACGCTGTCGAGGCCGGCATGTTCGTGCAGCGCGTGGCCGATGGCGACGACCGGAGCGTTGTGGCAGCCGCCCATGCAGGGCGCGCGCACCACGCGCACCTGCGGTCCGAGCCTGTCCGGCAATTCCTTCAGCAAGGCTTGCGCGCCGAACATCTCGCAGGTGAGCGAATCGCAGACGCGCACGGTCAGCGGCGGCGGCGGGGTCTCGCCGTCGAGCACGATGTCGAAATGCGCGTAGAACGACGCCACCTCGTAGACCTCGACCAGCGCCAGCTTCATCTCCTCGGCCAGCGCCACCAGATGCCGGGCGTGCAGACAGCCGTAATAATCCTGCAGCAGATGGAGATATTCGATCAGCAGATCGTGCCGGCGCGCCCCTTGGCCGAGGAGCTCGCGCACTTCAGCGAGCGCCTGGGGGTCGACCTGCCTTCCCTTGGGCAGGTCGCGGCCGCCGCGGCGGCCCGAGCCGGGGTGGATGGCGCGACGGACTTGGTTCGGGTTGTCGGACATGATCCGCCCCGGACTCTAGCGACCCTGCTTCAGGAGATCGAGCATGGTCTGGCCCAACGCCGCCGGCGAATCGGTGACCGATATCCCGGCGCTTTTCATCGCCTCTTTCTTGTCGGCTGCGGAACCGGTGCCGCCTGAAATGATCGCGCCGGCATGCCCCATGCGCCGGCCCGGCGGCGCGGTGGCTCCGGCGATGAAGCCCACCATCGGCTTCTTCACCTTGCTGCGCTTCAAGAAATCGGCGGCCTCTTCCTCGGCCGAGCCGCCGATCTCGCCGATCATGATGATCGCCTTGGTGGCGGGATCGCCCAGGAACATCTCCAGGCAGTCGATGAAATTGGTGCCGTTGACCGGATCGCCGCCGATGCCGATGCAGGTCGATTGGCCGAGCCCCGCCGCCGTGGTCTGCGCCACCGCCTCATAGGTGAGCGTTCCGGAGCGGGAGACGATGCCGATGTCGCCCGGCTTGTGGATATGCCCCGGCATGATGCCGATCTTGCATTGGCCCGGCGTGATCACGCCCGGGCAATTGGGGCCGATGAGGCGCGTCTTGGAACCCGTGAGCACGCGCTTGACCTCGACCATATCGAGCACGGGTATGCCCTCGGTGATGCAGACGACCAGCGGCATTTCGGCGTCGATCGCCTCCAAAATGGCGTCGGCGGCGAAGGGCGGCGGCACGTAGATGGCGCTGGCATTAGCGCCGGTGGCGGCCATCGCGTCCTTCACGGTGTCGAACACCGGCAGGTCGAGATGCTTCGAGCCGCCTTTGCCCGGCGTGACGCCGCCCACCATCTTGGTGCCGTAGGCGATTGCCTGCTCGGAATGGAAGGTGCCCTGGGCGCCGGTGAAGCCCTGGCACATGACCTTGGTGTCGCGGCCGACCAGAACCGACATCAGGCCGCCTCCTTCACCGCTTTGACCACCTTGGCGGCGGCGTCGGCGAGATCGTCCGCGGCAAGGATGGGCAGTCCCGATTCGGCGAGGATCTTCTTGCCGAGCTTGACGTTGGTGCCCTCGAGCCGCACCACCAGCGGCACTTGCAGGCTGATCTCGCGCGCGGCCGCGACCACGCCCTCGGCGATCACGTCGCAGCGCATGATGCCGCCGAAGATGTTGATCAACAGGCCTTCGACATGGGGATCGGAGAGGATGAGCTTGAAGGCGGTGGATACCCGCTCCTTGGTGGCGCCGCCGCCGACGTCGAGGAAATTGGCGGGCTCGCCGCCGTAGAGCTTGATGATGTCCATGGTCGCCATCGCCAGTCCCGCGCCGTTCACCATGCAGCCGATATTGCCGTCGAGCTTGACGTAGTTGAGCGAGTGCTTGGCGGCTTCGAGCTCGGTCGGGTCTTCCTCGGCTTCGTCGCGCATCGCCTCGATGTCGGGATGACGGAACAGCGCGTTGTCGTCGAAATTCATCTTGGCGTCGAGCGCCAGCACCTCGCCCGATCCGGCGACGACCAGCGGGTTGATCTCGACGATCGACGCGTCGAGCTCGCTGAAGGCCTTGTACATGGCGAGCATGAACTTGACCGCGGCGCTCACCTGCTTGCCTTCGAGCTTCAGGCCATAGGCCAGCCGCCGGGCGTGAAAACCCTCCATGCCGGTGGCCGGATCGATGGCGAGGCGCATGATCTTTTCCGGATTTTTATGCGCCACCTCCTCGATCTCCATGCCGCCCTCGGTCGAGGCCATCACCGTGACGCGCGCGGTCTTGCGGTCGATCAGCATGCCGAGATAGAGCTCGCGCTTGATGTCGCAGCCTTCCTCGACATAGATGCGTTTGACTTCCCGTCCTTTCGGCCCGGTTTGCTTGGTGACGAGAACGTGGCCGAGCATGGCGCCGGCTTCCTTGCCGGCCTCTTCCGGCGACTTGGTGAGCCGCACCCCGCCCTTGCCCCTATCGTCGCCCTTGAACTTGCCGGCGCCGCGGCCGCCGGCGTGGATCTGCGCCTTGACGACGTAGACCGGGCCCTTCAACCCGCGCGCCACCTTTTCCGCCTCTTGCGGAGTATAGGCGACGCCGCCCTTGGGCACCGCCACGCCGAATTTTTGCAGCAGACTCTTGGCCTGGTACTCGTGAATGTTCATCGTGCCGCCGCGCTTTACCTTGTTGTCGGAGTTATTTTATGAGACCGGCGCCGCGCGCCCAGCGATACTTGGCGCCGAGCACGGCCACGGGGATTTCGGTCGAATAGGCATAGGACGGAATGCCGTGATCGTAAAGATGCTCCGCCGCCTGCTCGACCTGCACGTCGCCCGCGAGTGAGGCCACGATCGGCTTCTCGATGCCTTTGGCCTTCATTTCGTTCACGACCTCCACCACCAAATGCGCGAACACCATGGGCGGCGTGACGATGGTGTGCCAATAGCCCAGGATCAGCGCGTGGATGCGCGGATCCTCCAATCCCAGGCGGATGGTGTTCTGATAGGTCTTGGGCGGCTCGCCGCCGGTGATGTCGACCGGGTTCCCCGCCGCGCCGAAGGGCGGAATGAACTTGCGGAAGGCGGCGTCGAGATCGGGCGGCATCTTCATCAGGTTGAGGCCGTTGTCGACGCAGGCATCGGACAGCAGCACGCCCGAGCCGCCGGCGCCGGTGATGATCACCACGTTCTCGCCCTTGGGCGTGGGCAGCTTCTGCAATCCCCGCGCGTAGTCGAGCATGTCGCGCAGGCCCGGGGCGCGGATAACGCCCGATTGCCGCAGGATGTCGTCGTAGATCTTGTCGTCGCCCGCGAGCGCTCCGGTGTGTGAACCCGCCGCCCTTGCGCCCGCCGCGGTGCGGCCCGCCTTCAACACGATGACCGGCTTCTTCTTGGAGACGCGCTTCGCCACTTCGGCGAAGGAGCGGCCGTCCTTCAAATCCTCGAGATGCATGGCGACGACCTTGGTGTTCGGGTCCTGCTCGAAGAAGGTCAGCAGGTCGTCTTCGTCGAGATCGGATTTGTTGCCCAGGCCGACGATGGCCGAGACGCCCATCTTGGCCGAACGCGAGAAGCCGATGATCGCCATGCCGATGCCGCCCGATTGCGAGCTGAGCGCGGCGCCGCCCTTGTAGTCGTAGGGCGTGCAGAAAGTGGCGCAGAGATTTTCCGGCGTGTAGTAGTAGCCGTAGATGTTCGGGCCCATCAGGCGGGTCCCGTATTTGCGGCCGATCGCCTGGATTTCCTTCTGGCCTTCGACATTGCCGGTTTCGGCGAAGCCCGAGGGGATCAGCACCGCGCCGGGGATTTTCTTCTCGCCGACCTCGATCAGCGCCTGCGCCACGAATTTCGCCGGTATGCAGAACACCGCGACGTCGATCACGCCGGGCACGTCCTTGACGCTCTTATAAACCTTGCGGCCCATGATCTCGGTGGCGCTGGGATGGATCGGCAGGATCTGCCCCTTGTAGCCGCCGTTGATGAGGTTTTTCATCACCGAGTTGCCGATCTTGCCTTCCTCTGACGAGGCGCCGATGACCGCGACCGCCTTCGGGTGCATGATGCGGCTCATCGAAGCGATGATCGCGTCGCGCGAGGGGCGGTAACGTTCCGGCTGTTTTTCCCAATTCAGCAATATCCGCACGTCAGCCGCGACCGCGCCCTTCTGCGAGGCGAAGACCGGATTGAGGTCGAGCTCGACGATCTCGGGGAAATCGGCGATCAGCTTGGAGACGTTCTCGATCAAGCCGGCAAGCGCCGGGCGGTTGACGCCCTCGCCGCCGCGCACGCCCTTGAGGATTTCGGCGGCCTTGATGCCGTCGATCATGCCCATCGCGTCTTCGCGCGACACCGGCGCCAGGCGGAAGGTCACGTCCTTCAGCACCTCGACCAGCACGCCGCCCATGCCGAAAGCGACCAGCTTGCCGAAGCTCGGATCGGTGACGGCGCCGATGATGACTTCGTGGCCGCCGCCGACCATCTGCTGCACCTGCACGCCGTCAATCTTGGCCTTGCGGTCGTATTTCTTGGCGTTGGCGACGATCGTGGCGAAGCCCTTTTGCGCCTCTTGCGGGGTTTTCACGCCCACCAAAACGCCGCCCGCCTCGGTCTTGTGCAGAATCTGCGGAGAGACGATCTTCAACACCACCGGGAAGCCGATCTTGGCCCCGAGCTTGGCTGCCTCGGCCGCCGTTTTCGCGAGGCCTTCCTTCGGCACCGCGATGCCATAGGCGTCGCAGATCAACTTGCCTTCCGGCGCGGTAAGCGAGGTCCGTTTCTGGGCCTTGGCCTGGCCCAGGATCCTGCTCACCGCCGCTTTCGCATCCTTCGCACTCATGGTCACTCTCTCCCCCGCTTTGCGGATCGCTATTCGGCGGCCATCGGCTTGGTGCCGCCGAGCGCGCCTGATTCCTTGAATTCCTGCACCTTCTTGTCGTCATAGCCCAACACCCGGCGCAGGATCTCGTCGGTGTGTTCGCCCAACAGCGGCGAGCGCTTGACCTCGCTCGGGCTGTCGCTGAGCTTGATCGGATTGCCCACGGTCCAATATTTGCCGCGGGTCGGGTGGTCGACCTCGACCACCGTGCCGGTCTTCCTCAGGCTCGGCTCCTCCAGCAGCTCCTTCATCGACAGGATCGGGCCGCAGGGGATGTCGAATTCATTGAGGATGTCCATGGCCTCGAACTTGGTCTTGGTCTTGGTCCATTCCTCGATGGTGGCGAAGATCGCCTTGAGGCGCGGCAGCCGCGCCTCGGGCGTGGCGTAGTCGGGATGGGTGATCCATTCCTTCTTGCCGATCACCTCGCAGATCTTGCCCCAGACCGGCGCCTGAGTGATGAAATAGATGTAGGCGTTGGGGTCCTTCTCCCAGCCCTTGCATTTCAGGATCCAGCCCGGCTGGCCGCCGCCCGAATCATTGCCGGAGCGCGGCACCGCTTCGCCGAATTCGACGCCTTCACCGAACTGGCTGTATTCCTTGAGCGGGCCCTTCTGGATGCGCTGCTGGTCGCGGAGCTTGACGCGGCAGAGATTGAGCACGCCGTCTTGCATCGCCGCGCTGACGCGCTGGCCCTTGCCGGTCGTGTTGCGCTGATAGAGCGCGGCGACGATGCCGAGCGCCAGATGCAGGCCGGTGCCGGAATCGCCGATCTGGGCGCCCGTGACCAGAGGCGGGCCGTCGCGGAAACCGGTGGTCGAGGCCGAGCCGCCGGTGCATTGCGCCACGTTCTCGTAGACCTTGCAGTCCTCATAGGGGCCGGGGCCGAAGCCCTTGACCGAGGCCATGATGATCCGGGGGTTGATCTCGTGCACCCGTTCCCAGGTGAAGCCCATACGGTCGAGCACGCCGGGGCCGAAATTCTCCACCAGTACGTCACAAATCTTGATCAGGCCCTCGAGCAGCTCCTTGCCCTTGGGGTGCTTGGTGTCGATGGTGATCGAGCGCTTGTTGTGGTTGAGCATGGTGAAATAGAGGCTGTCGGCGTTCGGCACGTCGCGGAGCTGGCCGCGCGTGATGTCGCCGATGCCCGGCCGCTCGACCTTGATGCAGTCGGCGCCCAGCCAGGCCAGAAGCTGGGTGCAGGTTGGCCCCGATTGCACATGCGTGAAGTCGAGAATGCGGACGCCGTCCAGTGCCTTGCCCATGATTTCCTCCGTTTATTTCCTTGCCACGTTTCGTCGTTTCACTCCGGAATTTCGGATCCGGATAAGGGGTTACTTCTTCTTCAGCGCGCTTTGCGGGTTGAGATTGCCGATGCGGCCGCTTTCGCTGCCGGCGGCCGGGTCGATCACCGCGTTGACGAGGGTCGGCTTGCCGGAATCCATCGCCGCGTTCACCGCGCGCTTCAGATCGTCGGGCGACGTCGCATTGATTCCGACGCCGCCGAAGGCCTCGATCATCTTGTCGTAGCGCGAGCCTTTGACGAACACGGTCGTCGCGGGATCGGAGCCGGCCGCGTTGACGTCCGTGCCGCGATAGATACCGTCATTGTTGAAGATGACGACGCAGATCGGCAGCTTGTAGCGGCAGATCGTCTCCACCTCCATGCCGCAAAAGCCGAAGGCGCTGTCGCCTTCGACGGCGAGCACCGGCTTGCCGGTCTCGACCGCGGCGGCGATGGCGGAGCCCATGCCGACGCCCATGACGCCCCAAGTGCCGACGTCCAGACGCTTGCGCGGCTTGTACATGTCGATGATGCCGCGCGCGAGATCGAGCGTGTTGGCGCCTTCGTTGACCAGGATGGCGTCGGGCCGCTCTTTGATGATGGTCCGCAGCACGCCGAGCGCGCCGTGATAGTCCATCGGCGCGTTGTTGTTCATCAGGCGCGGCGCCATCTTGGCGACGTTCTCTTCGCGCTTCTTGGCGACGGCGCCGGTCCACTCCGCCGGCGGTGCCGGCCAATGGCCGCCCATGCCGTCGAGCAGGGATGCCACGCAAGAGCCGATGTCGCCGACCACGGGGGCGGCGATTTCGACGTTGCTGTCCATCTCCCTGGGCTCGATGTCGATGTGGATGAACTTCTTCGGCGCTTCGCCCCAGGTTTTGCCTTTGCCGTGCGACAAGAGCCAGTTGAGGCGCGCGCCGATCAGCATCACGACGTCGGAATCTTTCAGCACCGTCGAGCGCGCGGCGCCCGCGCATTGCGGATGCGTGTCGGGCAGCAGGCCCTTGGCCATGCTCATCGGCAGGAACGGCGCGCCGCTTTTTTCGACGAGATCGCGGATCGCATCGTCGGCCTGCGCGTAAGCCGCGCCCTTGCCGAGGATGATCAGCGGGCGCTTTGCGCTCTTGAGCACCTCGAGCGCGCGCTTGACCGCGGACGGCGCCGGAATTTGCGCCGGCGCCGCGTCGATGACCTTGACCAGCGACTTCTTGCCGGCGTCCGCGTTCATGACCTGTCCGAAAAGCTTGGCCGGCAAGTCGAGATAGACGCCGCCCGGACGGCCCGAGACGGACGCCCGGATCGCGCGGGCCAGGCCGATGCCGATGTCGGCGGCGTGCAGCACGCGGAACGCCGCCTTGCAGAGCGGCTTGGCGACGGCGAGTTGGTCCATCTCCTCATAGTCGCCCTGCTGCAGATCGACGACCTCGCGCTCGGACGAGCCCGAGATCAGGATCATCGGGAAACAGTTGGTCGTCGCGTGGGCGAGCGCCGTGAGCCCGTTCAGGAAGCCGGGCGCCGACACGGTGAGGCAGATTCCGGGCTTCTTGGTCAGATAGCCGGCGATGGCCGCCGCGTAGCCGGCGTTCTGCTCATGGCGAAACGAGAGCACGCGGATGCCCGCGGCCTGCGCCATGCGGCCGAAATCCGTGATCGGGATGCCCGGCACGCCGTAGATCGTGTTGAGGCCATTGAGCTTGAGCGCGTCGATAACGAGGTGGAAGCCGTCCGTCAGCTCCTGCGTCTCATCCGTTTTCGTCATTCCTTCGGCCATGGGCTCTCCTCCCTCCTGCTGTCGTTGGGTACCGCGTCGCCCCGGTTCAATCCAGGTAGTCGACGTGCTTCTCCACGTGAGTCGCGAGATCGAGCGTGTGCTTCAACGCGAGCGCGCCCGCGCGCTCGGTATCGCGCTTTTCCAGCGCCTCGATGATGTTCATGTGATCGACGATCGAACGCCGGGCGCGGTCGTCCTGGCCGATGGTGGCCTGGCGGATGGCGCGCATGTGGATGAACAAATTCTCGGTCATCTCGGCGAGCACGCGGCTGCCGGAGAGCCGGATGATCGCTTGGTGGAATTTGATGTTGGCGGCGGAATATTCGTCGAGGTGGCCCTCGGGCGAAGTTTCCTGGAACTCGTCGAACAGGCGGCGCAGCGACGCGATCTCGCCATCCGAGGCGTTGAGCGTGACCAGCCGCGCGGCCAGGCTTTCGAGCGCCGCCCAGACCTGGATCAGCTCGACGATCTCGCGCTTGGTTTTGCGCAGCACGATGACACCGCGGCGCGGCAGCGTCTTGACGAAACCCTCGCGTTCCAGAAGCGACATCGCCTCGCGGATGGGCGTGCGCGACACGCCGAGATCGCGTGACAGCCGGCGCTCGTCGAGGCGGATTTCCTCGTCATGGGCATAGATGTTGAAGGCGATGATCGCCTCCTTGAGCGCGCTATAGGCCTGACTCTTGAAACTCGTCGGCAAGCCGATCGGCTTTACCGCGAGGCGTGACGCCGCCATCTGGAACTCCTCCCTATAATCCGCTTATCGGCACCCGGTTCGGTGCCCTGCCCTCTTCCGGGGGCCGGTTTTGGCGCATGGTATCTGGTATGCCAGAAACAGGTCAAAACGAATCGTGAGGGCGCCCGACACTGCCCGCGCGGGAATGCGCTGGCCTGCGCCGCAAAGATAGGCAGTCCCGGGCGAGACACACGCATAGGTAGTTTCGGGACCTGTTCATGCTATTCTGTGGAATTCAGATCATTATTCGCAATTTGTCGCAGCACTCGTTTTTACTTAGCCTAGACCTGTCCGGCTGGATCGGCTTCATGCTGCACTGAAGAGAAATTCCCGACGAACCGCCGACCCCTTGAGCCACCCGGGTTCCGAAAGAAGCCGCGATGAAGCCATCGATGCGGTCCGGTAATGCCCGGTTCGGCTTCGCGGCATGAAATCGAACGGCAAAATATCGCGGCGGTCCGAGCCCGATGATTCAGAACCAGGCGGTTTGCGTCGGCATTCCTTCGCCGGCACGAAACTTTTCCGGCGCGACTTTTATCCACAGTATTCGTGACAGCAGCGCGAAGAGAAACCCGCGGTGATGACAGTTTTGCGCCGCGCACATCCGAGTCGAGGCGAGTCGAATCGACTTTTTCGCCCAAAAAATTTCGCACTTGTCAATGATCGCGACGCTCGGACACGCCGTTTCGCTTGACAATACATGACATTGTGCGGCTTTTTAATATTCGCATGGCTTCAAACGGCAAAAAACATATCGATTTTCCCGGCCGCATGGTGATCGTCGGCTTCGGCAGCATCGGTCAAGGCGTTCTGCCTTTGCTGTTGCGCCACATCGGCATGCAACCGAGCCAGATCACCATCGTCACCGCGCACGAGATGGGACGCGCCGAGGCGAAGGAGATGGGCGTCAAGTTCGTCAGGACGCCGCTGACGCGCGAGAATTATCTGAAAGTGCTCGAGCCGATGCTCGGCGCCGGCGATTTCCTGATGAACGTCTCGGTCAACGTGTCGAGCATCGATCTGATCGAGCTGTGTCGCCGCAAGGGCGCG
>Ga0209333_1001720_pt1 | contig 10215 bp, 12 predicted proteins | sample BlaSpr_A8_OM2_O3_FD_187982 | JGI IMG/M metagenome (GOLD analysis project Ga0209333, IMG submission 187982) | Forest soil microbial communities from Thunder Bay, Ontario, Canada - Black Spruce, Ontario site 2_A8_OM2_O3 (SPAdes) (version 2) | ecosystem: Environmental > Terrestrial > Soil > Boreal...
GGTGGACATTGGCTATGTCAAAGCCACGGGGCACAGCGTCAAGATCTACCTGCCGAAAACAGTGTCGCTGCCGGAGGTCGAATTCGAGTGGAAGATTCCGAAATGGAGCAATTGCATCGAACGCGACCGGGCGCGGACTTACTTCCAGGCCTATTCGGCGGCGACGGCGCTGTACTTCGCCGAACAGGCGCTGAAAGAACTGCATGCCGGGCGCACACGGACTTGGTCGGAGTTCAAGGTGCCCGACGAAGCCATTGGCTGCGGGTTCCACGAAGCCGTGCGCGGCGTGCTCTCGCATCATGTGGTCATCAAGAATGGCAAAATCGCCAATTATCACCCGTATCCGCCGACACCCTGGAATGCCAACCCGCGCGATGTCTACGGGACGCCGGGACCGTACGAAGACGCGGTGCAGAACACGCCGATATTCGAGGAGAACGGTCCCGACAAGTTCAAGGGCATCGATATCATGCGCGCCGTGCGCAGCTTCGACCCCTGTCTGCCTTGCGGCGTACACATGTATCTGGGCAAAGGGAAGGTGCTCGAGACCGTCCATTCGCCCACGTTCGGCGTGCACTCTTAAAGAGCGTCGGAGGGTGCTCTCAAGTGGCCGGCGTTGCCGCTTCGCCGGCCACTCTTTTTTCAAAGTGACAGCTCAAGTTCAGCGACGGCACAAGGCATTCATGCATGAATCGACAGCAGTCCACCAGCAGACCGGACGCATTGAGGAGCTAATCCGCAAACTGGAATCGTCCGCGGATCCCGGCTCGCTGGCTACCGCGAGGGAACTGGTGCGGTCGCTGATGGAGATCTATGGCGCGGGCCTGGAGCGCATCGCTGCGACGCTGGCGCAAAAAGGTGAAGCTGGCCGGGCGATACTGGAGGAACTCGGCCGCGACGATCTGGTGGGCAATCTGCTGGCGGCCAACGGGCTGCATCCGCTGGATCTTGAAACCCGCGTGCGCAGCGCCTTGGATAAGCTCGGCGCGCGCTTGCGCTCGCAGGGCGGCGTCGATTTGTTGGGCATCGACGAAGGCGCAATCCGGCTGCGTTTGCGATCGACCGCGTCTGGCTGCGGCTCATCCGCCGGCTCGCTTAAGTCTGTGGTGGAGGAAGCCCTGTACGAGGCGGCGCCCGATTTGGTTCATCTCACGATCGAAGTGGTTGAGGAGCAGGGCGCCGCCTCCGGATTCGTGCCACTGGAGAAGTTGGCGGGATATAGCGCCGCCAATGGCAATGGCGCGCTCAACGGCAGGAGCGCCGGCGTATGAGCGCCAGCGGGCTGGCAAGCGCCCTGGGCGCTGTGGGTCAGTTCGCAGCCAAGCGCCGCCGCGTCGAAACCTGCGAACTGTGCGCGGCGGAGCTGGCCGAAGATCATCCCCATCTGGTGGATCCAAAGGCGCGCAAGCTGCTCTGTTCATGCCTTGCTTGTGCCCTCCTCTTTGGCTCGCAGTCCGGCTCGAAGTACAAACGCGTGCCCCGGCGAATTCGATTCTTGGCTGGATTCCGGCTGACCGATGCCGAGTGGGCCGGCCTCATGATTCCGATCAATATGGCGTTCTTTTTCAAGAGCAGCCCGGAGGCGCGCGTGGTCGCGCAGTACCCCAGCCCGGCAGGCGCCACAGAATCGCAATTGTCTCTCGACACGTGGAGCGACCTTGCCGCCGCGAATCCGGCGCTGGCGGAAATGGAATCGGATGTGGAAGCCCTGCTGGTGAACCGGTTGGGTCCTGGCCGCGGGTACGCAACCGCGGAGTATTATCTGCTGCCCATCGACGAGTGCTACAAGCTGGTGTGGCTGATCCGCGCGCACTGGCAGGGACTGTCGGGCGGCGCCAACGTCTGGAAAGAGTTGGAGACCTACTTCGCGGACCTGAAGGCCCGGTCGGGAGCGCCCTATGCCTGACTTGAGCCTTCAGATAGAAGGCGCCCATGCGGTCGAGTATGCGGTGTCGCCGCTGCTGGGTTTCGATCTGCGAGTAACGAACGCCGGTCCCGAGCGGATACACACGGTGGCCCTCCGTTGCCAGATCCAAATTGAGGCGGCCCGGCGCCGCTATTACTCGACGGACCAGGAGCGTCTGCGGGATCTGTTCGGCGAGCCGCAACGTTGGGGCCAAACTTTGCACACTATGTTGTGGACCCAGACAAGCACGATCGTGCCCGGTTTCACTGGCGCTACACTCGTAGAACTGCCGGTGCCTTGCACGTTCGATTTCAATGTAGCGGCGGTGAAATACTTCCAGGGTTTGCAGGATGGCGACATTCCACTGTGCTTTCAGTTCAGCGGTACGGTCTTTTATGAACCCGAAACGGGGGGCTTACAGGTCGCGCCGATCCCGTGGGATAAGGAGGCCAAGTTCCGGCTGCCCGTCAAGCCGTGGAAGGAGATGATGGAGTTGTATTATCCCAATAGCGCTTGGCTTTGCCTGAGGCGCGATGTGTTCGAGCGGCTCTATCAACGCAAGGTCCATATGGGTACGCCGACGTGGGAGGCAGTGCTGGAGGAACTTCTGGAAAGCCGGCTGAAAGAACGTGAAGACGGGGTGCGCGCATGAGTGTCGAACTGGTTGAGCGCATCGCCAATGCCGTACTCTATGAAGGTTACATTCTGTACCCGTACCGTCCCTCGTCGGTGAAGAACCAGCGGCGCTTCAACCTCGGCGTGTTGGTTCCGCCGGCCTATGGCGCGATGCAGTCCGGCACGGAGTCGTCCACTATGCGCACGGAGTGCCTGGTTTGCGGGAGTCCCCAGACCAAACTGGATATCAGACTCAGATTTCTGCAAGTGACGCCGGAATCGTCGTCCGGATCATGGCAGACCGCGGTGGAACGGGAGGTGCGCGTCGAGGAGTGCCGCGTGGACGATCTGATAGCGCAAGGGCGGCAGGAGCAGTTCCATTTTCCGCTTAGCCATAACGGGGACAAATCGATAGAAGGCGCGGTAACCGTGACCGCGCGGCTCTTGGAAGACGGGCTCTATCAAGTGGCGGTCCACGTGGTCAATAGGACGCGGTTGGAGCATCCGGAGAAATTCAGCCGGGACGAGATGTTGCCTTATGCGCTGGCGGCGGCGCATACGATTCTGGCAGTGCGGGATGGCGAGTTCGTTTCACTACTCGATCCGCCCGATGGGCTGCGCGAGGCAGCGTCCGAATGTCAAAACGTGGGGACGTGGCCGGTGCTGGCGGGCGATCCGGGGCAACGCAGCTTCCTGCTTTCCTCCCCGATCATTCTCTACGATTATCCGCGGATCGCGCCGGAGAGTCCTGGCGATCTGTTCGACGGAACCGAGATCGACGAGATACTGACCTTGCGCATCATGACGCTGACGGAAGCGGAGAAGCTTGAGGTGCGCAACGGCGACGAGCGCGCCCGCCGCATCCTGGAACGCACGGAGATGCTGCCGGAAGAGCACTTCATGAAGCTGCACGGCGCTTTGCGCGGGCTGCGCCCGGTGGAGGATAGGCAGTGAACCAGTGGGAATGGCAACTGCTCGAAGATAAGACTCCGGTGGAATGCCTTCCAGTGGATGGCGTGGAGCTCCGCGCCGGTTCGCGCGTCCGGCTCCGCCCGCGGAGGGGCGGCGATGTGTTCGATCTGGCGCTGGAGGGCAAGGCCGCCACCATCGAGTGTATCGAGCAGGATTACGAAGGCAATTTTCATTTTGCGGTGGTAGTCGATGAGGATCCGGGACGGGACATGGGCATGCTGCGCCAACCCGGCCACCGTTTTTTCTTCGACCCGGAAGAAGTGGAGCCGGCGCAATGAGCATGCCGCGCATACTGGTCGCCGGCATCGGGAACATCTTCCTGGGTGACGATGCGTTCGGAGTCGAGGTGGTCAGAGGGTTATCGCGCCGCGCGCTGCCGGATTACGTTCGCGTGGTTGACTATGGCATCCGCGGATTGGATCTGGCCTATGCGCTGATGGACGATTATGACCTCGCCATCCTGGTAGACGCTGCGGGCCGGGGTGGAGAGCCAGGCACGCTCTATGTTTTGGAACCTGAGCTAAGTGATGCGGAGGCCGCTGAGACGCGGGCAGTCGCGATGGAGGCGCATGGCTTGAATCCCATGCTGGTGTTGGAGATGGTGCGGGCCATGGGCGGACGGCCCCGGCAGGTGCTGGTCGTAGGGTGCGAGCCGGCCACCCTCGGCGATGAATTCGAGGGAGCCATGGGGCTAAGCCCGGCAGTGGAAGCGGCGGTAGCCGGCGCAATCGCCATCGTCGAATCCCTCATCGCAAGGGTTGCGCAGCACCATGCGGCAAAGTTAGTGGCGTGAAGAATATTAGAGGAGAAGAATGGTATGGAACATACACACGACCAAAACGGGGCAGAGACCCGGGATACATTGTTTATGCTCTCGGGAGTTGCCCTGGTCATATTCGGCTCGGGGTTGATTCTGTCCAACCCCATCGTGCGGCGGTTGATGGGGCAGGCCGGATTCAGCGGCCTGAACCTATTGCAAGCCGCCGTCCCGGACGTGGAGAAGTACATGAAGCTGCGAAACATGTAATGACATGGCTGGAACAACCGCAACAATCGCCAAGGAGGCCGCCATCGCCGACTATCTGATCGACGCCGGCATGAGCCGGTTCACTGTCCGCGGGTCCGCGGGCGGACTGTTGTCCGGACTGGGACATAACCCGGTAGTCGCCGTACCCGACTTCTCGGGAGACGCGCATTGGGATTCCGAAGAGCCGCAAAAAGCGTCCCTGCGCTTGAGAATCCGGTCAGCTTCTCTTGCCGTAAGGAATGACATCGGCGACAAGGATCGCCGCGAGATGCAGCGCGTTATGTTAGAGGAAATCCTGGAAGTGGACAAATTTCCCGAGATTGTATTCGAGAGTGGCTCCGTGTCGGCAAACTCTAACGGTCGGGCGGAGATCGACGGCAATCTGTCGCTCCACGGGGTGACTCGACGCGAGCGGGTAACAGCGCAGTTTTCGGTGACGGGCGATATGCTGCGCGCGTTCGGCGATTTTACGATCCGGCAGAGCGACTACCGGATCAAGCTGGCGTCCGTGGCCGGAGGCGCTCTCAAGCTGAAGGACGAGTTGAAGTTCAACTTCGATATTGTGGCCCGCAAGAAGGCGGCGTAAACTATGTGCCTGGCTATCCCCGGAAAAATCGTGGAGCTTCTGCCGGAGCGCGAAAATCTCGCGTTGGTGGAAGTATCCGGCGTGCGGCGCAAGATCGATGTGGGTCTCCTCGACGACGATCCGGCCAAAGCGGGCGATTGGGTGCTCATTCATGTAGGTTTCGCCATGAGCAAGATCAGCGAACGGGATGCCGCGGACCAGATGCGGATACTGGCCATGCTGGGAGAGGATGAAGCGGCCATGCAGGAGATTGAAGGCTACGGTCTTGGAGATTCCGAGCCGCGACCTTCCGAGCCGCGACCGTTAGGAAGCGGTTAGTGGGATCTGGGATAAACCATGCGATTCGTCGATGAATTCCGCGAACCCGAACTGATCGCCAAAGCGACCCAGGAGATCCGCCGGCTAACCGACTCCGAGCGCCTTTACCGGCTGATGGAGGTCTGCGGTGGACATACCCATGCCATCTATCGCTTCGGCCTGAAGGACCTGCTGCCGCCCAACATCGAACTCATTCATGGGCCCGGTTGTCCAGTGTGCGTGCTGCCGATGGGCCGCATCGACGATGGGTTGTCCATGACGGACGATCGCGAGGTGATCTTCACCGCATTCGGCGACATGATGCGCGTGCCGGGTACGCACGGCAGTCCCCTCGAATACAAAGCGCGCGGCGCCGACGTTCGCATTGTGTATTCACCGGCGGATGCGCTGAAGCTGGCCCAGGCCAATCCCGACCGGCACGTGATGTTCTTCGCCATCGGGTTCGAAACCACGGCGCCCTCTACGGCGCTGACGCTGACGCGGGCGCGCGCGTTAGGCATCCGAAACTTTTCCGTATTCTGCAATCACGTGACCATCATCCCAGCCATCCGCGCGATCCTGGACTCTCCCGACATGCGCCTCGACGCGTTCATCGGGCCCGGCCACGTGTCCACAGTCATCGGCTGCCGGCCCTACGAGTGGATCGCACGTCACGAGAACAAGCCGATCGTGGTCTCCGGGTTTGAGCCGCTCGACATGCTGGAATCCATCGTCATGTTGCTGCGCCAATTAAGAGATGGCCGCGCGGAGGTGGAGAACCAATACAAGCGCGTGGTTCCTTGGGAAGGGAATCGCGCGGCGCTGAAGGCCATGGCCGAGGTCTTCCAGTTGCGTCCCTACTTCGAGTGGCGCGGGATGGGCTTCATCTCGCAGTCGGCACTCCGCCTGCGCGACAGCTACGCGGACTTCGACGCCGAACAGCGCTTCCGGATTCCCGGCATACGCGTGACCGATCCGAAGGCCGCCCAATGCGGCGAGGTCTTAAAGGGCGTATTGAAGCCGGCCCAATGCAAACTCTTCGGCAACGAATGTACGCCGGAGAATCCCGTGGGCGCGCTGATGGTTTCCTCGGAAGGCTCGTGTGCGGCATACTACAATTACGAGCATCGCAAGGCGGCGTTGACAGGGTTGACGGCTCTGACGATGCCGGCCCAGGCGATCTAAAGGCGGTATGCCGATGCTGGCGGTTCCCAAAGTCCGATTCCGCGACGCACAGATCGAGATGGCGCATGGAGCCGGCGGCAAGGCCAGCCGCAGACTGGTCGAAGGGCTGTTTGTGCCCCTGCTGGGCGAGGCGTCCGGCGAGCCGTCGGCCGGACCGCTGGGCGACGCCGCGCATGTGCGGATGAACGGCACGCGCCTCGCCATTACCACCGACAGTTTTGTCGTGAAACCGTTGCGCTTTCCGGGCGGCTCCATCGGCGAACTGGCAGTCAATGGGACGGTGAACGATTTGGCGGTGTCGGGCGCGCGGGCCGAAACGCTGGTGGTCACGTATATACTCGAAGCCGGACTGCCGACCGAAGTGCTCGAGCAGGAGGTGCGCGCCATGGCCGCCGCGGCGCGCAGGGCGGGCGTCGTAATCGCCGGCGGCGACACCAAGGTTGTCGAGCATGGAAAAGCCGACCGCATGTACATCGGCAGTTGCGGGATCGGCCGGTTCATCGAAGGCGTGGAAGTCTCGCCGCAATCCGTGCGTCCGGGCGATCGGATTATTCTTTCCGGCCCCATCGGAGACCACGGCATCACCATTCTGCTGGCTCGGGGCGAGTTGGATTTCGAGGCCGAGATTTGTTCGGATACGCGTCCTGTACTTCCGCTGGTGGAGGCGATGGCGGCGGTGGCTGCTCCCGGCATTCGTTGGATGCGGGATCCCACCCGCGGCGGCGTCGCTACTTCGCTGAATGAGCTGGCGCTCGATTGCGGACTGGGTATCTGCCTGGCCGAGGAACAGATTCCCATTCACGACAGCGTGCGCGGCGCCTGTGAGCTGCTCGGGCTGGAGCCCATGCACATCGCCAATGAAGGCCAGTTTCTGGCTGTGGTCGCCCCGGAATTCGCGGACGCCGCACTGGCAGCTTTACGGGCCGCACCGGGAGGACAGGCGGCGGCGATGATCGGCGAAGTGCGCGCGCAGCCCGCGGGCACGGTGCTGGTCTCGACTTTGTATGGCGGCACACGCGTGATCGACATGCTGGTGGGCGACCCGCTGCCGCGCATTTGTTAGTTAGTTAGGATGCTGTTCCGATGACCGTCGTATGATCACCAAGTGCGATCTGGCCAAGCGCGTTGAAGACCAGCTCCTCGAACGCAACCGGCTTTGCGAGGAGTTTTTCGCGGCCGAAGCGCCCCGTCTGGCCGAAGCCGCGCGGGAGATGGCGGATCGCTTCCTGCGCGGAGGACGTCTGCTGGCATTCGGACGCGGGCCATACGCCACCGATGCGCAGCATGTGTCAGTCGAATTCGTCCACCCGGTAATCGTTGGAAAGCGGGCGCTGCCGGCCCTGGACCTGTCGATGGCCTTCTCGCCGTGGCTCGATGCCATCCTGTGCGCGGACGATATGGCGATGGGTTTCGGGCCCCCGGAAGGCGATCTGGAAGTGTCGTCGGCGCTTCACTTGGCCCGCGCGCGGCAGGCCATGACGTTCGCCCTGCCCGGACTCGAAGGCGACTACGCCGTCGCCATGCACACGCCGCATCCTTTCATTCATCAAGAGATTATCGAGATGCTCTACCACGTGCTGTGGGAGACGGTGCATGTGTTCTTCGAGCACCGCGAGCTGGGGTTGGATACGGGCGATGCCGGCTTCCTATACCCGTTCCTGGGACAACAAAAGCAGCCGACGGACGATGTGCTGGCCGAAGTTGCCGCATCTATCCGGTTCAAGGTACAGGACGACGCCACTCTGCGCACGAAGGCGGCCGCGGAGCAGGCGGAAGCCATAAGCGCCACCGCCCAGGCCATGTGGCAATGCGTCCGGAAGGGCGGCAAGCTGATTATGTTTGGCAACGGCGGATCGGCCACCGACGCCAACGATTGGGCGCTCGACTGTGTGTGCCCTCCCGAAGGCTACCTGCCCATCCCGGCTGTGTCGCTGGCTCTGGAGCCCGCCAATATCACAGCGGTCGCCAATGATGTGGGCACGGACGCGATCTTCCTGCGGCAGCTTATCGCGCAAGCGCGCCCCGGCGACATGGCCGTGGGGATCTCAACCAGCGGCGGTTCGCGCAACATCGTGATGGCGCTGGAGGAAGCCCGCAAGCGGAAACTCACCACGGTGGCGCTGCTGGGTTATGACGGTGGCGAGGTGCTGCGCCGGGGGTTGGCGGATTTTCCAATTGTCGTTCGTTCGGATTATATTCCCCGCATTCAGGAAGTGCAAGCGTCTGTTTATCACATCGTGCGCGAGGCTCTGGAAGCGATCGGCCGCGAGTAGTTTGTCTTGATTGGGTCGAGTGGCGGGGATTGCGCCCCGCCACCCTCCCCCATCACCGGATGTGGGGTTTTCCGCATCCGGCGGTTGAAACCTGCGTGTTAGTAATCCGCTAGATCCGATGGCATGAGAAAGCCATACCGGCGGGGAGTCGCGTTCGAGAGCGCGCTTTGCAGGCTGCCGGTCCCAGCCAGATGCCAGGCTTCCCCCGGGAACTCTGCGCCACTTTCAGCATGCGTCCCCGCAATCCCAGGCTACGCAGCCGCCGCTCTCGCCTTTCCGGTTTGTGCCACCTCAGCCAAAAGCATGCCCGGATGTGGCGGCGCACCAGGAGTATCCCGTCCATGTCTACCCACCGGCACCCCAGCAGTATAGGGTAATCCGTTTGAGCAGCCTTTTCTATTATGGCTCAGAGCCTCTATTATTAAGACCGCCTCAATGGCCATGCATGTTCTGATTGGCTTCCGGACAGGCGTTAATCCAGATGTCGAAGGCGTCCAGCGTGACCGAAAACCCCGATAGGGGCGTGGCGGAAATGGTGACCGTGTGGGGCGCGCAGGCAAGTCCCTGTTGCACCCAGACTGCCTGCTGGTACCGGGTCGTGGGTGACGTCAGAAGTACCGTGGCTTGCAACACGCCGTCGAGCAGAACCGTGGCGGTTCCCTGCCCTGGCCCAGTCATGCTCACCCAGCGTACGCCGGTGCCCGTAAAGTTAAGAACCGCCGTGTTCTGCGACGTCGTTGTAGTCATGTAGGTGCTGGTGCTGGCATTCGCCGAAGAGGTGGAAACCCAACTCCCCTGGTAGCTGATGGTCGGCGGAGGCTGGCCGCTGGTATCGCTATCGACCGTACGAGATTCCTCGATGCGCGCTGGCGGGACCGTATCCGTCCACGCGGTGCCCGCGCTCGCGGACTTGTAGATACTATGATAGGCCGCCGCGAACACCGTCTTATCGTTGGCGTAGTTTGGAGAAATCGCTACCGCCGTGGCAAACTGATCCGGGAACGCGCTCAGCGGAAGTATCGTGGTTCCACCATTGGTGGATTTCATCACACCCGACTGGATGGTAGCGGCAAAGAACGTCTGGTCGGCGGCATAGTTCGGGGACAATTGAAGATCCAGGACCACCAACTGGCTGGTCCGGGAAAGGACGGTCCAGGTCGAGCCGCCATCTGTAGACTTGAGGAGGCCTCCGGTGTACGGAGCGATATACAGGGTTTGGTCGGTCGCGAATGCCGGGGAAACCGCCACCACTCCGAGTTTCGTGGATCCCGGCGTCGTGATGGATGTCCAGGTCATGCCGCCGTCCGTGGATTTGTAAAGACCGTGGGTGGAACTGGCGGCAAAGGCCGTCTGA